>JADMIO011006357.1_pt1 | contig 77674 bp, 71 predicted proteins | sample 8958161 | NCBI WGS metagenome assembly JADMIO01 (sample SAMN16585339, study PRJNA669376) | soil metagenome | isolation source: Crop rotation soil | place: USA: Cullars Rotation, Alabama | collected 2011
AGGTGAGCCAGTGTGATTACATTTGCGGCCTAACTGTGGCCAGTCCAGTTACGCTGGAGTCACTAGTATTTAGGTGACACTATAGAAGCGGCCGCGACAACTTGTCCACGTGGAATTCTAAGCTTAGGATCCCAATGTGCTGGAAAGGATAAACCCAACATGATGGTGCTGAAAATTTTTGAAAAGATCATCATGAATTTCCAGGACTACCTGAAAGAAATAAACCAGCGGCGTAATGTGCTTGAGCAAAAACTATATGTATCCATCAGGAATGAAGAACTGTTGCAATTGATGCGCATCCAGAAAAGTCTCGTTTATTTCCTCACTGCCTTGCGTAGCAATGAATTGCTGATGATGAAACTGGCGAGGACGAATTTTTTACACATGGATGAAAGTGAAAAAGATTTCCTCGATGACCTTGTGATCGAAACATCACAGGCGCTCGAAACGGCGAATACATATACCAATATTCTCAGTAGCACCCTCGATGCGTTTGCCAGCATTATCAGCAATAACCAGAACGAAGTATTGAAACGCCTGAGCACCATCACCATTTTCCTAAGCGTACCTGTATTGATCGCGAGCATTTATGGCATGAATGTGCCACTGCCCTACCAGCATTCACCATATGCATTCTGGTTGCCGGTAACCCTTTCCATTGTTATTCTTGCCTTTGTTGTTTTTAATTATTTGCGCAGGTACAAAAGATGATCTCCATGTTTAACATACGCGTATATGGTATTCTTATTAATGAAAACAGGCAGGTGCTCGTGAGTGATGAATATATCCGTGGCGGTTACTATACAAAATTTTGTGGCGGCGGATTGGAAAAGGGGGAAGGAACCATTGATTGTTTAAAAAGAGAATTCATGGAAGAGATGAACCTGAAAGTAGACGTGATCTCTCATCTTTATACTACAGATTTTTACCAGCAAAGCGCATTTAATCCTGCTCACCAGATCATATCCATATATTACTATGTAAAAGCCCTTGAACCGATCACGGTACCGCTTCGTTCAGCTCCTTTTCAATTTGATGAACAGCAACTAAAAGCATATCAAGAGAATGGGGAAACTGAAACTTTTCGTTTCATTGAATGGGATGATTTTTCTGCAGAGTCTGTAACCTTACCCATCGACAAGATTGTAGCAACCATTGTTAAACAAAATAATTAAAATGAATAACGATCTTTTTTTTGAACAGGAGTATATTTTAGAAAATGAACGATCAAGACTGGAACCGCTGCATGAAAGTCATTACAAAGATTTGCTACCGGTCGCAATGGAAAAAGAGATTTGGGAATTTACTACTGCCACTGTAAATAATGAAGCTGATTTTCGACGTTATTTTAATAACGCACTTGAAGAAAGAAAAAAAGGGCTGTCCTATCCTTTTGCAATATATGACAAATTATACAACAGGTATGCGGGTTGTACACGCTATGGGAACATCGCTTTTTTACATAAAAGAGTTGAGATTGGCTGGACATGGTATGCACCCGCTCTTCAACGAACAGGAATAAATAAAGCAACAAAATTTTTATTATTAAGTTTCGGATTTGAACAACTTGACCTCAACCGGATTGAATTAAAAACCAGTTCTAAAAACCTTAAATCGCAGGGCGCCATGTTAAAGATCGGCGCTGTGAAAGAAGGAACATTCCGCCGTTATATGCTTAATGAAAATGGAACTGTAAGGGATACTGTTTTTTTCAGCTTTATAAAAGAAGAATGGCCGGCAATAAAAGAAAGTATATTTAAAGAATTTTTATAAGTGAATGATCAATAGTGAATGGTGAAAATATGGAAGCCATTGATTATTTAAGGTTCTTCAATCAGAACAATTCGTGTTAATTCGTGGAATTCGTGCCAAAAAATTCGTGCTACCAAAAAAAATCTATCAGCCATAAGCCGGATTCTGTTATCCCGGTAAACCGGAACGGCCATCATTTATCTTGTCTCAACATTACTGTTAAGATCTTGCTGCCTACCCTTCAGCGCTCCGATAAATAGGATCGGGCGAGCCGCCCTCAAACGCCGATATACGTGGCATTACAGCACACAAGGTTTACCCGTAATGATTGTTACCAACCACCACCGTGAGCTCTTACCTCACGTTTTCACCCTCATCCCGGTAAACACCAGGACAGTTATTTTCTGTGGCACTATCTCTTTCATCATTACTGATGAAGCCGGCGATTAACCGGTATGTTGCTCTTTGCTGTCCGGACTTTCCTTCCCGATCTGATCGGAACGATAGCCGGCTGATAGAAATACAAAGATAATTTTTATATTTTGTTTGCAGGCAATTGTTCTTTGCTCAACTTCGTTGTGTTATTCAATCCCGATAAATTGGGGACTCACTTGTACTATAGCACTTTATTCGACCAGCTTTCATAGGTATTCTTAATAATTACTAACTTTAAAATATGACCACAAAAGTTTACTATGAGTGAAAAATATATTATTCCCGCACAAACACATATTGGCCACGTACATTTAAAAGTAGCGAACCTGCAACGTGCCATGGATTTTTATTGTGGATTGCTGGGTTTTGAAGTAACAACCATGTATGGAACAGATGCCGCATTTATTTCTGCAGGAGGTTATCATCATCATATTGGTTTAAATACCTGGTATAGCAAAAATGGCCCCGCACCTCCTCCAAGGGCCACAGGGTTATTTCATACGGCCATACTCTACCCTGCAAGAAAAGATCTTGCGGTTATCTATAAACGTTTGCTGGATGCAAAGTACCCGTTCACAGGTTTTGCCGATCATGGCGTTTCAGAAGCCCTATATTTAAATGATCCTGATCAAAACGGTGTTGAGCTTTATTTTGATCGTCCGCAAGACCAATGGCCTATGAATAGTGATGGATCTTTAATGATGTTTACCAAGCCGCTGGATCTTGATGACCTGTTAAGAGAACTTGCGTAATTCCTATACTAAACAAAAATGTCTTTCAAATATTGAAAGACATTTTTGTTAGATCAATGATCATGATTACATAACGGGTTTACCTTCCTTGTCCATCTTCACCGTTTTTGTTTCTTTATCTTTTGCCATTACAAGTTCGTAATATTCTGTTTTGCCTTTTACAATGAATGCTGAACTAACAACCCAACCTTTATAATCTTCAGTTGTTGTGGCTTTCTTTACTACTTCAGGCAATGCTTCTGTTTTTACAGGTGTCTTTGTTTGCTGATCTGTCTTTTGTGTGGTCTCAACAATTTCCTGTTTCTGTACAGGTGGCTGTGCGGTTTTTGCGGTTTCTGTTGTTTGTGCATTTACACTGATTGCTGCAAATAAAAAGGCAGCTGAGGCAATCAATACTTTTTTCATAGTAAATTGTTTTTTTGATTTAAAAAACAAGGATACGAGAAAATGATGCCAGCTTTTGTTATGAATTCTTAACTTTTTCCTCTTATTTATAATAAGTAGAAGCAGTACTACAATATATTGTAGAATATAAGATCGAAAAAACATGTATAAGGAAAATTTTATTTTCCCTGTTCGAAATTATCAAGCCCTCTTGTAAGATTTACAAATGCCTCGATCGTTGTTACATTGTCCATTCCTTCAAGGTCTGTATTCATCACAAGCACACGTCCTACTTTGGTAACAGGGTCAAAAGATATAAAAGCAGAAAGCCCTTGTTCGCTGGAGCTGTGGGAAATTTTATTCCTCCTGTTATATGCCCAGAATATTCCACGATTAGGTTCACGTGGATCCATAGATGCAGGCAATTTATCAGGGGAAAATTGTTTCTGAAATAATATATCAAATGACTTTTTACTTAAGAGTGTTGATTTACCGGAAAGACCTTTGATCATTTCCACCAGGTATTTAGTAAGATCTGTCGCTGAACTTCTTAGTCCATTGGCAGGATAAGTAGCCATACTACATGGTTTGAGACTTCCATCTCCATTTACCAGGCTTTTACTGATAGCATCATCATGCCTGTCAACCTGGTACAAAGTTGCATACTTACTGATTTTTGCATCATCATAAAACCAATGGGTATCGGTCATTTTTAAAGGAGTAAAAATATTATCAGCTGTAAATTTATCGAAACTGGCTTTACTCTTTATCTCAATAATATAAGCAGCGAGGGAGGCAGCGATATTTGAATAACTGTATTTCTTTCCAGGCTCTGCATCACTGAAATTTGATTTATCATAATAAGCACCTCCCTCCGTATAATATGCTTTCAGAAAATCTTTTAATTCCATGGGCGCTTTTTTGCCGGCCGCAAAAGCTTTTTCATAGATGGCTTTATTATCCACTAATCCGGATACATGTGTTGCAAGATCCCTGATCTTAATAACGGCATTCGGAAAATTAGGATTGATCACTTTAAAAGGTAGTATATCATTGATCGGGGTTTCCAATGTGAAATACCCCTTATCAACTCCCTGCATTAATGCAACGCCGATAACAGTTTTACTCAATGAACCTACCGGCTGTATCGTTTGAAGGGAATAAGTCATTTTCTTTGTCTTATCAGCAAAACCATAGGCGCCGGAAAAAAGGACTGCTTCATCTTTTACAATGCAAACAGCGAATCCGGGGAGTTTTGAGCCTGTTTGAACTGATTTTAAAAAATCATCAAGCCCCTGCACCGTTTTTTGCGCCCGTGAAAATTTTGACAGGAATGTAAAAGCGATCAGTAGCGTGAAAGTTAAATAGCGGTATTTCATTTTATTATTTATGATTGGTTGATTATTGTGAAAGAATAGCGGAAAGTCTTTTATATACAGTTTTTTTAATAAAATGTCTCACATCTTTAGGATCGATACTCCCACCGGTGAACAATTCTTTGATCATTCCATCTTTACCAACAATAATCGTGGTAGGAAATCCATTATTCTGGTTGAGCCTGTAACATTCCTGTCTGCTGACCGAAATAATTTTATATGGCAAATGATATTTTTTCTGTAAAGCCCTGATCGTTTCCGGTTTTTCGAATGTAAAGGACAAATACTCAAAGTTTTTGTCAGCTGCAAATTTTGAATATAGCTCATTCAGATATGGCAGTTCTGCAATACAGGGCGGGCAGGCAGCAAACCAAAAATTAATGAATACAACTTTTCCTTTTAAAGATTCATTTGAAAAGGGTTGCCCATCAATCGAAGCAACATCAAATACCGGAAATTTCTTTCCGATAGATTCCTGTGCTTTCTTCCTGAAAAGCGAATCCATACTGACAGGCTTAGCCGAAGAATCTGTTTGTCCATTTGCATTGAAACCGATGAATATACAGCATACCAATAAAATCCTTCTCATTGCGGACATATCAGCGTTTTGTTTTTTCACGAATAGCTTTAAATTCAGATCCTTCTTTCCATTGCGGCCACGTATGATCAAAAGCCAGCCGCTTCCCTATACGGAACAAAAGCTGTATATCAGCGATCGCTCCATCAAGTTTCCAATCATTTCTAAATTGATCAGATGGACGATGATAATTATTTTTTGTGTATGCTGCAGCCATCTCAGCTCCGAATGATTTGGGTTGTCCAATCACATCAGAACCATATTTAAGATCCAATGCGGGAACACCCACTTTCGCAAAATTAAAATGATCACTTCGATAATAAGAACCCGATTCAGGATGCGGATCAACACTCATCACCCGGTTCACTTTGAACAACTCTTCTTCAAGATAATTCTCCAGTTCATTTTGTCCCTTTCCTACAACAACGATATCCTTTGTTTTACCAAACCAGTTCAACACATCCATATTGAGATCGCAAACCGTTTTTTCAATTGGAAAAACAGGATTTTGGGAATAATATGCGGACCCCCATAATCCCTGTTCTTCGGCAGTTACGGCCAGGAAGATGATGGTACGATCGGGCGCATTTTTCAAACTCTTAAATGCCCTTGCAATTTCAAGTAATGCAGCAGTGCCACTGCCATTGTCCAAAGCGCCATTATAAATAGAATCACGTGTTGAATCAGGCGCACCAATACCCAGGTGATCCCAATGTGCTGTATAGATGATCGTTTCATCAGGATACTTACGTCCCGTAATTTTCCCGATCACATTGTGTGACTTGTCATACACAGATTTTACCTGCATCGTTGTTGACAAACGGATATCAAGCGGCTCCGCAACAAATCCACGCTTATCTGCTTTGGCCAATATGGTAGAATCTTTACCGGCAGCTGCCAGTAATTTTTTTGTTGCTTCTGAAGATATCCATCCTACAATATCACAGAATTTTTCTTCTTTTCCCCTGGTATCCAACCGAAGTTTGGATGTATTCCAATTATTCTGAACAACTTTAAACGGATAGCTTGCTGCTACGGTATTATGTATGATAAGGCAACCCTTTGCTCCCTGTCGTGCTGCTTCTGCATATTTATAAGGCCACCTGCCATACCAGGTCATTGCCCTGCCCTTGAATAAAGTGGTATCACCTGCATTAAAACCCGGATCATTTACCAGTACAAGCACGATCTTTCCTTTCACATCCAATCCCGCATAATCGTTCCAGTTATATTCGGGCGCCACTACACCATACCCGGCAAACACAACTTCATTTTTATCAAAGGAAACCACGCTGTCCGTTTTATCAGTCCATATAACATAATCATCCAACCCCTTCAGATCAAAGTTCTCCTTACCCGCATTCACCTGCATGGAAGGTGCGGCATTTGTAGTGATATTAACCATGGGCACATCCTGGAAATAACTGTCCCCATTACCCGGTTCTATATTAAGTGCAGTAAACTGGTCCTTTAAATAATTGATCGTTTTTGTTTCTGCACGGGTAAATGGTTTGCGGCCTTCGAAATCATCTCCCGAGATAACGGCAATATGCTTCGCAAGACTATCAGCGCTAAACGCAACCAGTCCATCCGTATCATTTATAGTAACTGTGTGATGGCATGAAGCCATCAGTAACATGGATATAGAAATGCATAACCATCCAGACTTCAGCTTCATGATATTTTATTTTTTTGGAAATGTATATAAAAAAAGAATGCAAAAAGCGTGAAACTGAAAATAGTGTCTTGAATCACTTATTCACAGCTTCACGCTTACCTATGAAACCTATTATTACTTAGTTTCTAACAATTTAAAAAATTGATCAAGTTGTGGAAGGATCACGATCCTTGTTCTCCGGTTTGTTGCCTTTCCATCAGTTGTGCTATTATCTGCAATCGGTTTATACTCGCTCCTGCCCGCTGCCGTCATATTTGCAGGATTCATTCCATATTGTTGTTGCAGGATCCGGACAATTGTTGTAGACCTCTTTACACTCAGGTCCCAATTATCGACCAGGTAAGCATTTCCCTTATAAGGAACATTATCCGTGTGACCTTCTACCATGAATTCGATATTCGGCTGATTTTTAAGCACGGTTGCCACCTTACCCAATACTTCTTTGGCCCTGTCTGTTACATCATAACTTCCGCTTTTGAATAATAATTTATCCGAAATATCTATATATACAACTCCCTTGTCAACTTTAATATTGATGTCTTTATCATCCATATTGCCAATGGCCCCTTTCAGGTTGGTCACAAGCACCAGGTTCAACGAATCCTTCCTGTTAAGTGCCGACTGAAGCCCCTGGATATAAGAATCCTTAGCACCGATATTATCGAGTGATTTTTTTATGCTTTCCGCCTGGGAGGAACTGATCACGGAAAGGTTTTCAAGTTGCTTCAAAGCCTGCGTATTATTCTGGTTCAGGTAATCAACCTGTCTTTTAAGATCAGCAATTTCCGATAATAGGGCCGCCCTTCTGTTGGTGGCAGCTGCTGATGAATCATTACAATCATTTAATTGTTGTTGCAACCTTGCATAATCGGCCTGCAGCTGTACATTTTTTGCCTGTTCGCCTTTTAGTACCTTCTTACTAACACAAGAGCCCATTAACATGACTGCAAGAACCCCGGTGAGCATTACATTTATTTTCATACGTTTTGTTTTAGTTCCGCAAAGTTATTCTCAACATTTATGCAATAACTTACAGCGCGGGCCTTTTACTGTTAAAGTGATGTTTAAATAATAATGTATTATTATTTTTTCCAAAGTGGTTTCTTGCCTGAAGGTGGAATATTCGATGGCCGCTTTATAACCGCTGTGTTTCCATGGTAAGTATCTGCAGGCTTCGCATATTTTTCTGGTGGAATGGGAGGATTATGCATGGCTGTTTGTGATGTTTCGGATGATTCTTCATTTACATTATTCATTCCTTCATTCATATTTTCATTGCCGGATGAAATACTGCTGTCCTCCAGCATAGTTGCATAGTCATTTGCACTGGATGTTTTTTTATTGAGTTCTTTTTGCGAAGGAGTTGCTTTTTTAATTGTTCTTTTACTGGCATTGATACTTTCCAATGGCTTTTTTATCGCAACCTTCTTAACGGCTATTTTTTTAGTAGCTGTTTTTTTTACCGGTTTCTTAGGAGATGATTTTTTTGAAATTGCTTTTACTGCTTTTTTACCGGTATTTTTTTTTGCGGCTACTTTTTTTGTCGCGGTTTTTTTAGGCATCGTTTTTTTCGCTGCGCTTTTCTTAATAACCACTTTTTTAGATGACTTCTTTTTAGATGATTTACTGACTGATCTGGCCATATTTTTAAATTTAATGGACTTATATTTTTATAAGAACTTTCGAGATGGAGAAACCCAAAAATCATACCATGCAAATAATTCTTCGTCAATATGCTAAATCACCCGGAAAGCTGAAAATGTTGCTTTCCATTTTCGAGGATGTCTGACTTAATTATATTTCAAATGGGGAATAGATACCCCGCTTACCTTGATTGGTTGTGTTCCTGATTAATAGAAAAAACCATAATTATTCTTATTTTTAAGTAAATGAGAAAAAAAAGGATAGATATATTCAGGGGCCTTTTTAACTTATTACGCTCAGGAGAAAATAAGACCAGGTTTACCAGTGCAAAGAACGTTTATGAGTTTAAGGTTATTGCAAAAAAACTGGGAGCTGATATTTTTATGATGTGCCTGGGAATCTCTTGTGCGGGCTTTGGGCTAAAGAGTTTTTTACTACGTAATAATTTTCTGGATGGTGGCGCTACCGGTATTTCTTTGCTGATCTCCGAGTTAAGCGACGTTAAACTATCATTTCTCCTTGTGTTGGTAAACTTACCGTTTATTATTGTTGGGTACAGGATCATCAGTCCGCAGTTTGCCTTGCGTACAACGCTCTGTATTGTCGGACTCGCTCTTTGCGTTGCATTTATTGATTATCCCAAGGTAACTGAAGACAAACTGCTCGTATCTGTATTTGGTGGATTCTTTCTTGGGGCAGGAACCGGGCTTGCGGTAAGAGGAGGCGCCGTGATCGACGGCACAGAAGTATTGGCGATCGCACTTAGTAAGAGATCCTGGCTCACCATCGGCGATGTGATCATGGTGATCAACGTGATCGTATTTTCACTGGCAGCATGGCTGATCAATGTAGAAACAGCATTATATGCCATGCTCACTTATCTTTCTGCTTCCAAAACAGTTGATTTTATCATTGAAGGTATTGAAGAATATATGGGCGTTACGATCATTTCTGTAAAATCTGAAAAGATCAGGAATATGATTGTAGAAAAACTCGGACGTGGTATCACTGTTTACAACGGCGACCGTGGCTTTGGAAAGAGTGGCGAAAGATTATATGATTTAAAAATAATTTACACCATCATAACACGCCTTGAAATAAGTAAATTAAAACTCGAGATCAATAAAATAGATCCAAATGCATTTATGGTGATGACAAGTGTAAAAGATATCAAAGGCGGGATGATCAAGAAAAGGCCTCATAAGTAAAATAAATCTCAGTAGCTCCATAACCATATGATTGATGGTATTGATTCACGAAAGATTTTACCTCATTTTTAAGCCGTAACCTCTCATGTATTTCATCACGCAATCTACCCTCGCCTATTCCATGAATTATAACAAGCTCAGGTTGCCGGTGTGCAACAGCAAGATCATAAAATTTTTCAAACGCACTTAGCTGTGTAGTAAGTATATCAAAACTGGAAAGCTGCTTCCAGTTATCAGTCAGTTTTTCAATATGCAGATCAACAACGCTCCTGGCTGGTGGCAGGTTTTGTCTCACGGATGAAGCATCATATACACGATATCCTGCGTTTCCCAACTTTGAAAGATCTACTCTTTCTTCCACTACCTTATCAGGATAAGTCTTAAAAAGTTCGTAAGAGAATGATGCCTCGTTTTTACGCTTCAACTCTTCAATCCTTTTGAATATCTGCCTTCCTTTTAATTTTAGTGCTGCTTCGTAATAGGGAGCTTTATTTTTTTGTTCATTGACCAGTGAAAATTCAAAATCGAACCGGGGATTGTCACTGAGGTCTTCAAACATTACATCATGCAGGTAAAAATCAGTTAGCCCTCTTACAGTGTTCTTAAGTTCAAAATGGCTTTGCCCCGAAAAAACAAGATTATAACTGAACCAGTATTCTTCTTCATCCTGGTTGATGAGATAGATTTTTAATTTCTCCACCACATCATCGTCGAAGATATCTTTATCAAACACGGGAATAAAATTTAACCATACCCCCTCACCTGTTTTCTTTTTTGCCGCCGTTTTTTCTTTCCTGAGATTGTCTACATGAATCTTCTTTTTTTCAATTGTTTTTTTCTGGGAAAACATTTTAAAGTATGGAAAATCGATCTGGTCCGTATAAGCAGGAAATTTCACACCTTTCACTTCTATCATCACCATTTTTTCATTCATGATATCCGTTACTATGCCTTCTTCATCAGTAAGCAATACCAGTATTTTATCCCCTATTTCGTATTTCATGCAATTCGAATTATAAATTACGAGTTATGAATTATGAATTGAGCCAAATTATTTAAAGATCATTACATTATTCACGACTCCAACATACAACGTTGATTTATTTAAAAGCAACGGCACAAAGTTAAAATACTTTGTGCCGTTGTTCAACTTAATTTATTTTTTTAACTAAGCGCTTGTTGCCAGTTTACTTTTTTTGTTCCCATATAAAAAATATATAATTACACCGATGACCAACCAACCAATGAACCATACCCAGTTTGCTTTTGTCATACCTGTGAGCAGATACATACAGGTTACTACACCCATCAAAGGTATCAGTGAATATTTTTTAATAAAAGCCAATATGGCCAGGATGATCGTACCAAACCAGAAAATGATCAGTGAAATATTCGGTGTGGCCAGGTCCATAAATGTTTTTTTGCCGGCAATATAATCAGGATCTGCACTGAAATCGAGATTGAAGATATCCGAGAAATAATTTTTTGATAGCATTTTTGTGATCACGAATGTGGCAACCACTATTAAAGGGAAAATGAACCGGCCATTAATGTATGGAAGATGGAACCGGCCCGGTATCTTTTCCTTACTGGGTATCAGCAAAACACCGCCACAAACAAGTACAAAGGCAAAGAGTGTTGCAATGCTTGTAAAATCGAGCACAAATGTTTTGTCGGTAAAAAGGATCGGCACGCCAACTACAAGCCCGGTCACAATGGTTGCAAAAGAAGGCGTTTTAAATTTTGGATGAATTTTTTGAAATATCGGCGGCATTAATCCATCACGACTCATCGTCATCCACATGCGTGGCTGACCCATTTGAAATACGAGCAATACACTCGTCATTGCAATAACCGCACAAATGGCTACCAGGAATTGCATCCAACCTACATTCAGATTTTGTTTTTCAAAAATAAATGCAAGCGGATCTCCAACGCCATCAAAATGTTTATAATGAACTGCTCCTGTTAAAACAAGTGATAATAAAATATAAATGATCGTACAGATCACGAGAGAAAGTATCATTCCCCTGGGAAGATCACGTTGTGGGTTCTTACTTTCTTCCGCCAGTACACTTACCGCATCAAAACCTATATAGGCAAAAAATACACTGGCAACAGCAGCCATCACACCACCAAAACCATTAGGCATAAACGATTTTATTCCCTCATCATTTACAGGTTCCCAGTTGGAAGTGAGACCATTTGAAAAGACAAGGTAACCACCAACAAGAATGATGAGCGCCACAACTGCAAGCTTTAATATCACCATTACGTTACTGAAATTCCTGCTCTCCTTTACTCCACGATAAACGAGGTACGTGATGAGGCCGTTTATTACTAAAGCCGGCAGGTCAAGAATGATCCTTAATCCTCCAACTATGGGCGCTTTGCTCCAGGCTGCCAGTTCATCTGCATTGGTACTGCCACCTTCTACAGCGTGCTTTGCTTCCATATAACTGGTACAAAGGTATTCAGGAATGTGTACGTGGAGTTTTTCGAGGAAAGATGTAAAATAATCACTCCAGCTATATGCAACATAAATATTACCAATAGAATATTCCATGATCAATGCCCAACCGATTATCCACGCAAATAATTCTCCAAAGCTCGCATACGCATACGTGTAAGCGCTGCCCGCAACGGGAATACGGCTGGCAAATTCTGAATAACATAATGCTGTGAAACCACAGGCTATCGCTGTAATAACAAAAAGGATCACCACACCCGGACCGCCATGAAACACTGCAAAACCCAGGCTGCTGAAACTTCCTGCTCCCAGGATAGCAGCAATACCAAAAAAGGTAAGGTCTTTAACGGTCAATACCCTGTGAAGCCCTGAAGAATGGGCATCATCCGGTCCTTCAGCAAGAATACTCGAAATGTTTTTTTTCCTGAACAATGAATTACCCATGTTAGTATTGGTTTATCTGGTAAAATAGGGAAAATATGTTTACATGAAAAATTTTATTGATCAGCAGGACCCGGCCATTATGCAAACGGTATAGTTTGATTTTCTTTGTCAGCCTGAGCTTGTCGAAGGCGATTCGGTATTTATGCCAGGTTCGACGAGCTCACCTTGACAGCTCTATTATTTATCCCTCGCCATCAGGTATCTGGCGAGTGTTCGCAGTTCTTCCTTTCTTGCAGATAACACGGCTGTATTATCAAGATGCATCATTGCTTCCTTAAAGTATTTTTCTTTTAACTGGTCGGCCCACTCATCTACTTTACAGTCCTTAAATATTTTCAATACAGTTTTAACCTTGGTTGACTCATCTACCGTATTATTTGATCTTAGCAGATCTTCTAACAATTTCTTTTGTTCAGTTGTGGCAACTTCCATGGCATGAATCAACAAAAAGGTTTTTTTATTGGCGATAATGTCTCCGCCAGGCATTTTTCCAAACTTTTCAGGATCACCAAATGCGTCCAGGTAATCATCCTGTACCTGGAAAGCAATGCCGAGTTTTTTCCCAAAATCAAAAAGTTGTTGCTGGTTGCCGAGACCGGCACCGCCAAGAATAGCTCCCATCTGCAGGCTTGCTGCCAGCAGTACAGAAGTTTTCAATGTGATCATTTCCACATATTCATCAAGACTTACCTGATCGCGACTTTCAAATTCCATATCCATTTGCTGTCCTTCGCATACTTCTTTGGCTGTTTTATTAAAAAGCGCAATGATCTTGTGCAGGTACAAAGGTTTTATCTTATTGATATAATCATAGGCTGTTACCAGCATTACATCACCTGCCAGTAAAGCCGTGGCATCACCATATTTTTTATGTACAGTTGGGTTACCGCGACGAAGCGGGGCCTTATCCATAATATCATCGTGTACCAGGCTGAAATTGTGAAAAAGTTCAATGGCTGTTGCCACTTCATAAGCATCGGGGTCAATATCATTGAAGAGTTCATTTCCCATCAGCACACAAACGGGGCGCACTCTTTTACCACCAATACTTAAAATATATTGTGAAGCATCGTATAGATTCCGTGGCTGCTCCGGAAAATGTCTTTTATTGAATTGCTCTTCAAAAAGCGCTGATAGCGCCGTAAAAGAATGCATGAATGATGGTTTAAAATGACACGCGGTACTGCTAACTTAATTCAACCTTATTTATTCTTCTTACCTTTTTTCTTTTCACCAGGGATTTTCTTTGCATTATCCTGTACCCATTGATAGTCTAATTGCCGCTTGGTGAGATTTGCTGCCACCAGTCTGATCTGTATCTTATCTCCCATACGGAATTTTTGGCCGGTACGCATACCTACCAATGCATAATTGGCTTCATCAAGACGGAAATCGTCAAATTCATTGAGGTCTTTCACACTAACCAATCCTTCACATTTATGCGCTACCGTTTCCACCCAGAATCCAAAAGCAGAAACACCACTGATCACACCCTCGAATTCATCTCCCAAAAATTGCTTCATGTACTCTACCTGTTTGTATTTATTACCGGCACGTTCTGCTTCCATGGCAGACCGCTCCCTGTCACTGCAATGCTTGCATTTCTCTTCCATTTTACTATCTGCCTTAATATTTTTATCGAGGCACTGCTGTAATACCCGGTGTGCCATCACATCTGGATAACGGCGTATAGGCGAAGTAAAATGGCAGTAATTATCAAAACCTAAACCATAGTGACCGATATTTTCTGCTGTGTATACAGCTTTAGCCATGGTACGGATACCGAGTTGTTCAAGCACATGTTGTTCGGGCTTTCCCTGCACATCGCTCAATAACTGGTTGAATGAAGCTGCTACTTCTTTTTCATTATCCAGGTGAAATTTATACCCGAATTTCTTTGCAAATGCGGCAAATGGTTTCAACTTTTCTTCATCAGGAGTATCGTGTATCCGGTAAGGAAATGGAATAGGTTCTTTATTGATCTTTATTTTGGAAACATATTCTGCCACGGCACGATTCGCCAACAACATGAATTCTTCCACCAGTTGGTGGGCTTCCTTACTTTCTTTAATGATCACACCAATCGGCTTTCCCTTTTCATCAAGCTGAAACCTGACTTCTGTTGATGAGAAGTTGATGGCGCCATTGGCAAATCTTTCCTTTCTGAATTGTTGAGCAAGGTTATTCAATAAAAGAATGGGCTTATGATGCAAGCCATCTTTTGTCTCGATCGTCTGCTGTACTTCTTCGTAAGTAAACCTGTGATTGCTATGGATGATCGTACGACCGATCCAGCGGTGTTTGATCTCGGCCCTGTTGGTTATCTGGAAGATCACAGCAAAAGTATATTTATCTTCATTAGGTCTCAGCGAACAAAGTTCATTGGATATTTTTTCCGGCAGCATCGGGTTTACACGATCGGGCAGGTATACGCTGGTTGCCCTTGCATATGCAGCTTTATCAAGCACACTATCTGGATTAACAAAATGGCTTACATCTGCAATATGAACACCAATCTCATAATAACCATTATCGAGATTCCGTATCGAAATGGCATCATCAAAATCTTTCGCATCTACAGGATCGATCGTAAAAGTAAGTATGTCGCGACAGTCTTTCCTTTTGGCCATTTCCTCACGGGTGATCTTACCCGATAATTTCTCGGCTTCCGCCAGTACAGCAGACTCAAATGAAAGCGGGAACCCGGCGTCAATCAATATTTCTTTCATTGCCATGTCTGATTCATCTTCGGCTTTAATGATAGAAATAATTTCCCCTTCGGGTTTCTTCTCTACCTTATCCCATTTAGTAAAACGTGCCACCACTCTTTGACCATCAACAGCGCCATTCAATTTTTCCATGGGAATATAAAAATCAGGCAAAGGTCTTTCACCTGCAGCAACAAAAAATGCCACATTCTTGTTCACCTGTACATTTCCGACAAATTCTGTTTGTTTTCTTTCAGCAATGTCTACAATTTTACCCTCGGGGCGTTTTCCTTTTCCATTGTCTTTAGCAACCTGTACCCTTACAATGTCTCCATGAAATGCTTTTCCAAAGTCATTGGGCCTTACCAGGATGTCTTTATTCAATCCTTCAACAATCACATAGCCCATGCCACTGCGACTGATATCAAGTTTTCCTTTTAATATTTGTATTTGGGAAGATTTTTTAGGAGTGCTGCTTTTTGGTTTACTCATATTTATTAGATACTTCTTGTATATTATTTTATCCCGCTATCTGTTAAGGGGGGCGAAATTTCTTAGTGCAAGGTACGCAATCTATTTGTTTTTAGGTTGTTGGCTGTACCCGGATGACCAATTGGTGGATAATTGTAAGGATTTATATGGATATTTTTGCCAACTTTGATCAGTATAACGGCGTTTGTGCCGGTATCGTTAACTTCTATAATAAAAGCTCATGTATACATATGATACGGTTGTGGCAGCAATAAACGGTTTAAAACAAAGAGGATATAATGTTGATTTTAATCTTGCTTTTGATAAGCTGATCTGCAATGAAACAGGTGTTTGCCTGAATCCTTCTCAATTTGAAATAACAGAAGTTCACCGCTTTGAAGGTGATACCAACCCATCAGACGAAGACGTGGTATATGCCATTGAATCAAAAGATGGGAAAATAAAAGGGGTCTTTTCGGGTGCATTTGGAATTTATGCCGATCCCATATCGAATGACATGATACAAAAATTATCAATGCATACCACCTCATAAAACAACTGCCCAATCATTTAAAAACATCTCGATACAGCAGGCTGCTAACAAAAATTCAGTACATGAACAGAAAAAACTTCCTTAAACTCAGTTCCCTCGGATTGTCTTCCCTAGGGCTAAAATCATTTCCACGGCTTGGACAGAAACCAATTGTGGTATCAACCTGGGACAGCGGAATGCCTGTAAATGCAGCGGCCTGGAAAATTTTATCAACTAACGGTAAAAGTATAGACGCAGTTGAAGCAGGCGCCATTTATATGGAGGATCAGATAAACTGCTGTGTGGGATTGGGAGGATATCCTGACAGGGACGGTATTGTTACATTGGATGCCTGCATCATGGATGAACATGCCAATTGCGGTGGCGTGGCGGGAATGGAACAGATAAAACATCCTATTTCGGTAGCAAGGAAGGTGATGGAGAAAACGCCGCATGTACTGCTTGTAGGAAACGGCGCTCAGCAATTTGCTTTGGAAAACGGTTTTAGTAAGGAACCTGCTGTTTTATCAGCCGATGCACAGGATGCCTATAAAGAATGGCTGAAAAAAAGTGAATACAAACCTGTTATCAATATTGAGAATAAAAAACAGGGCAATGGGCCTTTTGCTCCAAACTTTTTCGAGGATGGAACACCCAACCACGATACGATGGGACTTGTTGCGCTTGATATGGCAGGCAATTTATCTGGTGCAGTTACTACAAGCGGTATGGCTTTTAAAATACATGGACGGGCTGGTGATTCACCGATCATTGGCGCAGGATTATTTGTAGATAATGAAGTGGGCGCTGCAACAAGTAGTGGCGTTGGCGAGGAAGTGATCCGCATATGCGGCACACACCTGGTGGTGGAATTCATGCGTCAGGGACTTTCTCCTGAACTTGCCTGCAAAAAAGCCGTGGAACGTATTGTGAAAAGAGACCCGGAAAAAGCAAAAACATTACAGGTCGGTTTTTTAGCGCTGAATAAAAATGGTGAATATGGCGCCTATGCTGTACAAAAAGGATTTGTGTTCAGCGTAAAGAGCGAGAGTGAGAATGTGATTCATCCATCCAAATTTTTATTATAAGAAATATTCAACATTTCTTTATGTATGAAGTATAAACTTGAAGTAATCGGCTTCAATATTGAAAGCTGCATCATTGCACAGTCCTCCGGCGCCGATCGCATAGAACTCTGTGACAACCCAGGAGAAGGTGGCACCACTCCCTCTTATGGATTCATACAGGCTGCCAGGAAAAAACTTTCTATTGAATTGTATCCCATCATTCGTCCACGTGGCGGCGATTTTTTCTATAGCAGGGAAGAATTTGACATAATGAAAAAAGATGTGATCCTGTGTAAGGATACCGGATGTGATGGCATCGTTATAGGAATGCTGAACGATGATGGAACGGTTGATAAAGAAAGCTGCACTAAGCTTATTGAGCTTGCTTATCCTCTTGGTGTGACTTTCCACCGGGCCTTTGACAGAACAATTGATCCATTTAAAGCAATGGAAGATATTATTGAGATCGGCTGTGAAAGAATTCTTACCAGCGGACAAAAGCCAACTATTATGGAAGGTATTGACCTGGTAGCACAGCTAATTGAAAAAGCAGATGAACAAATTATTATCATGCCCGGAAGTGGTGTAAGGTCATCAAATATTGCTGATATTGCCAATAGAACAGGCGCAAGAGAATTTCATACTTCTGCAAGAACACTGATGGCGGGTAAGATGAAGTTTATTAGCAAAACAATGAATGAAGATCTGCAATCTGTTTCTGTTGAAGAAGATGAAATAAGGAAGATAAAAAAACTGATTCAAAACAATTTTAAACAATAGATATTCATGAAATATTTTTTCTGCCTGCTAGGCATTACCTTTTCGTCTTTCGCATTTTCACAAACCGCAGAGAATATCATCATCGTTACAACGGACGGCTTTCGCTGGCAGGAAGTTTTTAAAGGAATGGACAGCGCCATCGCCAACAACAAAAAATTCAACCAGAACGATAGTGCCAACATTTTCAAAAAATACTGGGCAGATGATGTGAGGGAAAGAAGAAAAAAACTGATGCCTTTTCTTTGGAGCATGATCGAACAGAATGGACAGATCTATGGCAACCGTGACCTTGGGAATAAAGTTGACAATGCAAATCTTTACTGGTTTTCTTACCCCGGTTACAACGAGATTTTTACCGGTTATCCAGACACAGCTGTTAACAGTAATAAATACCCGCCAAATCCTCATACCAACGTACTCGAATACCTGAATACATTACCAATGTACAATAATAAAGTGGCTGCTTTTGGCGCCTGGGATGCTTTTAACCGGATATTGAATGAGGAAAGAAGTAAGATACCGGTTTATGCAGGATTTGATAAAACCGGGGGAAGCAACCCTTCTCCTGTAGAAAAACTAAGGAATGATATGCTTGAAGATTCATACAAGCCTTTTGGTGATGAAGAAGGCCTTGATGTATTCACACAATATGCGGCCCTGGATTATTTGCAGACAAAAAAACCAAAAATCATTTATATCTCTTATGGCGAAACCGATGAATGGGCTCATAGCGGGCAATACAGGGATTATCTTAATGCCGCCAACAGGGTTGATAAATGGGTTCATGATATATGGGACTTTATTCAGAATGATCCTGCTTATAAAAACAAAACTGCACTATTCTTTACCGTGGATCATGGCCGCGGAGATGAGAAAAAAGAAGAATGGACAAGCCATAATAAAGATATCAAAGGCTCCTACCAGATATGGTTTGCAGCAATGGGAACCGGCATAAAAGCAAAGGGAGAAGTAAAGACTCCACAACAATTGTATCAAAAACAATTTGCACAAACAATCGCGGGTTTATTGGGACAGGAATTTAAGGCTGCCCATCCAATCGGCGAAAGGATCGATCTTAATAAATAAAAATCGCTTTCCCAGAAAGAACTGACGGTGAAATTAAGAGAAGAAATATTAAAAGAACATTCTAAAGCACAATGTGCGATCATTGTCAAATGGGTAGGAAATAACCAGCAACACTTTGATGAATTGTTTGATCTTTTTATAAATGATGAAGCTATCGTTGTGCAAAGAGCAGCATGGCCCATGAGCTATTGCGTGATCGATCATCCAACATTCATCAATAAACATTGGTCTAGTTTTTTGAAAAATCTCTCCCGGCCAAAGTTGCATGATGCTGTTAAACGAAATTCAGTGCGATTACTGCAACATGTAAACATCCCGGAAAAATACCAGGGCGAAGTGATGAATATTTGTTTTGGTTACGTAGAGTCAGCAACAGAAGCTGTTGCCATTAAAGCTTTTTCTCTTACTATCCTTGGAAACCTCGCAAAACAATATCCCGAAATAATCCCCGAAATAAAACTCATGATCGAAAGTCAATTGGAAGATCAGACCGCGGCTTTTAAAAGCAGGGCAAAAAAATTATTTAAAAGTGTAAATGTTTAAATTTTTCTTTTTGACATAACTGTGATGTCTGATCCTTTCGCAACAAATACAGAACTGGCAGCCATATTTTCCAAAAATGCAAACTCAGTTCCGTAAACACCCAAAAAATCACAATCGATCGTATATTCTTTAACCGGGTAAATTTTCCATTGCTCATGTTTTACTTCGTATTCATAAGTTGTATGAGCATCATATTTTGAATAGCCCCAGTAATGTTCTGTTATAAAATGTACTTCGCTGTTGTGTAACTTAGGCAGGGCTACTTTTTCAGTAATGGCTTCCAGCCGGTTCCATTTATTTCTATGTTTCCATGAATAACCAAATTCAAAACTATCGCCGGTTTCCTTCGAAAAATGCTTCATCGGCATGCTTTCATAATTTTCATGAAACAGGTTATTCGCAACAAAACTCACGGCTGGTTTTGGAACGATCTCTTTTATAAAGACCACCCCCCTTTTCCAATTGCCATGATCATTGTATTTCACATAAAAACGCAGGTTCACTTCTTCAAAATTAACATGGAAAGGAACCTGCATGCCTAATACACGCGTGTTATTGAACATAAACCCTACAAGACTTAAATAAGTATTGCCCATGAAAGTATCAGGCTCCGTTTTGTAAGGCATGAATTTTTTGAGTAGCGCAGGATCAACAATATAATTTGCCATGATAAGGTTTTTCCATTCTGCCTGTAACAATTTTGCCATAATAATGAACCCGTAATTTTATTAGTGATCACTACCTACGAGTGATTGTTGTTGCTCTTTTATTTTTTCTCCTTTCGACTTCGTGTCCCTGAAAAAAGGTTTAAATATCAGGCGGAGATTCTGATCTCTTGTAAAATATTTGTACACCCAATTGCTAAAAACAGAAAGTTTGTTCTTAACCCCGAGCAAAAGAAAAAGATGTAATCCCATCCATATCATCCAGGCGATAAATCCCCTGAAATGCAGTTTCGGTTTTGGAATATCAACAACCGCCAGGTTTCTTCCAACTGTTGCCATCGTGCCTTTATCCTTGTATACAAAGTCCTTTAACGGAGCTGAATTATTTTTTGAAACATGTACCAGGTTTTTTGCCAGCAGATCTGCGTGCTGTATCGCAACACCTGCCAACTGAGGATGCCCCTTTGGCCATGCAGGTTCTTCCATATAAGCTACGTCGCCGATGGCATAAATATTTGTTGTTCCCTGTACGAGACAATGCCTGTCTACTTTGATCCTGTTGGATTTTACGACCAATTCATTGCTGATACCATTAGGAACATTGCCCTTTACTCCGGCCGCCCAGATCACCATGGAAGTATTGATCGTTTTACCATTTTGCAAAGTGGCCTTTTCACCATCATAATCTTTCAGGATCGTATCAGTCATAACGGTGATCCCTAATTTTTCAAGGTATTTCCTGGAATCCGTACTGGATTTTTCACTCATTGCTCCCAGTATTTTGGAGGTACCTTCCAAAAGATAAATCTTCATTTTTGAAACATCGAGCTCAGGATAATCCTTTGGAAGTTCAAACCGTTTTATTTCAGAAATGGCGCCTCCCAGTTCCACGCCGGTAGGACCACCTCCCACAATCACGATATTCATGAGCCTTTCCAGCGTTGCCTGGTCATTTGTATCCTGGGCAGTAATCGCTGCTTCAAAATTACTTAAGAGACGGTGACGCAGTTGTAATGCCTCTACCGTGCTCTTCATTGGAAATGCATTATCAGCCAGCTGCTGATTGCCAAAGAAGTTCGTATCAGCACCCAGGGCAATGACCAATACGTCAAATTCAAAATCGCCGATATCGGTTACCACTTTCTTTTCAGTTGTTAACACCCTCTGTACCTGTGCCAGGCGAATATGTACATTTTTAGAATGTTGGAAAAGCCGTCTCAGTGGGAAAGAAATATTACTTGCATCCAGGCTGGAAGTAGCTACCTGGTAAAACAATGGCTGGAACTGGTGGAAGTTAAACCTGTCGATCAATGTTACTTCAAAACCCGGCTTATTATTGAGTTTACGGGCGAGCCTCAATCCGCCAAAACCAGCACCAAGAATGATAAGTTTCATAGCTGACATTTATTTGTTCAAAGTTACTAAATTTTCAGTAATTATTGAAAATTTAGAATGAATAATCACAGCAGCCGGTATTGACGAAATATTAATACAATAAGCGGACCTTTATCGTTTGTTTTACCTTTTTGAGCAGCTCTACTGCGTGCTGGCTAAGGTGCATATCGACGTCCAACACAACGTAACCTATCTCATCATTAGTTTTAAGATACTGTCCTAATATGTTGATATTGTTCTTACTCAGCGTTGTATTAATTTGGCTCAATACCCCCGGGCGGTTATAGTGAATGTGCAGGATCCGGTGAGCGCCCTCCTGTGGGGGCAGTGCCAGGGCCGGCACGGTATGAGAACCGATGCTGGTTCCTTTTTCGAGATAATTAAAGAGTTTATTACTAACGTCAAGGCCTATATTATTCTGGGCTTCCTGGGTACTGCCGCCAATATGTGGCGTTAACAGCACGTTGGGCAAACCTTGTAAAAGGCTGGTAAATTTATCTCCGTTCTTTTCAGGTTCAACGGGAAATACATCGATGGCTGCACCGGCAATATTACCAGTCAACAAAGCTGCTCTCAATGCTTTCAGATCCACCACTTCTCCCCTTGCATAGTTGATAAGCATCGCTCCTTTTTTAATATAGCGGATATTGGTTTTATTGATAAGATTTTTTGTGCTGTCCAGTTCGGGCACATGTAAAGTAACCACATCTGCCTGTTTCAATAATTCTTTCAACGACTTGCTGTCAGATGCATTGCCGAGCGGCAACTTGGTTTCAGCATCATAAAAGATCACTTTCATTCCTAATGCTTCCGCAAGCACACTTACCTGGCTGCCGATATTTCCATACCCGATAATGCCCAGCGTTTTCCCCCTTAGCTCATGGCTTCCGCTTGCATCTTTCATCCAGATCCCTTCATGAGCTGCTTTATTTTTATCAGTAATCTTTCTTACAAGCATGATCGAAGCACCGATCACCAGTTCGGCAACACTCCTCGTATTACTGTAAGGAGCATTGAATACCGCCACCCCAGCTTCCGTAGCGGCCTGCAGGTTAACCTGGTTTACACCAATACAAAAACACCCGATCGCCTGCAGCTTGCCGGCAGACTTCAGCACATTGTCTGTAATATTTGTTTTGCTGCGAATACCCAGCAGGTGAACATTTTTGATTTCTTTCATGAGCTCGCTCTCACTGAGCGCTGCGCTTATCTTCCTGATATTGCGGTATCCTGCTTTTGAAAATTGCGCCACGGCCACATCACTTATATTCTCTAAAAAAAGAATATTTATCTTCTCCTTAGGATAACTCGTTATTTTTTTCTTTCGCATGATAATTAGGCCGTATTTTGCACAAATATAATATCCTCATATTTAATATTGAATGAAACCAACCTCCTGATCAATGTCGAACCACGTAAAAAATGATTGCTTTGCTAAGGCAAATTCGTATTTGCAGCATTTCATCCTCAACATATTTTTCTTTTGCCTGCTGGTATCCTTCAGTCACTGCAGCTCTACACCCAAAAAAGCACCTGCTCCTGCAAAAGATTCAACCCTGATTGTATTGCCGGCACCCACAGTGCTCAGTCCTTTTGAGCGGGATAATCTCGCAGCTGCCTGTCAACATTGGTATGACAGTATTTTGGGAAAAGGAGTATTCAATGGTGCTGTACTGGTATCAAAGGGTGGAAACATCGTTTTTGAAAAATACCGCGGAACTGGTCATGTGGGATCCAAAGATACCCTGACGAGCGCAACTCCATTTCATATTGCTTCGGTAAGTAAAACGATTACCGCCATGAGTATATTAAAATTATGGCAGGATGGCAAGATCAATATAGATGATGAATACAGTAAATATTTCCCAACATTCAATTATCCCGGCGTAACCATCCGGTGCCTGCTCAACCATCGCAGCGGCTTACCTAATTATCTCTACTTTATGGAAGACCTGGGATGGGATAAATCGGTATATATAAAAAACCAGGACATATTTGACTACCTGGTAAACCGTAAAGATGAGCTCAAGAATATTGCAACACCGGGCAAACATTTCACTTATTGCAACACCAATTATGCACTACTGGCATTGCTTGCTGAAAAAATAAGTGGTATGCCTTTTCCTGCTTTTATTGAGAAAGAATTTTTTCATCCGCTGGGCATGAGCCACAGTTTCATATTTACCCATGAGGATTCCGCTAAAGTAAATCCAAGTTACGATTGGAGGGGACAGATGATCCCCCTTAATTTTCTTGATATGGTATACGGAGATAAAAATGTTTACACTACTGCAGAAGACCTGCTGATATGGGACAGGGCGCTCAGGTGTAATGCCATCTTCACTCCACAAACCCTTCAACAGGCGTATACCCCTTACAGTAATGAAAAAAAGGGGATCAGGAATTATGGCCTTGGCTGGAGAATGAATGTTTATCCCAATGGAAAAAAAATGATCTATCACAACGGCTGGTGGCATGGTTATAATGCTTCTTTTATCAGGCTGATCGACGAAGATGCCACCATTATTGTAATGGGCAATCAATATACAAGAGCAGTATATAAAGCCAAAACACTCGCCCCGATCTTTGGCGCACATTATGTTGCAGGTGAGGAAGATGAAGGTGAAGCTTTAAAATCAGATTCAACCGCTACTCCAGTTGCAACTCCCATGAGTAAGAAAAAAACTACCCGAAAAAAAGGTAGGCGAGTAAGATAGAGGTAATGATACCTACCAGGTCGGCCAACAGCATTACTCCAATTGAATAGCGGGTATTCTTAATCGATACTGCACCGAAATAAACAGCTACCACATAAAAAGTGGTGTCAGAAGACCCTTGTAACACACAGCTGAGCCTGCCAGCAAATGAATCTGCACCTTGTGCGCTCATTGTTGCAACCATCATACTACGGGCACCACTACCCGTAAATGGCTTTACAAGCGCTGTTGGTAAACCATCAACAAAACGCGTATCCATGTGCATGGCAGTAAAAAGAGATCTGATTCCATCCATGATCAGTTCGAAACAACCGCTTGTACGCAACATGCTTATGGCAACCAGCATACCCACCAGGTACGGAATGATCTTTACAGCCGTTTCAAATCCTCCTTTGGCCCCTTCTACAAATGCATCGAAGAGATTTATTTTTTTGTACAATCCACCCAGCACGATCAGGATAAATATCAGGAGAATGATCCCATTTCCCAATAATCCCGAAAAAGTATCAATGCCGGCTTTATCCAGTGTACGGATATACAACACCATCAAGGAAATGATAACCGATATACCTCCTATCCATGCCAGCAAAACGGGTTGAAAAAGATTGATCTTTTGTTTGATTGATACGATGATCATGGCAGACACGGTAGCCACAAAAGTTGCAATCATACAGGGAACAAAAATATCCACCGGATTTTCAGCTCCCTGTTTGCTGCGCAATGCGATGATAGCAACCGGTATCAAAGTAAGCCCCGCAGCATGCAGGCATAGAAACATGATCTGCGCATTGGAGGCAGTTGTTTTTTCTTTATTGAGTTCCTGTAAACTTTCCATTGCCTTTATACCGAATGGCGTAGCGGCATTGTCAAGCCCTAATAAATTAGCAGAAAAATTCAATGTCATATGCCCGATCGCAGGATGTCCCTTTGGAACTTCAGGAAATAGCCGGGTAAAAAAAGGACTGATGATCCTCGACAAAAGCCTGATACCGCCGGCTTTTTCAGCAATACTCATGAATCCCATGAATAGGGCCATGATACCGATCAGGCCCAGGCTCAGATCAACTGCATCCCTGCATGTGGACAATATCCCGTTGGCCGATTGTTCCTGGTATGTAAGGATCTTGTTGTCGGCTGTGCGAATATATTTGTCATCTCCTTTTTTATAATCTTTTCCTGATTGCAGGTTAGCAAGCACCATTGCAGGTGTACTGGCGCTGTCCAGCAGGCGGGTATGCGCCGTATCCCCGGACTTTCCAATTACCATTTTATTAAACATTTCATTGCCATAAGGCTGGGTAAAGGTTTTAATTCCGGCAACAATAATGGCGATGATGATAAATGCGCTCCAGAGCCTGCTTAATGCCATATTAGAAAATTAATTAAGGTTGAAAGTTAATGTTTTCAAATGAAAATAAAATTGTTCATCAACCCTTACCTTTGCAGCCGTTTCGGAAAAAGATATAAACGAGAAACCAGAAACGATATAGTTATGGCATTACAAGCAGGTATAGTAGGATTACCCAATGTTGGAAAGTCCACTCTTTTTAACGCGGTGAGCAATAGTGCAAAAGCACAGGCCAGTAATTACAGGTTTTGTACCATTGAACCCAATATAGGTCTCGTAAATGTTCCCGATCCAAGACTCAATAAACTGGAGGAACTGGTAAAACCAAACCGTGTTGTTCCAACACAGATCGAAATTGTTGATATTGCCGGGTTGGTAAGAGGCGCCAGCAAAGGCGAAGGTCTCGGCAATAAATTTCTTGCAAATATCAGGGAAGTGGATGCGATCATCCAGGTGATCCGTTGTTTTGAAGATGAGAATATCCTGAGAGAAGAAGGTCCGATCAATCCTGTAGGTGATAAAGAGATCATTGAAACAGAATTGCAATTAAAAGACCTTGACAGTGTTGATAAAAAGATCCAGCGTACTGAAAAAATTGCCAGGACCGATACAAAGGCGAAAGCAGAACTGGAAATACTTTTACAATGCAAGGCCCATCTTGAAAAAGGAAAGAATATCATTACACTCGGTCTTAGTAAAGAAGATAAGCTGGCTATTGCAGATCTGTTCCTGCTAACAGACAAGCATATCCTGTATGTTGCTAATGTTGATGAAGCGAGTATGCATACAGGTAATAAATACAGTGAAGCATTGATCGAAGCAGTGAAAGACGAAGGAAATGAAGTGATCATTATGACGAATGCTATTGAAGCGCAGATCGCCGAATTTGAAAACCCCGATGACAAACAGATGTTCATGGAGGAATATAAAATGACTGAACCAGCATTGGACAGGTTAATTCACTCTACTTATAAACTGCTGAACCTTTCTACTTATTTTACAGCAGGTGTACAGGAAGTAAGGGCGTGGACAATCGGGCAGGGCTGGAAAGCGCCACAGGCTGCAGGAGTGATTCATACTGATTTTGAAAAAGGATTTATCAAGGCAGAGGTAATAGCTTATGACGACTTTGTTAAGTACGAATCAGAAGCAGCATGCAGGGAAAATGGTAAACTCAGAATTGAAGGAAAAGAATATATGGTAAAGGATGGAGATGTAATGCATTTCAGGTTTAATGTATAGTCACATTTCATTTAAATAAAAAAGGCTTCCCGTTCAGGAAGCCTTTTCTTTTGCCGGTGCAAATATTTATTGAGGGAATAATACTGCATCTATTACATGATACACACCATTTACAGCGATCTTGTCCTGTGCAACAGCGTTCGCAGGAGTACTGAAAGGCGGGCCACCCGGAGGAAAAGTACCAACACCCGCAAATGTAAATGAGGTAACGATCGGACCTGTATAATTTGCCTGAATCATTATACCAGGATGAGCTGCATAAGCTGCATTTACCAATGTTGTCTGGAATGCAGGCGTAGCCGCCGGGAAATTGATTGAAAACATTCTTATAATTGGTTCATACGCATCATCCTGAGGATTGATCGTTCCAAAAATATGATAGGCCATTATGCCTCTTACTGCTGCTGCAGGAAGATCACCAAATAAAGCAGGGTTCTGAAAAATAATAGGTCCGGCTGCAACTGCTGCCGATGCCTGTGCATTAGCGAGAGCAGCATCCCCGGTAAGTGCAAATATTTTTGCATATACCAATCCATAAATAACAGTTTGGAAAGCTGCATCATTCGGGACCAATACAGTCATATTGGTCACAGGATAATTCAACAACGAATCAAACCTGGCTAATCCAACCTGCCCGCTATCGGCCCTTACAATTGCTGCAGAGAAATAGCTAAGGTTTGGATCGGTATTGATCGCTCCCTTTAATGTAGCACTTGGTGGTGTAGCAATGAATGCAATATTATGAATCAATCCATTGGCAACTTCCTGGTCGGCCGAAGTGATTGGCACATTATTATAATAATACTGACCAGAAGAAATATTTTTTGAAGCAAAGGATGTGGCACGTATCAATGGATTGGTTGGATCCAATACAATATCAGTCGGTACCTGCAAATTAGGAAATGGGAATGGCGCTACAATATCTGCAACTTTGAGAGGTTGAGGCACCATGGCGTACTTCACAATTCCTGCACAACTTTGTGCTGACAATGATGCGATGGTACCATTAGCCGTTGCGAGTGATCCTCCAAAAGAGGCAATCACTGCATTATTATCAGGAACAAATATGGTATGGTTGAGTGAAGGGGAATCAAGTATCGCTGCCATGCCTCCCTTGATAACGATCCTGTTAAAAAGACTATCATTGGCATTGGAAGCAAGCGTTTCCTCTATAGTAGCTCCTGTTGGCGCAGGGGTATTATCAGTAAACTGCTCCAGGTCTTTGTTACAGGAAGTCAAGACCGCAAGCGCAGCCGCTGCGAATAAAAAACCTCTCTTCATCTTGTTTGATATATATTTCATAATCACTTTTTTTATTTTATTAATTGAGTACAGGATAATATTAATACAGGTTATACCCGAAACTTAAATAATACAAACCACCGATATTCGAATTACCAATTGCGTTGTAATAATATTGGTTGAGCAAATTGGTTGCACCCAGTTTAAGGATGGATTTTGTTTTTGGCAGTTTTACACTTATCTGTGCATCTAATGTTTGTACTGCAGGCAGATTTCCGTTTGCAAGGTCGCCTTCAAAATAGAATTTATCCTGCCACCTGTATGCTAACGTGAACCCATAACGTTTTGCTTTACCAAACCCCGTATTTGAAAGAGAGGCATTCGCTTTGTATTTCGGGGTATTATAAGAAGCGATCAATGTTGTAGGCACATCTTTCAGGTTATCAGAAGCAAAATTAGTGGACACAACAAAATTATATGGCATCCTGTAATCAAACCCAATTCCCCAGCCATAAGTAGTGATCTTCACATCAGAGTTAATAGGAATAGAAAAAACATTTCCATTATCGGCATCAGCCTGTGTTATCGGCGCTCCTGTTTTCGACTGAACCACTACCCTGCGTGCAAGGAAATTGGTGAACTCACCATAATAACCATACAGATCAACAAGCAATTTACCCTGCATGAGCAATCCTCTATAACCAAGTTCAAAAGAAGAGATTGATTCAGGTTTCAATTCGCCGAAACTTTGTTTGATCTCTTTGCCATTCACCAGTGAATCCCTGTCGTAAGCGGGGTTGGTGTCGAAATGGTACAACTGTGTAAACCCTTCATTACCGCCGATCAGCCTATAAGAATTCAGGTCCAGGTTGATCCATTGCATCTGGTTGGAAGGAAAACGATAAGCTGTCTGGTATGACAATCTTATATTATTGTTGGTTGCAACTTTATACACAGCAGTTATCCTCGGAGTAAACCTTCCTTTAAAATATTCATTCTTATCATACCTGCCGGAAGCTGTCAGCTTTAAATTATGTGTGATATCCCTAGATGCCTGTACAAAAACGCCATATTCTTTGATACCGATCGGGTCAACAGAATCTGCAAATAAAGTACCTTGTGAATTCAACACGTATTTTTTGAAATTGGCACCTACGATAATATCTGCAAATGATTTTGTGTATTGCGAAAAATTATAATTGCCTTCTACTGCGTACAGATCAGACCTGTCTAATAATGCACCCCCGGCAGGCACGGGTAACTTGCGGATCTTTTCGTAAGTATCATTGAATGCAGGAGTACCCACAGAAGGTCTTCCTATATCAGCTACTTTTCTTGCAGCATTATGAGCATCTATATCAGAAGCCCCGGTGAGTTTGGCATTGATATATGCCTGGGCATACTGAACATACCAGTCGGTTGGCTGCGGATCTGGTACACCATTGCGAACGGTAACGGATGTTTTCCAGGCTTCGTTGAAATTTTGGGTAGTTGCCGCTAAGTTGTAAGAACTACCTGCGTTCTCCTGCGTTGTATATGCACGCAATGCCCAATTCTTATTATTGAATTCCAGTTTATACTGTCCCATTTTAAAATCGCGGAGTGAATACCTGGAAGCGCCGGTATATACTGTATTTCCCGTTCCCCAATAGGCAGCCAATATTGCTTCGGTTTTTTCCGTAACCTTATAGTGCAATGAACCTGCTACTTTAAAATTTACTGTATTTGGATTAATGAGTTCCTGCTCAGTATAACCTGTACGGGAAACATTCATTGGTTTAGTAGCAAGGCTGTTTATATATGGCTCGAGAAAGGGAATATGAGGAGCAATACCTTTCAGGATAAGAGAAACATCAACAAATGTCTCATCACCATATACATTCACCCCGTCGTAATTCGGATCTGTTTGCCTGTTACCCGCCCTTAATTTGCTGGCAGATCTGTCGTAATCTCTATAATCTGTACCAATCCAATCCTTGGCCTGGATCAATTCGCTCGTGATCTTGTATGCGAGCCTGTTATTGATCTTCTGTGCCCACCTTAGCCCCCAGTTATGGTAAGAAGAAATATCTCTTTCTTTTCCATCTGTATGCAGCATACCTTCTTTAACATTAAATGAAAGTCCCTGGTATTTAAATGGATTCTTACTTGTCATGAGAATAGTACCATTCATGCCTCCTGAACCATATAAAGCAGAAGATGCACCGGATAATAATTCAATATTGTCCACGTCCAGTTCATTGATCCCAATGATCGAAGCAACAGAAAAATTCAAACCAGGCGCCTGGTTATCCATACCATCCACCAACTGGTTAAATCTTACATTACCACTACCTCCGAAACCGCGGGTAGTAGGTGTAACAAATGTTATAGAAGAAGTAAAAACATCCACTCCTTTGAGTGTTTTCACAATATCATAAAAGTTTGCGGTGGGGGCACTGCGAAGATTAGCTGCACTTACCCTTTCGATGGATACAGGCGATTCCAGTATTCTTTCAGGAACGCGTGAGGCAGATACCACGATTTCCTGCCCGAGTGAACTGGCAGGTTTAAACGAAACATCTGTCTTTTCCTGTTTGGAAACTGTTATTTCCTGCGGTTCAAAACCTATGGATGAAAAAATAAGCGTTACAGGTAAACTCTTGGTAGATATACTGTAATTACCCTTGTCGTCAGTAAAAGTTCCTTTTGATCCTCCTTTGATGGTAACAGAAACGGCTGAAACGTTTTCCTGGGTATTGCTGTTTCGGACATTACCGCTGATGGTTACATTTTGAGCAAGGGTTACACCGGTGATGATGTTCGCCATTAAAAATGTAACCAAATAGCTTGTAACTTTTCTCATATTGGCTTGTTTTGGTTAAGAATATTATTAGCAAAATAACAATAGTTGTGCTGTATATGAAATTTTATTTTAAACACCTGTTGAAATCTTATGACGTTTAAAAAACTAATAATTAAATGGTAAACATAACTTTATCGCATGGTAAAATACAATTTCCCTGGTCAGACAGGTTTCTATAGAGGAAAGGTAAGAGATGTATACAGTATTTCAGATAATTTACTTGTCATGATTGCAAGTGATCGGATTTCAGCTTTTGATGTGATATTGCCGCACCCGATTCCATTCAAAGGCCAGGTATTGAACCAGGTGGCTGCTTATATGCTCAATGCGTGCAAAGATATTTGTCCCAACTGGCTCATTGATGTGGTTGCACCAAATGTAAGTATTGGAAAAAGATGCGTTCCTTTTAAAATTGAAATGGTAGTAAGAGGAAATCTTACCGGCCATTCCTGGAGAACATATTCATCGGGCAAAAGAACATTGTGCGGTGTACAGATGCCGGAAGGCATGAAGGAAAATGATTTTTTCCCTTCACCCATTATCACACCCTCCACGAAGGCAAGTGAGGGACATGATGAGGATATCAGTAAAGAAGAGATCATCCAAAGAGGGCTTACAACAGCTTCGGAATGGGATCACATCGCTGACTACGCTTTACAATTATTTGAAAGAGGAAAACAAATTGCGGCAAAGCAGCAACTTGTTTTGGCAGATACAAAATATGAGTTTGGTAAGATAGGTAACGAGATCTATTTGATGGATGAAATTCATACTCCTGATTCTTCGCGGTATTTCTTAAAAGATGGATTTGAAGAGCGTCAGGGTAAAGGAGAAAAGCAAAAACAATTAAGCAAGGAATTTGTGAGAGAATGGCTGATAGAAAATAATTTCATGGGGAAAGAAGGACAGCAAGTACCCGAAATGAGCCCGTCATGGATCCAGTCAATAAGCCAGCGCTATATCGAATTATATGAAAAAGTGATCGGTGAAAAATTTATCCCGGTGAGCTTAACTGAAGCAGAGACAGAACAAAGAATACTCGAATCATTGAAAAATATTCATGTTTCAGGTTAACAGGAGTTTACACCTTACCTGTTCGAAGGTGTAAACTTCAAATAGATTTGCACCCATTGTAAATCATTCCTCGTTAAAAAGAGTTTATAGCCTTATCGGTTGAAGGTGTAAACTTCAATCTCTTATTCATCTACGATCTTCCCATAATCCAGGAGTAACTCCTCTCCTTCTTTGATATCACGCAACGCCTCAAAATCTTCACCCCCGTTGATCGAACTGATATTGGGATCATCGGAATGATTGATGTATATCACGAGATCAATCATTTTGAAACCATACTCGGGTACAAAATAATGGTCGGAATCATAAAGACAGAAATTTTCTATCAATATCCTGCTATGGGAAGGCAATGCTGCCACTTCTTCCCTGCTGAGTTTTATCCATTCACTTTTATCATTTGAAAACAGGTTGCGTTGACCTTTTTTTATATCGGTTAATGCAAATACGCCAATCCCATCTATAGGAGAAGGCTTGATAATGGCAAAGGTATTCTGGTGTAATTCATGTAATAGCTGTTTCTTCTTCATTACGCGAAGATATTCGAAATACTAAAAAAATGATATGTGAATATCACAAAACGTTGGCATAGCTTTTGAAAATATTCTTGCGGTTCTTTGTATAGAAATAAGAATGTCCGGACAATAGTTAACACTAAATTTTATAATCATGAACAATTTATTGTATACCATTGCCGTGATCCTCTTGATCGCCTGGGCAATCGGGTTCCTGGGACTTCATCTTGGAAGCATCATACATGTATTACTGGTATTGGCAGTCATTGCGGTATTGCTTCGGATAATCGCAGGGAATAAAGCGCTTTAAAAATTATTATTCAACATAAAATCAACAACCATGAGTAAAAAAAATCTGATACTTGCTTTACTTGCAGTAAGTGCAATAGGTTTGCTGTTCGGAACTGATAAAGGAGCAAAATTGCGCAAAAAGCTAAAGAAAAAAGGAATGGATACAGTAGATAACCTGAAAAGCAAAATGAATAAATATGCGGACAGATATGCTGATGCAAAAGTTTAAATGCTAATCCCAATGATAAAAAGCATTCACATAATAGTGAATGCTTTTTTATATAATAGCTATTTTGGCAAACGCGGCCTTAATCTCTTTTTTGATTTGTTGAATACCATTCTCCCTTTGTCAATCCCCTTACGCAATGCAACCTGTTCCTCCTCTGGTAACTGTATCACCTGCAAACATTCATTGCTGCAACAACCTTTGAACTTTTCTGCACACTCCTCACATTGTATGAACAATAAATGGCAGCCTTCATTTTTACAATTCACATGTGTATCTGCCGGTTTGCCACATTGATGACAATTGGCAATGACCTCATCTGTAATGCGTTCACCCAGGCGATCATCAAAAACAAAATTCTTCCCGTGAAATTTATTAGGGAGGTTTTCATCTTTTACTTTATTCGCGTAATTGATAATCCCACCCTCCAGGTGAAAAACATTTTTAAATCCCCGGTGCAGCATATACGCACTGGCCTTTTCACAACGGATACCGCCAGTACAATACATGATGATGTTCTTGTCCTTGTCAGTTTCCAGCATAGTTGCAGCCATTGGTAATTGTTCACGGAAAGTATCGCTGGGAATTTCAATCGCATTTTCAAAATGACCCACTTCAAATTCGTAATGATTGCGCATATCAACCACTACGGTAGCAGGATCATTGGTCATCTCGTTAAATGCAGCGGCTGTAACATACCTGCCTTTATTGATCATATTAAAATCCGGGTCTGTGATACCATCCGCTACGATCTTATCACGTACTTTTACTTTCAGTACCCAGAAAGATTTACCGTTATCAACAGCTATATTCAATCTCACCCCATTAAGTCCATGCATGCTATACAGGAAATCCCGGAATGCTTCAAAATTGGTTTCGGGTATACTTACCTGTGCGTTAATACCTTCATGGGCAATGTATATCCTCCCAAATACTTTTAAGGCATGGAGTCCTTTGTATAATTCATCCCTGAATGAAGTGGTGTCGCCGATATAAAAATAATTGTAAAATGAAACAGTAATGCGGTGTTCTGTTTCTTCGTACAGGCGCTTCTTCAGCTCCGCCTGCGAAATACGGTTATGTAAAACTGCCATAGCTATTAATTTGATCCCGTACAATGGGAAATCTTGTTAGATTGGATGCTTGCAGGGCAAACCAAATTGGATGGCAAAGATAATTAATTACAGGGAGATTGACAGGTTTCTGTCCCTCCCGGAAGAATTGTTTAGTTTAATGCTGTTACCCAGCAAACCACCTGTTCCGATCTTAATTCCAGTAACAGCCGGTCTTCCTTTTTCAAAAGAAGTAACAACGTCAACTCGAAGCAATTTTAAAATATTTTCTATCCCGGCAAATACTTCTATATAGCTATCATGGTTATCAACATAAAATGCATTGGATCCCGCAACAAGGTTCCAGTTAAGCCTCTTGAACAATGGGATCTTATTTGTAAATAATCCATTGAAATGATGTTCAATATTTGCGAAGCTATAAAAGCCGGCAGTATTGCTGTGTTCATAATACTTTGCTCTTTGAAAAGTATTTACATAATCGCCCAGCGCTCCATGAAGTTCATTTCCCCTGAAATGTACGTAATCGGGAACGAATACACTATGCGCATTTATAAATCCGCCTATCCCGATCTTATATTTGAATGTGCCGGCCAGTTTTAAATTCTTATCATCATGGATAGTAAATTTCCATTTATCAAAATTGACATCACTGCCAAGAATATCCGAAATTCCCTTTGTATAATTAAAGCTGAAGGTGGGGTATTTTGACCCCAGCGATACTTTATTATATGGCAATTGAATATATTTCTGGCCGGGTTTAAAACTGATATCAAAACTTACGATCACTGCCTGGTGAGGAATTAAGTGAACAGTATCCATACCTTTTACATAAGGAAAATTGGGTTTTATTTTATGTTCGTCTTTTTTGAAAATGGTAAAATCTGTGGAATTCTCAAGTGGTGTGCGGTCTTCATATGTTGCGTTGATCGAAAATCTTAGCCCGCTCTCAAATCTTTTTCGGAAACCAACGCTTCCAAAATAATTCTCATAGGTCTTCATGAAATTATTTCCATAAAACAAAGTGGTGATACTGTTCTCGAGCGCCGAGATGGGATTATCGTTATTATATTGTGAAACCCTCCTTCCCCCGGAGAAATTCCAGGTTTCCCGTTTCAGTTTTTTTCCTGTACTAAATTCCCTTGTCCGCAATTCCACATCAAGCCAACCGTTCAGGTGTCCATTACTGAAACCATACCTGATTGAAGGCATGATGCTGAGATTCGACTTTGATTTGAAAAGCATTTTTTCATAGTAGCCGTTTACATTCAAAACTAGCCCCTCGGCCGGATTGTATTCCATATTTTGTATCAGTGATTCAATGCCCCACCTGAATCCGTTTGTCTTGCTGAAATGCGTTCTGTGTATTCCATTCCAGAAGACACGCAGTGGTTTCAGGTTTCCCTGTTTTTTCTTTAATGAATCAATATTGCTTTGGCTCAATAACGAATCTTTTTGAGCCTGGTAAATACTGTCTTTTACACGATAGTCTTTTGATTCCTCTGTTTCCAATGGTACAGGCCTGATGCTATCCCAATAAGCTTTGGGTCTTTTGTTTACAGCTGTATCATACCTGATCACTACATTATCGAAAAATTTCTTTCCAAATACGGGTTGCAGGTTATAATCAGAATAAACAGTAAGAAAATTACCGATCGCATCCAGGCCAAACATGGAGAAATCAAAATGAAGCAACTGGTTCTTTACCCTCCACACATCCTTACTAACAGGAACGTGCAGCTGTGTAATCTGGAGTGTATCCATGATCTCCAGTTGCGACGATTTGGTAAGCACCAGGTCGAAACTATGAATACGCCAATCCTCATCGGTGATATTGATAATGCCAGAGAACAAAGGTTCATAAGCTCTCCGGGGTGTTACCCTGATCGCATTGATCGCTTTACCGTCTTCCCAGAATGTTCCAAGGAATTTATATTTGTAAAAACCGATTGCTCCGTCTGCAATAGGCGAAACAAATCCCCTTGGATTAAACGTATTGGAAAATACCGTTACATTATTTGTATATAAGGATATAAATGAAGGAAAAGTAAACCCAAAACTCTCGGTACCGCTTACCCTGCTGCTGATCACTTCAAGTTTAAATTTATCAGGACGTTGGGAAGATGCTTTGGAAACCGATTCAGATAAATAGATAATCCCTTTGCCACTCGAATCAACGCCCATTTCCTTTCTATCATCTGTATCTATTTTTTTTCCAAGTATTTTTGTTGGCAGGCGGCGGAGTTTTATCATATCCTTTCCATAAATGTTGCAGGTAAAGGCATTTACCTGTGAATTATAGTAAGGCCGTTTTTTTATCGCCTGGCGTATGATCTCATATGCGGGATCTTCCGCCCCGCTTTTAACAATAACCTCTTTCATCACCAGTTTCTGCTCGCTTAATATGAAAGTAACTTCCGCATCATCTTTTACGGTTACCTGCTTTTCCGAAGCGGTATAGCCAATATGCTGGCAGACCAATACATAATTTCCGGGGGGAAGGTTAAAAGAAAATTTTGCATTGTTATTGGCACTAGTACCTGTGGAAGTTCCTTTTACCGTAATGGAAGAAAAAGGAAGCAGATCGCCTTTGTCCGTGAAAACTGTACCATAAATTCTTTGTGCTGATGCATTGATGCAAAAAAACAAAAGAAAAAAACCAACTATTATTCTCATAAAGCTTTTTGATTCTTCGAAATTAACCTCCTATCTGTTACAGAAAAATTAAAGTGACGTTTTATTTCTTCGTCTGTTTTGGCCTGAGATAACTACCCGTTAAGGCAGCAAATGCGCCTACCAATGCTCCAACGAAACCCGTTATTAAAATTAATAAGTATGGATTATCCGATTTTAATACCAGGATCGATACTTTGTGCGCCAAAATGTGGTTATTATTATTGCTGATCCAGAAGCTCATGCCTCCCCAAAGAAGAAACAAGGCAATAAAGCCGGTCAAAAAAGCGATACCCGGACGTTGACGGATAAGTGCTGCCACGATAAAACAAGCAATGGCAATACTCCACCAGTCGAGATAGAGGCATGCTGCAAAACTTAATACTACCATTAATAAGAGAGATATAATGAATTTCATTTCTGGATGTTTACGATGTAAGTATTTAGAACTATTATAGTTTATTAAAATTCATTTTCCATTTTACTTTCGGATCATTCTGCTCATCTTTGGTCATGAGCCAGAGGGGATAATATTCTCCCCGCACCCAATGGTCAATAAAATTATCATAGTATTTACTACCCGGATTTCCACTTTGCCCACCGGGATATACACCATATGCTTCCGTTTTCTGAGTAAGGCTAACGATCATTCGCCAGCTGGGACCATGATCAGACTTCGTGGCATTGATCACATTGTCCCCTCCTCCGATTGGCAGGTGAAGCCTGCTGAATGCCGGCAATTTTGCCAGGTGATTAATATGCGTGTCCTTATATTTTGCCCATTCCAGTTTTCCTTCTGCATCGGCCTGCATCAACTGGATAACAGCTGTTTTAAAAGCCTCGGTTGCAATGTCACCAAGCGTTTCCTTTTGTGGGGTTGAAATATCATCCAGGAATTTATATGCAGAATCCCTGATCACCGCTTCAAGCAATGTATTTTCAAAGGGTCTTTGAATGGGTGTTGGCGCATTCGCATATTCGTCGGCGTAAACAGTATCATAAAAACACTTCCATGTTAAAATAAAAACCGTTGCACCCTTTGAGTCTTTATCATTCCGGAAGTCCCAGTTCTTCAACATATCGAGAAAAGATATTTCTTTTTGATTCAGTTTTGTTACATCAATGTTCTTTGCAAGTAGTGGCGCAGCCATTTCTCCAAAAGAGTTATAATTATCCGTTTGCAATGCCATCATATCCTGTGGTGTAATATTATTCATTGCTGCAAGCTTCCTGTTGATGGTAAGTCCACGGTACATCGGGAATGATTTAAATCCGAGGTAATAGGGATAGGTGGAATCTGTAGGTTTTTGATTGGCACTGCTTACAAATCCTCTTTCCGGATTATACTGGAACGGTGTTTCATCCATTGGTATCATATATTGCCACATATAACTGCTATCTGTACCCGGCATAACAAAATCTCCCTGGCCCTTCCATTTTGCAGGAAACTCTCCCTGTGTACGAATAGCGATATCACCATCCTTGCATGCAAAAACACAGTTTTGCCCGGGCGTGTGAAGATTGGTAACGGCGGCCTGGTAATCAGCATAGTTTTTGGCCCGGTTCAGCATATTAAAGATCAGGAGTTCGTCGCTTGGGTCGTGGGCTGTCCAGCGTACTGCATAATCTTTATTATTAGTATTTCTTTTTTCCTTATTCCCTGCAAATGATTTGTCATACATAACGGGGCCGAATAAGGTATAAGCAACGGTATCTATATAATCAGGTTTCCCTTTTATTTTGATGTGTTCATAATGAAACGTTGTGGGCTGCCAGCTGTTATTGAACCAGTATTCTTTGCGGCTTTCGTCTTTAAATTGTATTTCATAATAATCCCTTACGTCCCGTCCCCCATTGGTAAATCCAAATGCGCAATTATCATTATAACCAATAATGATACTTGGTGCACCCGGGAAACTTGCACCATAAGCATTAAATGCAGGCGTTGAAATCTGCATTTCCATCCATAAGGAAGGAAGGCTGAGACCTAAATGCGGATCATTACATAAAATAGGAGCGCCGTTCTTTGTTTTGCGTGGGCCTACTGCCCAGTTGTTGCTTCCATTATGAGGATTAGGTTTTTTAAATTCCTCTACCTTAACAGTATCAGCTCTCCTGAAATACAGCGAATCTGCAGAAGAAGGAATTTTTAAAGGGATTTTTGGTGCAGGATATACAGTTCCTCTTGGAATAATAGGATCCAATGAATCTTCATTTGAAGGAAATAATAAACGGAAATCATGCGGGCTGAACCATGCTTTTGCATTGGTCATCTCAAAATCACTTTCATAAGCGGCAAGATCATAAGACATGAATTTCAGGAATAAGGCAGTTTTAAGATTACTCCACTTTTCAGGTTTATATCCTAATAATTTATATTCAATGGGCAATTTACTCTCAGGCAGGTTATCTATATAACTGTTTACACCTGCTGTATATGCATCACATTCTTCTTTTATTACTTCATCGGCTTCCATACGCTTGAGAGAGTTTTCAGCTGCGTATACCATTCCGAGCCTCCTGAACTCACGGTCATAATTCAACGCTGCATCCCCTACTATTTCTGAAACCCTTCCTGCTGCGGCATGCGTTTGCAGTTCCATTTGCCATAACCTGAATTTGGCATGCAGGTAGCCCTGTACGAAATAAGCGTCATTTTCATTCTCAGCGAAAATATGAGGAACCAGTCTTTCATCGAGGTATACGCTTACTTTTCCTTTTAGCTGGCTGAATTTGAGATCGCCAGAGAAGTTTTCATCATCTGCTTCGGCATTTTGCCAAAGACCCTGTTGCGGGCTCAGGAATTTTCCAAAGGCAGGCGCTGGTTTACCTCCAATGGTAAAACTTGTATTAAGTGCCCATACCAATGCGACGGTAATGATTGCGGATAAAATGAAACCGATTATTCTCATAATATTGAATGTATAGTGTAAAGTAAAATAAAAATATGTAAAGCTGCGCCCGTTTTTTAATTTTGCTTATGTCTGAAATATTAAGTGAACATACCAGGAACATCTTAGGCCTTCAATTGCCAACAGATCCGCGTTGGGTGAATCTCGCGGAAATGCAACTCGAAGATATACTTACCGACCACGCTTATTGCGAACAAAAAGCAGCTACTACCTGTATTTCCCTGATACAAAAAAATCCTGATAAGGAACTGATGGTAGAGGAACTGAGCCCTATCGTTACCGAAGAATGGGGACATTTCAGGATGGTATTGGCCGAACTTAAAAAAAGAAACCTGCCACTCGGCAGACAACGCAAGGATATCTATGTAAATAAATTACTGGAATTCCAGAAAAAAGGGGGTAGCCCTTCTGAACGATTTCTTGACCAAATGCTCACCATGGCATTAATAGAAGCAAGAAGCTGCGAACGTTTTAAAAGACTTAGTGAAGGTTTGGATGATGAATATATGAGGAACTTTTACCGCAAATTCATGGAAAGTGAAGCCGGGCATTATACCTTGTTCATTACACTGGCAGAACATTATATAGACAAAAAGATCGTTCGGGAAAGATGGGCCGAATGGCTGGAGTATGAAAAGAAATTAATGAATAGCCAGGAAGTGAGGGGTGATAGAATACATTGATGTGTTCTTAATAAATACGTTAGCGTTGAACATTGAGCGTTGAGTATTGAATATTGAGTATTCAAAAAACGCTGAATAAAATATACAATACTCAACATTCAATACTCAATGTTCAACGGGGCCTTTTATTTGACTTTAAGATAACTGACGAGCCTTTTGCCGTAATTAAGATTTTGAAAAAAAGTTTATTTCTTCTTTAAGATCGAGATAAGGATGTAATTCTTCAATCTTCTTTGCCTTTTCAAGATTTGTGTGAATAAATTTCTTGTGTTGTTCTGATTCAGGATTAAACGGCTTATGATTTTTTGCTGCAACAATAACAGCGATCTCTTTCATCAACTGTCTTGACTCCTCATCAATACATGAATCTATAAATTTTTCCCACACATAATTGGTAGCTGCATAATTGGGGTGAACCATATCTTCTGCATAAAAACGATAATCGCGAAGATCATCGATCACGAGCTCATAAGCGGGGAAATAAAATACATTCTCATTTTCAGTAAGCGAATGAACTGCCTGTATCAGCGCCGCCTTACTCCTGTTGTTTTCTATGAAACCTTCGCGGAGGTGGCGCACAGGACTTATCGTATAAATAAAGTTGATTCCAGGATTGATCGCTCTCACTGTATCCATCATATCGGAAAGAACATTTTTTACTTCGACAGCATCTGATAACCTTCTGTAAAATTTGTCGGCCGGTACTTTGTGACAATTGGCAACAACTTCTTTATTTTCTGAATTCGTGTTTTCATATACAAAGGCTGAACCCAGGGTAAGCACGATCCATGTAGCTTCTTTGATGAATGAATTTGCTTTTTCCTGCGAATGATTGATCATTGCCAGCGCCTTCGCTTTTTCAATATTCGAGAACCTGGTATGATGCTGCCAGCTTCCCCATAATTCATTGTAATAAAAAAGGTCGCTCTCTTTATAGATCGTACCGGCAGCATAAGATGTTATTGCACGGGAAATACTTACAGGATTAAACAGTATGCCGTTGGGATTTTCGAGTGTTTGAAATTTATGCGTCGATAATTTCGTCCCTATTTGTTCAGTAAAACAAGAACCAACCAGGAGGATCTTATCCCGGTGATTGATCGTTTTCAAAAACGTTTTTGGAAAAAACTCTGCATGAAAATCCATGAGTCTTTTGATTTTTATATAAATATTTCTGTAGCCAGCCTGTTGCACGCACTGAGTTGATCAAGGTCCAGAGCAACGGTGATTCCTTCATCCCGGAAAAGCCCAACCATGAATTCAGTATCCATATTTCCTACCAGGTCATCGCCTGCCATGGGACATCCGCCAATCCCTTTAATGGCTGAATCAAATCTTTTACAGCCTGCCTGAAGCGCTGCTTCTAGTTTTTCCTTACGGTTATGTGGAGCCGAATGCAGGTGAACACCGGTTTCAACATGTGGCAACGCATCCACCACATATTTTGTGATTGTTTTTACCTGTTCTTTGGTTGCCACACCTACTGTATCAGCAAGAGAAATAATTTTAATGTCCAGTTCCGCCATCTTATTCACCCATTCATAAACGATAGATTCATCATAAGGATCTCCATAGGGATTTCCGAAACCCATCGAAATATATACAACCAGTTTTTTTTTATTTTTTATACAAAGATTTTGTATCTCGCCCACCGTCTCAAATGAAGCCGCAATAGAAGCATTGGTATTTCTTTGCTGGAATGTTTCAGAAATAGAAAAAGGGAAACCCAGGAAAGCGATCTCATCATGAATCAATGCCTCTTCTGCTCCACGTTTATTGGCAATGATCGCAAGTAATTTTGATCTTGTGGAACCCAGCTGCAGGCCCCTGAGCACTTCCTTTGTATCAGCCATTTGAGGAATGGCTTTTGGTGAAACAAAACTTCCAAAGTCGATGGTATCAAATCCAACCTTTAATAACGCATTAATGTATGCGATCTTTTTATCTGTAGGGATGAAATGTGCCCAGCCCTGCATGGCATCACGAGGACATTCAATTAATTTTACTTGCTGCATGTTATTCATATGGAAGGCAAAGGTACGAAGTGTTATTTAAGCAGGGATAGCTGTTGCTGTATCTTATCGCGAAGCTGGTTAAAAAAGGCGCCCCTTTCCTTTTCACCCACGGTACTTACCATCGTGGATTTTTTGATAAGGTTTTGCATGTTATCATAGATCGCCTTATTAAATCTTTCATCCCTGGTGGCTACAAAATAGATGACACTGTGATTGAGAAAACTTATTCGCATATTATCGAGTTCGGCCATATAAGTATTATCTCCCAATATGAGTTCATTCACAAACAGGCGATAGGATCCGGCATTAACGCCAGGTTCCTGGTCGATATTGAATTTACATCCGAGCTCTGCCTGTTTTTCAATGTGATTGATCAGCTCTTCCAGTTTCTGGTACAGTACTTTTATATCTGCCTTGTTTTTAAAAGCGCCGGCTTCCTTATAAAAGTTGATCTGGCGTAAGGTGCTGTTGATATTCTCTACATTCCATATCTCTGTTATCGGTATATTATTATAGAGGTCAATAATTTTTTTTGCAGTCGGATAATAGCGTTCATACACCGGATCATCAAACGAAAATTTCGCCGATTTCATACTATCAAAGTGAAGGATCGATTTCATCCACAGGAAGAATTTAAAGGCTGCAAGTTCCGGGATATGAAAATGCACAAAATGCGGGATGTCCTTTAAGAGGATATACATATGTTTATTGGAGGCGCTGTTCACCAGCTGGAAATTTTGAAGCAGATTCTCCAAATAACTATCAAAGGCATCCGGTGCATGGCTGTTTAGCTTACCAGAAAAAATGAAACTGTCGGTTTGAAGATGAAGAAATTGATCCAAAGAAACCTTATAATGACTGCATAATACCTGCATTTCTTCTAAGCTGATCGGCTTTTCACCCCTGATACGGCGATATGCACTGTCATTGCTGATATCAAGCAACTCGGCTATCTCATCTGCCAATGACAGGTGTTGGGGCAGACCAGCCTTAATATGCTGAAAGAAAAGTTGCTGTACACCTGTTGTTGTCATGAGGGTTTTGTTTAGTATTTATTGCTTTTCCGCATTTCCATTTTAGTAATTTCTGCAAATGGAAGATAATCATATTGTGATTTTTTGCAAAATATTAAAAGGAATAGCAATGCTTTCGGGTAATCAGTACTATATACTACAATACAGGTAACCAAGGGAATTATCAATTATGAAACAGCTGTAAGGCGTTCTAGTTTTGGTCCATCATAAACAAACGCTCATGAAAAAGATAATTCCACTAATTCTCTTCAGTCTACTGGTTTCAACATATTGTTTTTCTCACCAGGCAATAAGACCGAACAAAGATGTTCATATGATCTCTACCTGCCTGGCTGATACAAGTGAACTACCCGTTAAAGATTATGATTATTACAAGCAAAAAAGTGCTGGTCAAAAAACAGGCGCCTGGTTTTTAGTGGCTGGTGGGGGCATCTGTATACTGATTGCTGCGGGTATGGGTTCGGAGGACATCGGAACTAGCTGGAATCAGCTGTTTTCACAAACAGACGAAGACAGGAAGGCGTTGAAGAGGAGAGAAAAAACAGAAAATACACTCATAATTGCAGGCGTGGTAACAGCCCTGGGCAGTGTACCCTTATTCATTGCAGGCCGTCGCAATAAGCTCAGGGCAAGACTGGCAATGAAGAATGAAAAACTTTCTTCATTCTTACCAGTTGGCTCAGGAAAATATGTTTCCGGCATTACACTAACCATTCCTATTGGCAAATAATAAAAACTACATCATGAAAAAGAAATATCTCTTTTCAGTATTAATGTTACTATTCAGCTTTGGTACGAAGGCACAGGAACATTTATCTCTTAGCCAGCCAACTGTTTACTCATTATCAAAAGATCTTTACAAGACCAGTTATAAGAACGCTCCCGAATTTGGAAATATCGACCAGGTTGAAAGAGATTTTTACCTGGAAAAAAGCAGAAACCAACAAACAGCAGCGTGGATATTGCTAGGTGGCGGCACCGTACTTATTGGTACTGCTTACCTGTTAGGCAACAGGAGTAATTCCAGCTTTAATGATGCGGCAACAGGAGTGGCCTTAGCAGGCATTGGTGTGGTTGCCGGTTTTAGCAGTATCCCATTGTTCATTGCTTCCAAAAAAAATAAGGTAAAAGCTAAACTTACGATCAGCCTGGATCGTTTACCCGCCACCGGTAAACAAATGCGAGGCATTGGAGTTAGCATTCCGATTGGCTAAAACACATGCATCATTTACAATTTTAATAAACCATCAAAACTATCATCATGAAATCTCAGATCAAACTTTCAATCTTATTCACAGGATTAATATTCTTCCTGGCAATGATCTCCTGCAAGAAATCACATCCCGAAACAAAAAATCCAAAAGACATACTGGAGGGCAATAGCTGGAAGATAACTGCCATAACAGTAAGTCCGGCTCGCAACGGTGTCACAGATATTTACAATGACCCCACTATTGTTGAACCTTGTATAAAGGACAACCTGTTTAAATTTAATCCCGGGAATGTTCTTGTTTATGATAATGGCCAGGTAATTTGTGACCCTTCAGATCCTCAGACCTATCCCGGCACCTGGAATTATGACAGCAACGCAAATAATCTTACGATCTATTTTAGTGCTCCAGGCTTCGCTAACGAAGAAGTACTTCATATCCTTGAAATAAATGAAAATTCTTTTAAAGGGACTATTACTCTTGCCGAAAACGGAGTTACCTATACGTATACAGACAGCTTTCAAAAACAATAATGGAAATAGGGTTTGGTACAATAACAGAATAAATTCCTGAGCAAAACTCATAACACAATAACCATTCAATTATGAACCACTTTAATAAAATTGCCGCATCTTTTTCTTTTGTTATTATTATTTCAGCAATGGGAGCCTGTAAAAAGAACAACCCTGTGGAAGATAATACAGCAACCATTTTACAGAGTAAATCCTGGAAAGTAACTGCATTAACCATATCACCGGCTATTGGTGGACTTTCAGATATATACAATGGCTTTTGGCAGGATTGTGAAAGAGATAACCTGTATAAATTTCTTGCCAGCAACAATTTTGAATTTGATGAAGGAGGATCGAAATGTTCTCCTACTGATGATCAAACCAGGCCAGGATCGTGGACTTATAACAGTACCACAAAGCTCCTTCATTACCAGATAAATGGCAACGGCGGTGCTGATTACTGGGATTTTACGATCATTGAAATAAATGATAATTTTTTTAAAGCAACAGCAACAGATGTATCCGGGGGAGTTACTACAACAGAGACATGGACATTTTCCAAACAATAATATTATTCTCTTTTAAAACTTCCATATGAAATATTATAATCTTGCCCTCGTGTTTGTATGTTTTATTGCCTGTTTGGCATTAAATGGATGTTCCAAAGAGCATCCAAAAAAAGAGGACTATAAACTTTCTTTTTCAGCAAAAGCATTAAGTTATGTGCAACTCCAGGTAGGAAAATACCTGATTTACGAGGATTCAGCAACGTTGCAATTGGATTCAGTGGTTGTCACAGAAAGTAAAATCGAAGAGTTCTATTCACCCGACATTCCTCTTACATGGGACTATGGCACATGGTTCAATGATCCCGCTTTCTATGGCCAGCAATTTAGCCTGGTCCTTACAAAGTATGATGGTGTTTCTCAAACCGAATGGTTGCAGGGCTCAGCAGCTACAAGCTTTCCTTCTTTTGTTCCCTATAAGTCCAGTGATACCATCGCTCTCTCTCTTTACGGACATGATGCCGATACCACGTCTGCACTTTTTTATCTCAGCGAAAATATGCCGACTGATCAATCGCTTATAGTAGAAGGCATTTCATACCATAATGTTGCTGTTACATCAATAAGCAATTTATATGACGCGGGAAGTCCCTATTATGAAAACAGGACCTATTACTGGGCCAAAGGAATTGGCTTGATAAGATCAAGAAGCATTACGCCGGGAAATGTAAAGACATATAATTTACTCAGGCATAATTAATAAACCGCGGATAAAAATGAACATAAAAGAACTTTTGCTTATAGGACTGATCTTACTCCTGTCATACAGAGGAAAAGCGCAACCCTATCTTAATATTATTAATGTTACATACAGCAATAGTCCGAATGCAGATTTTATAAATCAAAATAAGAATCATATCAAACTTCAATACATAGGTGTAGGGACAAATATTCCCATACAGTTTAAAAATAAAAAAGACGCACTGATCATAAGTCCGTTCTTTGAAAAATGGTCGTCAGTGGTCAGCAATAAAAAAAAGGAAAACTATTATGGTATCGGGTTTCCGGTTAGTTTGTACAATGAGATAGCGAAATGCAGGTGGAATGTTTTAATTACTGCCATTCTAAGAATGAATGATGCAGTCATTGATAAAAATGGAAAGATGCAGGCTGGCGGCGCATTCATAGCAGCGTATAAAAAAAATGAAACGCTCACATACAAATTGGGCTGCTATATCAACAATGATCTTTTTGGCGTATTTGTAATGCCCTTATTGGGTATTGAGGATACGTTTTGTTAACAAAAAAATGATTAAATAAAATCAATAAATGAAACCAAAAATTTTGATCGCTTTTTTACTCATCAGCATGAGTTATATTGCTTGTAAAAAAGACAAATCCACAATCCCATTTCAAAGTTATTTAAAGTATAAAATGGATGGAGTTCAAATTGAGTGCAATGAGTATCTCGATGCCCGCCTTACAAGTACTGATGGCAATAGCCAGATGTTAACCCTGGATGGCAAAAAAGCGGAAGTATCAATTGAACTGGAATTATTCGAAGATCATAAATTAACAGCAGGACAATATGTATTTTCAGCTGACGAATTACGGAGAGGAACTATCTGGATAGACCAAAAAATTTATTATGCAGGGGATGAAGGAATAAATAATAATTTACTTGGCTCAGGAAAAATTACGATCACAGAGATCAATGATGGATTTGTAAAAGGAACTTTTGATTTTAAGACAGACCCGGATTTCATTACGCACATATCTAAGGACATAACTGAAGGCGAGTTTTATATGAAACTGTAAAAGTAAATACGGCTGTGCTGGAATACCTGTTAAATAGATCTATCCCCGTTGTTTCATCACTTCATATAAAATAACTCCTGTAGACACAGACACATTCAAAGAATCAAAATCACCAGTCATTGGTATACTGAATTTTTCATCACATATTTTCATCAAAGCAGGATAGATACCGTGCTCTTCACCTCCCATTACAATGGCACAGGGTTCAGAAAAATTACAATCATATATTTTTTTCCCGGCTTTCATTTCACTGGCAAAGACCCTGATGCCATTCAGGTGTAATTCATCTACTGCTTTCATAAGACTGTTCACGCGGCATACCGCGATCTGTTCCAAGGCGCCTGCGGAAGTAAGTATGGCATCTTCATTCAATGCCCCTACTCCTTTTTCAGGAATAATGATCGCATGAACGCCGAAACAAAAAGCGCTTCTCGCAATACCGCCGATATTCCTGATATCTGTGATGCCATCAAGCATAAGCAGCAACGGCGATTCACCTTTATCCACTACGAATGAAATAACCTGTTGCAGGTCCTGGTATTGAATCTTTGATATTTGTGCGATACAGCCCTCATGATTGCTCACATTGAAGCTATTCAGCTTTTCAACCGGCACCTTATTGATCGGCACCATACAGTCTGCCGCCAGTTTTTTTATTTCATCGATCAGGGGACCATGAACCGTTCCCTGCAACCAGATCCTGTCTAATTGCTTTCCTTCTTTCATAGCTTTTATCACTGCTTCCCTGCCAATGACCAAAGTATTTTTTTTAGGACGCTGATGTTGATGTCTGAAATTTTTCACGGAACAAAATTAAGTTTTATTATTACTCAAATTATATAAAACAATTAAGCCGGTCATATCAAGTGCGCTAAAACTAAAAGAGTTTACAGTTTATAATAACTGTAAACTCTTTTAAAAAATATATGTAGCATGGGTTATTTCAATCCAAAAACTTTTTTCACATCCTTAACTGCATCCAGTTTTTCCCATGTGAAAAGTTCTACTTTTTTCTTAATTGTTTTACCATAAGGATTGATGAATTCCTTCATTACTATTTCATTCTTACGACCCATATGACCATAAGCGGCGGTTTCACTGTACATTGGGTTACGTAATTTCAAACGCTTCTCAATGAAGTAAGGCCGCATATCAAAACAAGGCATTTTCATGATCCTTTCTGCAATCTGCCCATCAGTCATATTAACTTTCGAAGTACCATAAGTAACTACGTTTATGCTTGTAGGTTGTGCCACACCGATCGCATAGCTTACCTGTACCAGCACTTCATCACATAACCCGGCAGCTACCAGGTTCTTGGCGATATGGCGGGTTGCATAAGCTGCACTCCTGTCTACCTTACTTGGATCTTTACCACTGAATGCGCCACCACCATGAGCACCTTTACCACCGTAGGTATCAACAATAATCTTACGACCTGTTAACCCTGTATCACCATGAGGCCCGCCGATAACAAACTTTCCTGTTGGATTGATATGGTATTTTATTTTATCATTGAAAAGATGGGCATACTTGCTGTATTTTGCCTTTACTCTTGGCATAACAATATTGATGATGTCCTTTTTGATCTTAGCCAGCATCACGGCATCGGCTGCAAAATCATCATGCTGTGTAGATACCACTACGGCATCAATACGGGTAGGACGATTGTTATCATCATATTCAAGCGTAACCTGGCTTTTTGCATCAGGTCGCAAATATTTTATTTGTTTGTTTTCCCTGCGTATAGCAGCCAGTTCAAGCAGGATCGTATGTGCCATATCAAGTGCCAATGGCATATAGTGGGGTGTTTCATTCGTTGCATAACCAAACATCATTCCCTGGTCGCCTGCTCCCTGCTCTTCTTTCTTCTTACGATCAACACCCTGGTTGATATCACCTGATTGTTCATGTATCGCAGATACAATTCCGCATGAGTTTGCTTCAAACATGTATTCACTCTTGGTGTAACCGATCTTTCGGATAACACCCCTGGCAATTTCCTGTACATCCAGGTATGCTTTACTCTTAACCTCTCCGGCAAGAACTACCTGCCCTGTAGTTACAAGGGTTTCACAAGCAACCTTACTTGTTGGGTCAAAAGCCAAAAAATTATCAATTAGTGCATCACTGATCTGGTCAGCTACTTTATCTGGGTGTCCTTCACTAACCGATTCTGAAGTAAATAAATAAGGCATATATTTTTTTTAAGATTGCAAAGATAAGGATGTGTTCCTTAAAAGACAAAGTCATTTCGCTATTATACGAAATGACTTATAATTTTTTTTAAGTTATAAACAGTGTTTAGTTCAATTGGGAATAAATAATCCTCAAACGCATCCTGTAGTCTGGATTTGAATAACTTCCTCCGGCAAAACGAACCCTTCCCTGTGCAATGTTATTCACATAAGGAATCCTTGTTGGTTTGGCTTCATATTGCGGATAATAAAAGTCATGCGGAGCAAATAGCCGGAAATCATAACTATGAGTTTGCTTGGTAACCAATTGCTGCACATACCTGCTGATATTGATAGTATAATATTTTCTTATGCCTGCAGCATCGTTCCTGGTTTTTGCAATGCCACCAAAATAAGAGAAATCCACTTCACCATTAAAAGGATAATAATCAAAAGCGGCTGTTTTAGAATCCGGGTTATAAGCAACAGAAGGATTCAGATCAAAATAAATTGGTTTCCACCTGTTCGTAGCCCCGGTATCAACCAGGTCGAGGTATAAATAATTCGGCTCTGAAAAATAACCGTCATTGATGGGATTATCGGGTATTTGCTGCATGATGATCTCGGCACGATGAATGATCCTGTTTGAATATCCTGCCAGTTCCGGGATATGCAATGTGGCAAATGTACCCGGGGAAGACTGTAAAAATATCTCCTGATCACCGGTAGGCAATCCTGGTCTTGTGCGCACAATATGATCAGCAACAGCTCCCCGATCCGGTGATGCTGTACCACCTGCACCATTATTAAAGTGCATAACAGTCATGCTGGTATCCGTTCCGTTTCCGTGCTTGAAAGTATAATGCATCTCCAGCCTTGTATTCGTATCATTGATATGCGTATATAATAACGCATTCCCACTTGTCATGGTAATGGCAAAACCGTTATTGACAAAATTTCTCCAATAGGTATCCCGGGCAAATCCATGCGGGAACCCAACACCAGGTAAAGAATCCTGTTCGAAAAGAAGGTCACGGAAACTATTATCAAGTTTTATCCTGATCTGGTTGATCACGGAATCTGTTCCCTTTCCGATTTTTTTATAAGACCTTACAGCAGCCAGGTTTACCAGCGTAGGAGCACTTAACGCTGCACCCATACCAGGTGTATAGTTAATGGTTCTCAGGCTTGGATTATCATATGTGCCCAATGAATCCCATTCTCCATGAACAGACAGTGGCACTTCATTTACCTGCAAAAAAATTGGCTGTGATGTATCTCCGTAAACTCCGTTGAAGCTAAGACACAGCACAACAGAATCTTTTGTAAGCAAGGTATCCAGTGGGTTACCTATATAATATGGATAAAAGCTGGGCTTTAATTGAAAGAAGAGCGTTGCATCCGTATTCCCGAATGTAGAAATAGGATCTGTCATTTTCCCTATAGCATAATTTTCCGCAGTATTGGAAACAGATAATTTTGTTGAATCCCCGAAAATGGGACCATCAAAAGCTCCCTGCGTGGTAGTAATGTCAAGTGTATCGGCAAAGGTCTTAATATTATCAACGGCAGGTATCAGATCACTTCCAATATTGGTGGTGTCTAATTTGGTGCAACTCCAGTTAATGAATAAAATGATCAGGAAACCAGGTAAGGCTAAGGAAAAAAATCTTCTGCTCACTCGTGTAATTTTATGAAAGATGTGTTGGTTTTGTCTATTTGGAAAGGTCGGTATATAATTGTAAATAGTCTGTTAAATCGTTTTCAGTATTAAATTTTAAAACCTTCTTTCCTTTCACTTTTGAAAATTCATCTACCAGTTTTTTATCTACATCAGCAGCACCAAATGTAATGGCATCAGCATAAGTTGCACCACCGCGGAACATAGCAATATTATTACTGTCTTTAAATGGCTCCAGTTCTTTTTTGGTAACATAATCATTGATCGTGGCCAGTTTAAGAAAATCTGCACCCAGTTTTTCTTTAAAAGTGTTATGGCCAACGGTGAATACTACCTTGCTGTTACTGAAAACAGGCTCTTTTTTATATGCCACTTTTATAAACATCGGGATCAGCCCGGTCATCCAGCCACTGCAGTGAATGATATCGGGTGGCCATCCGAATTTTTTAACCGTTTCCAAAGCGCCTTTACAAAACAATACAGCCCTCAGACCATTATCATCAAACCATTTGTCCTTTTCATCCGTAAAAATGGATTTACGTTTGAAAAAATCTTCATTATCAAGGAAATATATCTGCAAACGGGCATTAGGAAGAGAAGCCACCTTAATCACCAGCGGATAATCATCATTATCAATGGATACATTGATACCAGAAAGCCTTACTACTTCATGAAGACGGTGCCTTCTTTCATTGATCACACCAAACCTTGGCATGATACACCTTACCTCCATCCCATTGTCATTTGACAATACTGCCAGTTTATTAACAACCTCCGCAAACTCCGTCAGCTCCAGGTAAGGAGACATTTCGTTTGCAATGAATAAAATTCTTTTCTTTGTTGACATTAGCGCTTAATTAGTTGCAGTAATAATTTTCAAATGGTGCGCAAAGGTACAGATATTTTCTCGAAATTGTTATTGCATAAGGTTTTGCAGATATTTTAATCTTATTGAATGATCATTTTCAAAACGGTAAACCAGCTCCAGGCTTTTGTAGAAAAGCAGCGGAAAGCGGGAAGAACAACAGGCTTTGTTCCCACCATGGGGGCCTTGCATATGGGACATATATCGCTGATAGATGCCAGTAAAAAGGGTAATGATATTACGGTCTGCAGCATTTTTGTAAACCCTACCCAGTTCAATAATGCAACCGACTTTGAAAAGTATCCTGTTACTACAGAGTCAGATATTGATAAGCTGGAAGCCGCCGGTTGTGATATACTATTCCTCCCTGCCCCGGGAGAGATCTATCCCGCCGGCTATAAAGCTGATTTCTATGAGTTGGGATATCTTGAAACAGTTTTGGAAGGCGCTTACCGGCCCGGGCATTACCAGGGTGTTTGCCAGGTGGTCGATAGGCTCCTGGATATTGTGAAACCGGGTACCCTCTACCTGGGCCAGAAAGATTATCAACAGTGTATGGTCATAAAAAAACTGGTTGAACTAAAACGCTATAGGGTAAATATTCATATTGAAAAAACAGTCCGGGAACAGGACGGTCTTGCCATGAGCAGCAGGAATACAAGGTTAAATGAAGCCGAAAGGAAACAGGCGGTTAAGATTTTCGAGACCCTATCATTTATGAAAAAAGAGCTAAAGACTGGTGATATAAAAAATATAAAACAAAAGGCATATGATTTTTTATCATCCAATGGATTTAAAGTGGATTATGCCGAGATTGCGAATGCATCTAATCTTAAGCTATTGGATAATTGGGATGGAAAAATACCATTGGTTCTACTGATAGCGGCCTATCTTAATGAAGTGAGGCTGATTGATAATTTTGTGCTGGAGTAATGTTTAAGGTTTAAAGTTTTTGAAACGGCCATATTACTTTAAATAAAAACTTTAAACATTGAACACTTAACCTTAAACCTTTAAACGTTGTAACTTACAGGCGATTATGCATAAACGCTTGTTTTCCATATTGCAGTACAGCATTTTCCTGGGAGCCGGTATATTTCTTGTCTGGTGGCAATTTAGTTCGATGTCAATCGAAGAAAAAGAGCAGTTTTATAATGCATTCAGCCAGGCCAATTACTGGTTGCTTATCCCGGTTATCATCATGAGCTTATTGAGCCATCTGAGCAGGGCAATGCGCTGGAAATTACTGATGGAACCATTGGCTTATGATCCCAAAATAAAAAATGTATTTGCAGTAACACTGGTCGGATATCTTGTTAATGCAGCCATGCCAAGATTGGGCGAAATTGTAAAATGTAGTTTGCTGGCCAGGTACGAAAAACTAAAAGTGGACAAACTCGTTGGCACCATCATCGTGGAACGCACTTTCGACGTAATATGTTATATCATTTTTATTGCCATCACAGTGCTCATCCAGATTAAAGTGATCGGCGGTGTAGTTGCAGATAAATTAAAAGACCTCTCTGTATCAAAAGGATTTCCATTATGGGCAAAATTGCTGATCGGTTTTGTTATCGTTGCATTGCTGATGTACCTGATAAGTTTTTTAAGGAAAAAGTTTCCCGGCAATAAGGTCATTTCAAAAATAAATAGTTTTGAAATAGGGATGATCGAAGGTTTTAAATCAATAAAAAATCTAAGACACAGAAGGGCATTTTTACTTCACACACTTTTCATCTGGACAATGTACCTCCTGCAGATATATGTTGGTTTTTATGCGATGGAAGGAACCATGCACCTGAGCATGAAAGCAGCTTTTTCAGTTCTAACCCTCGCCACGCTGGCAATGATTGCAACACCCAATGGCATTGGCACCTTTCCCATTTTTGTTATGCAGACATTATTGCTTTATAATATCCCCGCTCCCCTAGGTCAGGCTTTTGGCTCATTGATCTGGGGTGTCTCTACAAGTATTATACTCTTTGCCGGTGGTATCTCCGTAATACTATTACCATACTTAAACAGAAAGAAAGATGAAATCAGTCCAGTCACTCCCTGAAAAAATATACAACCTTGATGAACTAAAAAGACAAATAGCAAGATGGAGGCTTAAAGGGAAAAAGATTGTTTTTACAAATGGTGTATTCGATATACTCCACGAGGGACATATCGCATCTCTTGCCGAAGCTGCCGGATATGGAAATATATTGATCGTTGCTGTGAACAGTGATGCATCTGTAAAAAGATCAAAAGGTCCATCACGGCCTGTAAACAATGAACAATCACGTGCACTGTTGCTGGCTTCACTGATCATGACAGATGCTGTTATCATTTTTGAAGAAGACACACCACTTGAACTGATCAAGTCATCAATGCCTGATATATTGGTAAAAGGCGGAGATTATACTGTTGAACAAATTGCCGGTGCAAAAGAAGTAATTGCCAATGGTGGTGAGGTAAAACTTGCACGCATTATAGATGGAATTTCAACAACAGCGATTATTGAAAAAATGAGAGAGCATAAATAATCTGTTGTTTCACGCAAAGTTCGCAAAGCAGCAAAGGCGCTAATTCGAATTAATCACTTTGCATCCTTGCTCCCTTGCGTGAAACTGAATAATTCATCTTAATTTAATATTGAAAAAGATGGATGCAAATCCCGATAAACTAATTTTATAATTACCAATTGCTTTGCACAAAAGAAAAACAATCATAAGAGACATAAGCTGGCTGGCTTTTAACAGTCGCGTATTACAGGAAGCCGCAGACGAAGCGGTGCCTGTAAAAGAACGCATCCGTTTCCTAGGTATCTTTTCAAATAACCTCGATGAATTTTTTCGTGTAAGGGTGGCGGCGCTTAAAAAAATGATTGAACTGGGTACTAAGGCCAAGATGCACCTGGAAGAAGATCCTCAAAGCATACTCGACGAAATACAGGAAAAAACAGTAGCGCAGCAAACAGAGTTTGAAAGGGTCTGGAAAGAGATCCTTCGCGACCTGCAGACCCAAAAGATCAATATCATCAATGAAAAAAAACTGAATGCTGCCCAGCAGAAATTTGTACTCGAATATTTTAATGAAGAGGTAAGAAGTCACATTGTACCCCTCATGATCGAAAGCATCCAGGGATTCCCGGTATTGAATGACAAATCAATTTACCTTGCCTGCAAACTTTCAAAAAAGGATGGCAGCATTCCGCAGAAATATGCGCTGGTTTCTATTCCATCCCGGCAGTTGTCGCGCTTTTTGATACTCCCATCTAAAAATGATGAACAGTATATCATATTACTGGAAGATGTTATCCGGTTTTGCCTGCCGAATCTGTTTTCATTCTTCGGCTATGATGAATTCTCTGCGCATACCATCAAAGTAACAAGAGATGCAGAAATTGATATCGATAATGATGTATCCACTTCGCTCATCCAAAAAATTGAAAAAGGATTAAAGAACCGGAAAAAAGGCAAACCGGTAAGATTTGTATTTGATAAGGAAATTGATCCCGACCTTCTTGCCTGGCTTATAAAAAGGCTGGGATTGTCACACAAAGACAATCTCATTCCAGGTTCACGCATTCATAACTTTAAGGATTTTATCAATTTCCCTGAATCGGTTTTTACGCAGAAGGGCCAACGCAAAAAACCGTTTACCCATTCCCTGCTGCGCTTTGCAAACAGCGTAACAAATGTGGTACTGGAAAAAGATGTGATGCTTCATTTCCCCTACCATTCATTCAACAGCGTGATCGATCTTTTACGGGAAGCAGCCATTGATCCGGATGTGGTAAGTATAAAGATCACCTGTTACCGGCTTGCTTCACGCTCAAAAGTGATCAATGCGATCACCAATGCTGTGAGAAATGGCAAACATGTGACCGTAGTGCTGGAGATCAGGGCAAGATTTGATGAAGAAGCCAACCTTGAATGGAAAAAGGAACTGGAAGAGGCGGGCGTAAAAGTATTGCTGGGCGTTCCGGATTTAAAAGTGCACGCAAAATTATGCCTTATTAAAAAAAGAGTAAACAATATTACAACCCATTATGGTTTTGTAAGCACCGGCAATCTTAATGAAAAAACAGCACTTGCTTACGGTGACCATTGCCTGCTAACATCAGACAGGAATATTATGGCCGATGTAAACCGTATTTTCACATACCTGGAATTGCCGGAAACAAGGGCCTCTTATTTAAAGGCCTGCAAAACACTTATTGTGAGTCCTGTTTCGATGCGCAAACAATTTGTTTCTTTTATCAACAAGGAAATAAAAAATGCACATCATAAAAAGCCTGCATCCATCATATTGAAATTAAATTCACTCAGTGACGTTGATCTCATTGAAAAATTACACCAGGCAGCCAAGGCGGGCGTTGAAATAAAGCTAATCATCAGGGGTATCTGTTGTATGTATACCGAAAACAAGAAATTCAAAAAACCAGTCCAGGCCATCAGCATTGTTGATGAATACCTGGAACATGCCAGGGTGATGATCTTTCACAACGGTGGAAAGGAAAGGGTCTTCATTTCTTCAGCAGACTGGATGCTACGGAATATTGACCACCGGGTGGAAGCAGCCTGTCCTATCCGCGAAAAAAGCATGCAACAGGAAATAAAAGACCTGATGCAAATACAATTACAGGATAATGTGAAGGCAAGGATACTTGACAATGATCTCAGCAACCAGTATGTGAACCCCCGGAACAAGAGCAAAGTACGTTCACAAGTGGAAACCTATAATTACCTATACCGCAAATTATCCACACAATTTTTTGAACCGGTTTTTAATGTCACTGTTTAACGAGATTTGCTGAATCATTCAGCAACCAGGAATTAAACTAAAATCTTTGATTTGAAACTTGCAGCAATCGATATTGGCAGCAATGCGGCCAGGCTACTCATCACGGAAGTGATACAGGAAGAACAGAAAGATCCCGTTTTCAATAAAATGAACCTCATCCGGGTCCCACTCAGGCTCGGCTTCGATGTTTTTGAAACCGGCTTCATCTCTTCGGCCAAAACGGATATGCTTATACAGACATTGAAAGCATTCCGGCATCTCATAAATGCATACAGGGTTGACGCGATAAAAGCCTGCGCCACCAGCGCTATGCGGGATGCTTCCAATGCATCTGATATACTCGCGATCGTAAAGCGTGAAACAGGGTTGGATATTGAAGTGATATCCGGTGATATGGAAGCCAACCTGGTTTATGAGAACCATGTGGCAGAACATATGGACAAAGATCATAGCTATTTATACATTGATGTGGGTGGTGGCAGTACAGAAACTTCTTTTTTCAGTAATGGACGCCTTACTTTTAAAAAATCCTATAATATTGGTACGATCCGTTTGCTAAAGAAACTTGTAACAGAAGCTGATTGGGATGAAATGAAAGAAGATATCAAAAATGCAACACGCGGACATAAAGAAGTGATGGCGATCGGTAGCGGTGGCAATATCAACAAAGTGTTTTCCATGAGCAAACGCAAAGAAGGAAAACCATTACCCTTTGAACTATTACGTGATTATTATAAGGAATTGGATAGCGTACCCGTGGAAGAAAGGATAACAAGATATGGGCTTAGAGAAGACAGGGCTGATGTGATCGTTCCGGCTCTTTTGATCTATATAAATGTGATGCGTTGGGCAGGCGCCGAGGAAATATCTGTTCCGAAGATTGGGTTGGCAGATGGATTGATACAGCATTTATGGGGGGAAGTAAGGGAAAAGGCTGTAACTCTTTAACAAACCATAATTAATATTCATATTATATTTATACCAGTAGCTCCTTTTTCCCTTATATCTGCAATATGAAAAAACTGATCTATGTTATTTTAGTGCTAATCAGTCACGTCGCATATCCTCAGCAGGTTCCACAAAAGATCGCGACGCAATTTGATGCTTTCATAATGAAAAATGCAGTTGAATGGGCTTCGTATAATAATGATACGATTCGTTTCACATCAAATAATCTTCATAAGATCCTGGTAGACCGTTTTGAGAAAGATGAAATCAAAATCAGCCTCCCTGTAACAGCCAGGACAACAGCCGCTGACAAAATAAATTATGCAACAAAACAGGAAGTAACCACATTCTATCCATCCACACAGTCGCAAACACCCGATCAGTATTTCGACAGCAGCGCAAATAATTTATTAGGGGTAGTTGAGATACTGTTTATTGAAAAAGGAAAGTTACAATCATATATACCATGGGTAAGTCCAAAATTCTCTGTAATAACACAAGCTGGTATCTGGTTGGGTTATGCAGAATATTTCAGTAGTTGCTTTAATTATAAAAATCATTTTTCGCCCTCATCACCTGGTAACATCATCTCTCTCGGCCAGACAAAAAGGAAAATAAAACCTGATTCTATTCCATCGATAAATATGCTGAAGGAATTATACGGGAAGAACATGGTAGAGACATTATGGCCATATGTTATCAATAACAGGCTTGACATATACGATGTTGAAAACAATCAGCAACTTCATGTCGCAGATCTGAATTCGAAGTATATCTATGATCCGGTTTCAGTACCCGTTTATGATAGCACGGGCAAACGCATAGGCTCACAACAATTAAGTCCCGAACCACTCTCACCAGGCATTTTTACCACGGTGGAACTTGTTCAGGATTGGTTCTATGACACAAAGAAAAATATAGTTTACAATACAATCACGGAACTTGTATTATACGCCAAAACAGAAAAGGGTATAGAAGAAGATGCTACAGGGAAGGCATTATTTAAAATAGTTTTCAAATAATTTTATTTCTATATTTACAGCCTCAAGCGATAGCTCAGGACTTGTTTTATTCTAATGCAGAGCCATCTCCACTCCTTCGCTATTAACATTCATTAAATCAATCGTCATGTCAGTTAATAAGGAAGTAAAAAAGATTACCACCAATACATTGCAGAAGATGAAGGGAGCGAAGGAAAAAATCTCCATGATCACTGCTTATGATTTCTCTTTTGCAAAGATCTTTGATGCAGCCGGTATTGATATCATACTGGTTGGCGACAGTGCCAGCAATGTAATGGCGGGCCATGAAACGACCCTGCCCATTACACTTGACCAAATGATCTACCATGCGCAAAGCGTTGTAAGAGGTATAGAACGTTGTCTCATTGTTGTAGACATGCCCTTTGGCACTTACCAGGGAAATTCCCTGGAAGCATTGAACTCTGCTATCCGTATTATGAAAGAAACAGGCGGTCATTCTGTAAAAATAGAAGGCGGTATTGAAGTAGTGGAATCAGTAAAAAGAATCGTTAGTGCAGGCGTTCCTGTTATGGGGCACCTCGGGCTAACTCCACAAAGTATTTATAAGTTTGGAACCTATACAGTAAGGGCAAAAGAAGAAGAGGAAGCAGCGAAATTAAAATCTGACGCATTGCTTTTACAGGAAGCAGGCTGCTTTGCCATCGTGCTGGAAAAGATACCAGCTTCTCTTGCCAAAGTGGTATCAGAAAGCCTGGATATTCCAACAATTGGAATAGGCGCAGGAGGCCATTGCGACGGACAGGTACTTGTAATGCATGATATGCTGGGAATAAACACGGAATTCAAACCACGTTTTTTGAGACAATACCTTAATATGGCAGAGCAGGTAACCAATGCCGTTCATCAATACATTAAAGATGTAAAAAGCCGCGACTTCCCAAATGAATCGGAACAATATTAATTCACAATTCTGAATTATGAATTATGAATTAGCTTTGCGAACCCAACCTTAAACAGCATGGAAATAAGAAATAACTGGAGCTTACAGGAAATAAATGATATTTATAATAAACCGCTGCTAGATCTCATCTACGAGGCTGCTACCATCCACCGGCTCAATAAGTCATACGCCGAAGTACAGATCAGCAGCTTGATCTCTGTAAAAACAGGCGGCTGTAAAGAAGATTGCGCCTATTGTCCACAGGCAGCCCGCTATCATACTGATATTGAGGTCCACCCACTGATGACCGTGGAAAAAGTAAAAGAAAGAGCATCCGTTGCCAAAGCAAACGGCGCCTCACGGTTGTGCATGGGAGCTGCCTGGCGTGAAGTGAGAGACAATAAAGATTTTGATCGCATTCTTGAAATGGTTTCGGAAGTAAACGATATGGGACTGGAAGTATGTTGCACGCTTGGCATGCTTACCTATGAACAGGCAGAACGTTTAAAAGAAGCAGGTTGCTTCGCATACAATCACAATATTGATACCAGCAGTGACAATTATTCAAATATCATTACTACCCGGACTTTCAATGACCGTATCGATACACTTGCCAATGTGCGAAAGGCAAAACTGAGTGTATGTTGCGGTGGTATTGTTGGCCTCGGCGAAACAGATGATGACCGTGTCAAAATGCTGCACACACTTTCCACGATGGGAACACATCCCGACTCTGTCCCGATAAATGCATTGGTGCCGGTTCAGGGAACTCCCTTACAGGATAATCAAAGAGTGAAAATAGATGAAATGCTGCGTATGATCGCAACCGCAAGGATCATTATGCCGCGTTCAGTAGTGAGATTATCTGCCGGCAGAAATGAAATGAGCATAGCAGAACAGGCCTTGTGTTTTATGGCAGGCGCCAATTCAATTTTCGCAGGTGAAAAACTATTAACGACCCCCAATCCTGACTTTGATACAGACATGCAGATGTTTTCATTATTGGGACTTAGCCCACGTAAGCCTTTTAAAGATATAGTAACAACCGGTGAACCGGTAAGCGTTTCTTAATGATGGACCTGAATAAAGATTTTGACAATCATTTACAGGAAAAACTTGATGTAAGAACCTCGAGCGGTCTCTTACGTACATTACTATTGGCCGACGGTAAAACAGATTTCAGCTCTAATGATTATTTTGGATTTTCAAGATCACTATTATCGCTTCCAACCGAAAAGAGAATACCCGCAACCGGCGCTACGGGATCAAGATCAATCACTGGCAATTCAATACTGGCTGAAGAAACAGAGAGGATGATCGCATCTTTTTATAACCGTGAAGCTGCATTGATCTTTAATTGCGGTTATATGGCGAATGTTGGGCTATTCTCATGTATTGCTGCCAAGGGAGACAGCTTTATTTCTGATGAATACATTCATGCCAGCATTATTGATGGAATGAGATTGAGTCATGCCAATCGTCTTAAATTCAAACACAACGATCCGGCAGATCTCGAAAAAAAAATGCAACTGGCAACTGGTAAAAAGATCGTTGCCATTGAATCGGTTTATTCGATGGATGGTGATGAGGCGCCTTTGAAAGAGATCGTAACCCTTTGTAAAAAATACGATGCATTGCTGATTGTTGATGAAGCACATGCTACAGGAGTATATGGTAAAAAAGGAGAAGGTCTTGTTTGTAAATACGGCCTGGAGCAGGATGTATACGCCTGTATATATACTTTCGGTAAAGCACTTGGATTACATGGTGCTGTTGTAGTGGGTAGTTACACACTGCGTAATTACCTTGTGAATCACGCACGCTCATTTATCTTTACAACTGCACTACCGCCCCACACTTATTTATTGGTGCAGGAAGCATATCGTGCATTACCCAATGCTGACAGGAAAAAATTATTCGATAATGTTGCTTATTTTAAAACAGCTACCAGGAAAGTAAAAACACTTTCATTCATGGAAAGCAATTCGCCCATCCAGGGTATTATCATTGGCGATAGTTTTAAAGCAAGGTCATTATCCGAGCATCTCTTTACAAAAAATATTTTCGTGAAAGCGATCCTCCCTCCCACCGTTCCTGCGGGCACAGAAAGACTGAGAATATGTTTGCATAGTTTCAATACAGAAGCTGAGATCGATCTCTTATTAGCTGAAATCATTAATTTTTTGCAATGAGTATCATCGTAGCAGGTATTCATACAGGAATTGGCAAAACAATTTGTTCAGCAGTTATTTGTCAGGCCCTTGGATATGATTACTGGAAGCCCGTGCAGGCAGGACTGGAAAATACCGACAGTGATTTTATTAAAGCAAATGTAAACAACCCATCCTGCTACATACACAAGGAAAAGTATTTATTAAAAACACCCGCTTCCCCCCATTATGCAGCAGCTATTGAAGGCATTCATATTTCTAAGAAAGATTTCGATTTACCATCATCAAACAATAAGATAACAGTGGAAACAGCTGGTGGACTGATGAGCCCGCTGGCAAAGGGTTTTTTAAACATTGATCTTATTGCTCAATTACAACTTCCTGTTGTTTTGGTTTCCAATGATTACCTGGGAAGCATCAATCATAGCCTGCTTAGTTATGATGCTTTGGTAAAAAGAAATATTCCTGTAAAAGGAATTGTATTTAGCGGTAACGAAACAATATCAAGCCGGCAATTCATAACAGAGCACACACAATTACCTGTTCTTTTCAATATTCCCTTTTTTGAAAACATAAACGCTGCAGCAATTGCAGCATTTGCCAATACCATCGATATAAATTTTATTCAATGAGCAAGGTTGTAGATCATAATGATCATATCTGGCATCCTTTCACCCAGATGAAAACGGCTGGTAAACCCATTCAGATTACGAGGGCAAAAGACTGTACGTTATTTGATTATCGCGGCAATGAATACATCGATGCTATTTCATCCTGGTGGGTAAATATTCATGGACACTGTAACAAATACATTGCAGAAAGTATTGCCAAACAGGCAACAACACTAGAACATGTGATCTTTGCAGGATTTACTCATCTCCCCGCCTTACAACTTTCGGAAAACCTGATCAGTATTTTACCGGCACATTTTAAAAAAATATTTTTTTCAGATGATGGCTCCACTTCTGTGGAAGTAGCCATTAAAATGGCCATCCAATTCTGGCATAACCAGGGAGTGTATAAAAAAACAAAGATCATCGCATTGGAAAATGCTTACCATGGCGATACATTCGGTGCGATGAGTGCAGGAGGAAGAACAACTTTTAATGCAGCATTTAACGAGCTGTTATTCGAAGTATCTCATATACCGATTCCAACCAAAGAAAACATGCGCAGTGTAAAAGATATTCTATCCGCTTTACTCGAGAAAGAAAATATCGCTGCCTTTATTTTTGAACCATTGGTACAGGGTGCAGCCGGTATGAAAATGTATGAAGCTGCTTTGCTGGATGAAATCCTTACCATATTGAAGAATAAAAATGTGATCTGTATTGCGGATGAAGTGATGACAGGCTTTGGAAGAACAGGCAAAAATTTTGCGATCAACTACCTGGAACAACAACCCGACATTATATGCCTTTCGAAGGGAATTACCGGTGGCTTTATGCCATTAGGCGTTACCGTTTGTACACAAAATATATTTGATGCTTTCTATGCTGATGAAGCGAAGAAAACATTCTTTCATGGTCATTCCTATACTGCTAACCCATTGGCCTGCGCAGCAGCCAATGCCAGCATCGCATTATTAATAAAAGAAGAATGCCGGCAACAGATAAAAATGATCAGCACGGAACATGAACAATTTGCACGATCCTTAACGGAAAATGATTTTGTGAGAAATGTACGGCAAACGGGAACCATCCTGGCTTTCGACCTGGCCACCAACGAAAATGACTCCTATTTCAATACAATCGGCAAGACCGCATATAAATTTTATATGAAACATGGCGTGTTGCTTCGCCCCCTTGGTAATACGGTCTATATCATGCCTCCCTATTGTATCACAAAGGAAGAATTGCACAAAATCTACGATGTAATCCGGCTTTCCATTACCCACCTGGAAAAGTTGCCCACTGTAGATCGATCAACCTACAAAAAATACTAAATACCATCGTACCTTCGCAAAAATTTTACACATGGATTTTCTTTCAGCATTAAAGATTCAGGCCACGAATGATGGCGTATCAACCGGTTTGAACTGGTTAAAGTCAAAAGGTGAAAAGATCAGTTCTTATTCACCGGTAGATGGAAAACTGATTGGCACAGTTACGGGTGCAGACAAAAAAACGTATGATAGTGCTATCTCTAAAGCCACGGAAGCCTTTGGTGAATGGCGCATGTGGCCCGCTCCGAAACGCGGAGAAATAGTGAGACAGGTAGGAATGGAATTAAGAAAATTCAAGGAGCCACTGGGTAAACTGGTAAGTTATGAAATGGGAAAAAGCCTCCAGGAAGGTATGGGTGAAGTGCAGGAAATGATCGATATCTGTGATTTTGCAGTGGGCTTGTCACGTCAATTGCATGGCCTTACCATGCACAGTGAGCGCCCGGGTCATCGTATGTATGAACAATACCATCCACTCGGACTGGTAGGAATTATTTCAGCATTTAATTTCCCGGTAGCAGTATGGAGCTGGAACAGTATGCTCGCATGGGTTTGCGGCGATGTGGCTATATGGAAACCAAGTGAAAAAACACCTTTATGTGCTGTGGCCTGTCAAAAGATCATTCAAACAGTATTCAAGGAAAATAATGTACCCGAGGGCGTTAGTTGCCTCATTATCGGTGGAAGGGAGGTCGGAGAATGGATGAGCAATGATCCACGTGTTCCCTTGGTGTCTGCCACTGGCAGCACAAGGATGGGTAAAGCGGTTGGAGCAGCAGTTGGACAAAGGCTTGGCCGCAGCCTGCTCGAATTGGGCGGCAACAATGCCATTATTATTTCCAAAGATGCTGACCTGAGCATTGCAATGACCGCTGCAGCTTTTGGCGCCGTGGGTACTGCAGGTCAGCGTTGCACCACAACCCGCCGTTTGATCATCCATGAAAAAATATATAATAAGGTAAAAGACATGCTGATCCATGCATATGGCCAGCTGAAGATTGGTAATCCGTTACTGGAAAAAAATCACGTAGGCCCATTGATCGATAAAGATGCAGTAAACATGTACCTGGCCGCAATAGAAAAATGTAAAAAAGAAGGCGGAAAATTCGTTGTGGAAGGCGGGCTTTTGAAAGGAAAGGGATACGAAAGCGGCTGTTATGTAAAGCCATGTATTGCCGAAGCAAAGAATAATTATGAAATCGTTCAGCATGAAACATTTGCCCCGATCCTGTACATCATGAAATACAGGGATATGGATGAGGCTGTTGCCATGCAAAATGGTGTTCCACAGGGATTATCATCTTCCATCATCAGTAACAACCTCAGGGAAACTGAATATTTTCTTTCTCATGCAGGAAGCGATTGTGGTATTGCCAATGTAAATATCGGAACATCGGGTGCCGAGATAGGCGGTGCGTTTGGTGGTGAAAAGGAAACCGGCGGCGGGCGTGAAAGTGGCAGCGATGCCTGGAAGGTTTATATGCGCCGGCAGACTAATACGATCAATTTTACAGATAAACTACCACTGGCCCAGGGCATCCGTTTTGACCTGTAAATTTTTCGCCAATAAAATATGAACGGTAGCATTGATTTTTATAATAGAATTACTTTCGCATATACTAATTAAAAACATATGAATAAATTTTCAAAGATGCTGTTTGCAGCATTTTTTCTGGGTGGTAGTGCCTTTGCACAGCAGGGAGATTCTACCAAAGAAGTGAGCATTCCAAAAAACTGGCACCAGCTGGATCCTGCAACCACTGGATTCAATGGTATCAGTCTCGACAAAGCGTACACACTTATCAAAACAAAAAAATTGAAAAGCACCCGTGTACTGGTAGCCGTGATCGACAGCGGTATCGATACTCTACATGAAGACCTGAAACCAATACTTTGGACAAATCCAAAAGAAATACCCAATAACGGAATTGATGATGACCACAATGGTTATATAGATGATGTTCATGGCTGGAATTTTATTGGAGGAAAAGATGGACGCAATGTAAAAGAAGACAGCTATGAAGGCGCCCGTGTTTATAATAACCTGAAACAAAAATGGGAAGACAAGGAAGTTGACACAACCACCCTATCTGCCAGTGATAAAGCGGAATATGCTACTTACCTGAAAGCAAAAGATAAAGTTGTAGGTGGCGTAAATAAGGAAGAGATCGCTTTTATAAAGCAATTGCTTCCAAAATTCATGGCTGGTGATTCAATCCTGAGAAAGGAACTGGGTAAAGAAGAATATAGCGGAAAGGACCTTCAAGGTTTTACTCCAAAAGAACCTTCAGCGGGTCGCATCAAGGACCTGATACTGAGTATCTGCAAACAGAACAATAGTTATGATATCACCAATAATCAACTGATAGATGATATCAATGGACAGTTGCGCAAAGCAGATGCTGCTGAAAATGCACCCAAAGAATACCGCAAAGAAATTGTTGGTGATGATGAAACAAATATCAATGATCGTTATTATGGTAATAAGGACATCATGGCCTCTACCCCATTTCATGGAACGCATTGCTCTGGTATCATTGCTGCTGTAAGAAACAATGGTAAAGGTGTTGAAGGCATTGCGGACAATGTACGCATTATGATGGTTAGAGCTGTACCTGATGGTGATGAACATGATAAGGATATTGCCAATGCAATACGGTATGCGGTAGACAATGGCGCAAGGATCATCAGCATGAGCTTTGGAAAAGATTTTTCACCACAGAAGCAATGGGTGGATGATGCATTCCGCTATGCCGAAAAGAAAGGCGTATTATTGGTACACGCTGCGGGTAATGATGCAAAGAACGTGGATACGGCAGATAATTTCCCTAATCCTGTTTTCATCGATGGGAAAGGAAGGGCTTCTAATGTGATCACTGTGGGCGCCAGCGGCGACCTTAAGAATGGAGGCTTAACAGCTTCGTTCAGTAACTATGGCAAGAAAGAAGTAGACGTATTCGCACCTGGAGTGAGTATTTATTCAACTATCCCGGGAGATACCACTTATGGTAATGCAAGTGGTACAAGTATGGCCTGCCCGGTAGTGGCTGGTATTGCGGCGCTGGTATTGGAACATTATCCAAAACTTACCCCGCAGGAATTAAAATATGTTATTGAAAAATCTGCTGTAGCACCATCAGAAAAAGTAAATATCCCCGGCACTTCTGAAAAAACAGAACTCTCCGAGATCTCAAAAACAGGCGGTATCGTGAATGCATATGAAGCTATAAAACTGGCTGGCACTATCAAGCAAAAACAAAAAGACGTACTTCCAAAATCCACCATTAAAAAAACAAAGGTGGGTTAATACGATCATTATTAAATTAATTCATAGCGTTCCTTTGCGGGAACGCTATATTTTTGCAGAAAACTTTAATTATGTCAAGACCATTAACGGGAACTTATCCTGTATATTACGAGACTTATATCAGTAAAGTAAAAGAAGCTGATGTCAGGGATGCATTTAAGAATCAGCGAAGTGTAGTTGATCATTTTTTTGACGGTATTTCGGAAGAAAAGGCAGGGTACGCCTATGCACAGGGTAAATGGACCATTAAAGAACTATTACAGCATATAATCGATGCAGAAAGAATATTCTCTTACAGGGCGCTCGCTTTTTCCAGGAAAGAAACCGCCTCTCTTCCAAGCTTTGATGAAAATATATATGCTGATAATTCATTTGCAAATGAAAGATCCTGGAAGAGCCTGGTAGAAGAATTTAAAATATTAAGGAAAAGCACAGAGTTGTTATTCGAAAGTTTCAATACGGATATGCTTAATCATTCGGGCATTGCCAGTAATAATCCTGTTACTGTAAATGCGATCGGCTTTATCATCGTAGGACATTTGAATCATCATAAGGGGGTCATTGAAACAAGATACTTATCGCCGGTTAACAATTAACCAAAGACCTTATATAATTGCGCCTGCATCCAAATAAAAAAGCCGTCACATTAATACGTGACGGCTTTTTTATTTACGTTTGATTAATTCTTTATTTCAACTTTCGGGTTGTTTGAATTATTTCTTATTTCAGCCTTTGCCAGGTTATCCTGTGCGATCATTTTATTAAGCACTTTCACTGATTCATCGATATAGATATCAGATACTCGTTGCTTGATCCATTTCTTGTTATTATCAATTTTGTCCTGGGCCGCATTAATGGTAGCTGTGTCTGCAACCAGGTTTTGAATTACAAGTGGCTGGGACAATTTATAAAGGTCTTCTATCTGCTTGGAAACCTTTTTAAGTTCTTTCTGATCTTCTTTATACTTAGTGATGTTAAGTGAAACTTCTTTATCAAGATATTTTCCCAACCAATCAACATTTGTTTTGATCTTAGTAAATACCGGGCTCTTGTTCACATCACTATTAGCATTGGCTACAATAGCATCTTCACCAGGTGATGTCCAGGTTTTGTAATCTGTTTTCGATATCTCATCCCATTTTAAAGAATATGGATTGTCTTTTTCCCTGAATTTATAAAATTCAAGACGATCAGGTAATACGATATCCGGTGTTACACCTTTTAGCTGGGTAGCTTCACCGCTGATGCGATAGAATTTCTGCAAGGTCAATTTAACTGTTCCGAGGTCTTCTGTTTTTTTATTCCCAAAAAGCGGGTTTTCACTTTCAGGGTTCAATGGAATATTTCTTTGAACAGTTCCTTTACCATAAGTTGAAGTGCTGCCAATGATCACGCCACGTTTATAATCCTGGATAGCAGCTGCAAATATTTCCGATGCTGAAGCACTTGTTTCATCCACCATTACGGCAAACGGACCTGTGTATAGAACGTTCTTATCTTTATCACGAAGTATATTCGCTTTTTCATCACGGCCTTTTACCTGGCAAATTGGACCGTCTTCGATAAAGAGTCCGGCCATTTGTACCACATCATACAATGAGCCACCGCCATTTCCGCGAAGGTCAAGTACAATACCATCCACATTTTCTGCTTTTAATTTTTCCAGTTCTTTGGCAACATCAGCGGCACAACGGGCCCCGTTGGGTTTTTCAAAGTCGGCATAAAACTCAGGCAAATAAATATAACCGATCTTATTCTCGCCTTTTATAATAGCTGATTTAGCAAATGTATCTTCAAGTTTAATATCATCTCTCAATAAAGTGATCACTTTAATGGTACCGTCTACACGCTTTACCGTTAGTCTCACTTCACTACCCTTTTCTGCGCCGCGTATGAGTTTAACTGCATCGGATACCGCATAACCAGTAACGTCTACAGCCTCCTGGTTACCTTGGGCTACTTTGATGATCTCGTCATTTTCTTTTAATTCACCGCTCTTCCAGGCCGGGCCTCCGCTCACGAGACTTGATATTTTGATCTTTCCATCGTCTTCTTTTAATTGTGCGCCGATGCCATAAAAATGACCGCTCATTGATTCATTAAACGAACGCAGGTCGATGGGGGGAAAATAGCTGCTATGCGGGTCCATAATGGTTGTGATGGTATTCACGAATGTGCTAAAGTTCTCATCAATCGTTTCGCGGGTCTTTTTTGTGGCAAAGTATCTTTCAAGTTGTTTACGAACCTGGTCCCTTGCTTCTCTTTCAAGTGTGCTGTCGGGTTTTACTTTAAATTCCTTCTTGTCCTTATTCTTCTCTCTTTCCTCCTGCATGTCCACATATTTGCCTAAAACTGCATATTTCAGTCTTTTCCGCCACAAATCCAGGCGATCTGCTTCATTTTTCGGAAAATCAGTCTTATCTGCGTCCATTAATACCTTTTCATCCTTGGTAAAATCGAAGGGTTTGGAAAGTATGTCTTTATACAACTGCGAAGCCTCATTGAGCCTCTTCAGGTACATATCGTTAATGGTATAAAATGACTGTAATTCGCTTCCATGGATCTCATCATCGATCCTGGTCTCATATTTCCTGAACTGATCTATATCTGATTTCAGAAAAATCGTCTTGTCGTTGTCCAGATCTTCGGTGAACTTTTTTAGCACTTCTTTGCTAAAATCGTCATCAATTTTTCTTGGGCTATAATGACCTTCTTCGAGCAATACACCTACGTTCCTGAGGATCTTGGTATACCTGCTTTTGGGGTTATCATTGTCGTTTCTGCCCTGTGATTTAAAGGTAAAAAACAGGCTGGCACCTGTAAGCGCAATTATTACCGGGATAAATTTCTTACTCATGATAAAATTTGCAATTTTTTGCATTGTGTAAAAATAACGTAAAATCAAACTTCTACGTTTACAATTAACGTCATATCGCCAATAATGTTTTGTTAAACAGCCCCTGTGGAAATATTTATTGATAAAAGGCAAAAAAAATCTCCCCGGAGATAATCGGAGAGATTTTTGGGTGGATGACCGGGCTCGAACCGGCGACCCTCAGAATCACAATCTGATGCTCTAACCAACTGAGCTACAACCACCATTTGATCGAGCTGCAAAAATAAATAAAAACAGCTCTCCTTCAAAATAACATTTTGAAATGGCTTTTATATTCCACTACTTTTGCTTCCAAATTTGAGAAATGGAACCTGTAAAAATCATCATTATCCTGTGTTATTCTGCTTTTACAGGCTGGCTTATTTCATGGTTAACACTGCAGCTTTTATTTACTCCTTCAAAACTAAAATCACCACAATCGCGATTGGCTGCAAAAGCGGGAAGTGTTATTCAACATGAATTTGAATCTTCGTCTGCCATTGAAGAAAAAATAGCCGATCCATTATTATTTGAAAAATTAAAACCTGAAATTGAAAAACATGTTGATTATTTTTTGAACGAAAAACTGGCAATGATTTTCCCTTTGTTATACAAATTCATGGGCGAAAAAACCCTGGCCCAATTCAAACAGGCATTTATGATTGAAATAGACCTGTTGTTCCCGGTGATCATCAGAAATTATATGTCGTCACTGAAAAAAGAAATAAGGCTTGATAATATCGTTTCAGAAAGGATAAGCCAGGTTCCTGTGAATCATTTGCGGGGATTGTTTTTTCAGCATGCTAAAAAGGAGATCTTCTATTTCAGGCTGGTTTGTGTGATATCAGGCTCTTTAATGGGATTATTCACTGTTCTCCTGCTTCATCTTATTGCTTAGCCTGGTTAAAAATAAAAAACCATCTTTTCAGATGGCTTTTTAAGATGTTGCCGTATAATGTACGGAAGAAAAACAGTTAGTTTCGACAGCAAATCAGAGTGCACGGATTAACTCTTTACAAGTCAAAGTAAGTTCAAATAATTCTAATTTTTGATGTGCTGCCCTCCTAATTAACAGGCGTGCAATTTCGGATGAAAATCGTGTTGAATATGTAAAAAGTCGTGACACTACTTGAACATGGCTAAAAATTCATCCCTTCTCCGGCTGGCCACTTCCAGAATAGCCCCGTCTTCCATAATCACCGTTCCGCCTCTACCCTTACTGTATTTTTTTATCCGGTTCAGATTTACAAGATGAGAATTATGAATCCTGCAAAAACTGGTTTCAGGTAACAGTTCTTCATATTCTTTGATGTTTTTCGAAGCGGTTATTTTCTCATTCCGGGTAGTATATATAAATGTATAGGCTCCATTGGCCTCACAACGGATGATCTCATCTACATTCATGAAAACAAAACCATCCATCGTTGGAATGGCAATTTTCTGCAGGTTATTTTGCGTGTTTTTAAAATTAGATAAGAGCAATGCCACTTGCTGATTGAGATTTTTGCCTGTTATCTTCTGGATCGCTTTGTTTGTAGCAGCCTGAAGTTCTGAAATATCAACCGGTTTAAGTAAATAATCAAGTGCACTGTATTTAAATGCCTTGAGACTGTAATTATCAAATGCTGTGATAAAAATAACCTCGAAATCAATTGGCATCAAACCATCCAGCAAATCAAATGCGTTGCCATAAGGCATTTCTATATCGAGTATTACCAGGTCAGGTTTCAATTCGCGAATTATTTCAGCAGCCTGTTTCACATCACCGGCTTCACCTACGATCTGTATCTGCGGGCAATAATCCTGCAATAACTTTTTCAGTATGCGCAGGTTCTTTGGCTCATCATCAACAATAACTGTTTTAAACATATGTGCTTTAGTTAGCTTTTTGTAAAGGTATTACAATAGTAACCATTGTTCCGCTGGGTTGTCCCTGTTCATCCACCAGGTCTTCTGTATTAAGAATGATATCAGCAGCAGCATTTTTTTTATTGATCATCATAATACGCTGCCCTGTTAATTCTGTTCCCTTAGACTGGTAACTGATGTGTTGCATACTCTTTAAATTATTTGCAGCTTTTCTTCCAATCCCATTATCCGCAACAGTGCACACCAGGTTATCATCGGCAACGTTAAAGCGTATATCAATAATACCTTTGCCATCGGCCTTATGCATGATTCCATGGCGGATACAATTCTCGATATAGGGTTGCAATAACATTGGTGGTAACGAATCCTCATCTTTATGAATTCTTTCATCAATCCATATACTATAGTCAAATTTATCTTCAAACCTGCTTTTTTCCAGGTCCAGGTAAGAACGCAAGAACCCCTCCTCTTCGCTAACTGTGATACTATGTTTCCCGGAATTATAAAGCGTTTGCCTGATCAATTTTGAAAAGCCGGATATAAATTTATTGGCGCCCTGTACATCTTTATCTATTACATATTGCTGGATGGAATTTAGACAGTTAAAAATAAAATGAGGATTCATCTGGGCTTTTAATGCCTGTTGTTCCAATGCAGCGATCCTTTCTGCATTAGCCATCTTTTCTTTTTGAATTTTCTTTACTCTTCTTATTCTCCAGTTTGCCAGGAATAATGCAATGCCCATCGAACATAAAATGAGCAGCATGATAAACCATGCCTCTTCGATCAATCTTTTTTCAATATCAAAATGGATCGTTATTACTGCACTTTTTACTCCAAATTTATTTACTGCATATAATTCAAGATCATATTGGCCGGATGGAAGCGTAGGATACAACAGGAAATTTTCCCTGGTAGTCTGCCAGTCTGTATCGATGCCCGAGAGTTTATAGTAATAAACAATATTACCTTCAGATTTAAATGAGATAGCTACAAAATCAAACCGGATGTTGTTATCCCTGTGTTTCAAAATCAATGTAGAGGAATCATATTGCATTTCTTTTCCCGAAACCGTGATACCGAGCACCTTAAGGTTGCAAATTGAATGACGGCTCATTTCACGATCATCGAAAAAATTAAGCCCCTTCGATGTTCCCACATACACGGTATCTTCCTGTACAAAAACAGCATTGATCATACTGCTTAATAAACCGTCGCTATTGGTATATTGTTCCAGCACCGGATAAGTACTGTCTGCAAGACCTATTTTATTAAGACCTCGGTCTGTTCCAATCCACAAAAAATCACCATCAGCATATAGTACCCTTACCAGGTTGCCTGTCAATCCATTTTTTACAGAGATGGTCTTTTCAATTTTTTGTCCATCATAACAAATCACTCCGTTATCATTTGTACCAACCCAGAGTTTATTTTTGAATAAAAGCAATCTTGTGACACGGCTTTTTAAAAGAGGATTATTTTCCCCGAGATTGATGACTATATTTTTTTTATTGAGGAACATCAATCCTTCAAGACTACCAATATAGATGCCTGAGTCAACGATACAAATCGCCGTTGCTCTGTGATCATAGATAGCCCTGCATGAATCATCTGCCTGCAGGAATACATTTCCATGTGATGCAAAATATATTTTTGAACCTTTTATGTCGATGTCCTTGTAAGATGTCCTTGTAATGCCCGATGAGCAGATAGGAATCTGCTCCAGTTTTTTTAATGTGCTGTTGATTTTATACAATGAATATTCAAAAAGTGAGTATATCTCGCCGTCATACTGAAGAAATTTTATGATCTTATCTTTATCCCATTGCAGTTCTTCGTTGGAAATTATTTTCCCATTGCCCTTTGTCAGTTCATAGATCTTTGCCCGGTCAGTTCCCACTACAATCCTGTTCTCTCTAACTGATACAGCATCCACAGAAACAACACTGTTGTTTTCCCTAAAAAAAAGATTGCTGTTCACTCCCGACCGCAACCTGAATACACCATTTCCCAATGTACATAACCATATATTGTCTTCATGGTCTTTCATAGTGGAAGATATATTTTCAGTAGCCAGGTATGTTTTCCCGTATGTGTGGGATTGGTAATTATATTCCAGTGCACCATGTCCTGTATTAAAGATCAACAGGCTGTCATTTATGAAACTGATGAGATTAAAACTCTCCGGAAGAGCAATCGTATCAACCTGGTGCTTTATATAGTTATTAAATACAAGATGAGCATAATCCGAATAATTGTCATAGTTATTAAGATAAATAAATACATCGGGCGTTATATAGGAATAGGTCCACCTGTTGCCCCGGAATTTTATCGAATCATTTGATTTTTCAAATAGGATCCGGTCATTAGAAATATTGATTTTCCAGCGCCTTGTACCTTCTGGTATCACATCTAAAAAACCGTAAATATTTTGCTGGTTATCGAAGCCTGCGCCAAAAAAAAGCGGGGATACTCCTACGGGTGTGATCCGTTCCAACACGGTATTGTCAGTTCTCAGTACATGTACTGCATTGGTTTCAAAAAAAATGATATCCCCATTCCTGTCTTCTATCATCCCCAGTACACGATCACTAATATTGAATTTTTTTAAAGTAGTATCATTTCCGGCATTATAGAATTTACCTTTATAAAAATAACAGATAGTATTCCTGAATGGCATCATCCAAACCCTGTTGCGACTGTCCACAAAGATTTTTAATATCTCATTATCAGAAAGTCTTTCGGCCGTGGTAAAATTCCTGAAATTGGTACCATCGAACCTGCTCACGCCTGTCTCGGTGGCAAACCAGATAAATCCCTCCTTGTCTTCCTTACAATCGTATACATTGTTTCCAACCAGACCATCTTTGATCTCGTAATGTTTATAGGAATATTCCTGTGCAGTTGTAATAAGAGAACAGCAGCTGAAAAAAACAATAAAAGGGATGAGATTAAATGGTTTCAATTTGCAGCTATGAATTCTTGATTGCACTAATATCGTCAAATTAAAATAATTAGCATTATTTTGCCATCACAATATTTAATAATGAAGAATTATAAAAATTTATTACCCCACCTCATTGCAATAGTCATCTTTTTGCTTGTTGCTATTATTTTTTGCAAACCTGCACTGGAGTCTGATACCATTTTAAAACAGAGTGATATTACAGGCTGGCAGGGAATGAGTCACCAGTCTTTTCAATACAAGGAAATACATGGCCATTTCCCCTTATGGGCAACGAATATGTTTTGTGGAATGCCGGGTTACCAGATCGCAATGGAAGGTGCGTGGTCTCCTTTGGGTTATATTGACAAGGCTTTCCAGTTATGGCTGCCACAACCCCTGAATTTTTTCTTCCTTGCCTGCATCTCATTTTATTTCCTGTGTATATGCCTTAGAATAAAACCCTACGCCGCCATTGCCGGCGCATTGGGTTTTGCTTACTGCAGTTTCTCCAGCATCATCATCACTGCGGGACACAATTCACAAATGGCCGCATTGGCTTATGCACCGGCTGTAATCGGCGCAGTGATCCTGATCTATGATAAAAAATATATTGCCGGCTTTGCCCTTACCACGTTGCTCACAGCCATGCAACTGGGCCAGGGACACCAGCAAATCAGTTATTACCTGTTTTTGGTTTTAGGTGCAATGACCATTTCATACATTATTCAGTTTATTAAAAATAAGCAGACAAGTCATCTTATAAAAAGCCTTGTACTCATCATTGCTGCAGGTATCATTGCAGTATCTACAAATGCATTGGTATTGATGACAACCTATGATTATGCAAAGGAATCAAAACGGGGAGGGCAACTGGTACTGGATAACAATACAAAAAAGAATGATGTTGTTAAAGACGGAAAAACTGCCGGTCTGTCGAAAGAATATGCCTTTCAATGGAGCTATGGTAAAATGGAAACTTTCAGCTTAATGTTCCCCGGAGTAAATGGCTATGGTTCACATTTTGCAGAAAGGGATGGTGAGCAATATATTTTCCCAAAACTGGATGAAAAATCAAATCTTGCAAAATTACTTACTGAAAAATTAAATGTTCCCGAAGACCAGGCTGCAAATTTTGCATTGCAGCAAAGCAGAGCTTTGTATTGGGGCGACCAGCCTTTTACAGGGGGGCCTGTATATCTTGGCGCTGTGATCTGCTTCCTGTTCATTTTTGGAATGTTTTATCTCGATGACAAACACAAATGGTGGATACTTGCTGTTTCCATATTTGGCATTTTGCTTTCATGGGGATCTCACCTGCCCGGTTTTAATTATTTCATGTTTGACCACCTGCCATTGTACAATAAATTCCGCGTTCCTACGATGACGCTTGTAATTCCACAACTACTGTTTCCCGTTATAGCAGCATTGGCGCTCAATAAACTGTTGGATAACGATGATCCGAAAGGCTGGCAGTCATTCAAAACAACAATGATCGCTACAGCTGCTGTTTTTGCGCTGATCACATTGTTTTATATGAACAGTGATTTCAGTAAAGAAAACAAAGCAAGAACAAGCCAGTTGAATAGCCTGTATGCATCAAATGATCCCGCCATGGAATCAAAAATGAATGCACTTGATCAAAATCAACGACCGGAAATAGATAACCAGTTATACGAAGGAATGCTTTCAACACTGAAAGGAAATCCCGATGCACAAAAAACAGCAAGAGATGTAGTGAATGCCCTGAGAAAGGATCGTGCGGGTTTATTGGGATCTGATATCCTTCGTTCACTCGCATTTGTACTGGTTGCAATGGTATTTGTGTTTCTTTATCTTAAGAAAAAAATAAATGCGCTTATATTGATTGCGGGTATCACGCTTACCAGTTTAATTGATTTGCTCGGGATTGGCATGAAATACATGAATGATAAAAGTTTTGACAGCAAGCAAAATTATGAGAGCAATGAATTTCCTATATCTCCTGCCGATAAAAAGATCATGGACGATAAGGACCCCAATTTCAGGGTTTTCAATACAGCCAGCCTGGAAGAATCCAAAACATCGTATTACCATAAATCTATTGGCGGATACCATCCTGCCAAACTGGGCATTTATGATGACCTGATGACTTACCAGCTTAATGGTTCACCGAATATTGCAGTATTGAACATGCTCAATGCAAAATGGGTTATCCAGCAACAGGGGAACAATACGGTTGCCTCCTTTCCAGCACAGTGGGATCCGAAGCTTGGAATTCACGTGACTTGAAGTCGCGGC
>JADMIO012770923.1_pt1 | contig 77655 bp, 46 predicted proteins | sample 8958161 | NCBI WGS metagenome assembly JADMIO01 (sample SAMN16585339, study PRJNA669376) | soil metagenome | isolation source: Crop rotation soil | place: USA: Cullars Rotation, Alabama | collected 2011
CTTTCCCCCGATCGCCAACCTCAACCCGCCGGAGGAGATTAGCGGTGGGCAGCAGCGGCTGAAGCTCGATTACCTGAATCAAATCAATCGCCACCATGCGCTCAGCCGCGCGCAGCAAACGGAACTGGACGCGCGGATCGCCTCCTATGAATTGGCTTTCCGCATGCAGGCGCACGCTCCTGAGGCCGTGGATCTGTCCAAAGAAACCGAGGCCACCAGGGAACTCTATGGCCTGGACAAGAAGGAAACGGCGAACATGGGCCGGAATTGCCTTCTCGCCCGGCGAATGGTCGAGCGCGGTGTGCGGTTCGTGCAGATTTACCACGGCGCGGGCAACAAGTGGGACGCCCACGAAAAGATCGAGAAGAACCATCCGGAGATGTGCCGCTCCATGGATAAACCGGTGGCCGGCTTGCTGAAGGATCTTAAAGCCCGCGGCTTGCTGGACTCAACGTTGGTGATCTGGGGCGGGGAATTCGGCCGCACCCCGATGTCCGAGAAAGGCGACGGCCGCGACCATAACCCGACCGGCTTCACCATGTGGATGGCCGGGGGCGGCGTGAAAGGGGGGCAGACCATTGGCTCGACCGACGAGGTGGGCTTGCACGCGGTGGAGGACCGCCTGCACGTGCACGACCTGCATGCCACCGTGCTCTACCTGCTGGGGCTCGACCACATGAAGCTCATTTATAAATACAAAGGCCGCCCCGAACGACCGACACTTAATGAGGGCGATGCCTACCGCAAAATCACGGGGACCGCGTAAATCATCACCTAAATCAACACATACCTAACTAATCGAATATGAAGCGAAGACTGTTCTCCCTCGCCTGTGTGCTGGCTCTCGTCAGCGCCGGCGCGCCCTCTGCCCAGGCCGATCCCGGCGATAACGAAGTGGCGGTGCTGGCGGACGTGGTGGTGGTGCGCCCGGTTTGTTTTGTGGCCACGGTGGTGGGATCGGCCCTCTTCGTGGTCAGCCTCCCGGTCACCTCGCTGACGCGCTCGGTCCATAAGACCGGTCATGCCCTGGTGGTGCGACCCGCCAAGGCGACCTTCACCCGGCCGATCGGAGACATGGATGCGCTGAAAGATTAGGCTCGGCGCTTCATGTGCGCCAGGAGCGCGTGGGCGCACGCTTCCGCGAACTCGCGGTCATTGATGGCGCAATCCATCTCCACGAGCGGGATGTCCTTGCGCAAGGTAGTCCTAATGCTTTCAAACAGGGCTCGGTCCGCCGCCGGATCGTGAAACTTTTGGCCTGCGGCGCTGATGACGCTGATGGCTTTTTTCGGCAGCAGCACCGTGACCGGACCCTTGGAGGCGTTGACCTTCTCCGCGAGGATCGTTCCCAACCGCGCGCACTCCTCGGGCGTGGTTCGCATGAGGGTCACCTGGGGATTATGGGGATAGAAATTCCGGCCCTTGAATTGCGGCGGCACACTTTCGGGTCCATGAAAATTGACCATGTCCAGGCAGCCCGGCGTGACGACTGCAGGCACACCCAGCCGCGCGGCGGCCTCGAGTCGCGTGGGGCCGGCCGAGAGGAAGCCGCCCACCAATTCATCGGCCCATTCCGTGGTGGTGATATCCAGGACGCCCGCGACCATGCCGGACTCGATGATCGACTCCATGGTCCGTCCACCAATTCCCGTGGCGTGGAAAACGAGGACTTCGTAGCCGGCGTCCTCGAGGATCTTCCGCGCGATGGTCACGCACTCTGTGGTGTTGCCAAACTGGCTGGCGACCACGATCGGTTTGTCCGACGCTGCGGGGGGAGGCTGTGCCTCGACCATGCCGCAGATGGCCCCGGCCGCGCGGGTGAGGATCTGCCGGGAGATCCGGTTCAGGCCCGCGATATCGACGATGCTCGGGAACATTACGATATCCTTCACCCCGACATACTGGGCGGTATTCCCACTCGCCAGCGTGGTGACCATCACCTTGGGAAAGCCGATCGGTAGAGCGCGCATGGCCGCGGTGGAGATTGCCGTGCCGCCGCCACCGCCGAGCGAGATCACTCCATGGATCCGGCCTTCGCTCCGCAGTCGCTCCAGAATGATGGGCGCCCCCTCGGCCATGGCCTTCACGGCGTCGCCCCGGTCGCGCCTGGCGGTGAGCGCCGCGAGATCCTGGCCCGCCGCCGCGGCCACCTCCGTGCGGGGGATATCCGGCTGCAGCCTGGGGGCATCAAGGGTGCCGGTGTCGATGACCAGCGTGCGATGGCCGCGCTGGCGAATGAGTTCCCCCAGGAAGGCATGCTCTTCGCCTTTGGTATCCATGGTGCCCAGAATCGCTATGGTTGCCATAATTGAATGGGCAGCAGTGTGCCTGAGCGCTGACGACCCGCAAACGAATTTCGCGTCCACGAGACAGTCGCTGTGGATCGCGAAAACAGGTTGGAGGTTCGGGATTTGTGCCCTGTCCCGTTTGCGGACACAGGGACGGAAACGTGGACACCGCGCACAGGGAGTCCTGAGAAAAACATCCGTTCCATTCTGGCATGGTTAAGGCTTATGGAGGAACTGCGAGATTTATGAGAGAGCGGATGCCAAAAACAATCCTGATCGTCGAAGACGACGCGCTCACCTCTCGTGTTTACTCCTCCCTGTTCCAGCGGGCCGGTTACCAGGTGGAGACCGTGGCAGATGGTCTCTCGGCTTCGGCTATCCTCGAGCACAATCCGCCCGATGCGGTCCTGCTGGACCTGATGCTGCCGGGAAAGAATGGAATTGAGGTTCTCAGGGAGTTTCGCAACACCCCTGCCGGCCGAAATACGCCCGTTACGGCTGTGACGAATGCATTCATCCCCCATTTCGTGGATGCGGCCAAAGCGGCTGGAGTCACGAGCATCTTCAGCAAGGCGGACGTGACACCTCGGGAACTGACTGAATCGTTCCTCGGCGTGGCCGCTTAATTTCCGCTTCTCCGTTCGGATCTTCGACTGCTCCTCCGCTTCAGTGCCGAGATCTCCCCAAACTTGCAACTTGAAACCCGAGTCCGTTCAGCCTAACGTTCGATCATTCGGGGAGCCAACCAGCCGGTCGTTGAAACCGGCAAAAGGCTGAGAGTTCCGCGCGGGAGCGCGGGTGACCCGTGGAACCTGCTCCAGATAATGCTGGCGAAGGGAAGAGAATGGGGCCCCGTCCCCTCTTTGCCACGCCGGCAGATCTCTGGCGCCATCAACCTAGCGTATGATCGCCAAAAAAGATTCAATCGAACCGCACAGCAGCGCACAACTCCCCAACTCCAAACGCGTGTGGCTGCAGGGGAAACTTCATCCGGAAGTACGCGTACCGATGCGCGAGGTTGAGTTGAGCCCCACCAAGACGTTCAGCGGCCACACCGAACGGAACGAGCCGGTGCGGGTTTATGATTGCAGCGGTCCGTGGGGGGATCCGGATTTTGAAGGTGACGTCGCACAGGGTCTCCCGGCGCTGCGCGAGCCCTGGATTCGCGCCCGGGCGGATGTGGAGGAATACGCCGGCCGGGAGCTCGTGCCCATGGATAACGGCTACCTCTCGGACAAGCACGCCGAATACGCGAGCCGCTCCGAGCGCAATCGCCTGGTGGAGTTCCCCGGCTTGAAGCGCAAACCGCTCCGGGCCAACCGAGGACACGCCGTGACGCAACTTTGGTATGCCAAACAGGGAATCATTACGCCTGAGATGGAATTCATCGCCATCCGCGAGAACCAGGGGTTGGCGCAGGTGGCGGAGCGGATTGCTGAAACGCAGAACCGGGACTCCCTGTTTCACCAGCATGCGGGCACAGCGGGCCGGAGCGATGCCCCGGGCGTGTTTCAACGCTTTCCGCAAAACATCCCAAAGGTGATCACGCCGGAGTTCGTCCGCGACGAGGTGGCGCGAGGGCGGGCGATTATTCCTGCCAACATCAACCATCCGGAGCTGGAGCCGATGATCATCGGCCGGAATTTTCTGGTGAAAATCAACGCCAACATCGGCAACTCTGCCGTGGCTTCCAGCATCGAGGAAGAGGTTGAAAAGATGCGTTGGGCGACCAAATGGGGGGCTGACACGGTGATGGATCTCTCGACGGGCAAGAATATTCACGCCACCCGCGAATGGATACTGCGCAACTCACCCGTGCCCATCGGAACGGTGCCGATTTACCAGGCGCTGGAAAAGGTGGGTGGAAAAGCCGAAGACCTCACCTGGGAAATCTATCGCGACACCCTGATCGAGCAATGCGAGCAAGGGGTGGACTACTTCACCATCCACGCCGGAGTTCTGCTGCGCTTCATCCCGATGACGGCACGGCGGATGACTGGCATCGTGAGCCGCGGAGGAAGCATCATGGCTAAATGGTGCCTGGCGCATCATCAGGAGAATTTTCTCTACACGCGTTGGGATGATATCTGCGAGATCATGGCGGCGTATGACGTCAGTTTTTCGATTGGTGACGGGCTTCGTCCCGGATCCAATGCGGATGCAAATGACGAGGCGCAATTCGGCGAACTCAAGACGCAGGGAGAACTGACTACGCGCGCGTGGGCTCACGGGGTGCAGGTGATGAACGAAGGCCCTGGCCACGTGCCCATGCATCTCATCCACGAGAACATGGTCAAGCAACTCGAATGGTGTCACGAGGCGCCATTCTACACCCTGGGGCCGCTGACCACGGACATCGCGCCCGGTTACGATCACATCACGAGCGGGATCGGAGCTGCCATGATCGGCTGGTATGGCTGCGCGATGCTTTGTTATGTAACTCCGAAGGAGCATCTCGGCCTGCCGAACAAGAAGGACGTGAAGGACGGAGTGATCGCCTACAAGATCGCGGCGCATGCGGCAGATCTGGCCAAGGGACATCCCGGAGCGCAATACCGTGACAATGCCCTCAGCAAAGCGCGCTTCGAATTCAGGTGGGAGGATCAGTTCAATCTCTCGCTGGATCCAGTGACAGCCCGCGATTTTCACGATGAAACCCTGCCGCAGGAGGGAGCCAAGACGGCCCATTTCTGCTCGATGTGCGGACCGCACTTCTGCTCCATGAAGATCACCGAGGACGTGCGCAAGTACGCCGCTGAGCAAGGCCTGAGCGAACAGGATGCCCTGCAGAAGGGTATGGAGGACAAGTCGAAGGAATTTGTGACGCAGGGAGCGGAAGTGTACAAAAGCGTCTGAGCCTGCGCGCGAACCTGGAACGAAGCCAGGGCGGGGCGTGGGTCACTCGAAGTCGTCCGGGGCGAGCGAAGCCACGGAATCAAAATCGTATTTCAGATCGCGGCACCCTTTTTGAGCCAGCCAGGCCGTAACGCGGGGAAGCGCGGTGGCCGGGTAGGGCAGAGCCAGCCAGCCAACCCGGATCAAGAGCCCCTGGTTATGAACTGAGCCAGACCCGGCACGATCATGCTCCACCGCAGGCGAGTTGGAGTCGTTGGTGGTGACCTGGCCAAGGTGCACAGCGATCTTCTGCCACAGGTCCTTCATTTGGGCTTCGTTGGTGAGCGTCAGGCTTTTCGAACGCGCGTATAGATCCACCAACTCCGGGTTGAGGCTTTTGGTCCGCAGATCGGCCAGGGCTTTGGCTTCGATTTCCTTCGTTTTTTCATCCAACTCTTTTTGCAGGCTTTCCATCTCAGACTGCGCGCCACGTCGCGCTGCCGCCATCATCTTGGTGGAGATGGCCTTGATTTCAGGATTTTTCCACTGGCGGCCGGTCTGCTCCCCGATTTCAGACCAGGCTTTTCGGGCGGACTTATACTGCGCCCACTGTGGCCCAGCGGCCTGCGTGGACTAGGGAGGGATGATGTTCGGCAGGTAAGTGAGCGAAAAATATTCGCGCAATTCCGAGACCAAATTGGTGGCCGAGGCGGTGCTCGGCGCAATACAGACCATTGAGACGATCGCGGGCCGATTGCTTACAATCACGAAGGCGTTCCCGGATCGGCGCTGGAGTTCGGCAAACCATTCTTCCCGAGCCTTGTCATCGGTGGAGGGCACGCTGAGGAGCAATGAATCCCCCGCAAGCGTCAAGGCACTGGTGGCGGGGAGGTGGGGGGAAATTTCCTGAAAGGCGTGATCGGCGTCGGCTTGTTTCCGAAAGGTAGCCACAACGGTGTTCCGAGTGACGCCCTCCGTCGCCGATGGCCCGGACCAACGTTTTTCAGTGCCCGGAGTGTAACGGTGCCGGGGCTGGGCGATGGCTTCCCGAGCGAAGTTCTTCAGTCCGCCCCCGTGCTTGTCCAGGATGAGCAGGAAGCCACAGAGCACTACGAGAATCGCCGCGCCACCATGCACGGCCAGCAGCCCAAGGGTGCCGAGTGCGCCCGGGGGCCGGGCGTTCAGCGTCTCGAAGACGTTCAGCGTGTGCTGGGCGATTATCTTGTTACTCGTCTTCGCGGGTAAAGCGGTTTTGACAGCGGAAATGATGGCCTCGGCGGTGGCTGTGGGGATTCGGTCTTCGCCGGGGAGTGGCGGCGGAAGCGAAGTCCGGCGCATGTCGTCGGTGACCTTGGCGAGTTTAGCCGCGACGGGCAACCCCATCACCATCAGTACCCCCAGCCCAATCATGAGCCGGCCCAAACCCGCGAACACCATGAGGAAGAGTCCGAGAATGGCCGCAACCCGGAAAGCCACATCCAGGTAGCGATTCCGGCAAAACAACGTGGCGTGGAGCACGCGGCCGCCGTCCATGGGCAGAAACGGCAGCAGGTTGAGGCCGTTCAGAAGCAACAGCACGAGCGCGGCTTCGTTGAGGATGGTGTTGTGCATGATCAACCCGGCAACGGTTAAAGCGCAGCCGAGGAGAATTCCCGGGATAGGGCCGGCCAGGTAAACCAATCCCTTCTTCCAGCCTGGGACGTTCCAATGCTGGCCAGTGACAGCTGCGCCGAACATTGGAATGAAGAACATTCGCAAATTGCGGTAACCGAAAATCTTCATCGCCACCCAATGTCCTGCTTCATGAAAAAGCAGCACGGGGATTAGGATCAAGGTGAACTTCCAATCCCAGTTCGCGGCGCCAATGGCAATAAAGGCGATGGCTGAAATCACCAATAGGCCCAGGCTGTTTCCCCAGCCCGGCTTGGCGGTTTGGAGACGTTCCAACTCGGCCAGCACTTCCGGGTGCTGCAAACCGCTCGCACTGGCCTCTGCAACCTTGGCGGTGAATGCCTCGGCGCTCGCCTGTTCGGCGCTGTTCCGCACTCGAAAAACGCCTCGTGCCAAATGGAAATCCCGCAGCAGGGCATGCAGGCGCTCGATCGCGTAGAGAGTATCCTCAGCGGTCCACCCGGGGTAGATCTCCTTGCCTGACTTCGCGGTGAATTGCAGGTGTTCGTTCCAGAGCCGGGCTGGGTCCAGATTCCGACGGCGGAGCATATGGACGGTTGGCGGAGTATCCAGATCCGGCTTGCCAGAAGTCGAGACGGCGAAGGTGCCATCCATGAATGAGGTAAAGAACTGAACGAACTTGCCGCGGTCATGCTTCTGGGCCTGGTGCCAGATACGCCGATGGATCCGTGCAAAATGCTGGCCCGACGAGTGGCGCATGGTCAGCCAGTAAATCGTGGCGGAACTCCCCGGGTCTTGAATGACGTGATAGACGGGGTCGAGGAAGCCAAGCTGTTCCAAGGCGCCGGTGGTGGATTGGAAACGGAGTGCCACATCGTCGGGCAATGCCGCCACTATAAATGGATAGGTGGATCCCGTATTGGGATCGTCCGTGGAACTAGGGATGCGGATGCGGAGCCATTTAGTCAGCCAGCCCAGCAAAACCAAAGGCGAAGGGTTTCCCCACAAATACTCCCGGTGGCTAACTCGAGTTGAGTCTATCGCGTAAAAGGTGCTCATTTCCTGGAATGAGCGCAGGTTGTAGGATGGAGCAGCCAGGGGCAAGTCAAAAACAGGCGCTCCCAGTCCTGCCGCCAATCGGATCCGAATTAGACCTTAGACTCCAACAGCCGCCGCAGGAGATGACGGTGACAATGAGGCTCATTCTCCGCACAGTGACACAGCAAAGTAACCGGACTTCGCCGAGCCAGCTCCCGAATTAAGCGCAGCGTGAATTTTTGGCCATGGTTTTTGATGGTGGCATTCCCTGCATCCAGTCGCGGGTTCTCGAAGATCTCCGCTCGATAGCGGCGGCTGAATTCAGGCCAGGATAACTTGCCACCGAGAAACGACCGGAGCAGCTTCTCGCTCGGTCCCAGGTTCGGCATCCAAACGTGATAGCGATTGGATGCGAGGCCGCGTCCTCGGAAGCGCGTCGTCAGGAGCCGCAGACCGTCGGTTTCGGGCTGGATGGGGGAGTGCACGGATTTCGTTCGCAACATCAGCTTCATAGGTGGGAAAACCTGCCAGAAGTCGAACGAGGTGGCCCAGGGTATTTAGGGTAATTGAATACCACAGCGAAGCCTCGGCGCAATGACACGCCGAGGCATGGAAGTGATGACACGCACCGCCGGCTATCGCCCCACAACGATGATATCCAGAAGGGAAGGCCCAGTGTTTCCACGACCGGAGCGGGCACCAGGTTGGCCGGCGGCCGGCTTAGGCGCGTCCTCGGCAGCGGCAGCCGGTGCGACTGCCTTCACGGGTGCAGGTTCGGTCGTGATGACGATGATCTGATTGTTCTTCGAGTCGAGAGTGCAGGTCTTCGCGCGAGACTTGGTTTTGACCGTCTGCGCGACTTCAAACTCGGTGGGGCTCCTCTCCTTAATGATGGTGAGGGTCCCATCTCCCTGTGAACCAAAAGCTTCCATGGTGTTGGGATTGAATCCGCCGCCGTCCGTTCCGCGGCCGATGGGTAGAGCGGTGATGATCTTGCCGTCGTCCGCATTCAGGATCACACAATTCTGAGGCTCGTGGCAGAAGGCAAAGATTATCCGGTTTTTCGCATCCAGGCCGAGGCCCGCGGGCCCTTTGCCTTTGCCGCCCAAGTCATAATGAGCGGTGACCTTGAGGGTGTTCACATCCACCACGGCCACGTTGTCCTTGTCCTCGATGGCCACGTACAAATGTCCTTTGCCGTCACTCACGGCCTGTTCGGGGGCGCCGCCGAGATCCAGCGTGTCCACCACTGAACCATCCTTCGCGTCGATGACGGTGGCGTTCGGCTGGCTGTGGCTGAAAACGTAAATGCGTTCTGTTAGGGGTTCGAAAGCGATGCTGTCCGGCCGGCCTTTCACGGGAATGGTTTTAATGGTCTCGAGCGTTTTGCTATCCCACATCACCACCGGGCTGCTACTGCAAAAGCCGTGATGTGACTTGGGATCGACGGCCACACCGCGGGCGCGGGCCTTGGGGATCACACCGGCGGACTTGAGGGTGTCGAGGTCGAAAACCAGCACCACTTCGCCGCGGGGGACATAGAGGCGGCGGGCATCGTTATCGGCATAGACATAATCGATCCCGCCGGTGCCGAGGGCCTGGACGGTTTTAATTATCTTGTAGGGACCGGGCTCCGGGGCAGCCGTAGCCGTTTGCCCGGCATTATTAAAGTAGGCGACGCCGAGGGCCGCGATGTACAACCCGTTGAGCAGAGGATTGGAGTGACGCATAGAGTTATTCCTGTTCTTAGCCAAGCCATCGCGGGAGAAACGCGCGCACCACAAGATGGCTCTCCTACGAGACTACTCCCGCGAGAGCGCGTTACAAACTATTATTTTCAATCCGATACCAGAGATCCACGCCACTTACTTCGCCGCGACCAATTCGAAGTGTAGTTTCTTAGGCTTGGCGGCGTCGCGAATTTTGGCGTCCGCCGCCTCGACTTGTTTCGTCAGTTCAGCGAGCTTCTCCTTCAAGTCCGGAGCCGCGCCGGTCACGGACGCGGTCCTCGACTGGCCGCGCCACCGTTCCACCACGCCCTCCTTCGCGGTCACTGCCGACAGCACCGCTTTCCCCTGGGCAGCGATCGGCCCCGCGCCGAAGGTCGTCAAGTTCACGCCGGCCTCCAGTTCCCGTGCGGTTAAAGTGGCCAGCAGTGTGCCGTTTGCGCGCAGCGCATAGCGCTCGGCGGACAAGCCCGTAATCTTCAAGGTGTACTGGCTCAATTCCAGAATGGTGGGGAACAATGGAAGGACCGAACGCGCTTCGTCGGGGATGGGAAAAGGCAGGCATTCGTCCAGCCGGTCAAAGGCCAGCTTGCCCTCTTCAAATTTCACTTCATTTACCACGCACCCTTTGGCCTCCACCCTGCCCGCCACATCGACTGTGGCACTGCTCACGAAGCCCTCGGCACCCAATTCCTTCAGCAAGGCGGCGGCCATGATGAGCTGGCCGGGGGGGCCAGGATGCACCGGGTCACCTTGCATTGAAATGGGCTTCGGCCCCTGCGTCTGGGCGGCCACAAAAGCTCGCAGATGCTCCACACCCAGGAGAGCATCATCCTTGGCGACCTTGGTGGAAGTTTCCAGCAAACCGGCCAGGATCTCGCGCGGCTTGTTCTTGCCCCAAACGTCGATGACGGCATGGAACTGGTCGGCGAACGGCGCATTTTTCTCGGCAGCGAATTTCTGCAGCGCCTGGGCATATTCATGGAGCTTTTTATTGCCGCCGATTTTGGCGGTAGTGTCACCGTTGTTCATCGGACTGGAGGTGAAGTAGACTGGCCGCGCGCCTGTGTCGCGGATTTGCGCATCCAACTGCGCCATGTTCGCGATGAACTTCTCCACGCTGTAGCCGCCCTGATCGTTCATGCCCAACTCCACAGACACCACCGTTGGCTTCCAGGGCGCAACGTCCCAATCGAATCGGGCCATCACTTTTGGGATGGTGTCACCGCCCACGCCGGAATTGCGGAAGCGAAAAGTCCACTTGGGATACCGTGCGAAACAGTAAGCCTCGTAATAGTTGGAGTGGAGGTGCTGGGCCGTAATGCTATCGCCCGCCATCACCCACGTGTCGCCGTCCCGGAGTGGGAAATCAGCGGCAGCCATCGGGGCCAGGGATGTCAGAAAGAGAAAGAGCGTGGCCGCGCCCAGTAAGGAACGGGTGGTGGTTTGCATGAGGCACATGTTGAAAGCCCGGTTCTGGATTGTCAACGGTCACGCTCAGCGAGCAAAAAATTCGCTTTCCTCCGCCCTGCAAAAGCTTAAGCTCGGAGCTCATGGCCTATTCTCGTCGCGAATTCGCGAAGCTGTCTTTGGCGGCCCTTCCCGGGGCCGGCTTACTCTCCACCCTGAGCCGGATGACCGCTGCCGAAATCGCGGGCACACCCGTGGGTATGCCCAACTCCAAAGTGGCTGGCGTGCAGATCGGCCTGAACGTGCCCTACAGCTTCGGCGATGGAAAGATGAGCGGCGACCAAATTCTCAAGAACTGTGTCCAACTCGGCCTCAGCGGTGTTGAGTTGAGGACTCAACCGGTCGAGGCTTTCTTAGGTGTCTCCGCTGACCTGACCGATCCCAAAAGCTCCGCCGCCGGCACTGCCGCAACCAAGGCCGAAAAGCTGGCCGAGTGGCGCAAGTCCGTATCGATGGAGCGGGTCAAAGAGTTTCGGAAGAAGTATGAAATGGCCGGTGTGTTGATCGAGATCGTGAAGGTGGACGGCATCTTCAAGATGACCGATGACGAACTCGACTACGTCTTCGCCCTAGCCAAGGCGCTCGGCGGCCGGGCCATTTCCACCGAAATCTCCACCAAGGAGGCTGACCTGAAACGCGTGGGCGGGTTTGCGGACAAGCATCAGTTCATGGTGGGTTATCATGGCCACGCCACCACCACACCCAAACATTGGGAAACCGCTTTGTCCCTCGCAAAGTTTAATGGCGCCAACGTGGATATCGGTCACTTCGTCGCTGGCAACAACGTGTCCCCGGTGGCCTTCATCACCGAGCACCACGACCGAGTCACCCATGTGCATATTAAAGATCGAAAAATGCATAACGGCGGTAATACCCCGTTCGGCGAGGGTGACACCCCAATTGGTGACGTCCTGCGCCTGATTCGGGACAAGAAGTGGAACATCCAGGCGACGATCGAATTTGAATATAAAGTACCGGCTGGTTCCACGCGCATGGCGGAGATCGGCCGAGCCATCAAATTCTGCCGCGACGCCCTGGCCTAGCCTTCATTCGGCCTCCCCTCCCCAGCGCTAACCTGGGTAGACGCTTGATCCTATTCGGCTGGACATTCGGGCGCAGTGTCTGCAAAGAGAGGGTGATGCTGTGCGTCTTGTTTTCTTGCCTGAACCGACCGGGTTTTTCCGTCATGGGGACGGCATGCCTACTCACGGAGGCGCGGTGAGGGACGCGGCCCGCATGCTGGCGGTGCAGTCACCCGTTATCCCCGTGGTGGGGGAGCTGATTCGAAATCACCCAGGAACGATCTCGCTGGGGCAGGGAGTGGTCTATTATGGGCCACCGCCGGAAGCCGGGGAGGCGCTTAAGGATTTTTTCGCGGACGCGGAGAATCATAAATATAAACCGGTGGATGGACTGCCGCTTTTGCTGGAGGCGCTGAGGAGCAAACTCCAGAATGAGAATGGGATCGTGACAGGCCGGGGAAACCGGCTGCTGGTGACCGCCGGGGGCAACATGGCTTTCACGAACGCCATCCTGGCGATTGCAGACCCGGGCGATGAGGTCATTCTCCAGACGCCGTATTATTTCAACCATGAAATGGCCGTCACAATGGCAAGCTGCCGGCCGGTGCTGGTGCCGACTGATGCGGATTATCAATTGCAGGTAAACGAGATCGAGCAAGCCATCACCGCCCGGACACGGGCAGTGGTGACGATCTCGCCGAACAACCCGACGGGCGCGGTTTATCCCGAGGCGTCGTTGCGCGCGGTGAACGAACTTTGCCGCGAGCGGGGGATTTATCATATCCACGATGAGGCGTATGAGAGTTTTGTGTATGATGGCGCTACGCACTTTTCCCCCGCCTCGGCGGCCGGGACCGCTGGTCACACAATATCTCTGTTCTCTTTTTCAAAAGCGTATGGGTTCGCGAGTTGGCGGATCGGTTATATGGTGGCGCCGGAACATCTGTTCATCTCGATCAAGAAGATTCAGGACACGATCTTAATCTGCGCACCGGTCATCTCACAATATGCTGCCGGCGGAGCACTCAAGGCCGGAACTGCGTGGTGCCGGGAGAAAATCGCTTCCATCTCAGAGGTGCGGCGGATGGCGCTGGCGGCATTTGCGGCTCTCGCAGGCCGTTGCGCGGTGCCGCCCGCGAATGGGGCTTTTTACTTTCTGTTGCGTTTGGATACGGATCGGCCTCCAATGCAGGTCGTGGAATCTCTGATCCGTGAACATCGGGTGGCGGTGATCCCGGGGACCGCCTTTGGGGTGGAGCAGGGCTGCTGCCTTCGGGTCGCCTACGGGGCGTTGCGCAAGGATAGCGCGGCGGAAGCGCTGGAGAGGCTGGTGAAAGGTTTGAATTCGATACTATGAAGTTATTTTGTTGTCAGCACGACATTGTGTGGGAAAACAAGGCGGCGAATCAGGCCAAGGTACGGGGGTTGCTCAAGGCAGCCAGCATTCCGCAGGGCTCCCTGGTGCTCTTGCCCGAGATGTTCTCGACTGGGTTCAGCATGAACGTGCCAGGCATCTGCGAGGGTGCGGCCAGTGAGACGGAAAAGTTCATGGCCGTCCTGGCACAGGAGATGGGTGTGACCCTGCTGGGTGGAGCGGTGGCGACTGGACCTGATGGCCGAGGGAGGAATCAATCGGTGATCTTTTCCGCAGAAGGCAAGGAACTGAGCCGCTACAACAAGATGCAGCCCTTCAGCCTCGGAGGCGAATTGCAGCATTACACGCCGGGCGAGCAAATCGTGACGTTCGCCTGGGGCGGGTTTACGGTTGCGCCTTTCATTTGCTACGACTTGCGGTTTCCTGAATTGTTTCGGGCGGCTGCCCGCAAGGGTGCTCACCTTATTACCGTGATCGCCAATTGGCCGGTGACGCGCATCCAACATTGGATTACCCTGCTGCAGGCGCGCGCGATCGAAAACCAGGCCTATGTAGCAGGCGTGAACCGATGCGGCACCGACCCGCGCTATGTATATAACGGACGCAGTATAATCGTGAACCCGCACGGGGAGATTGTGGCGGATGCTGGTAACGGCGAAAGCGTGATCGGGGCCGACCTGGATTTGGCGGCTGTGGTGAAGTGGCGGGCAGATTTTCCGGCGCTGCAGGACATGCGACAGGATGCCGCCCATTTCCTGGCGAGCAAACGGTAGAAGCATCTCTGTGCGGCCAGGCGGCTGGCAGCAGGCTGCGAATATTTCACCGTTTGACAGCGGTTGCCCCCGGAACTATAAACACTCCCCAGATTCAAACATCGAACGAAATTCATCATCTAAAACGACTATGGCTATTCCAGTTGGCTCCAAAGCCCCCGATTTCTCCCTCAAATCCAAACAGGCCTCCGGCCTGGTAGATGTCAAGTTAAGCAACAATGCGGGCAAAAAGAACACCGTACTCCTGTTCTTCCCGCTCGCCTTCACCAGCGTTTGCACCAAGGAGATGTGCGACATCACCTCCGGCCTGAATGCCTTTACCGGGTTGAACGCAGATGTGATCGCACTGAGCGTGGACAGCCCCTTCGCACAGGAAGCCTGGGCGCAGAAGGAAAAGATCAGCGTTACACTGGCCAGCGACCTGAACAAGAAGACCGGCGAAGCCTACGGGGTGCTGCTGCCGGACCTCATCGGAATCGGGGCTGTGACGGCTCGCGCCGCGTTCGTGATAGATAAGGATGGTGTGGTGCAATACAGCGAGCAAACCCCCAGCCCCAAAGAACTGCCAAATTTCGATGCCATCCGCGCGACTTTGGCGAAGCTATAAACCTGGCTTTTGAATAGGGCCTGTCCGGCAGGGCGTCGAAGATAACGAACACCAAACTATCATCATGAACGATCCAAAACCCACAGAGACGCCGTTGACGCGGCGCAGCTTTCTAAAATCCACCTCCACCGCGCTGGCCGGAGGGAGCCTTCTCGCCGCGTTGCCCATCGAACGCTTCGCGCTCGGGGCTTCCCCGGGGGATACCATCAAGATCGCGCTGATCGGCTGTGGCGGGCGCGGCAACGGGGCCGCGGATCATGCGCTCGTGGCGGGCGGCGAGGGCGTGAAAGTCGTGGCAGTGGCGGACGCGTTCCAAAAGCAGGTGGATCGAGCGGTGGATTTGCTCACCAAAGCCCACGGGGACAAAGTGGCGGTGAAGCCGGAGAATAAGTTCGTGGGATTGGACGCCTACAAGGATGCCATCGCCCAGGCAGACATGGTCATCCTGGCCACGCCTCCAGGGTTTCGACCGATCCACTTTGAAGAAGCTGTCAAACAGGGAAAACACATCTTCATGGAGAAGCCGGTCGCGGTGGATGGCCCCGGTGTGCGCCGCGTTCTGCTCGCTGCCCAGGAAGCAAAAAAGAAGAACCTGAAAGTGGCTGTGGGATTGCAACGCCATCACCAGCCGAATTACGAACAGCTCATCAAACGCCTCCATGACGGCGCCATTGGCGACATCACCACCATGCGTGTGTATTGGAACAATGCTGGCCCGGTCGGCCCCAAAGCCTACCGGGACAGGTTGACCAAGGAACTCGGACGGCCTCCGACGGAAATGGAGTATCAAGTTGCGAACTGGTACATGTTCACCTGGCTGTGCGGCGATCACATTGTGGAGCAGCATATTCACAATCTCGACGTGGCCAACTGGGTGATGAACAAATATCCGATCCGTTGCGCTGGGGTCGGCGGGCGTTCCTTCCTGAAAGGTCCGGACTCAGGCGAGATTTTCGATCATTTCAATGTCGAGTACGAATACGAAGGCGGCGCGCGCGTGTTCAGCCAGTGCCGGCAGATCCCTGGCTTCAAGTGGAACCCGGTGAGCGAGCATGCGGTCGGGACCAAAGGGACTTGCGACGTGAGCGGGTTTGTGATCCGGGGGGCCAATCCCTGGCGGTTCAAGGCCGAACCGGCCAAGCATGGCCCGAACGAGGGACATCAGCTCGAACATTATCCGCTGCAGGCAGCCATTCGTGCGGACGAAAAATACAATGAAGCGGAGAACGGGGCCAAGAGCACCCTCACCGCCATCATGGGCCGCATGAGCGCCTACTCAGGCCGTGAAGTGACCTGGGATGAAGCGTTGAACTCGACGCTTGTTCTGGCTCCCGATCAGTTTAGCTGGGATGCCACGCCGAAGGTTCTGCCTGGCAGCGATGGGAACTACCCCTACGCGATTCCGGGCAAAACGATCGCGCTCTGATGCTCCCGTAGTTGGTTTCCAGCAGCCTTTAATCGTAACGCCTGCTCTCATGCAATTTTTTCAATTTGCAGGGAGCGGGCGTGTTCATATGCTGAGGAGATGAAAAGAGCGCTCTGGATTCTTTTAGCGTGGTTTGGCCTGATCTTCAAAGGCGTGGCGGCTGACAACGCCCTGCAGCCCGTGGCGGATGTCGCTGCTACCGCCAGCAAGTACAAGGACAAGGCGGTTGATTTCCTCATCCTGCACGGGCCTGCGCTGTTCGGCGCACTCGTCATCATGGTTATCGGGTTCATGGCGGGCAGCTGGGTACGGAAGCTGGTGGACGTGAAGCTCCAGAAGAAGAGCCTGGAGCCACCTGTGCGGATTCTGATCGGCCGGGTCATCCACATCTTCATCATCGGTTTCAGCCTGACGATTGCGCTGGACACTCTGGGGTTCAAATTGACCAGCCTGATCGCCGGCATATCCGTGGCCGGTGTGGGCATCGGCTTCGCCATGCAGGGGCTGCTGGGCAATCTCTTTGCAGGGCTGCTCATCATCTTCACCAAGCCTTTTCGGGTGGGTGAATACATCGAGATTGTGGGAGTGAACGGGCAGGTCGACGCGATCGAACTGTTTTCCACCGTGCTGATTCACGGAGATAAGTCCCGGGTCATCATCCCCAACAAAAAAATCATCGGCGAAATCCTGCACAATTATGGGACGATTCGGCAGTTGGACCTTTCCGTGGGCGTCGCTTATGGAACGAATATTCCGGATACCATCGCACTGGTGCGCGACATCCTGCGGGAGAACAAGCGCGTGTTGAAGGATTTCACGCCGGGGGTGGGTGTCACGATGCTGGCGGATTCCTCGATCAGCCTCTCGATTAAGCCGTGGGTGAGCATTCAGGACTTTGGCGCGGCTGGAGCGGAGATTTACCAGGAACTCATCCAACGCTTTCAAAGTCGCAAGATCGAGATTCCTTGTCCGCAACGCGAAATCCGGATTGTCCATAGTAGCAACGGCGCTGGCACCGCCAAACTCGGAATCTAAAACCGGAACGTGCGAAGGTCGGGTCGCAGCCGAGCCTGAAAATCCAAGTCAGGAAAGGGGAGGGCGCTTGTTCAGAAGCTGGCCTTGTTAACAGGGCCGAAATGGCACAGATGAGACATCCCGGCCGTCCGCCAAGGCCTCTCCGTATTGAGTTTCCCTGAAATCGACGTAGATTTCGTCAGGTACAGTTCTGGCTCAAGAGAAAGAGCCTCGCCAGAAGCTGGGCTTGGAAAGTTGAGTCGAATATGATGTGGATGAGTTATTGGTGGATCGCCATACCGGGCGTATTGCTGGGCCTCTACGCGCAGATGAAACTGATGTCCACGTATGGTAAATATTCTGAAATCGGTGCCCAGACCGGCATCTCGGGCGCGCAGGCGGCTCGTGAAATCCTGGATCAGGCGGGGCTTTCCTCCGTCCCCGTCGAGGAAGTGGGTGGACAGCTCACGGATCATTATGATCCGACAAAAAAGGCACTTTTTCTCTCCTCTGACAATTACCGCGGGACCTCTCTGGCTGCTGTGGGGGTGGCGGCACATGAATCCGGGCACGCCCTCCAAGATCAGGCGGGCTATGCCCCGCTCAAACTCCGCATGGCACTTGTGCCTATCACTCAATTTGCGAGCGTGGCTTGGATGGGGATTCTCATTCTTGGAATGGTGCTTGGAATGTTCAGCAAGCTCCTGGGCGTGGCTATTCTGATCTTCTCGATCCTGGCCTTTTTTCAACTCGTAACTCTGCCCGTGGAGTACGACGCCAGCCGCCGTGCCAAGGAACGCCTGTTCAAACTGGGAATTGTCCAAGCCAACGAACGGCAGGGTGTCAGCAAAGTCCTGAACGCCGCGGCCCTAACCTATGTCGCCGCTCTAGTGACTTCCGTGTTGCAACTCCTGCAGTTCGTTATGATGGCCCGCGACCGCGATTAATACCCGCACCGCCTGCCGCGGTTCCCGACCTGAGGTCCTGCAGTGGCGGGGCTTTAATAGGGCGTCTTGTCGGGCTTAGCCTTCCATTCCTCGAAAACCGGGAGAGCTTCGGCTCGCAGCAGTTGCTCCGCAGCCAGTGTCCGATTCTGCCAGGGCTGGGAGAACTCGCGGTAGAGCAAGGCATCATCGAAGCCGGCCTCCGCTGCATCCTGCCTCTCCCCGGCATAGTAGAGCTTATCGATGCGCGCCCAGTAGATCGCGGCGAGGCACATGGGGCATGGCTCGCAACTGCTATAGATCTCGCAGCCGCGGAGGTGATGACCCTTGAGCACGCGGCACGCTTCCCGAATGGCGGAAATTTCCGCGTGAGCCGTAGGATCGTGGGCGGTGGTGACGCGGTTCCAACCCCGGGAGATGAGCTTTCCCTCGCGCACGACGATGGCACCGAAGGGGCCGCCACAACCTGCCCTCATTTTTTCCTGGGAGAGGCGGATGGCTTCCCGCATGAATTTCTCCTTCATTATGCAGCCAGGACGCCCGGAATCAACTTCGCGGTTCCCGCCACGCCAGTGAGCCGCTCGGTGCGTCCGTTCACTTCAAACCCCAAGTCGTCGTTGTGCAAACCAAGCGCGGAGAGAATAGTGGCGTGCAAATCCTTAAAGGGATGCGGCTGAACGGCAGCCATGAGGCCGATTTCATCCGTGGCCCCGATGCGAACACCGGGTCGGACCCCACCTCCAGCCATCCAAACGGTGAACCCCGCGGCGTTGTGTTGCCGGCCGTTTTCGCCCTGCATCATCGGGGTACGGCCGAATTCGCTGGCCCAGATGACAAGCGTGGAATCCAGCAAGCCGCGCTGTTTCAAATCGGTCAGGAGCGCGGCCACGGGTTGATCCGTCCACCGCGCGCGAGGAGTGTGGTTGTCGGTTAGCTTTGCGTGGGCATCCCAGCCGTCCTTGTCGGGCATATCATAGACCTGCACAAAACGAACGCCGCGCTCGACCAATCGGCGGGCGAGGAGGCATTTGCGGCCAAAACTGACGGTGCGGGCGTCCTTGGCTTCGAACCCGTAACCTTGACGGAGCGGGAGCGGCTCCGAATCGACCTTTCCGACATCCAGCGCCGCGGACTGCATGCGGTAAGCCAATTCATAGCTGGCGATTCGGGCGTCAAGTTCCGTGAAGCCGAGGTGAGCTTCGCGGTGCTTGAGGTTCAGCTTCTGAATTAGGTCGAGCGTACTGCGCTGTCCGGCAGCGAGGTCATCTGGAGGGAGAAGGTCCAGAACGGGCGTGCCCTTGTCGCGCAGGCGGGTAGGCTGGAAGGCCGCCGGCAAAAAGCCATTCGAATAGTTGGCCGCACCGCCCAGCGGACCGGCCTCGAAGAGCATCACGTAGCCGGGCAGGTTTTGATTTTCTGAACCAAGGCCGTAGGTGACCCAGGAACCAAGGCTCGCTTTGCCCGGGCGGACATCGCCGGTATGGAGTTGATAGCTGGCCGGCGCGTGGTTATTGCTCTCGGCCTGGAGCGAATGGATGAAGCAAAGATCATCTACGTGGCCAGCGAGGTGGGGGTGCAATTCGCTCACCCACATGCCGCTTCGCCCATGCTGTTTCCATTGGTATGGGCTGGACATCAATTCATCCTTGCAACCGTGAAATACATTAGCGAAACGGGTGGCTTCGACAGCTTTACGAATACTTTGGGGCACCGGCTTGCCGTTCAGCTTTTGCAAGGCAGGTTTGTAATCGAACGTGTCGACCTGCGACGGTCCACCTACCATGAAAAGGAAAATGACCGATTTGGCTTTGGGAGCAAAATGCGGCAGGCGTGCCTTGTAGGGATTGAGTGGATCAATGACCGGCGCACGCGAGAGCTGAGCGGCCCCGGCGTCCAGCCGCAGCAAGGCGCCCAGGGCCAACGCCCCGAAACCCGCGCCGGTGCGCGAAAGAAAGGCGCGCCGCGAGAATGGATCGGACCCGATGAACACGTGGGGAACGTAGCACAATGTGGCGGAGTTTGAGAAGCGAGGATTTGGCCAGACTCGCGGCGAAGCGCGCAATGGGACAAGAGCCGATCAACCGCATCCTCAATTTTAGGCCGAATAATGCATGTTTTCCGAAACCTTCCCGCCGAGAGGGCAGAAATTTAGAGTTGCGGTCTTGAGGCAGACTCTGCACTGTGGAGGCGGGTTTGCAAGGACTGCAGTGGTAACTTGAACGGATTTCCCAAACAATCAGTTGTTCAGCTCGCACGATGACGTACAATTCGATTCCACGCGAAAGCGATGGCGAAGCGGGGTGTAATACCCCCAAGTTGGATTCGCCAGCGCGGCTATTTCCATCTTCCGAGGGGATGGATCATCCTCAAGTCTCAGGCCAGGAACGGCACAGCTTGGATCTGTGACCCAGAATAACACCGCTCTTCGAATTTCAAGGGCGGTGGAACCGTAGATTTGCGGTAGCAGGTCTGCGTAGCCCCTGCCATTGCGGGGGAGGAGCGATCGGAATTATAAAATCAGAATGAATCTTGAGCTAGCAAAAGGCTCGAAGTGGCCCGACAGGTTGCAGGACCTGGCTTGCGGTCTGAGCGGTGGCCTGATCAAGGGCACCGGACAGACCGAGCAAGGGACGATCCCGCGGACTCCAGGCCATGAATGGAAGGTAGCGCTGACCGCGCAGCTGCTGGTGGTGTTCCTGCTGCTGATCGATTACCGGACGGGGATTCACTTTCATTTCGCAATCATCTACCTGATTCCAATCACCCTGGCGGCTTTGCTGGGAGGCTTTTACAGCGGCCTAATCACGTCGGCCACCTGCACGGCGGCCTGGTTCCTGGCGGATATGATGGGCGGCGGTGACTACGGCACTGGCTGGCTCCTCTATTGGAAGACCTCCTCGCGGCTGGCCGGTTTTTCGACGCTGGCATTTTTGCTGGCCCGAAGCCGTGAGCTGAACCAGCGGTTGAGCGAAAAAGCCCAGGGGCTCTCGCTGGAAATAGAACGACGGAAGCGGACGGAAAAGATTTACGCGGACGAAAAGGAGATCCTGGAACAGGTGGCCCTCGACAAGCCGCTGCCGGAGATTCTGGATGCTCTCACCCGCAAGATCGAGGAATGGGAAGGGCTGGTCTGCTCGCTCTTCCTGTTTGACGCGGAACGGAATCGATTCATTTGCGCGGTGGCACCCAGCTTCCCTTTGGATTTGCGCAAGCAATTCCAGAAAAAGCCGTTGGAGCAGTTGCTCGCGGAAAAAGACCCTGCGACAAAAGAAGATGCCGGGCTGGAACTGGATTTGGCGGCGAGCTCGTCCTGGACCGGGTTTCGGCAGGTGGTGGCGGAGTACGGTTTGTGGCCGCAATCGTCGAAATCGATCAAGTCAGCCACCGGAGAGCTTTTGGGCATCCTGTGTCTTTTCTCGGAACAAGGCAAAACCGCGAGCGTGCCTGATGTGGCGCTGTTCGAGAAGGCCCGAGATATCGCGTCGATCGCGATTGAGCGCTCACGCCTCAGCCGGGAATTGCGCAAACTGTCCGAATTGATTATTGAGGCGCAGGAGGCGGAGCGACGCCGCATTGCCAGGGAATTGCATGATAGCGTGAACCAGATGCTCTCCTCCGTCATTTTCCGGTTCGGGATGATCGAGGCGCAAATTCTGGGGCTGAACGATGAGCTAAAAGACGAGCTGAGCCGGGCCAAGGGACTCCTGACCAGGGGATTGGATGAGATCCACCGGATCTCGGATGCGCTCCGACCGAGCGAACTCGACGCGCTGGGGTTGGTGCCGGCGGTGCGGAGCCTGTGTGATGATTTTCAGCGGAAGACACTGCTCGAAGTGAAGTTTGAATCCAGGCTGGGCCCCAAGCGCCTTGCCGATACGGTGGAACTCACTCTCTACCGGATCATTCAGGAAGCGCTGAGCAATATCGAGAAACATGCCGGCGCCTCGGAGGCACTGCTGCAACTGAGCGCGGATGGTAAGCACATCCATCTTTCGATCCGGGACAATGGAAGGGGGATGGAGTCCACGTCGATGCGGCTCAAGACCACACGAAAGATGGGCATGGGACTTTTGAACATGCGGGAGAGAACGGCGTATTTAGGCGGAACATTCCTGATTCGCTCGCCGGAAGGGAAGGGGACGGAGATCTGTGCGCGGATTCCCCTGGATCGGAGCGCAAAGCGGGAAGAAAGCGAATTATGAAAACAGAACGGAAAAGCAAAATAAAAGTATTCCTCGTGGACGATCATCCGGTGGTGCGCGAAGGTGTGCGATCCTGCCTGAGGAAATATGAACAGGTGGAAGTGGTGGGCGAGGCGGCCAGCGGCCACGAAGCGATCGACCTGGCGAAGGATTCTTCCCCTGACATCGTGCTCATGGACATCTCGATGCCCGGCATGAACGGCCTGGAAGCCACCAAGTGCCTGAAGGCGATCTGCCCGGACACCCGGGTTCTGATTTTCACCGTGCATGAGAAGAAAGAGTTTGTGCGGGAAATGATCCAATCCGGCGCGCGCGGTTATATTCGGAAAAACACTTCCCCCATGGAGTTGGTTTCCGCGATCGAAAAGATTCACCGCGGCGAAACCGTTTTCATGCCCGATGTGGCGCAGGCGTTCTTCGAGGACTATGTGCTGAACGGCGGGAAGGTTGAAGAAGCGCGGGAGTTGTCCGACAGAGAGCAGGAAGTACTGCAGTTGATCGTCTCCGGCTTGGCGAACAAGGAAATGGCCGAGCGGCTCACCCTGAGCGTGAGGACGGTGGAAAAGCATCGCCAGAAGATCATGCAGAAACTGGGAATCCACAAAGCAACGGAATTGGTGAGATTCGCCATTACTCGGGGCATGGTCAGTCTCAATTAGGGCGCGCGCTCCTCGAGCGGGACGCCCTGACGGGCGGCTTGATTAGACTTGGAATATTACAGGGCTCACCGGCCGGGACATCCTCTGTCCGGCCGCTCTGAGTTTTTAGGCGCAGCAGAGCTTTAGTGAGTTCTCTCGCGGAATCAATCGGCAGGACGTCATCGCTATCCTTCTGCCTCCTATGGCAAGTTCGCTTCATTGATTTCTTCCCAGGCCGCGGTGATGTCGGTCGCCGTTTTGTGGGCTATCACCCTATTGTTTGGGGCCATTTTCCAAGGAACGTTTGCGTAAGTTGTAAAGGCCTGGTCGGCTGAGCTGTCGTCGCGAAGCCACTGAGACGAAGGCCTTCACGGATCTGAAACGAAAGGAAGGATTATGAAATACAAAATATTACTACCCACGCTGGCCCTCTGTGCGAGCTCGGTCTTTTTAGCACCCGCGTCGGCCGATAATGACAAGGGGACTCGGACGGATGCTTCGCTGGAGAACCTCGGTGATGTTCGAATTGGGAATCTCATAAATGCGAAAGTGAAGAATTCGGCAGGAGAGCGCATTGGCCAGATCGAGGACTTTGTGGTGAATCCCAACTCCGGTCGCATCGAATTTGCGGTCTTGAAATTGGCCAAGGGTGGGGATTACACGCCAATTCCATGGCCGCTGCTCTCAAAATCCTGTGTCGATCTGAATCGTAGCGGGGAGCCGAAAATGGTCGTCCTCGATGTGGAGCAATCCCGGTTCGATGGGCAAAAGTTCAGCATCAACAAATGGCCTGATTCCCACCCCATGTGGGGGCAGGACGTTTACACCTACTATGGTGTGCCTTGGGAAACACCGGTGGTGAGCGCGACAGGCGCTACGGGTAACCCCACTGTGGTCGTAGACTCGGGAACTGCCCACAGTTACCCTTACTCCGATCGGTACGATCATCGCAATCCGCGGGATCGTGACAGCAATTGGGCGAAACCGATAGACAACGGAACGGCACCCGACGGGAAGGACGTTTTCAAGTTCAGCCCTCGTCCGTGGCCGTACTCCGAGTACCGCCATGAATAACTGAATACTGACAGCACAAAGCCGAGGCACGAGCCTCGGCTTTTTTTGTCGCAGCCCCTGAGGTGAATACCTACTGTGCGGAGCCGGGGCGCCGGACCTAGACTGCCGCGCATGGTAAGGCCAATTATTAAAGACGAAATGAAAGAAAACATTCAGGAACAGCTCGAGGAGCATTCAGAGCAACTCCAGCAATTGGGCGAGCGCATTGGCGAAACGGCCAGGAAGTTCTCGCGGGCGACGAACGATTACGTGCAGGAGAATCCATGGAAGACCATTGGGATCGCAGCGGGCATCGGGTTTGTTCTGGGAGCCATTTTCCTGCGCAGCCGGGACGAATGATCCAATCCGAGTGAACCTCGGCCTGGATGCAGGCGATGCTTCGCGCGGCAATCGGGGCCGTTCTTCGGTCCTTATTTTTCCGCGATGCAATAGAGGTAATCGTGGCCTCGGAGGAAGAGTTCGCCTCCAGCGATCGCCGGAGAAGCATCGAACTTCTCCTGCAACCGGTTAATGGAGATCGTTTCGAGTTTGTCCGAGTTCCGGATTACAACACTTGTGCCGTTGCGGCCGACCAAATAAATATGGTCGGCGGCACCGACTGGGGACGCGTAGACTCCCGGTAAGCTCTCGACTCTTTCCATGTCGATCAGCGCCTTTCCGGTCTTGGCATCCAGGCAGGAAAGGATGCCGTTATTGTTGGAGTAGAAATAAAGGCGATTTCCGTAAAGCATTGGCGAAGGCACATACGGAGTGCCACGATTTAGCTTCCAGGAGATGGCATCGGAGTCGGTCAGATCGCCCATGCCCCCCAATTTAATGGCCAGCAAGGCATAGCTCCGGAAACCACTGATCGGATAGACCACACCGTCTCTGGCTACCGGAGTGGGGATAACGTTGGCCGACATGCCGCCGCATTCCCAGAGCTGCTTCCCAGTCGCAAGGTCGTAGCTGCGGATTTTTCGGGTGGCGGAAGTGATGACCTGCGCCTTGCCGGCGTGCTCAACGATCAGTGGCGTGGCCCAGGATGTTTCTTCCTCTCGCGGTTGGCGCCATAGCTCCTGCCCGCTGTCCTTGTCGAGCGCCACGATGAAGTCAGCACCCTCGTGGTCCCAGTTTATGACGAGTGTCTTCCCGGAGAGCGCCGGGGAGCTGCCCTCTCCGAAGGAATTCTTGGTCTGCATGCGACCGAAGTCTTTTTCCCACTTGAGATTACCGTCGAGATCATAGCAATGCAGGCCCCTGGAGCCGAAGTAGGAGTAGATGTGAGAGCCGTCCGTGATGGGGGAGTGGGAGGAAAAGCCATGGTCGGGATGATGACCCTCGTGCGGAATTTCTTCGCGGGCTACCTTTTGCCAAAGTGTCTTGCCTGTCTCCCGATCGAGTGCCAGCAAAACGAATTGGTAAGGGGCGGTTGGCTTCTCGGAGCGCATGCCTCCGCCGGGGCCGCCCGGGCGACGCCGCCCCGGTTCACTTGGGGCCGGAGCACCGAAGACTTGTGGCACTGGTCTTGCAATCGCCGCGGCTTCGGCCTTTTTGCTCGCCAGGACGGCGGTCTGAACAAAGACTTTGTTCTCCCAGATGATGGGGGTGGCTGTGCCATTCCCGGGGATTCTGACTTTCCACTTTACGTTGTTCGTCTCGCTCCAGGCCGTGGGCGGATTTCCTCGCGGGGCCACCCCATTGTCCTCCGGGCCCCGCCAGTGAGGCCAGTTACGTTCGCTGGCGTCGGTCGCAGCCAGGCTAAGCTGGGGCATAATCAGGGACATCAGGGCGGCGAGCAGGAGCCGGCTCTTGAGCCTACGGCCATGGTCAAATGCGGGAATAGGAGTGCGCATGTCAGTATTGATATGAGTCCCGCAAGCTGAGTCAAGGCTGCGTGGATTCCGGTCGCGCGTGGGCCGCACGAAGATCTTGCTCCTTGACCCTCACGAGCGGACACTCGGACCTCACATCCGAATGCAACGAATATCACAAATATCACAGGCCGCAGGTTTGGTCGTGACCGTATTGCTGTGCGGCGGGGTTTTGGCAGGGCAGGACCTTGGACAACGGAAGCCGAACGTACTGCTCATCTACGCGGATGATCTTGGTTATGGCGATGTCTCCTGCTACGGAGCAAGCGCGGTGCAAACGCCGAACATCGACCGTCTCGCCCGGGAGGGCTTGCGGTTTACCGATGCCCACTGCACCTCTTCCACCTGCACTCCATCGCGGTATTCGATGCTTACCGGAGAATACGCCTGGCGGAAGCGTGGCACGGGGGTTTTACCGGGGAATGCTCCGCTGATCATTGAGCCGGGCCGCCTGACACTGCCGGGTGTGTTTCAAAGCGCAGGTTACAAGACCGGCATCGTTGGTAAGTGGCACCTGGGGCTTGGTCGGACAAACCTCGACTGGAACGGCGAGATCAAGCCCGGCCCGCTGGAGTTGGGTTTCGACTATTGCTTCTTGATGCCCGCGACGGGTGATCGGGTGCCATGTGTCTATGTGGAAAACCATCGCGTGCTCGGTTTGGATGCCAGGGATCCGTTGAAGGTCAGTTTTGCCGAGTACATCGGTGAAGAGCCCACTGGAAAGCGGGAGCCGGAGCTCCTGAACCTGCATCCCAGCCACGGTCATGATCAGACGATCGTGAACGGCGTAAGCCGAATTGGTTACTCGAGCGGCGGGAAAGCTGCGCGGTGGTCGGACAGGGATATGGCGGACACCTATGTAAGGAAAGCCACGGAGTTCATCGAAAAGCACAGGCGCGAACCGTTTTTTCTCTACTTCTCCACCCATGATATCCACGTGCCGCGGCTCCCGCATGCCCGCTTTTCCGGCAGGAACCCCATGGGCCCGCGCGGAGATGTGATCCTCGAATTAGACTGGTCCGTTGGTGAATTGATCGCCCTCCTGGACCGAAATGACCTGGCCAAAAACACGCTGGTGATCTTCTCCAGCGACAATGGGCCGGTGGTTGACGATGGTTACAAAGACGAGGCCCGTGAGAAATTGGGCCATCATCGGCCCGCCGGGCCGTTGCGTGGTGGCAAATACAGCATCCTCGAGGGCGGCACCCGCGTGCCGCTCGTGGTTCGTTGGCCAGGAAGAGTGAGGCCGGGAGTTTCGGACGCCCTCGTCTGCCAGGTGGATTTCCTCGGAAGCTTTGCAGCGCTGATCGGACAACATCTGGACGGAACAAACGCCCCGGATAGTCGGAATCTTCTTGCAACATTGCTGGGCGACGCTCCCACGGGCCGTGAAACCCTGGTGGAGCACTCTGGCGGACTGGCCCTCCGACAGGGCCAATGGAAATTCATTCCGAAACGACCCGGGCCGACGCGCACTCAGTTCACGCAATCGGAGACAGGCAATTCCCGTGAGCCTCAGCTCTACGACCTCGCGAAAGATCTGGGGGAAACCAATAACCTGGCAACCTCGCACAGCGCAAAGGTTCAAGAACTCTCTTCTCTCCTGGCTGCAGAAAAGGCCAAGGGCTTTCCGTCGCCACTGGAACCGAACGTGAAAAAGCCGGGAACTGAGGAGGAATGATCTGATGCACCGTTCGGTTTTTGGTCTGCTCCCGCGATTTTTTCTGGCGGCTTTATTCCCCGTCTTCGGCGCGGACCCCTGCGGCGCCTATGCTGCCGAGCGTCCGAATGTCCTCTTTATTGCGATCGATGATCTCAATGACTGGGTGGGTTGTCTTGGCGGGCACCCCCAGGGGCGGACGCCGAACCTGGATCGACTCGCGGCTGGCGGGACGCTGTTTCGCAACGCGCATTGTCAGGCCCCGCTTTGCAATCCTTCTCGAACCAGTGTGTTGACGGGTTTGCGGCCATCGACCACTGGGATTTACGGCCTGGCGCCAGGGCTGCGGTCCGTGGCGGCTCTGAAAAGCCAGGTCACGCTGCCACAACACTTCGCGGCGAATGGCTACTTCACGTTCGCTTGTGGAAAGATCTTTCATGACGGTGCAATCGCACGCTCCCAGCAAACCAACGAGTTCAATAAGTGGGGGCCGGCTCCGGGCATGCCTCTGCCGGCGCGCAAATTGGTGAACACACCGGATCCCATCCGCGCCATGGATTGGGGCATCTTCCCGGAGCACGATTCAGATCAGGCCGACTGGAAAATTGCGGATGCGGCCATTGCGCAGATTGGTGCGATGCCGAAGGCAAAACCGTTCTTTCTCGCCGTGGGATTTCGTCTTCCGCACGTGCCGTGTTTTGCCTCACAAAGGTGGTTCGATCTCTTTCCGGAGAAGGGGGTGGTGATGCCGAGTGTGCTTGCCGGAGATCGGTCCGATGTGCCGGAGTTTTCCTGGTATCTTCATTGGAAACTGCCTGAGCCGCGTCTTTCATGGCTGGAAAGAGCAGGGGAATGGCGTTCGTTGGTCCGGGCCTATCTGGCCAGCACGATTTTCATGGATAGCCAAGTCGGCCGGGTGCTTGATGCGTTGAGTCTTACCGCGTATGCCAGCAACACGGTAATTGTGTTATGGTCTGACCACGGTTGGCATCTGGGTGAGAAGGGTATCACGGGAAAGAATTCGCTTTGGGAAAGGTCCACGCGTGTGCCGTTGATTTTCGCAGGGCCAGGCGTCGCACCGGCTGCTGCCTGTGACAGGCCAGTGGAACTCCTGGATATTTACCCAACGTTGAGCGATCTCTGCGCCTTGCCTCCGCGTGCGGGGTTGGAGGGACACAGTTTGATCGCGCAGCTAAAAGACGCACGGGCACCTCGCCCTGAGCCGGCCATCACCACGCACAACCAGGGGAACCACGCCGTGCGCTCGGAACACTGGCGATACATCCGGTACGCGGATGGCTCAGACGAGCTCTATGACCACCGGAATGATCCGAATGAATGGACGAATCTGGTGGCCAGGCCCGAATTGCAGGGGATTGTTCGAGAGCACGCCCGTTGGCTGCCGAAGCGCGATGTCCCCGCGGCTCCAGGGAGTGCGCAACGTGTGCTCGAAAAGGTGCGCGGCGTCTGGACCTGGGAAGGCAAACCGATCGTCGAGGCCGAGAAGGAACCGTGAATTCCATTCCATGAAGTATTTACTCCTATGTATAGGCCTGTCCGCTTGGGTTGATGTCGTCGAGGCAGCCGAGCCGAAAAACCCGAACATCCTGTTTGTGATCGCCGATCAGTGGCGCGCGCAGGCCTTCGGCTTTGCCGGCGACCCAAATGTCCGGACTCCGAATCTGGATCGGTTCGAGCGCCAGTGTGTGAACTTTACCCAGGCCGTGTCGGGGCTGCCGGTTTGCTCACCCACCCGGGCTTCACTGCTCACGGGTCAGCGTCCGCAAACCCATGGCATTTTTCTAAACGATGTGCCGCTGCGTGCCGATGCTGTCACCTTGCCCAAGGAATTGAAGTCCGCGGGCTATGATACCGGGTGCATTGGCAAGTGGCATATCGACGGGCACGGCAGCAGGTCGGCGTTTATACCGCGGGAGAGACGACAGGGCTTTGATTACTGGAAGGTGCTGGAATGCACACACGCCTATAACAACTCGGCCTATTACGCCGACGGCCCGGAAAAGTTAAAATGGGATGGATATGATGCCATCGCGCAAACCAAGGACGCCGTGGCGTACCTGAGGGCTCCGGCCCGGGCGGCGCGCTCGTTCCTGCTCTGGCTGGCGTGGGGACCCCCACACAATCCTTACGAGACCGCTCCTGCGAAGTACCGGGCGATGTATTCGCCTGAAAAGCTGAAGCTGCCTCCCAATATCACCGAGGCCGACCGCGCAAGGGCGCGGAGGGAACTAGCAGGCTATTACGCGCATTGCACCGCTCTGGACGATTGCTTTGGGCAGTTGCTCGAGACGCTCGCTGCGACGGGTTTGGCCACGAATACGATCATAGTTTTCACCTCGGATCACGGGGACATGCTGTGGTCGCAGGGGCAGCAACGGAAGCAGCGTCCCTGGGAGGAATCAGCCCGTGTGCCTATGCTATTCCGGCTGCCGGAAGCCCTTGGCATCAAACCAGCAAGGCTCGCTGCCACCATTAATTCCGAGGATATCATGCCCACACTCCTTTCCCTTTGCGGCCGCTCGATTCCAAAATCGGTCGAAGGTCTCGATTTCGGGCCCGCCATGCGCGACGGCAAGGATCCGTCCGGAGGCGCCACCATTTTGCGGTGCATCTCCCCTTTCGGTGAATTCATCCGCAAGCGGGGAGGACGTGAGTACCGCGGGGTTCGGACCGCGCAGCACACGTATGTGCGTGATCTGAAAGGTCCCTGGCTGCTCTATGACAACCAGTCCGATCCTTACCAAATCCATAATTTGGCTGGGAACCCGGCATACGCGCAACTGCAGTCGAGCCTGGATTCCCGCCTCACCAGCAAGCTGTTGGAACAGCATGACGATTTCCGGCCTAGTTCGGAGTACATCGCGAAGTGGGGCTACAAAGTGGATGCCGATGAGACGGTGACTTACGAACCCTGAACCTCGGATGCAATGTTCCCGAGTGGATCCAGGAAACCCCGGACGGCCGAAAGCCATTCCTCGGGGCACGCCCCAACGTAGGTCTCATGCGCCAAGTGGGGAAAGAGCTTGAAGGTTTTGATTCCGGGAAACGCCCGATAAACCTGCTGAACCTCCTCGACCGTTACGCGCGGATCTTTTCCCCCGTGCATTAACAAGACCGGACAGTGGGCTTTCTGTGCGTATGTGGCCGGGTTGTGCTTGAAAGGGTTGAATCGCATTAAGATGCCTCCCCAGAACACCAGCAGGTGCGCGAGGGGAAAAGCCGGCAACCGCATCGCGGTAAATCGATGCTTCACTGTGTTCAGCAACGAATCAAACGGGCACTCAAGGATAAGCGCCGCCGGGCTAATCTGGTGGAGCCATACCGCTCGCAGCACTGCCGCTGCGCCCATGGAGGCCGCGTACACGATCACTGGAGTTGAGGATGGGGTTGCGTGGGCAAATTCCACCACGCGCCGCACGTCCTCCGCCTCATGAAACCCGATGCTGCTGCTGACACCGTCGGAGCCTCCGCAGGCGCGGAAGTCCGCCAGGACGCAATCGTAGTCAAGCTGATGGAACAGTTGTGCGGCGGGCAGGAGAGTGTCCTTCGCCGTGGCGTAGCCGGCAAACATGAGGATGGTACCACGACTTTCGTTGCAAGGAATCTTCCACAGCTCCAACGAGGGCTGACTGCTGGCCAGCCGAATGGTCTGGAACTGGAGACCACAGCTCTTTGGATCCCTCAGGTTGATTGGTTTGGGGAGTTGAACTCCAGACATCAGGATGCGCAGCTTTGCCATTAGCCCCAGGGACTCTGGCGTTGGGGTTTTGCTGCCTCCGGGCACGAGATGCGTCATCGCTCGGGCATGAACCACGGCAAAGAGATTCAGCAGGATAACGGCTGTTATGACGGCTATGAGAATAAAAGACATACCCCACGGGGAAGAATGCGTGCCACGCAGTCCTGATCCTCAGCGCTTGTGCCGGGACTTTTTAAACCGCTCGAGGTCGGCCGGGCTCTTCTCGAAATAATCGGCCAGGTCCGAGAGGACACAGAGGGTGTCCGGGCTGAGATGGTGTTCGATGCCTTCGATGTCGTGCTGTTGGGTTTTCTTGTCCAGATCGAAAAGCGAGAAGAAGCGGGAGAGAGTCTCGTGGCGCTTCTGGATTTTTGCGGCCACCGCGCGGCCTTTGTCGGTGAGAATGAGGCCGCGGTATTTCTCATAGTTCAGATACCCGAGATCTCCCAACTTCTGGACCATGCTGGTGACCGAAGCCTGCTTGATCCCCAACGAGGAGGCGATATCCACCACCCGGGCATACCCCTTTTCCTCGATCAGTTCGTGAATGCGCTCCAGGTAATCTTCAGCGCTTTGACTCGGCTCGGACATGTGACCTTAATAAAGCATGAGGAGCCGTTCAGAAGCAAGTGATTCGGAGTCGCTGGACGCCTACTCCTTCCCAGTTTTGGCGCCGGCGTCGTTGGTGCTGGCCACAGGTGCGTTGGTTCTCGAGCTCGCCGGCTGGACGTTTGGATTGGCCGCTTCAATGATGGTGGCGGCCAGTGCCTCAGGTTTCCAATCGGCCTCCTTGAGCACTTTGTAAACGCGGCCTTTCGAGTCGATCACTACCGTGCGCAGGTTGTGGCTGATGCCAGCGATCTCCTTGGGATCCGGGCGCCAGAAAAGCAGGCCGAATTGCTCGGCGATGGCTGTGATCTCGACGAGGTCGCCGGTCAGGAAACTCCAGTGCGCGGGGTCGGCACCATGGACCTGACCGTATTGTTTGAGGACTGCAGGCGTGTCGAATTCCGGATCGAAAGTGATGGTGAAGAGATGCCAGTTAGTGGGGGCGTTCGGCATCTCCAGGAGTTTCTTCTGCGCGTCCTTAAAATGCGTGGACATGCGGGGGCAAAAGGTGGGAAAGGGACAGCGCGTGAAGATGAACGTAATGCCCACCGCCTGCCCTTTGTAGTCCGCCAAATTAATCGCCTGGCCGAGTTCGTTGGTGAAATGATACGCGGGCAGCGGGTCGCCGAGATCGAGCGGTTCCACATCGCGCACCACGCGAAAATTGTCTGGAGCCACCGCCACCGGCTGAGGGGCATTCGTGCTCTGCTTGACGATGTTCTCGATCCAGCCATCCGTGTCCGTCACGACCATGCGGAATGAAACCGTATCTCCCGGTTTGATACCTGTCAGATCGGCTGGGGTCTTGACATCGAAGGGCATGGTCATGGCCTTCATGTAGCCCGGGATTTCCTCGTGGGCGATGCGCACGCGGTTCTTGTCAGGCATGATCTCATGGACCACGCCTTTGACCTGGAAGGTGCGGGTCGCGCCGTTGGTGCCCGTCGAGGCTCCGACACCTGGCGTGGCGCCCGGCTTGCAGCCCGCCAACAGGCCGACCAGCAGCAGGAGCGCGACGCGTGCTGCCAGGCCCTCAGGGTGGGGGAGCGCCGTTCGCCGAGTCAGTTGGGCATGTTGGTGCCGGCTATCCCACGGTTGCCTCAGGTTATGTTTGCTCATGACGAGATACTTTCGATGAACTGAGAGCAGGTGGCAAGGGGCGGATAATCGCTGCTCACCGCAAGAGTCTTCGTTAGGTTCCACGAGGCGCTTTGGTCGCGGACACTGTTCTGCTGCCCTTTCCTTGCTTCTCTGGTTTGGAGGCGAGGGCTTCGAATTTCTTTTTCAGGTCGTCCATTTCTTTGCGCAGGTCGCGGTTGTCTTTTTGCACCGCCAGGAGTTCGCTGCGCACCGCACCGATCTCGGCGGACGGCTTTTTCGTTTCGCGGAGGCTGGCCATGGCCCGGTCCACTGCCACGCGTTCGCGGCTTTCCGCCGGGAGGTCGGCGAATTTCTCGAGGGCGGCGAGGGCCTTCGCGTCGCCCAGCGTGCCCAGGGCGGAAAAGGCGGCGATCTGCACGCTCTGCCGCTTTTCGTTGGCTCGCGCGAGCAGAAACTCGCGGACCTTGTCCTTTTGCTGGCTGTTTCGCGCGATCCAGGCGAGCGTTTCCAGGCCGCGCCCGAAGCCGCCACTGCTGAAGCTTTTCTCCGTAGTCTGCAGCGAGTTGAGCAGAGGTTCGACATAGGTTTCGTCATCCTGGGCACGAATGCCGGCGATGGCGGCGTCGGCCAAGTGGTTCTTGTAGGAGCTGGAGTTTAACTGCTCCAGCAGCTTGCTGCGGACCTCCGGATGCCGATAGGCCCCGAGGCCTGTGATGTAGACGGCCTTGATGTCCGGATTCTTTTCCTGATCCAGGAGTTTGACCAGCGCCGCGTAGCTCGCCTCGCGATAATAACCGGCGATGCCATCCGCCACTTCCTTGCGCACTCGCGCGTCGCTCTGTTTGGCCGACGCGATCAGGGCTTCCAGCGCCTCATCAGTTTTGATGGCGCGAATCGATTTGGCAGCGGCCACGCGCACGCCGTAGAAGGCGTCGTTGTTCAGGACTTCCTTCAGCCTGGCGAGCGACTCCCTCTTGCCGCTGGCCTGCGTGACAGCGAGGAGGCGGCCGATCATGTCCGATTTATCGACCATCTGGGCGTTGAGCATGCTCTGCGGCGGGGTGAAAGTGATGTTCGCGAGCAGGGCCATCTCGGGATCGATACGCACGATCTCCGGAGCCTCGGCCAGGGGGAAAAAGAAGTCCTGGCTTTGCAGTTTCACATCCACGGTGCGATCCACCGCTCCGGCCTTGGTTTTGAATCGGATGCTCAAAGGAAACTCGAAAAGGAGCACGGCCTCGCTCAGCTTCTGATTCTGCGTCACGGTCAGCTTGGCGAGCTTCGCTTTCTCATCCCAGCTATAGGTCACCCCTAACTCGGGGTGATGGGCATGGTAGACCCATTGGTCGAAGAACCGATCGAACGAGCGGCCGGAGAGTTCCTCGATTACCGAGTTGAGGTTTTCCGTCACCACGTTGTTGTATTGATGCCGCTGGACATAGGTTTTGATGCAGCGCCGGTATAGATCGTCGCCGAGCTGGCTGCGGAGCATGCGGAGCACCCAGCTTCCTTTTGGGTAGGCGAGATAGTTGAACATTTCCTCGGGGGATTTGATCTGGCGGCGGACGATGGAATTGGTGTCGTTGGTCTGGCCGATGATGCCGCGCGCGCTGCCGTACATCGCATAATTCATGGCATCCTTGCCGTGCTTTTTGCCTTCATAGAGAGCGTCGTAATACGTTGCGAAGCCTTCGTTGAGCCAGACGTGGCTCCAGTCCTTGCAGGTGACGAGGTCGCCGAACCATTGATGAGCGAGCTCATGCGCCACGAGTCCCTGGCTGTCGCGCAGGTTCTCGGTCTCCGTGGTATGCAGGGTGCGATCGTTCAGGGTGGTGATGGTGGTGTTCTCCATGCCACCCCAGCCGAAGTCATCCACCACTACTTGATCATACTTGGCCCAAGGGTAGGGGATGCCGATCTCCTCCTCGAAAAACGCCATGATATCCTTGGTGCCCTGGAAAGAGAGGGCGGCTTGCTGGACCTGGGACGCCGGCGTCCAGAAAGCGAGGGGGATGTCTTTGTATTTGTCCTCCACCTTTTTGAAATAGCCCGCGCACAGGCAGATCAGGTAATTGGCGTGCGGCTTTTCCTGGGCCCAGCGGACGCTTTGCAAGCCGGCCGAATCCTTTTCCGCGGAGATCTGTTTGCCATTCGAGAGCACGACCATGCCTTCCGGGACGTGGCAGGTGACCTCGGAGGTGAACTTTTCGTTCGGAGAATCATAGCACGGGAACCAGTGGCGGGCTTCGGTGGGTTCGCCCTGTGTCCAGAGGTGCAGGTCTTCAGGTATGAAGCCCTGGTCCGGCGTGCGGAAGTAAAGTCCCTGCCTGGGCACGGCGGAGTAGGTGATACTAACCGTCGCTTCTTTGCCGGGGGCAATCGGTGATTCGAAAGTGACAATAACGTTCTTGTCCGTGGCCTGCCAGTTCTGAACCTGCTCGCTCGAGACCACCTTTTGCACGCTCAGATCCACGCCATCGAGCTTCAGCTCAGCCAGCGGTTGGGCAATCGGCTGGAAACGCAGCGTCACGGTCCCGGCCACCGATCGTTCCTTGAAATCGGGAGTGACATCGAGTGCCAAATGCAGAATGTCGATCTGGCGGCTCGGTGCATACTTGCGGTCGACGGCGGAATCCCCCGGCGCCTCGAAGAGGTGGGCGTAACGACAGTCCACCTGTTCAGCCTGGGCCGGGAGGCAGAGGGCCAGGAGGGCGGCGGCAAGGACGATGAAACGAATTTGCATCGGAGAATAGTTCCGGGAAAGGCGGGGTGATGCAAGGCGGATCGCGCGGAAGAGTCCGCCGCATTAAACACTTCGTGCGCGCATGCTGTCGCGCTCGGGCGGCCACTTTTAGGCACAGTTCGGACAACGCGTAAATCGGATCGGGCCAGTGCGAGAGGAACGCTGGCAATCATCAAAAGCAGGTCTCGGTGGGGGAATCCGCTCGCACAAGATCGCTGCCAAACGTCGCGAAGGAACCGTGACATGGATTTAACGTTTCAATTCAGAACTCTTTGGTTAGCATCGCCGAGTTGTTTTTCAGTGAATGCGGAGCGAGTGCCGGAGTTAGTGGCGTTCGATCCCGGGTGACTGCGATTCTCTCAATACCATGAACGTCGGCTGGATGACCCTGAGCATAATTCTGCCAGGCTTTGTCGTTATCATATGCCTGTTGGCCTCAAGGTTGCGCCGTTGCCAGCGACGGCGGGCTGAATTGGAGGAATTGTCCCGGGCCCTTTTGCGGGCGCAGGAGCAGGAGAGACAAAGAATCTCGACCGAGATCCACGACGGACTGAGTCAAAACCTGCTCATTATCAGAGGCCGAGCGGGTTTGGCCCTGGCAGCCGGAAGCGAACCGAACTCGATGCAGGAACAACTCCAAGAGATCTGCAAGGTGTGCCAGGTGGCAATCGAGGAGGCCCGGCACATTGCGCACAACCTCGGCCCGTCCCACCTGGAAACCACCGGCTTGACCGAGGCTTTGGAGGTTATGATCGATCGGGTGGCGAATTCCACCCAGATGCAATTTACCCGGAAGCTGGAAATGGTGGATGAATTATTTTCATCGGAATCAGCGATCAACCTCTATCGCATCACTCAGGAGGCTCTCAACAACGTTCTGAAGCATTCGAAAGCGTCCCTGGTGCGTGTGGATTTGATTCGCGACATCCGTCATGTGGAACTGCGAGTTGAGGACAACGGTCAAGGAATCGCTGCCCACGGGCGAACCGAGCCAACCGATGGCTACAAGCGCGGGTTCGGCCTGGCGGGAATTTCAGAACGTGTGGAAATGCTCCGCGGCGCCCTGGTAGTGGAGAGCCAGCCAGGGAAAGGAACTTCGCTGATCGTGACCATCCCGATAAACGATGCCGGGAAAGCTTGAGGATGCCTTGGCGAACGACGGCCCGCACGATTTTGTCATTTGATCGTTGCAATGGTAGGAGCCGTCGTGATAGGGAAGGGGGCGAGTTCTAATGGCCAAACAAATCCGGACGGTGGTTGTGGATGACCACCCTATTTTCAGGCAGGGACTTTGCCAAATTATCGATGCGGAACCGCTCTTCGAGCTGGTAGGAGAAGCGTCCGAGGGGATCTCGGCCTATCAGATGGCGGTGCGCGTAAAACCGGATGTGCTGCTGCTCGATATCAATCTGCCAGGGTTCAGCGGCCTGGAAGTAGCCCAGAAACTGCAGACGGCCGGCTCGACGGTGAAGGTGGTGATCCTGACGATGCACAAGGAAGAAGAACTGTTCAACCGCGCTCTGGGCTTCAACGTCAAGGGCTTTATCCTAAAAGAGAACGCAGTGACTGACCTGATTAGCTGCATGAAAGTGGTAGCGGCGGGTGAGTATTATTTCACCCCCGTGATGTCGGGGTTTTTGATGAAGCGCCGGCAGCGCACTGAAGCGCTGGCATCTACCAACTCTGGCATCGGCCGTCTAACGACCGCGGAGCAGAAGATTCTCAGGAGGATCGGCGAGAACCAAACGAGCAAGGAGATAGCGATCGACCTGGGTGTGAGTTATCGGACTGTTGAGGCCCACCGCGCGAACATCTGCAACAAGCTGGAGATGCGTGGGCCGCATCAATTGTTGCATTTTGCTCTGCAGAATCGCGCCTCGCTGTAACCTGTCCCAATTCCGGAATTTCAGTCAGCTGAAGGCTGCCCCCACTCCCCGGTGCGCGCGAGAGCGTTCCGGGCTCTCCCGACCTGATGTGAATCTCCCGAAAGCACCCAAGTAACCTCCGGTCTACCGGCCCGTACGTAGCGCTACCTACGATTCCCTCCGCTCGTGCCTATTCCAAATTAGGTGCCGCCCTCGATTCCCACGTTTTGTGCTTCGGCGTAGGGTCCAGAGGCTCAAAGGCAGCCAGCGCCAAATTTCATGAAGATTATGATCGTGGACGACCACAGCGGCATGCGGGAAATGTTGCGGTCCCTCGTGTCTGCGCTTGGCTTCGACGTCGCCGAGTGCAGCGACGGAACCGCGGCGGTGCTGACTTATGAGCAATATCGGCCGGACCTGGTCCTGATGGACATTGTGATGGGGGCGGTAGACGGGTTGAGCGCTACGCGGCAAATCCGTCAGGCACATCCAGAAGCGCGGGTGGTGATCGTAAGTGAACACCAGGGCACGCGGATGCAAAAAGCGGCAGAGGACGCAGGGGCATGCGCATTCCTGCCCAAGGATCGGTTGCTGGAACTGCCGGGGATAGTGGCGATGTTCGGGACGAGACCGATCGGAATGGGAATGCCGGGTTTGGAAGCAAGGCGCGGAGAGCTTTAAGAATGCGGGCCGGATTTTGGCGAATTATGAGTGGTAAATTAAAACACTTTTGGCTGGCGATGAGTCTCTGGTTTTTCGCTGGCGCTACAGTGGTCACGGCACGGGCCGAAGTGACGCGAACGCAAACGATCCAACTAACGCGCGGATGGAATGCAGTGTTTCTGGAAGTGTTTCCACAGATGACAGCGCCTGAGGCCGTCTTTTCCAACACTCCGGTTAGCATCGTAGCCGGGCACTATCCGCTGCTGAATGCCGTGGAGTACGTGAAGGACCCGTCGAAAATCAATTGGAAGAAAGATGGGTGGGGCGTGTGGTACGCGCCGCAGCGGGAGGACGCCTTCTTGTCCACCTTGCATGCCATCGACGGAAACAAAGCGTATCTGGTTTATGCGGAGAGTGATTTCGCCTGGACGATCGAAGGGCACGTCCTGTACGAGCGCCGGGTCTGGAAGGCAAATTCCTTTAACCTTGCCGGGTTCGGCGTGGATGAAGTATCGCCCCCGACTTTCGGAAAGTTTTTCGCCGGATCACGAGCGCACGCCCAACGGCGCATCTATCGACTGAGCAATGGGCGCTGGGAGAAGGTGGGGGCTCCCGATGCCACGTCGATGAAATGCGGTGAGGCGTGCTGGGTCTACTGTCAAGGAGCCTCCGATTTCCAGGGGCCCTTGAGCGTGACGATTCCTTTTGGCACCGGTCTGGCTTTTGCCGGTTCCGGCTCCGGCCGTAACAGCATCGCACTGGCCAACAATTCGACGGACCCAATGTCCATCAAAGTTGAATGCAACGAAAGTGGGGTGCCGTTGGCTTATGTGCTCAAAAGCCTGACCCCGGATCGCATTGGGGAGGTATTCGTCGATTTGGCGCCCGCTTATTCCATGCCGGTAATGGAGGCGGGAGCGCAGATCTCGCTGGTACTACAGGTGCGCCGGGAACGGATGAGCCAGGGTTTTCAATCAGCATTGGTGAAGATCTCAAGCGATAACGGCGCACGGATTTGGCTGCCCGTGGCTGCGCAGCGAGAGGACCTGGGCACGACGCCATGATTGCTCCACCTAAACTCCGAGTTCCCATGCAAAATCCCCTTTATTACAGAGTCTCCTTCCTGCTCCTGAGCGCGGGTCTTTTCCTTCTGGCCGGACAGGCGCAGGCCGCCCCGGATCCGTGGCGGGGGCTATGGGTCGGGGAAGTGACTGCCAAAAAGGTCAATCAGGTGGGGGCAGATGCCTATTTGATTGCCGGCGCAACGCCACCGGATCCTGCCCAAACCACACCGACCGCGAGCGAAGCTCACTTTCGTCTACTGGTGCACGTGGATGCGACCGGGAAGGCCCGTCTGCTCAAGAGCGTGGCGGTGTTTGTGAAGACGAACAGCAGCGGGAATCCCCTCACGTTGGTGACCGACCGGTCACTTTATCCCAACTTCACCGATCCGGGCAAACGGATCTCGGCCGTGGCATTTGACTTTGGCGACATGACCCAGTACGCCGCCATCACCAACCTGGCGGGGAAAGTTGCCACCGCCGCTGCGACCGCGGCGGCCGTATCTGGAGCCACCGCTGCCTCAGTGTCCACGGCGGCGACTACCGCGGCGACCGCCGCCATTGCAGGGGCGAGAACGAACGCACCCGGGCCCGCTTCGACCAATTATGTCACCTTCGTAAACTCTGTGCAGTTTACTGGACCGGCAGGTGCGGCCGCGACCGCGGCTGCAGCGGCGGCTTATCAGGCAGTGACGAATGGCGGCGCTTTACCGGAGACGATTCGGAACCGGGCCAGTTCCGCAGCTTTATTGGCCCTGACCGCCGCCTTCACGGCGGGGGACGCCTTGGTCCTGAACGACGTGGAGATGACTGGTAGCCTCGCGCCCGGGAGCAGCAGTGCAGTAACATTCTTTCTGGGGGCCTTTCATCCCACGAATCCGTTCCGTCATTTCCGCCATCCAGACCACAGCCAGGGCTACGACATCATCCGCACGGTGCAATTGGCTACGGACTCGGTACCCGCAGCGACGCCCTCGCTAAGCGGTGGTTACGGGGTAGACCGGCTGACCGGGGTTTACCGGGAAGAGATTCAGGGCTTGCACAAGCCGCTCGGACCCGACCGCAACATCGGACTGAAGACCGAAGGAGTTTTCACCCTCAACCGTGCCAGCCTGGCAGACATTTTAAACCATTAGACTCTGCGATCACGCTTAAGACTTTTTTGCCATGAAAAATTGTCCCGGAATACGGTATTTGCCCAGGAACACAGTCCTGATGGCGCTCCTGCTGACATCGCTGCTGGGCGTTCCTGCGCCGACCCAGTCTATCGCGGACGTTTTTACGGTCCAGGCGGGAGCGTTCGTGGAGGGGTTTCAGGATTTTGTAACCGTGGCATCCGGAGTGGATCCGACAGATGGAACGACCTATATTGTGGGAAGAAACAACGCGAGCCAAGCCGTGCTGCGCAAGTATGATTCGAGCGGTGGCCGGTTGATCTGGGAGGGTGCGTCGTCTGAAACCGTGACCATACCGCAGATTAATCCGAGCGCGATGGCCGTAACGGCGGGCAGCACGAATATTTTTCTGGCGGGTGGACGAGTGGTGCTCTCTTTCAGCAAGCGAACTGGGCTGATAGTGGCGAGTGCAGATGCCAGCGCGGTTGTGGACTTCAAGGGGATCTTTTATTGGAACAACCTAATTTACGTGTGCGGCAAATACACGAGCGGCAGCCCCTTTGGACATGGAGCAACTCCGCGAGGCCCAACGTCTGGGCTGCTGATAAAAATGAATGCGAGCCTCGTGGGCGGAGCGTTGGCACTGACGACTTATGGAGGCACATCGGGGGGCACGACAGCCGAATCGGTGGTGGTGGATGAGGCGGGTGACGTGTATGTGGGCGGACACATGGGCAGCGGCAGTTTTGAACTGGATGGGACCATCGACTTGCCCGGGAAATGGAAAGTGACCGTAGTAAAGACCGACACTGATATCGCAGTTGATAACCTGGAACAGGCCACCAACCTGGTTTTGAACGGCAATAATGCCACGGGCACCAACACCGGCTTCTTCGACGTGATCAATTTTGGCCGCTACCCCACCGATGGGCGCATCGGAGGCAACGATGGCTTTCCGGGTGGCTGGTCTGAACGGTTCGCGCTCCATGCGAGCGGATCGATCTGGGTCGATTCCCCACAGACGATCAACTTTGACTCCTTCACGGACGATGGAACCCAACTGAAGGTCGATAACTCCGTGATCTTAACCTGCGATTGCGACCGGAGAGCGGGTGACAGTTCAGGCAGCCGGTTTCTAAGCCGGGGACTGCACTCTGTGGACTACATCATGTGGAACCATGGTGGAGACAGTTCGGCGGAACTGTGGTCAGCTCCCAACCTAAATGACTTCAGCACCTGGAGTTTATTGAGGTCAACCTCCCTCCCCAATACCGAAAACAAGGGTTACGTGCTTAAATTCAACGGGACGACCTTTTCCGTTTTGAAAAATGCTTACTTCTCGACCACCGAGAGTGCGGGGCAGGGAGGCTCATTTCATCAATTGAATTACTCGGAAGGTTTTGTCTACGCGATTGGCTCTTGGAATGGCACGGCTGACAACCCCGCCATTGGCGCGGCGGACACATCGGCTGGGGTCGCAGATATTGACATCGTAAAGCTAGACACCGCACTGCAATTGAAGAACCGCGCGACGGTGAAGGGGTTGAACAGTAACGAAGGTTACGGTGTTACTGCGGACGAAGCGGGGAATGCGTATGTGACGGGTTCTTACGGTCCAGCCTCTGCTGACTTTTTCGGAAGCGCCGATTCGGCGGCGAGGCCCTATGCCCACCTCTCCGCGTCGTCGGTCAGTATCTTCGTGGCCAAACTGGATCCCAATTTTAATTTTCAGTGGGTCAACAAGCCTTCTGATCCGCCGCCGCCGTTTTCTTTGGGCGAGAGCGCGCCCAAGGTCAGTTGGAGCCCCGGGCTGCAGCGGCTCTTCTGGGTGGGCTATTTCGGCAACAGCACCCTTACCCTGGGACAGCCCAACGCGACGATTTCCCTGACAGGCCCGCAATCGTTCGTGGCTGTGATCGATCCGGATGGAAAATTCACGGAGCGGGTAAACCTGACGGTCGTTTCCGAGTTTGGCGCCAGTGGAACCCAGATCAAACCGTTTGGCGGACCCGCGTTGAGCACTAATTCGCCCCGGACCCTCGTCAACACCCGGCCTCTAATCAAGGGCGCGCAGGTGGCCGTGACCGTGCCCAAATATCTTTATCGGGACATTCACAGCAATGATATCACCTTGGAGACTCAATCGGACGCCTCGGTGATCGAACCCAAAGCGGAGACTCGCCTGACATCGGACGGCTATTCCGTGGATGACAACGTGGTGACCGGCACTGGGAATACCTACATTTTCACCCTGACCAAGGACACCATTGTAAAATTTGGCTGGACCATCGAACACGCCCTTAGAATCCAGCGCGACCCGTTCGGAACGGAAGGGACCGACTCCCCGGATACGCCGGGGCATATTCTTGGGCTCAAGTCCGATGCGGCAGGAACACCTGAGCCGGATGTGAACAAGCACTGGATACTGCAGAACAAGGAGGTAATAGCGCAGATCAACGCGGAGGAAGTGGATCTCGCCTACGTCGCGAAAGGGCTGCCCATCAAATATGTGGTGACGGGTTACAGCGCTTTCGGCCCGCCCAATACGGTGGGGGCGGCGGGCGAAACCAATTTTATTCCATTTGTGGGGAGCGATCGCCGCTACCAGATCTCGACCTTTACAATGACCGGGCCAGCGGTGATTCGTTATATTTGGAAGCTGAAGATCGGCGTGCAAGTCAATACGAGCGGCTTCAAGTCGGCGGGGTATCCGCTCATCCACGTGCAAAACGATCCTGGCAGCCAACCCCCAACGCAGCCCGACGGGGCCGGCAGTGGCACCTTTTACTTCGACGAGAACAGCCGGCTGCAGATTGGAAGTCTAGCCAACCAAACCGCGTTGCAACTTAAAGGCTGGCTGAACGGGGATGGCATCTTCGCCGCGACTGGCAAGACCAATAATTTGTCGGTTTATACAGTCACGGGGACTAACGGCCCTCAGACGTACCTCGGGCAAATCGTGGATAAATTCACACGGCCTGGCAGGGTGATGTGGGATTATGGCGACCGGATCTTCGATGAAACCGTTTATATCGGGAATCCATTGACGTTCGGAACGGTGAGCGACGGAATCAAGAACCTCCTCATCATGGACCAGCCCCCGGATCGGGCGGATGTCACTGAAGGTCCGCAGGGAAGCTCGTCAGGTGATATGGCGATCTGGGATGCGACTGGAAAGAAGTATTACCCGTTGCGGCCTGGCATCCTGACGTCGTATTGGAAAATGACGAGTGATCCGGATGATCGGATTATTGTTCGGATTACCATCAAATATGCTGACGCGCCCCACTATCGGCACATCGCGAACACCCCGCCCGTGATCCTTGATCCCGCCACGAACGACCTGGTGAGATTCAAGGCGCTGAAATACACCGAAGCGACGACGGGAGCCGCAGTGGACAGCGGTGGAAATTTCACAGCGACCGGAAGAGGGAAGACGGTGCTTTTGTTTGGCATGCTAAGCAGCGTGGGCCGGCAGGGTCAGCTGGAAACCTTACGGGTGAGGGTGGTTGAGACGAAGAATTGGAATGATCAGCTGCCCGCAACGCTTCCGGTCAATATCGGCCAGAAGATCACGAGCAGCTACGACACCGCTCAACTGGACAGCGGTTTCGTGGTCTTCACCAACGCGCGCTATAACCCGTTCATTTACGATCGCCAGAACGTGAAGGGGCCAATCATCCCGGTAAATATGTTCCCGAATGCGACCGAGGCAAACGGCGGACAATTGGTGGTGGTTTGGTATGAAAATCGGGACAAGATCCTATGGCCGTATCAACCAGTGCGGTACGATCCAGGCTGGCCGACGGTGGCTGCTGGTCTGCAGCGGATTGTGATCGCCAGTCGCTACGGGAGCGAGAGCGTGGCCAGCAACGGCACGGACCAGCTGGTGATGCCGGCCACCGGGACCTCCCCAAATGTAGTCCCCGAGGAAGTCAGCTACAATCCAGTCCGCTTCCAACAGGTTAAAATCTATAACCAGCCAGTAATTGGCTTTCCCGGCTACAATCCAAATGAAGAGCACGCCTTGATTGCACCCTCTCTGCGGTACGCGGATGTGTCTCCTCGACCCGTGGCGGCATATGCCCTGCGCGATAACGATCTCAACGTGACGAACCGAGATGCAAGTTATACCTCCGACCCCTATGTCCTGGTGCAGTTCTTCGATTCGGTGGACAACGAGTTTAAAATGAAGGTTTACAACGTTGTCCGGGCGGCGACAAACCTGACGGCAGGCGAGCTCAGTTATCGCTACACATTCGAGCAAGAGATGACGGCGGGAGAACCCGTGATTCCGTTTTACCCGCTGCCAGTGGTGATTGGGGCGACGCCGTGCGATGGGACTTATGGCCGCGACGGAGATCCCGGCAAACAAGTGACGTTCTGGAAAGATCACAAGGGCACGGCTTGGGCGATCTCGGGCAAGGGCACTTTCTATATGTACTTCTTCTATCCGTTCAGCACGGAGTTCTGGTGGCCGGCTGAGGGCAAGCAGCCTGGGGATTGCGTGGCCTGGCTGCCAAATCTTCAACGGGGTTATGCGAATGCCTTCTTCAAGACCAATCTGGACAACTCGGTCTTCAATTACACCTTGAACAACCAACATCCGCCGTTTCAAGAAGTGAAGTATGTGACCCAGTGGCCGGACAACGTGGCCACTCTGAAGGTGGGGGAGACTTTGACTTTCGCTGGTGGAGAATACCGTGGGGATAACCCGAATACGGTCGTCCCGACGGACGACGGCGGGGTGCGGACGGTGGACACCGAGGGGCTCCCCGGGGTGTTAGCGTGGGCTTCGGGGGAAATTGTTTTCGACTCGTGGAACCCGGTGCGGGATGACTCCAAGCTGTTCACGAATTATACGGCCCGTTTGCTGCAGGCGATGGAGCAGCGCACCGTGCCCCTGGATATTGCCAATTTTCCGGCCACCCTGAATCCCGCGAACAAGCGAACCAAGGTGCAAAACGGCAAGTTTGTTTTTGTGGAGCTGTCTTCCTCTCTTCAGAAGCGTGTGTTCTATGATCCGATCTCCGGGTTGCTCGGGATTAAGGGCTTTCTCAACGACAAAGACATTGGTGACCCGACGCTCACTGCCGCGCCGCCAGCAGTCTATGTGTTGGAGCCAAACATCATGACCGAGGTGGAGCACCAGGAACTAAGGGCTCTTGATGGGGGCACGTGGGCGAGCAAGGTGGACGACTTGTACAACCTTTGCCGCAACCCCAACAACATTTCGGCGGCAAGCAGCATCAGCGACGGCGGTTACCGTGTGGGGCTGGAGCAAAAGATCCTGCGCGACAGCCTGACCGGGTTGCCGCTCCTCACGACCAACGAATTCGGCATCAGCAGCGTGATCCGGACGAACAAGCTAGGCGCGGCGTTGCAGGCGTTGGGTCCTGGGCTGGCCCTGGTCTCCAATCCTGACTTCCTCGACCCATTCAAGGCAACCCCTGCGGTTAGCTACGTCACACTGGCGGAGAACAATCATCCGAGTCTGGGGTCGGCGCCGGTGGCACTCCATATCGTGAAGGTGGACCGAGACAAGCGCTATCGTGGCGCCATCAAGACAGTTCTCTCGGCCAATGTTTTTGATGAGAACATCATCCTGCGTCATTCGGGTGACTTCGGAGCCAATCCCCAATCGCTGGTCTTCGAATGGTGGTATCGAGCGGATGACGGAACCGACGCGCGGCCTCCCGATGAGGCACCGCTGAAGTGGAAGCTTTTTGCGGACCCCGCGCCGATTAATCCGGCAAAGCCCGGAGCGGGCTTTTACCAGCTGAAGTTGAAAGGCAACCCCAGCGCGCCCGAGGTGCTGCTGGCTGACACTCTGTTCTTCGTGCGTTACCGGCATGTGAATGATGCCCATGCGGGCGTGAATTGGCGGGTTCAGCAATCCAACGGATCCAACTCGATCCCCTACCAATGGGCGGGGGCGGGGAACTCAAGCCCGAACGATCTCAATGGTGATGGCCTGCCCGACTACCTGCCGCAATTGGCCCAGGGCTGGGTGAAGCGGGTGCTGGATGCGGTGAATCCTTACGAAGCGAGGATCAACGATTTCTCGGGAGACAATCCGGCCACATATTCCAGCATGATCCGGGAGCTGGGTCAGAAATTTGAGGGTCCGGTGGCACTCAATCCGGATAAGAACGTGATCGAAAATGTGGGCTTGATCGAGCTCTACGAGACGATTCTAAAACGCGCGCGCGATCTCAGTATCGACCTTTCCACTCCGATCTCAACTCCCGGCATCTCCACAGCCTTGCAGCTTGCCTCCACGCGCTTGTCGGACTTCTACATGCTCCTTGGTAATGAAGCTTACGTGGATGCGCAAAATCCGACCATCGGGATTGGAAGCGGCACCGGCGCGGACCTCTCCGGAGCTAATCCTACGTACGGAAATCTTGCGTCCTCTGTCTTCGCCTTTCAAAACCAGGTCTCGAGCCTGCTGGACGAGGAGTTGGCGTTGTTGCGTGGCCTTGATTTCTTTGCCGCGCGGCCGGTTTACAACCGGTTGTTCTGGAATTTCACCAAGGGCGAAGGAGAAGCCGCCTATGCGGTGAACTACAACATGCGGGACGTCAACAACGACGGCTTCATCAACGAGGCGGATGCACAGATACTCTATCCGCAAGGGCATGGCGATGCCTGGGGACACTACCTGACCGCGGTGAAGCATCAGTATGACCTTTTGCGCAATCCCTTCTTTAACTGGGTGTCGCGCTCCGAGCGCTACAACCTGCAGGACATCGTAATTCCGGTGGACTTCCTCGATGAACGGAAGTTCGCGGAGGCGGCCGCCGCCAAAGCGAAGGCGGGAGCCGAGATCGTCAATATGACCTACCGCGCGAGCTACGTGGAGGATCCGGACGGGCAGTGGCAAGGTTATGTGGACAACAACCAGACGCGGGCCTGGGGCGTGGACGATTGGGCTCGGCGCGCGGGGCAAGGCACATACTTTGACTGGGTGACAGCGAACGCGCTGTTGCCTGCGGTGCATCCCAACACCAATTTCACCGGAATTCAAAAGATCGATCGCACCACCGTGACCGAGGTTGGGATCGTGGCGGCCAACCTCGTAGCTATTCAGGACAAGGTGGATGAGGCGGATGGTGGCAAGAATCCACTCGGGCTGGCGAACGGAGCCCTGGTGTTTGACCTCGATCCAACGTTCCTCTTTGTCGGCTCCACAGCCCAGATTGGAACGCGAGCCGTCCAGGGATTGTTGCACTTCGACCAGATTTTTGAACGGGCGCTGGCCGCATTGATCAATGCGAAGGCCGCCTTCAATTACGCGAACCAGTCTGAAAACATGCTGCGGCAGGTGGCTAACAACGAGGAAGAATTCCGGCGGAATGTGTATGACCAGGATCTGGCCTACCGGAATCAGTTGATTGAAATCTTCGGGACTCCTTATGAAGGGACGATTGGCTCCGGTAAAGCTTATCCGGCGGGTTATCTCGGCCCGGACATCATGCTCTATATGTATGCGAACGTCCGTGACATTACGACCAAGACCGTACCTACGGCGACGGGAGGGTTCACGAACACGTTGATTAATCAGGTGACCTCAAGTGGGCTAATCCGAATCAATAACTCCTGGCGAACTGATTTCGCACCGACCTTTTCGGGCTCAACCTCCAGCGATCTCTACAGCAACTACGTATCAAACGGGAACGTGGAGGGTTATCAGGATCCGGCTCTGGCTGGCGGGAATAACGTAACCAATCTTGATATTCCTGTCACCGCCGCCGGATATACCTTTCAGGCCCCTCCGGACTGGGGGCTTCGCAATTCCCCTGGCGAGTTGCAATCGCTGGTCTCCCAAATGGTTCAGGCGGAGGCTGATCTCGCCATCGAGATCTCCAACTACGGTTCGTGGCAGAGCACGATCATTCGCACCATGCGCCTGATCAATGCACGCTACGATATGAACGTCGACCTGCGAAACCTGATGCGGGGGCAGATTGCCGCCGACACCGCCTTTAATGCCATTACCCTGGGCTTTGGGATATCCGCCGCAGTGCAAGATGTGTTGGGGGATGCAGTCCAGGAAGAAGTCGGAGATGCCGCAGCGGAAGGTATTCCGAAAAACGGCCCGATCGCGGGTCTGGCGGTGGGCTTCGGCGACCTCTTGGCTCCTATCCGAATGATTCTCGAGCTCGCAGGCGGAAGTTCGGGAGCCGCATTACACGCTTCTGCTGTGATCGATAAATTCGTGGCGGAGACTTCCCAGTTCGCGAAGGGAATAGCGGACATGGTCATCGAGTTGGAAAAGTTTAACGTCGAAAAAGATTTTGAACTTAAGGAAGCCCTAAATGAACTGCAGAACAACATTCTGAACGATAACACTCGTCGGCTCGAGATCTTCAGGAAGGAACAGGTGTTAAACGAGCTCACCCAAAAATACCGCGGCACCCTGGCCAAGGGCTTCCGGTTAGTTCAGGAACGAGTGTACTACAACAAGAAGGTGGCGGCTATCACTCAGCAAAATCGCTACCAGGACATGACCCTGCGCGTCACGCGCAATGCCGCCATGGAGAAATATCGTTCGGCATTCGACTTAGCGGCCCGTTACACCTATCTGGCGGCTTCGGCCTACGACTACGATACCAACCTGCGGAAAAACGACGCCGGCTCTCCGCTCGATATCAGGGCGGATATTGTCCGGCAGCGCACCATTGGGATCATGAATGACAATAACCAACCCGCTTCCGGGGGCGGAGGCCTGGCGGAGAACCTGGCTTGGTTGAAGGCGAACTATGAGTCACTCAAATTCCGCATGGGCTTGAACAACTATGAGCAGGAAGCCGCGACGTTCTCCCTCCGAACCGAGCACTTTCGCACGCTGCTGGGCACAAATGTGACATCGGACGCAAAATTCAAGGAGATGCTCGGCAACTATCCGATTTATCGGACGAACCTTTGGGATGTGCCTGAGTTTCGGCTTTACTGCCGACCATTCACTTCCGAGACCAATGGGCCGCAGCCGGGCCTCGTCATCGAATTCAGCACCGAAATCAAATCGGGCAAAAACTTCTTCGGCTGGCCGCTGAGCGGTGGGGACAACGCTTATAACCCCAGCATGTTCGCGACTAAGATCGACCAAGTGGGAGTCTGGTTTGCCAACTACGATACCGACAACCTCGCCGCCATGCCCCGGGTTTACCTAATTCCGGTCGGGCAGGACGTGATGACAGTTCCCACCAGTCAGGATCTGGAAGTGCGCATCTGGAATGTGGTGGATGAGGCGATTCCGGTCCCCTTTCCCACTATCTCAGCCAGCTTGAGCAACCCGGCGTGGCGACCGTTGCGGGATAGTTTGAGCGGGCCGTTTCAGGATATTCACCGGTTCTCAAGCATTCTAGCGGCCGGGTTTAATCATGCCGAGCTGACGGACACCGAGGCCGCTCCCTTGGATTATCGCCTGGTCGGTCGCTCGGCATGGAACACGCGCTGGATGCTGATTATCCCCGGGGCTACGCTGAGCGCCAACCAGGAGGAGGGGCTGCAAAACTTCCTGAAGTCGGTGACGGACATCAAAATCGTTTTACTGACTTATGGCTCCTCGGGGAACTGATTTAACCAACCGCTTGCAAACTATGAATCATTATTATCCCGGCAGTGGCGAGGCGCGAAGACAGAGCGCGGCGCGGTGCCCGCGGCGGGCTCCGCTCTGGCTGGCCGTGCTGTGCGGTGTGAGCATGGGTGTGGCAGTGTCTGGGTGGGCTGGTATTAGCGAACCCTCAACGGTTTTCTACGGCAAAGTGATCAATCGAACCAGCGGGCAGGAGTATGCGCTCACAAATGGGCACCTCGTCTGGGTGATGAGTCGGTCTGATGGCAGCAGCGTCACTCTCTCCACCGATTTGACGGTGCTGAGGGGCGGGGATTTTTCGTATCGCCTCGATGTGCCGCATCAGGCCCTGTCCTCGGGCCTGGATCTGGCCTCAAACAGCGTGCCACTGACCATCCAGCCTTCGACCTGGGCTCATCTCCAGATTTCGGTGGATGGATTTCCAGCGAGCATTGTGGCGCCGGGCAGTGGAATCTTCGCCGTGGCCCAGCGCACGAGAGCATCAACCTACCGGCTGGACCTCGAACTGCTGAATACTTTGCCGGACAGCGATTTAGATGGAATTCCGGATTGGTGGGCCAACCGCTATGGGGTGGACGATGCGAATGCCGATTCAGATCACGATGGTTGGACAACCTTGCAGGAGTTTCGTCGCGGGACCGATCCGCACCAGGACAACCGGGTGCCCACCCTGAGTGGTCGAGAGCTTTTGGTTTACGCGGATGGCACCAGCGGGATCGCACTTCAGGCCGTGGATGCGGACAGCAGCCCAGCGAATCTTACCTATGTGCTTACGGCCGCGCCGGAAGCGGGCACGCTTTACCTGCGGGATGGCAGTGCCGGGTCAACCGGCACCGATGCCGCTTTGACAGCCGGGGCGTCGTTCAGCCAGCAAGACGTGAACACGGGCCGGTTGATATTCAGGCATGCAGGCGGGGCGAGTACCGCGGCCTCGACAAGTTTTGCCGTCACGCTCCGGGATGAAGACCCTGCGCATCCGGGAACCAATGTCGTCGTGACGTTGAGCGTTTACCGTCCGAGCTATCCAGAAGCGACGATGCAAATAGCCGCCGCGGTGGCGGCGGCACCGATGAGCGCGGGCTCAGTGGGTGGCCTGACGGCAGCTGAGCAACAACTGGCGGTCAACTACTGCCTCAGCCGGGATCAGGGCTACATCATTTGGGATGCCTCCCGCGCGGCTGCCTCGGAGCAGATCGCGGCGGGCACGGGGGTGACGGCAGCGCAGTATGCGCAGGTGCTCCTCTCTGGCGCTCATGACCGCAGGCACGTGCTGGTCGGCGGTTTTGGAGCAGACCGGCTGTCCGGCGGGATGGAGGGGGATATTATTATCGGCGGTAGGGGGGACGACATCCTGCGTGGGAATGGCGGAGGTGATTTGTTCGTCATTTCCAGCCCTGACGATGGCAACGACGCGATCGAGGATTTCAGCCCAAGCGAGGGCGACGCCATCGATATCTCCCGGGTATTGCAAGGGACGACCACGTATCTGACGAACTACGTTCAACTCACGAGCGTTGGTACGAATTCGTATCTCAATATCAGTTTCCAGGGAGCGAGCAGTAGTTCCACCGATATGGTGGTGACTCTGTTGGGGACGCATCTGACACAAAATGAGCTGCGGACTTCGGTTGAGAATGGAAACCTGCTGACTGGCGGCAAAGTCTTTGCCCCCAGGATTTCGATCGCCGCCACCGTGGCAACGGCGAGCCAGAATGGGCCTGTGCCGGGATTGGTAACGCTCACTCGCCTGGGTGGCAGCGAGGCCCCGCTCACGGTCAATTTGTACGTCGCCGGTTCGGCGCGAGTGGGTCAGGATTATGAGCTGAACAGCCCGCAGGCCGCCTTCGTAGCCGGACAGAATTGGCAAGTTACTTTCCTGGCTGGGCAAAAGACAGCACAGCTCCCCGTGAACCCCTACGGCACAATCATGGGCGGCACTCGGATCGCGCAGGTCAGCGTGCTGAGCGGGGCAACCTATGATTTAGGCGCTGCGCTTACCGCTTCGGTGACGATTGAAGACCTTCTGCCGCAGATCACGATTGAGGCCTTGAGCCCTCCGATCGCGATCAAGAATGACCTAACCCCGGCCTACTTCCTGATCAGCCGTGGGGGCATCATCAACCAGAGCGTCCTGGTGCGCCTGAATGTGGGTGGCACGGCGACGCGCGGCAGTGATTACGATGGGGTGCCCTCCTTTGTAAATTTTAATTCCGGCGATACGAGTTCCTTGATCACGGTGCTGCCCAAAGCCGGCGGGGCCTTATCGAATGGCGTCGAGTATGTGCAACTGTCCATCCAGACGAACGCCGCCTATAAGGTGCTCGCGCCGTCAGTCGCACGGGTTTCCATCATTGACCAGATGTTGAACTTCTCGCTTTGGCAGCAGCGGTATTTTCCGGGATCATCGGAGACATGGTCCAGTTTCGCCTGGGCAGATGCCGGCAATACAGGCATCCGGAACGTCTATAGATACGCTTTCGGCCTGAATCCCCAGACCCCCTCAGCTTCGTTGGGCATCCCGGCCTACCGGATTCTCGATGGCCACCTTTCAGTCAGCTTCCGGCGGCCAATGGCTGTCTCGGACGTCGAATACGTAGTGGAGGTCTCGGATGACCTGGTCCAATGGCGTTCGTCAGGGTACGATGTCGAGGCGTTTTATCCTTCCAGCAGCACCAACGACCTGGAAACAGTATGGTTCCGGAGCAAGAACCCCGTCAGCCAAACGCCCTGGCAATTCATGCGCGTGCGGTTGGTAACCCCATAAAAATGAACCTTTTTAAGATCTCGAATTTGACTGGCATGGTTATGACTCAGCATCGCGTTACCCGAAAATTACTCACAAGGCTGAATCAATGGGCTCCTCTGCTGGCTCTTGCCGCAGGCATCGTTTTCACGCCCGGCTGCAAGGAAAATGCGGCGGATCCTTCGGTCCTGGCCAAGGTGGGCAGCCGGCTCATCCGGTTGGAGGATTTCAAAGCGGAAGTGGAATGGAGGATCAAGAACCATCGTCCGCTCCCGGACCGCCGCGAACTGCTTGACGAAATGATCGCTCGCGAACTGCTCGTGCAAAAGGCGCGAGTGGCCGGGGTGGAGAACGATCCCTATGTCCGCCATGGTTATGAAAGTCTTCTGGCGGGCAAGCTTCGGGAGCAACTGCTCACACCGCGGGTAGAGGCTTTGAGAGTCTCCCCCAAAGAGGTGCAAGCGCTGTATGAGAAGGATATGGCCCGCAACACCCGGCCCGCGAAAGCACACCTTGCCCTGGTCGTGATCAAGACCGATCCCAGGATGAACGCGGAAAAACGGATGGAAGCGGAAAAGCGGATTCGGGAAGCCCGCCAACTCGCCTCGGTTTTGCCCCCTTCCACCCGAGGCTTCGGACAGCTCGCGATCGACTATTCCGAAGACCAAGCCAGCCGTTATAAAGGAGGAGATGTTGGTTGGTTTGATGCAGGGCAGACGGCTTATCGCTGGCCAGCGGAGGTCGTTGCCGCGGGCTTTAGTCTCCAGACAAATGGTTTGGTAAGTGAGGTGATAAGCGCCGCCAACGGCTTTTACCTCGTCTCAAAGCTTGAGTCCCGGGAGACGGTTACAACTCCGCTGGAGCAATTGCAAGCTTCGCTGGAGCGTCGGCTGCTAACCGAGAAGCGCCAGCAGACAGAGGCGGCTTTCCGCCAGGAACTCCACGCCGCCGCCTCCGTCGAATCCTTTCCACAGGGCTTGGCAGAGATTAACTATCCGGCCACCGCTGTCGCCAAGGCAGAGGAATCGACTCCACCCGCTCTGCCAAGGTCACCATAACACTTTTGACGTCATGAAAAATCGAGATCAATTCCGGAGCCGACAATTTGCGAGGGCAGAGTTGGGGGCGATGCGCCGCCACCGAGGCGGTCGTTTCGCTGCCACGTGTCTTATCGTTTCGCTCCTGTTTGTGCTGGGTGCCGGCGCAGTCCTGGCCGCGAACCAGCCTCCGACGGTTTCTTTCGGCTTCCCCACCCCGGGCAACGTGAGCGACAAAGGGGATAGCCTCCCTTTTGCACGAGTGTCAGTAGATGATCCGGACAACGATCTTCTGACCATCAAGATTACCTTTCCCGACGAACGAGGCACGTTCCCCACCAGCGTCGATTTGACCAAATCGCTTGTGGGGCCTACCGCGACATATCAGCTCAGTCCGCGGGTCGCCTCCGCTGCTCAGGCCTACCTGCGCTCATTGATTTTCAGTCCAGCGGAAAATCGGATCCAGATCCCTCTGACGGAGACAACTACCTTCACGGTCACAGCCATCGATCCATCGGCCGCGCAGACGAACGACACGGTTGACCTGGTGGTGTTCCCCGTGAACGATGCATCGACGCTCGTTGGCGGAGGCGCGTCCAGCACCACAGACAAAATCAGCGTTCTCCCGTTTGCCACGGCCTCGATTCAGGATGTGGATAACCGCGGCACGCAACAGTTGACGTTGACCATCTCGCTGGATGATACAAACAAGGGAACATTCAACAATTTCGGCGGCCTGGGTTTTTCGCTGGTGGGCACGAATTTCACGCTCAGCGGGACATCCAACAGCCTCACAACGGCCATCCGTCAGCTGCGTTTTGTACCGAGTGAAAATCGGTTGGCTGTAGACCTGATCGACACGACGACTTTTAAGATGGTGATCGATGACTCCTTTTTGCGCGTGACCAACACCGCTACTACAGTGGCTGCCACTTCGATAAACGATGTGCCCCTGATAGGCGGCCTCAGTACCGTGCATCGCCAGGTGCAGACTGGTGGATCCACCTCGCCGTTCTCGAGCGCCACGATCACGGATGCGGACCGGGGCGATGACACAAATCGCCTGGGGCAAACCTTGACTCTGACCGTCACGGTGACCGGAGCAAGCCTCACCGGGCAACTGGAAGGGCCGGGCGGCTTTTCCGGGACGACCTACCAGGTGGGCGACGTGACACCACAGGAAGCTGCTGGCCTCCTGCGGGGATTAGTTTACCGTGCCTCCACGCTGCCTGTCGCCGGAACCAATACCTACGGCTTCACCGTCGTTGTGACAGACGGCCACGGTGGGACAGCCACGGATTCCAGCGCGGCGGTGGATGTATTTACTCTCACCACGGCTCCAACTCTGTCCGGGACTCGTGCGAACCAGCCCGTTAATGACAACACCACCATTGCCCCATTCTCCAGCGTGACGGTAATAAGCGGCAACGGCACGCCAGTCATCGCCACGATTCGACTGGATGAGGATGGCAAAGGGCAGCTGATCAGCCTGGGTGGCTTCACCAAGGTGACCAGCACCAGCCCAGTTACTTATACAGCCACTGGTTCCAGCGACCAGATCACCTCAGCTATGCGCCAACTGGCATTTCAGCCAACAGGCAACCGGTTGGGCGGTGCGACAAACGAAACGGTGGTTTTCACCATCGGGCTGAGCAGCAGTGGCAAGACGAACCCGCCGGATAGCTCTACCACGGTGATTGTAGCACCCGTGAACGATTCTCCGGGGATCGCTGGTATCGCGGCTCCGGCGAACATGCAGGATAGTTCCTCCACTCCTCCGTTCCCCGGAGTCCTGATCAGCGATGTGGACGAATCGGGCACGCAGAGGCTGACTGCAACGGTGGCGCTGGATAACCCGGCAAACGGCAGCTTTGCTCCGGCAAGTCTCAGTTCAACGAACGGTTTGGTGGTGACTACGTTCGTTTTTACCAACTCAAGTTATGTGGCCGTCGGGACGCCACAAAATTTGACTGCCGCCATTCGCCGACTCGTATTCGTTCCTACACCGCAACTGCTTCCCATTGGTTTGGCGACTAATGTGGTGCTGAACATCACGGCTGATGACGGGTACGGCGGCGTGACACTCAATAGTGGCACCCGCCTTCACGTGAGCGCCGTAAGCGGGGCTCCTTTCGTCAGTGTTCCCTCCCAACAGCCCCTGTCGGTGGCGTTGGTGAGCCCCCTGCGGCCGCTTGGTTTGGTGGAGGTGCAAGCGGCTCAAGACATCACCGTCACCATTCAGGTCAATGCCTCGGCAGGCACTTTTGGCGAGACTACCCTGGCCACGAATTCCTTCACAAATACCAGCGCGGGGGTCTATGTATTTCATGGGAGTTCAACCAACGCCACGGCGGCCATACAAAACCTTGAGTTCGTGCCCGACGCCAATCTGCTGCCGGGAACGGTGATCCGCTTCACCATCAGCGCGGTAGATGCAGTGCCGAATTCTTTCTCAGCTACGCTCGACATTACATTGCGCCGCACTCAGCGAAGCTGGATCGTCACGAAAAGCGGCGATTACCTCCCCGACGCCGCGGACACCGAGAAGTTTGGGACGCTGCGCAAGGCCGTGGAGGACGCGAGCAGCAATGACCACATCACTTTCGATCTAACTTCGGGGGATCCAAACCTCCCGAACTATCCGGCGATCATTCGGTTGGTCAATTCGCTTAGTCTGGGCAAGAATCTCACCTTCGATGGTCCGGGAGCCAACCTGCTTACGATCAGCGGTGGCGACACCAACGGAGTGCCCGCCGTGCAGCTCTTCCTGGTGGAAGCAGGCGTGGCTGCAGCGTTCAACGGGCTCACCCTTGCCGAGGGTTTTCATCCATTTGCGGGCGGCGGTGTTGAAGTGCAGCCCACGGCCTCTTTGAAACTGAGTTACTGCACAGTGCGGGGATGTGTCGCCGGCGTCTGGGGCGGCGGCATCGACGTGGACGGAGGCACCCTGCGGATGGATCACTGCCTGATCCAAAGCAACAGCACGAGCGTGGCGCTAGGCCAGGGTGGGGGAGGCGTCTCGCTCTACACGGATCGCGATTGCATGATCGTCGATACCACCTTCACTGCCAATCAACAGCTTTCCTCTGGCGGGCTCGGAGGCGGAGCGCTCTACGTCGAGAACAGCGACGCGGGTCATTCGCTGGAGGTCTCTGTCACGAGCTGCACCTTCAGCCAAAACAAAGACGCAGCCGGCTTGGCGACCTCGATCCGGCCGAACGTTTTTGACGCAAATGTCCTCGTGCAGAATTCCATCTTTGCTGACGCGCAGGGCGTGAATTTATATCTCGACGGCAGCGGAATGATTTTCTCGCTGGGAGGCAATGTCTCGGATGACTCTACCAAGGCAATTTTCTCCATCGGCGGAGTGCCCTACGATCACGTCATCCTTGATGGTTTTCACGATCTCACCAATCAGCAGGCAGGCTTATTGTCGCTGGCGGCCAATGGCGGCCCCACGCTCACCTTGGGGTTAAATGCTTCCAGCCCAGCGATTGATTATGCTGTCTCCAACGCGAGCACGGCGAGGTTTTTCGGCACGCTGGGCACGGATCAACGTGGATTTTGGCGGAAGGATGGACATCCGGACATCGGCGCTTTCGAGCGCGCGGCCACGAACCGGATTGTTATGGAGGAAATCCATTTTGCCCCGGCCGCGCCGAACACGAACGATGAGTTCATCGAATTCTACGTCCCACGAGATTCGGCCAGTGTGAACCTCGGCAATTATCAGTTGTATGTGGGTGGGGTATTACGCCACACGTTCGCCAGCACCAACATCGCGCCCGGTCAGGCTTTGGTCCTGTTCTCCAAGGACGCCGTGAACACCAGCCTGCCGGCAGGAGTTGCCTCCCAGTTATCATCCAATCGGCTTTCCATGGACAATAACGCGGACACCATCACCTTAAGGAACGCTTCCACGCAGACTGTCCTTGAGGTCAGTTATGTAGGAGCGTTCGTCTCATCCGACACCAACAACGCGAACTTTTTGACGAATGGAAATCAATCGATCGTGATGAGTCCACAATTCCAGGGATGCTACCTGCCTTACCAAAGAGTCGCCCTGAGAGAAGGTGGACCTGGCGGCCGAACGAATGACGTCTCAGGTCCCGGGCAGGATGTGGCCGGCAATTCGTTCAGCGGCGGCAATGCCCCCCCTCGCGCCTTCAATGATTTCGTGGCTACCGATGCGCTTACGCCGGTCTCGTTGATTCTCGCGTTGGCGAATGATATCGAGTTGGATGCGGCTGATGCCCTTCGAATCGTGGGGGTGGGCGTGACCAATGCGTTTCCTTCGGGGGTTTCCGGCGAACTCATCCCTCCCGGAGAAAGTGTTGGAAGCAGCACAAGCCTGCTCGGCGCGACCGTGACGATCGTGAGCAACGGCACCTCGATCAGTTATGACCCGAATACCTCGGTATTCCTGCGGTCGCTCCCTCAGGGCAGTAACTTCGTGGATACCTTCCAATACACGATCCTGGACTCCTCCAACGGCGTGGATCACGTGCGAGGGGTGACTGTGTCCGAGAGAAGCAACAACATCATTAAAGCTACCGCGACAATTAGTGTGACCGTGACCGGGGTCAACTCCGCCCCGACACCCCAAGCTGACGGTTTCACGACAAACCCTCTCTTGATCACCACGGAGGACGGTGTGCTTGACTTCACGACATTGACCAACCTGCTGACAAACGATACCGATCCCAACACGGACGACGCCGCGAAGTTGAAAATTGTGGCGATCCATCCCACGCCCGTCTTTAGCAATGCATTGCAGATCGTGACCTCCAACGGGGCGCTGGTCACGCTGGACATTCGTTTCAATCCGGCCCAGACCCACATCATCTACGATCCCCGGCTCTCTCCCATCCTGCTTCAGCTCTCAACCAATCACTTCCTGGTGGACACCTTTTACTACGCCGTGGTGGACTCGCATGGGGTGATCAGCAGCGCCAGTGTGCAGATTAAGGTGTTTGGGCTGAATGACGCTCCGACCGCCAACCGTGACACTATCCCCGCGAGTCAAGGCGGTGCGCTGGTTTTCTCACCTGCGACGCTTTTGGCTAACGACACCGACCCCGACACCAATGACGTGCCGCGTCTCGTCTCGGTCAGCAGCCCCAGCACCCTCGGAGCACAAGTCTTCTATGACGGTACCAATGTGATTTATGATCCTACCCTCTCGACCAATCTCATCGCTCTGGCTCGGAAGGAAACCACGAACGATACCTTTACCTATGTAATGACGGATGGAGCGGGCATCTCCAGGACAAGCACAGTGACAGTGGTAGTGACTGGGGTGAATGATCGTCCTGTGGCTGCCGCCTATTCGAAGGTGATTGATGAGGATACGGTTTTGTTTGTGCCGCCGTCGGGCGTGCTCTCCAACTCGTTCGATCCGGATGTGAACGGGCATGCCCCGGATGATGTGCTTCGAGTTCTGACTTTTAGCAATCGTCTCACGGCCGCTGGCGCGCCCGTCAGTTTGAATCCAGACGGCAGTTTTAATTACGACCCGCGCGTGGCCTTGAACTGGTTGCCGGCAAATTCCAATTGGGTGGACAGCTTTGCGTATACCATCCTGGACGGCAGCCTGACCATGGCCAATGACGACCTCTTCAGTGTGCAAGGCAACAGCACCAACGTGGTTCTGCCGGTGCTGGCCAACGATGTCGCGCTGGCGGGTACCGGTGGCAGTAATTTCATTACGGATGTGAGCGTCCCCAGGCAAGGGGGCAGTGTGTCCCTTGCGGCAGATCGGGGAACGTTGGTTTATACTCCGGCCGTTAACTTTTCCGGAGTCGACACGTTTATCTATTCCATCTCAGATGGGCAGGGAGGGACCGATACGGCGCAAGTCACGGTTCTCGTGTCAATCAATGCTGTGAACGTGAACCTCGTGGCGAACCCGGACTCCTTTACGGTATCACGAGGGACCACGGTGAACCTGAACGTGCTCGCCAACGATAATATTCGGCCCGCTTCCGGGGGTACCCTCACCATATTTAATGTTGGCACGCCGAGTAACGGGGGAGCTGCTGCCTTGTTTGGGAGCGATTTGAACAACTCCATCGTCTATACACCGAACCCCACCAATGCCGTACCGTATACCGAGACGTTCAGCTACCGGATCTCGGGCGGTGGCCCGATCCAGGCGACCGGCGTGGTGACTGTGACGGTGGTCACGAATGTCCTTACGGCCAATGATGACAATTTCACGATCCTGGCGGAGTCGGGGAACACCATTTTGGATGTTCTGGCCAATGATCGGATTCTACCTGGGACCAGGACCAACCTAACCATCCTGTCCGTCCAGGGCACAAATGCCATGGTGGGGGTGGTTTCGATCAATGCGGCCCGAACGCGTTTACTTTACAAGCCCCGGATTGGAGTTTTCACTCAGCAGGAGCCGTTCTTTACCTACACAATTTCGGACGGGGCCGGTGGATTAGCTACCGCCAGCGTCTCGATCAACGTGCAACTCGTCGGCCTATTTGCGAATGATGACGTTTTCACGGTCATGAAGAATAGCAGCAACTCGCTGGCGGTGTTGGGCAACGATTCCATCCTGCCCGATTCAGGTGAAACTCTGATTGTTACGGATACGGGCCTCGGAGCCAACGCCCCTAATCACGGAGGGATGGCGGAGGTTCTGGATTCCCTGAGCGTGGGCTATACTCCAGCTCCCGGCTTCGTGGGCCTGGAAGCCTTCACGTATGAGATCTCGGACGGGACGATCGCGCGTGCCGAAGGCCAAGTGTTTGTGCAAGTAATTGACACCGCCATCCTGCGAACAAGTCCGGATATGTTTGAAGTCGCTCGAGGCAGTGCCAATACGGTGCTGGATGTGCTGGCGAACGACTTCCGTCTGCCCAGGACGCCTAATTCGCTTACGATTACGGCCCTGGACACCACCGGTCTTCGGGGAGTTGTAACACCCAACGGCTCGGCGGCGGGCAATTTCCTTTTCTACACGCCAGCAGCGGGATTTGTGGGTACCGAACTCTTCGGATACACCTGTGTCGATAGCTACGGGAACGTCGGCTCCAACACGGTTACGGTGAAGGTGGGCCGCCTGGTGCCGAACGACGACATCTTCTCCGTAATTTCGGACTCTGTTAGCAACGAACTCGATGTGCTCGCTAATGATATTCCTTTCCCCGACTCCACCAGTGTGAGACTCATCATGGGGGTGAGCCTGCCGGACCAGGGAGGGAGCGTCAGCTTCAATGGAGCAGGCAACCGGGTTATCTATTCACCAGGCAATCACTTCGTCGGCACTGAGAATTTTACCTATCAGGTGTCCGACGACAGCGGTAAAATCTATGTCCAAGCCGTCAGCGTGAAGGTTGTTCGTGCTGGTTCCGACCGTGACACCAATATTGTGACCGTCACGGTTACTGGTGTAAACGACGCGCCAACCATTACCGGCACCCAGAGCACAAATATTACCGACAAAGGCACTGCTACTCCTTTCAGCAGCGTCACCATCGGGGACGTCGATGAGCATGGGCTTCAGATCCTCACGGTGAGGGTCTTGCTGGACAACCCGGCGAAGGGGGTGCTGGTGAATTTGGGCGGTTTCACCCTGAGCTCTCCGGGAACTTATGTGATGCAGGGAACACCGACGAACATAACGACGGCGCTTCGGGGGCTGGTATTTGATCCGACGGAAAACCGAATCACGGTTCCGACGAGTGAGATTACTCGTTTTACCATCACGGCAGATGACGGGTATGTGTTGAGCCCGGTAACCAATAACGCCACGACCGTGAATGTAACAGCGGTGAATGACGCGCCTGTGATCAGCGGCACTTTGGCTGGCCAACGGGTATACGCGCATTTGACCATCCGGCCGTTTGTCAGTGTGCTCATCACAGAAATCGATGATCTCACCTTGCAACCCTTGCTCGTGCGGGTCACGTTGGACCAGCCCACCCATGGGTATCTAACCTCGCTCGGCGGATTCCTGGCGAATACCAACGGTGTTTACACTCTATCAAATACGACGGCCGCTCTTGCTACTGCGGCGTTGCGCGGTCTGATTTTTGTTCCCACGGTGACCAATCGGCTGGCGCGCGGTGGGTCCGAGACCAATCGGCTTACGATCAGCGTCAACGACGGATTTGCCCCGACCGTGGTGGACAATACCACGACCGTGATTGCGGTGGATGGCTTTATCAAGAAGTTGATGACTGCTGACGGAACAATCAACGATGCCTTCGGATCCGCAGTTTCCGCCTCCCGTGACCTTGTGGTGGTGGGGATGCCGAGCGACTCGGGCAATACGAATAAATCCGGATCCGCTTATATCTTCGGTCGCAACACCGGCGGCGCCGACGCCTGGGGCCAGGTGAAAAAGCTGGTCGGCTCCGACTGCGCTTCCTCGGATAAATTTGGTTACGCGGTGAGCCTGAACGGAGACACCATCGCCGTTGGCTCCCCGATTAATTCGCAAGCAGGGATTAAGTCCGGGGCTGTCTATATCTATTACCGCAACCAGGGAGGGCCGAATGCCTGGGGCCAAGTGAAGAAGATCATTCCGCCGGATGGCGTTTCCGGGGACGAGTTTGGCAACGCCGTCAGTGTCTATGGCGACATTCTGGTCGTTGGGGCGCACAAGACCAAGCAAGGCTCGAACAAGACGGGCTCAGCCTACCTGTTTGGCCGGAATCAGGGTGGAGCGAACAACTGGGGATTCATCAAGAAGCTCAACCCCGCTGATGGCCTTGATGCCGATGATACCGGCTTCTCGGTGACGATAAACGGGGACACGGTGGTGGTCGGCTCCCGCAATAATACAGGGAAGGGAAGTCATGCGGGGGCGGTGTATATTTACGATCGCAATCAAGGCGGCACCACCAACTGGGGGCTGACCAAAAAGCTCTTCGCTGCGGACGGCAAGAGCAGCGCCGGATTCGGATACTCAGTGGCCCTCAGCGGAGACCTGCTGGTGGTTGGAACGCCCTTTGACACGCCGGTGAGCAGCAAGACGGGTTCTGCCTATGTTTTCTCACGCAACGAGGGGGGCACGACAAACTGGGGTCAACTGGTCAAGCTGGTCCCATTCGACGGTGGGAACGCGGATGACTTTGGATTCTCTGTCACGATCGATGGCGAGATCATCGCCGTCGGGTCAGAGAACAATATTGACCATGGGATTTTGTCCGGGGCGACTTACGTTTATGCGCGGGCCTATCCCGGCCTTGGCCCCTGGAACCATGTGGACAAATTAATTCCGCCCACTGGCGACGCCGATGACTTCGGCTACACCGTCTCCCTCAGTCAGGGAACTTTGGTGGTGGGATCGCATTTTGACGACAGCGGCGGCAACCGCTATGGCTCCACCTTTATTTACCGGCTCAAATTCAACAACGCGCCGTACGTGGCCATTCCCATTCCGGATCAACGGGCGGCGATTGGCGTGCCGTTCACCTTCACCCTCCCCAATGGCACCTTCGCGGATCCGGACATTGCGGACACTCTGACCCTCTCGCTGAGCTTCCTGCCCACGCCTCCGGCATGGCTGACGTTCAACCCTGCCACCGCCACCTTCGGCAGCACCCCGCCTCCCGATCAGGCTGGCACGTTCCCCGTGGTGATCCGAGCCACCGATTCGGATGGCGCAAACGTGGCTGTGACATTCAACATCGTGATTCCAGGAAGCTCACCATTCACTCCTGGCGCCAAAAGCCTCTGGCGTTCTGGCTACTTTGATTCTGCCACCCTGGCCAACTCATCCCTGGAATCAACCGTCTGGGGTGATAACGCGGATCCCGATCATGATGGCCTCAGCAACTCGCAGGAATATTTCTTCGGCACCAATCCGCTGCAGGCCAACCCCAGCGATTGGTCGCCCTTAACGATCCAAGCGGGCGCCACGCCGGGATCATTGCTGGTTACGTTCAAGCGTAGGAATGACAACTGGCGTCTCGTTTACAGCCTGGAAACCTCCAGTGACTTCGCGCAATGGAATGCCGTGGATAGTTCCGCCGTGGTTCAAGAATGGGCACAGCCAGCCGGACCTGGCGTTGAGCAGGTGACACAGCAGTTTCAGGTCCCCGACCTGCTCCCTTTTGCGCCTGGTCCGACCACGCAGTTTTTCCGCATCAAAGTCATGTTGCTCGTGCCGGACGTTCAGTGAGCCGCCCGCGCGCCCGGTACGCCGATAGATATGCCGCCCACCATGCTGACCAGATCCAGAGAGGGCCAGCACTCGCGCCCCTGCCGTGCTCGCATGGTGCCGCGCGTTTGGAGGTACCTCCTGATTGCGGGTGTAGGGCTGATGCTTGGGGGTGGCCCGCTCCACCTGTATGCGGCGGACTCCACTCCTCCCGTCATAAGCTGCCCTTCCAACATTATCGCCTATGCTTCACCGGGCCAGTGCGCAAAGGTCATTGCGTTCATGGCGACGGCCACCGATGCCGTTGACCCGGCTCCGGTCGTCACGTGCAATCCCGCTTCGGGTGCGAGCTTCCTAGTGGGATCTAACCGCGTCACCTGCACGGCTCGTGATGCGAGCGGGAACACGTCCGCTTGCGGGTTTAATATCCTTCTGTATCCCGCTGAAGTAGCGCCGCCGCTGCAATGGCAACAGTCCTTCGGCGGCGGGCTCGAGGATTACCTGCTCGCGTGCCAGCAGACCAGCGACGGAGGGTACATCCTGGGCGGCGCTTCTTACTCCGATACGGGTGGCAACAAGAGTATATCGACTTATGGGAGCGGCGATTTCTGGGTCTTGCGGCTGAACGCCAGCGGTATCAAAATCTGGGAACAGACCCTCGGAGGCAGCGGTGATGATGTTCTCTACAGCCTGCAACAAACCAGCGACGGTGGGTTCATCCTCGCGGGTATGTCCAATTCCGGTGCCGACGGCAGCAAAACGAGCCCGAACTACGGTGGGTATGACTTCTGGGTCGTGCGCCTGGATGCCAGCGGGAACCAGCTCTGGGATCAATCCTTTGGCGGCACGGATAATGACGGGACGTCCAGTGTCTCCGTACGGCAGACGAGCGACGGAGGCTATATTGTGGGCGGCGACTCCCGGTCGGGAGTCAGTGGGAGTAAAACAAGCGCGGCTTACGGAGGGGCGGATTACTGGATCTTGCGGCTGGATGCCAACGGGAATGAATTGTGGGAACAGTCCTTCGGAGGGACCAGTGAGGATCGACTGGCCGCGCTTCGGCAAACTGCCGACGGTGGCTTCATCCTGGCCGGATCCTCCGCCTCGAGCACGAATGGCAACAAGACGAGCGTCAACTATGGGGGATTTGATTTTTGGGCTGTGAGGGTAGATGACAACGGCAACCGGCTTTGGGAGCGAGACGTGGGCGGGGCAGGTTCCGATCAGCTTTTTGGGCTGCAACTGACAAGCGATGGCGGGTTTATTCTCGGCGGATCTTCCTCTTCCACCCCGGGTGGGACCAAGACTGCCGGCAGCTTCGGCAGCGCAGACTACTGGTTGGTGCGCCTGGATTTATTCGGAAATAAAGTTTGGGACACCACGTTCGGAGGGAATGGAGACGATCGCCTCAATAGCGTTCAACAAACCACTGATGGAGGTTTTATTCTCGGCGGCTCCTCGGCGTCAGTCGCCAGCGGTAACAAAACCTCCGAAGCGCTTGGCGGTTACGATTACTGGGTGGTGCGCGTAGACGGCACCGGGTCAAAGCTTTGGGAACAATCCTTCGGAGGGACTGGATCGGATGAGTGTCGGGCTCTCTCTCGCACGCTCGATGGCGGTTATTTGGTGGCTGGGTTTTCCTCCTCGCTTCCCGGTGGCACAAAGACCAATTCCAACTACGGTGGTCCAGACTACTGGGCAATCAAGCTGGCTGCCCAAATCCCTTCGATCAGTGTGCCCACCGGGATCGTCGCGGAATGTACCGGCCCGACCGGGGCATTGGTCAGTTTCAGCGCGGTGGCATCCAATAGCTGTCAATCCTCGGTTTCCATCATCTGCACACCAGCCTCGGGCTCTCTCTTCCCTCTGGGAGTGACTTCCGTTTCCTGCGCGGCCGTGGACTTCGTTGGTCTCACGAACCAACGTTCGTTTACCGTTGTGGTGAAGGATACCACCCCTCCGGACCTCGTTTGTCCAGGAAACGTCACGGCCAACGCGGATCCTGGCCTCTGCACGGTGAAGGACGTGTCATTGGGCGTGGCCTCGGCCAGCGACGCGTGTAGTGTGGTCCTGATCACGAGCAACGCCCCGGTGCGATTCAACCTGGGCACGAACACGGTAGTTTGGACTGCCACAGATTTCAGTGGCAACCGAAGGAGTTGCACCCAAATCGTCGCGGTGGTGGATATCCAGGGTCCTGGGATCACGTGCCCCTCAAACATCACAGCCACGGCATCCCTCGGCGAATGCGGCACAACCGTTTCGTTCAGCGTGGTCGCAACCGACAACTGCGCCGGTTCCCCAGCCATCACCTGCCTGCCACCTTCCGGTTCGCTATTTCAGGTGGGACGCACCAACGTCGCGTGCGTTGCGCGTGACGTGAAAAGCAACACCACCGCGTGCGCCTTCCCCGTGCTGGTATATCCCGCTCCAGCACCTCCTGCCGTTCAGTGGCAGCAATCGTTTGGCGGGTCGGACGATGAGTTTTTGCAGACCCTTCAACAGACCAGCGATGGTGGCTATATCCTTGGAGGTTCTTCTGCTTCCGCTCCCGGCGGGAATAAATCCAGTCCCAATTACGGGGGGTCCGATTGCTATGTGGTTCGCCTCGATGCGAGCGGGAAGAAACTTTGGGAGCAGACTTTCGGCGGCAGCGATTATGATGCGTTAACCAGCCTGCAACAAACATCGGATGGCGGATTCCTGCTCGGTGGCGTTTCGGCGTCAGGGGCGGGCGGGCTTAAAACCAGTCCGGGCTTCGGCGGGTACGATTTCTGGATCATTCGTGTCGATGCTTCCGGCAACAAGCTCTGGGACAGGTCCTTCGGCGGGCAGGATAACGACTGGCTTTACTCGGTCCAACAGACCGCTGACGGTGGTTTCATCCTCGGCGGATGGTCGCTATCCGCACCCAGTGGGAACAAGCTCAGCCCAAACTATGGGGGTGCAGATTATTGGATCGTACGTCTGGACCAAAGCGGGAATAAGCTGTGGGAACAATCGTTTGGCGGGAGCGCCTACGATAACCTTTACAGCCTGCAACAGACCAGCGATGGAGGCTTCCTTTTGGGTGGTTCCTCCGCCTCCGGCCCGGGCGGGAACAAGACCACGGTTAACTACGGTAACAACGATTATTGGCTGCTCCGACTCGATGCGAATGGGACCAAACTTTGGGAGCAAGCCTACGGCGGCACGGGGCAGGATGTTCTCTTCAGTGCCCAGGAGGTGGCCGATCACGGTTTCATTCTGGGCGGGTATTCCTCGTCGGTTCCCAGCGGGAATAAAACCAGCACCAACTATCTGGATAACGACTACTGGATCCTGCGACTAAACTCCGCCGGCACGAAGCTCTGGGAACGATCGTTCGGCGGGGCGGGTACGGATGGTTTTCCTCCGAACCCGCGAGTCCGCCAAACCAGGGACGGTGGCTTCCTCGTGGGCGGCCAATCCGCCTCCGCTCCGGGCGGAAACAAGACGAGCGCCAACTACGGCGGCTATGATTTCTGGCTTGTGCGGTTGGACGGGAACGGTACCAGGCTTTGGGATCAATCGCTCGGGGGCACCGGCTACGATGCCTTGACCGCCTTGCAGCAGACCAGCGACGGCGGTTTCATCATCGGTGGCCAATCGCGTTCCGACCCAGGTGGAAACAAGACGAGCCCGAACTACGGCAATGCCGATTTCTGGATTCTCAAGCTGGCTGGTTCCGGAGCGACATTCCTGGGCGCGACCAATCGACTGGTGGATGCGGCCAGCCCGGGGGGCGCAGCGGTTACCTTCAACGTGACCGCTACAAATTATTGCCTGCCGGACATCCCCGTCTCGTGCGTTCCGCCTTCCGGTGCCACCTTCCTTCCAGGGGTCACAGGCGTGAATTGTATTGCCACGGATTCCCTCGGTAATTCCAACACCGTTGGGTTCTCCGTCACGGTTTGTCCGGCGGGTCCCCCCACAGTGATTTGGCCTTCTAATCTGGTGGTGCGCACCGCGCCTGGGTTTTGTTACGCCTACAATGTCAACCTTGGCCTTCCCGGCATCAGCAACGATTGTCATCTGGTGAACATCACCAACAACGCCCCGTCCCAATTTCCCGCAGGCGTCACCACCGTCACCTGGACGGTGTTGGATGATGCCGCCCATTCGTTATTCGGAACCCAAACCGTGACCGTGCTGGACCTGGAACCTCCCGTTATCGGCAATTGTCAGAACCTCGTCTATGCGACCGATCCGGGGGCCTGCGGCGCGGTGATCCGCTGGTCTCCACCAAGCACTATGGATAACTGCGGGCTCGCCACTGTTACGAGCAACCGCCGGCCCGGAGATTTCTTTCCGCCTGGCAGCACGACGGTTACCTACGTGGTCACCGATACCAGTGGCAATACCAATTCGTGCAGCTTTTCCGTCACCATCGTGGACACCGAAGCCCCGCGTTTGAATTGCCCGGGGAACATCCTGGCCAGCACCGACCTGGGCCAATGCACCAAGAGCAACGTCGCCTTTGTGGTCACGGCTACCGACAACTGCGCCATCGCTACCAATGTGGCTTGTATCCCACCCCCGGGTTCCAGCTTCGCCGTGGGGCAACGGACCGTTACCTGCATCGCCAGCGACAACAGCGGCAATATCGGGTCGTGCAGTTTTACTGTCACCATTCGGGAGTTGCAGCCGCCCACGATTACCGGATGCCCGACCAACCGGGTGCTCGCTCTGGGAAGCAACTGCACACTGGCGGTGCCCAACCTCACGACTGAGTTGGTGGCAGTCGACAACTGCGGCGGCGCCATCGTGGTTGCCCAAAACCCTCCCACCACTGCCACCATGAGCCTCGGCACCAATTTGGTCACACTCACCGCCGCAGATGCCTCAGGCAACACAGTTACCTGCCAGGCACAGGTGATCGTCAAGGGCAACCCTCCAACCGCCCGGGCTGACACTCTGGCCGTCCTCCAGGACACCGCCTTGACCATTGCTCCCTCGCAACTGCTCACCAATGACGTTCATTCCGATGGCCGCCCCGTCCAAAGCGTTGCTGGCGTTGCGCGTTTCAGCAGCAACGGCGGCTTTATCCTTTTCGATGGAACAACCCTGACCTACGTCCCGCCTCCGGACTACTTCGGGCCGGATAGCTTCATCTACACAAATGTCGATTGCGCCGGCCTGACCGCCAGCGGAATGGTGTTTGTGGATGTACGCCCGGATGGACGCGACACTGATGGCGACGGGCTGCCGGACTTCTGGGAGGTAGCGAATGGCCTCGATCCTTTCGACCCATCGGATGCCCGGAACGATCTGGACGCGGATGGCATGACCAACCTGGCCGAATACCTCGCCGGCACCGACCCAAACGATCCGCGCAGTTCTCTGAAGCTGGACGCCTGCGAGTCCGGGCCCACGGCGTTCGTCACGTTCCTGGCTGCAGCGAACACGGCGTGCACCGTGCAACACGCCGACAGGGCAGGGGGGGCCTGGAAAAACCTCTCCACCCTGCCCGCCATGCCCTCCAACCACCTGGGGACTGTGGTGGCACCGGCGTCCACGAGCAGCTGCTTCTATCGATTGATCGCGCCGGAGGGAGCGCCTGCCGGGATGAAGGTCCAGTCGTTAAGCGTCACCTTCGCGGCTCGGTTGTCCTTCCACGCAGTTTCCAACCGCGCTTACACGATCGAGTTCACCGATGACCTCGGCAGCCAGGACTGGCGCCGGCTGTCCTCAGTTCCTGGCTTGCCCCTGAGTCGTGCTGTGATTTTGGCCGACCCGAACCCTCCCACGGCTCGGTTCTATCGGATCAAACTTGAATAAACGGGCGGGGTGATCAATGGCCCCTCCAATTTGCGGAACACGGGATTCTGTTCGAGCTCACCAAGGAGCCGCGCGAGCGACTCACGAGCTGCTTCGGCCTCCTCCCGGTAATGCCGAATCCTTCCCTCCGATTGGTCCGCAGGCGCACCCGCCCACGCGGGCAACAGGGTCAATAACCCCCAGGACCAAAACGATGATCGTCGCCTTGTCTAGCGTGAGAACGGATCTCCTCGTGCTGGGAAATCGCGCTGGAGCCGGCCATGCCGATGAACCCGCTCGGGAGGGCAGCCTGCATAGCTCTGTGTCCTCAGAACGCACAGGGATTAGAGCAGGAAGTGGCTGGAAGAAAGCAATAGGGCGTCGGGGGTGAGTCCCGCTGGAAGCTCGTGCCAAAGCGGGACGAAGGGGCTGGGGAGGAAGGTTGATGGTTGATCGTCATTTGGCGCTTCGCGAGGGCCTGGCTGCCGGGAGGTTGCGGGGGGAGTTGAGAGAGAGCATGAATTGAAAGTGCAGATTTTCGAATGACCGATTTTTGGGGAAGCTGGAGCGGGTGAAGGGAATCGAACCCTCGTCTCAGGCTTGGGAAGCCCACATTCTACCATTGAACCACACCCGCTGCCGTGGTGAGTAGTTGTAACAAATCCAACTTGAAAGGCAACTGCCGATTTTCAGTATCGCCGGAAGGCGGGACGCTGGCCAAGGCGTTTGCGGAATTCCGTTTTGCAGGTGCAATATGTTCTTGACGGTTTTCGGCGTGAAGCGTAGGAACCTCGCATGCCGAAACAAACTTTCTATTACGGAAGTCGTCGCAACTTCCTCAAATCAACCTCATTGCTGGCCGGCGCAGCCGCGTTTGGCGCTCCTTCCTTCCTGCGAGCCCAGGGGGCGAACGAGCGCATCAACATCGCCTGTATCGGCGTGGGCGGGAAAGGCGATAGCGACAGCAATAACGCCTTCGCGCTGGGTGGGAATATCGTCGCGCTCTGCGACATCGATTCGAACACCCTGAATGGCAAGAACAAACAGTTCAAGGACCGTTCCGGGAAAGAGAACCGCACGTATGACGCGAAGATGTACCGCGACTGGCGGAAGATGTTCGACGAGATGGGCAAATCCATCGATGCCGTCATTATCTCCACACCGGATCATGTCCATGGTGTGGCGGGCATCACTTCGTTGAAGGCTGGAAAACATGTTTACTGCCAAAAGCCCCTCACGCAGACCGTCTGGGAAGCGCGTGAGATGCGACGCCTGGCGGCCGAGCATAAGGTGGCCACGCAGATGGGCAACCAGGGCAGTGCAGGAGCCGGATTGCGCCGAGCGGTGGAGGTCATTCAGGCTGGCATTATTGGCGCCCCGAAGGAATTGCACGTGTGGTCGAATCGTCCGATTTGGCCGCAAGGCCTGGACCGGCCCAAAGGGTCAGACCCTGTGCCCGCGAATGTGGATTGGAATTTGTGGCTGGGCCCGGCAGCGGATCGTCCGTTCAAGAACGGCGTCTACCACGGCTTCAAATGGCGCGGCTGGTATGAGTTCGGCACGGGAGCGCTGGGCGACATGGCTTGCCACACGGTGAACATGCCCTTCCGCGCGCTCAAGCTTGGATATCCCACCGCGGTGGAACTCGAGGTGGCTTCCCGCATTTATCCGGAAACCTTCCCTCTGACTTCACGGATTCGCTTCGACTTTCCCGAACGGGAAGGGTTGCCGCCTTGCAAGTTCTGGTGGTATGACGGCAATCCGAATTCGAAACACGAGATGTTCAAGTCCGGCAACTTCGTCACTCCGCTGCGTCCGCACGCGGAACTGACGAAGGAGATCGTGGCGCAACGCGGAGAATTGCCCGCGAGCGGCTGCCTGGTGGTGGGCGAGAAGGGCAAGCTCTTTGCCGGCGACGATTACGGCGCGCGGTTCCAGGTGTTGATGAACGACGAGAAAGAATACGTGTCGGGGGACAAGCACGAAGGTGCCAAGGCTGTGCCGCAGACGATTCCGCGAACGACGAACAAAGATGGAGACCTGGCCATGAAGGAAGAGTGGTTCGCGGCCATGAGAGGCGGCCCCGCCGCGTACTCCAACTTCGACATCGCCGCCTACCTCACGGAAATTATTCTGCTCGGGTGCGTGGCACTGCGCACTGGCGTGGGCCATAAGCTGGAATGGGATGGGCCCAACATGAAGGCCACGAACGAGCCGCTGGCCGCCCAGTTCGTGAAACGGCACAACCGCAAGGGCTGGGACGTCTAAGTTCTGAAAATGTAGCGCCAGGCTCACTCGCACCGCGGGTGAGCCTGGGTGTTTGCCGTTGCATTACCGTCATTCCCCCCTGACAGCGAATTTCACGGGTGATTTTGTGGGTTGACACAAGGACGGTCAGGCACTTTTCTGTAGAGAGTGAAGTTCAATGAGTCAGTTTTATTTCCGGAACCTTTCCACACGAGAGAAGTTATGAAAAATGCTCCTATTCGAGTTTTATTGGCGGCAGCGGTTGCGGTCGCATGTTGTGCGTGGCCCGTTCGGGCTGAGGACACCAAGGCCAGTGCGCCGCTGAATATCACCCTGCCATCGCACACGCTGAAGGGAACCCCCGAAGACCTTCCATCCGGGCCCAACATTGAGCCACTCTCGGATAAAGCGCCCGCCATGCCTCAGGTGCCCAAAGACGTGGTGAACCTGGCAGCGGGCAAAAAGGTGACGAGCAGCGTGCCGCCCTTTCTGGGAGAGTTGACCCAGATCACCGACGGAAAAAGAGAGCCGCTGGATGATGATGCCGTGGAGTTCAAAAAGGGGTCCCAATGGGTGCAAGTGGATTTGGGCCAGTCCTGTGCGCTCTACGCCATTGCCATGTGGCATGACCACCGTTACGTGCAAGCAATGCGCGATGTGGTTGTGCAGGTATCCGATGATCCCGAGTTCAAGACGGGTGTGACTACGCTGTTCAACAACGACGTGGACAATTCCTCCGGCTTGGGAGTAGGGACCGACCGCGAATACTTTGAGCTGCATTTCGGGAAGGTTGTGCCGGCCAAAGGCGTGAAGGCCCGTTACGTTCGTGGCTACACAAAGGGAAGCAACCAGAGCGCGATCAATTGCTGGCAGGAGCTTGAGGTTTACGGTCTGCCGGCCAAATGAACCGCTGGAGCGGACTCGCGCTGCTGTTGATTATCGCCGCAGCGCTTGCGCTCCGAATTCCGCGGCTTGCCACCCGGCCTCTCCACAACGACGAGGCCGTGAATGCGGTCAAGGTCAGTGACCTCTGGCAACATGGCCACTATGCTTATGACCCCGACGAATACCACGGCCCGACCCTGCACTACGCCACACTCCCCGCGCTGTGGCTAAGCGGGGCACGGAATCCGGATGAGGTGGGCGACGCCACCTTGCGAGTTGCCCCGGTGGTGTTCGGGATCGGCCTGATCCTCGTCCTGTTGCTTCTGGTGGACGGCCTCGGGCGGTCCGCGCTTCTTTGGGCAGCTCTGTTCACCGCCGTCTCCCCGGCGATGGTTTTCTACAGCCGGTATTTCATTCATGAGATGCTGCTGGTCTTTTTCGGTGCGCTGGTCCTGGGCGCCGGCTGGCGTTACACGCAGACGCGTTCGGCAGTGTGGGCCCTAATGGCCGGGGCGGGGGCGGGCTTGATGTTCGCAACGAAGGAGACGTTCGTGCTGAGCCTGGCGGCCATGGGTTTAGCAGGCGTGGGCACGCTGTGGTGGACCGCACCGAAGGGGACGGGAATCCGGACGATCCTAGGTGTGTGGAATTGGAAGCATGCGCTGTTGGCGATGGTGGGCGCAGCGGCCGTCTGGGTGCTGCTCTTCAGTTCATTCTTCACCAATCCTGCTGGGTTGCCGGATTCCATCCGCACCTATCTGCCGTGGCTCAAGCGCGCGGGAGGACACTCACCCCACATCCATTCCTGGACGTTTTATTTGGAACGACTGGCTTGGTTTCACTCGGGGAAGGGGCCCTACTGGAGCGAGGGATTGATCCTGGGTCTCGCGGTGGTGGGCGGCGTGGTAGCGCTGGCGGGCAAGCCTTCGCCGCTCAGGCGTTTTCTCGCCTTGTATACTCTCCTCCTGACTGGGATTTACTGTGTCATTTCCTACAAAACACCTTGGTGTCTGCTCGGCTTTTTCCAAGGCATGATTTTATTGGCGGGCATTGGGGCGGCGGCGCTGGTGGAGAGCTGCCGCAGGCGGTGGCTAAAGGTTGGCACGACCGCTTTGCTCCTTGCTCTCACCGGTCAGCTTTCGTGCCAGGCTTGGCGAGCGAGCTTCGTCTATGCCGCCGATCGGCGGAATCCTTACGTCTATTCCCAGACCGCGCCAGACCTCGTGCAGCTGGTGCAGCGAGTCGAGGCGCTAGGAAAAGTGGCACCCGCGGGATACGAAACGATCATTAAGGTGGTTGCCCCGGGAAGCGACTACTGGCCTCTGCCCTGGTATTTGAGGCGCTTCAAGAATGTTGGCTGGTACGAAAAGCTGCCGGAGGAGCCTTACGCGCCGATCGTGCTCGTATCGTCAAAGCTGGATGCGCGGTTGGATGACAGATCAGAGCGCAGATGGATCATGGCCGGAATCACCCAGCTTCGTCCCGGAAAGTTCCTGGAGCTCTACGTGGAACTGGAACTTTGGAAGAAATACGTCGAGACGTTGCCGAAGGACCGAGACTGACCCACGCGACGCCCGCGGCCCCTTTTGCCCTTGACGCTGCTGAGGGTTCGACGTGCAATACCACCATGACACCGCAGCCTTTCAATATCAATCGCCGCCGCTTTTTCAAGACTACTGCTGCGCTCGCAGCCGCCACCGGCGTGCCGGCCTGGTTCACAGAAATGGAAGAAGCGCATGCCGCCACCACCAAACCCCTGGGCGCCAACGATCGTCCGGGGATCGCGCTGGTCGGCTGTGGAGGACAGGGGCGCGGGGACTGCTCCGGCGCGGCCAACTACGCGGATGTGCTGGCGGTGTGCGACGTGGATGATAGCCATGCCGAGGCCGCAGCCAAGCAATTCACAAAAAACGGCAAGGCGCCGCAAAAGTATAACGACTTCCGAAAGCTGATGGAGCGGGATGACATTCACGCGATCATCACCGGCACGCCCGATCACTGGCACACGTTCGTAAATCTCTGTGCCGTCAAGGCCGGCAAAGATATTTACACGGAGAAGCCGCTCACGCTCACGATTGACGAAGGCAAACGCCTGGTGAAAGCCGTGCGTGCCAATAAGCGCATCGTGCAGGTGGGAAGCCAGCAGCGCAGCGATCGCAATTTTCGGCTGGCCTGCGAACTGGTGCGGAACGGCCGCCTTGGCAAGCTCCAGCACATTATTGTTGCTCTCCCTACCGGTCCGGTGGGCGGACCCTTCCCGGAGCTGCCGGTTCCGGCCGGACTGAACTGGGATTTCTATCTCGGGCAAACGCCGGTGGTGCCGTACAACGGCAAGAACTGTCACTGGGATTTCCGCTGGTGGTACGCCTTCAGCGGTGGACAAATGACGGACTGGGGCGCGCACCACAACGACATAGCGCAGTGGGCGAACGGGACTGAGCGCAGCGGGCCCGTGGAGATCGATGGCAAGTCGCTCAAGGAGATGGTGCCGGGGGGATACACGGCGGCATCCAAATTCCGAGTGGATTGCAAGTATGCGAACGGTGTGACGATGAGCATAGTTGATGAAAGCACCGTGACCGATCGGAACGTGGTGGGCGAAGGGAAGAAAACACCAAACGGCATTCAATTCATCGGACCAGACGGCTGGATCTTCGTCACTCGCGGCGCGATCAAGGCCAGCAACGAAGAATTATTGCAGAAACCGTTGGCGACGGACGCAGTCAAGCTCTACAAGAGCAATAACCATATGGGCAACTTCTTCGATTCCATGCGCAGCCGCAAAGACCCAATCTGCGATGTGGAGATCGGCCATCGCTCCATCAGCGTGGCGCACCTCGGTGTCATTTCCGTGCGCATGAAAGAGGCGGTGAAGTGGAACCCTGAGAAGCAGGAGTTCACGGGCAGCAATGCGAAGGAAGCCAACAAGTGGCTGGTGCGCGAACAACGCAAACCTTACGACTATAGTTTCATCGCCTAAGCGGGGTTACGATTTGCCAAATTTCCACAGCCGCGTGTCGCTCCGGAAATAGATTGCCCCTCCGGCGATGGATGGCGTGCAGAGGATCTTCTCCGCCAGATCCGTTTCGTTGACGATCTCGCCTTCGGGCCTTGTGATGTCCACCACCTGCGCAATTCCCTTTTCGCTCACGCAATAAAGAAAATTGCCCGCGGATACAGGCGTGGCGCTGAATGGCCCTTTGAGGCGAAGTTGCCATAAACGCTTGCCTGTCGAGGCTTCACCGCAGGTCAGGATGCCACCGTCGCTCAGTGCGAAAGCTTTATCGCCCACCACGATGGGGCTGGCGGTCCCGGGCCGGAGTTGGCTGGATTTCCAGAGCTGTTTTGGGGTTGTGCCGTCCGCGCCCGGCTGGATCGCAGTCAGGCCGCCGGAAGGCACGTAGATCACGCCGGAGCTCTGGGCGCTGGATGGCACGGAGGAGCCGCCTTCGGTGAACTCCCAGACTGTTTTTCCAGTGGCCGGTTCAACGGCGATGAGCCCCTTGGAGGATTGGATGGCAAAGAGGTTCCTGCCGTTCTCCTTGAGAACCATAGGAGAGGTCCAGTTGGCGCGCTTGGGACGATCCAGTTTCCAGAGATTGAGGCCGGTGCGCAGATCGAGACCGGCGCTGAAGGATTCGCTTTCATTCTCGACCTGGGTGAGCACAACGCCATCCGCGATGACCAAGGAGGATGACATTCCCAGGCCTTTCCAGCACAGTGGGATCCGAAGCTTGGAATTCACGTGACTTGAAGTCGCGGCCGCACTGACCCTATAGTGAGTCGTATTAATTTAAATCATACCAACATGGTCAAATAAAACGAAAGGCTCAGTCGAAAGACTGGGCCTTTCGTTTTAATCTGATCGGCACGTAAGAGGTTCCAACTTTCACCATAATGAAATAAGATCACTACCGGGCGTATTTTTTGAGTTATCGAGATTTTCAGGAGCTAAGGAAGCTAAAATGGAGAAAAAAATCACTGGATATACCACCGTTGATATATCCCAATGGCATCGTAAAGAACATTTTGAGGCATTTCAGTCAGTTGCTCAATGTACCTATAACCAGACCGTTCAGCTGGATATTACGGCCTTTTTAAAGACCGTAAAGAAAAATAAGCACAAGTTTTATCCGGCCTTTATTCACATTCTTGCCCGCCTGATGAATGCTCATCCGGAATTTCGTATGGCAATGAAAGACGGTGAGCTGGTGATATGGGATAGTGTTCACCCTTGTTACACCGTTTTCCATGAGCAAACTGAAACGTTTTCATCGCTCTGGAGTGAATACCACGACGATTTCCGGCAGTTTCTACACATATATTCGCAAGATGTGGCGTGTTACGGTGAAAACCTGGCCTATTTCCCTAAAGGGTTTATTGAGAATATGTTTTTCGTCTCAGCCAATCCCTGGGTGAGTTTCACCAGTTTTGATTTAAACGTGGCCAATATGGACAACTTCTTCGCCCCCGTTTTCACCATGGGCAAATATTATACGCAAGGCGACAAGGTGCTGATGCCGCTGGCGATTCAGGTTCATCATGCCGTTTGTGATGGCTTCCATGTCGGCAGAATGCTTAATGAATTACAACAGTACTGCGATGAGTGGCAGGGCGGGGCGTAACCTAGGTGACAGAAGTTAAAAGCCTCCGGTCGGAGGCTTTTGACTTTCTGCTAGATCGGCCGCATCGAATATAACTTCGTATAATGTATAATGTATATTGATTTAAATTGCAATAATAAAT
>JADMIO011638331.1_pt1 | contig 77640 bp, 69 predicted proteins | sample 8958161 | NCBI WGS metagenome assembly JADMIO01 (sample SAMN16585339, study PRJNA669376) | soil metagenome | isolation source: Crop rotation soil | place: USA: Cullars Rotation, Alabama | collected 2011
CGCGACAACTTGTCCACGTGGAATTCTAAGCTTAGGATCCCAATGTGCTGGAAAGGATCAACTTCAGCCAGGCCGCGCAGGACGTCGTGTCCTTCGAGGATCTGGCGCGGCTCAAGGCGCGGGAGCGTGGCCTCGTCATCGCGCCGCATCCCTTCTTCCCGGCGGGGAGCGCGCTGCGTGGGCTTCTGAGCAGGCACGCGGAACTGTTCGACGCGGTGGAGTGGAACGCGATGTTCACGCCGCGCGTGAACTTCAACATTCTCGGCGAGCGCTGGGCGCGGCGTCACGGCAAGCCGATGGTCGGCAACGGCGACGTGCACCGGCTCGAGCAGCTGGGCACCACGTATTCGCTCGTCGACGCCGAGCCGAACGCGGATGCGATCTGCGAGGCGATTGCCGCGGGCCGTGTCCAGGTCGTCGCCAGGCCGCACACGTTCGTGAATGCCGGATGGCTGATGGCGAAGCTGGTGGCGAGCTCGTTGCTGCCGCGGCCGGCATCCGCCAGGCGACGAACCGCGAATCTCGAACCGCGAACCGCCGTATTAGACTGAACGGGTTGAACCCGTCGCTCACCACGCTTCTCCATAACATCCTCACGAGCCGCGTCTACGACGTCGCTCGTGAGACACCGCTCGATCCCGCGCCCGGGCTGTCGCGCCGTCTCTGTAACACCGTGCTGCTCAAGCGCGAGGATCTGCAGCCGGTCTTCAGCTTCAAGCTGCGCGGCGCCTACAACAGGATCGCGCACCTGACGGCCGGCGAGCGCGCGAAAGGCATCATCACCGCCAGCGCCGGCAACCACGCCCAGGGCGTGGCGTACTCGGCGCGCAAGCTGGGCGTACGTGCCGTGATCGTCATGCCGCAGACGACGCCGACCATCAAGGTGGATGCGGTGCGCGGCATGGGTGCCGAGGTGGTGCTCGCCGGCGATACCTACGGCGACGCGAAGACGCATTGCGACACGCTGGTCGCGCAGACCGGCATGACGTTCATCCACCCCTACGACGATCCGCTCGTCATCGCCGGCCAGGGAACGATCGGCGCGGAGATTCTTCGCCACAGCCAGGATCACCTGTCGGCGGTGTTCGTGCCGGTTGGGGGCGGCGGGCTCATCGCCGGCATCGCCGGCTACATCAAGGCGCTGCGTCCCGATATCAAGGTCATTGGCGTCGAACCGTTCGAGGCGGATGCGTTGTATCGCTCGCTGAAGGCAGGGCGGCGCGTGCACCTCGATCACGTCGGCCTCTTCGCGGACGGCGTCGCCGTGCGCGACGTCGGCGAACGGACGTTCGCCATCGCGCGTGAGACGGTCGACGACGTCGTGCGCGTGAGCAACGACGAGGTGTGCGCGGCCATCAAGGACATCTTCGACGACACGCGATCGATCATGGAGCCGGCCGGCGCGCTGGCCGCGGCCGGCGTGAAGACCTGGGTCGAACGCGAAGGGGTGACCGGGAAGATGCTGGTCGCGGTGCTCTCCGGGGCGAACATGAACTTCGATCGCCTGCGATTTGTCGCCGAACGCGCCGAGCTCGGCGAGGCGCGCGAAGCGCTCATCGCGGTGACGATTCCCGAGCGGAAGGGCGCGTTTCGTGAATTCTGCGGCGTCATCGGACGACGCGTCGTGACGGAGTTCAACTACCGGCTGTCCGGCCGGCAGCAGGCGCACATCTTCGTCGGCTTCGCCACGCAGTCGCGCCACGACGCGGACGCCGTGATCGCCCAGCTGCGCGCCAGCGGTTACGAGACCGCGGATCTCACCGACAATGAGACCGCCAAGCTGCACGTGCGGCACATGGTGGGCGGCCACGCGCCCGATGTGCAGAACGAGCGCCTGTGCCGCTTCGAGTTTCCCGAGCGGCCCGGCGCGCTCGCCAATTTCCTCGACGCGCTCGCCGGGCGCTGGAACATCAGCCTGTTCCACTACCGCAATCACGGCTCCGACTTCGGCCGCGTCCTTGCCGGACTCGAAGTCGAAGACCGGGACCTTCCCGCCTTTCAATCGTTTCTCGAAGGGCTCGGTTACGAATACGCAATCGAATCGGATAACCCCGCCTACCGCTTCTTCCTCGGATAACTGCCCACTTCCCACTTCGCACTTCCCACTTCCCACTTCCCACTTCCCACCACTTCCCACTTCCCACTTCCCACTTCCAACTTTGGTAGGTGGCCCCTGTTTCAAAGCGGGGCACGCGTGTTCCGCCTTGTCCCGCGAACGAACACGTGAGTGAGCCGTCGTTGCACACGTGCCCGACGCGTGCGTCTGGCGATCGCGTGAAATCCCGCACGATTGCGCGTGATCTGCTGCTGCTGAGGTATCGGCCTGTCCGTTGCAGTCCTCTCGAGCGCGTCCTGCTCTCGCGCAAGCGACGGCGGATGACGGTGTGTAACAACGCGCCGGTCGGCGAGATCGCCTCAATAGGAAAACGTATGCATCTTCGAAAACTGCTTGGTCTGGTCGCGGTGTGCGCCGCGGCAATCGCGATTTCGACGTCGCCACGTGGCGGCGCCGCTCATCACCGCGCCACGATTTCCGACGACCTGCGTGCGCTGGAGACCGCGCACCCGGCGAGATCGGTTCAAGTGATCGTGCGCGGCGGCGAGCAGCAGCTGCGCGCCATTGCGGCGCGGCATCACGTGCCGGTCGTCCGCGTCCTCAGCGATGCGGCCGTCCTCCAGGCGAACGCGGCCCAGATTGAGGCGCTGCGCGCCGAACCGGCAATCGATCATGTTTCGGGCGACCTGCAGGTAGCGGATTTCATGACCGTGTCGAACACGACGACGCAGGCCGACAAGGTGCGGGCGGGCACGCCCGGCCTGCTGCTCGGCATCGGCGGCATTCCCGGCGTCAACGGACAGGGCGTCGTCGTGGCGGTGCTCGACTCGGGCATCGCGGCGCACAAGGCGCTGACGGGCAAGGTGCTGGCGAGCGTCAGCATGGTCGCGGGCGAGACCGCCAACGACGAATATGGCCACGGCACGCACGTCGCCGGCATCATCACCGGCAGCGGCAGCGCGGCGAGCGGCGTGACCACGCTCTATAACGGCGGCATTGCTCCCGGCGCGCAGCTCGTCAACGTCCGCGTGCTCGGCGACGACGGCGTCGGCAACACGAGCGACGTGATCGCGGGCATCGACTGGGTCGTCGCCAACAAGGCGCGATACAACATCCGCATCATCAACCTCTCGCTCGGACACGCGGTCACCGAGCCGGTCGCCTACGATCCGCTCTGCGCGGCGGTGCAGCGCGCGTATGACGCAGGCTTGATCGTCATCGCCGCCGCGGGCAATGCCGGCAAGACGGCGGACGGCACGCCGGTGCTCGGCGGCATCGCGTCGCCCGGCAACTCGCCCTACGCGATCACTGTCGGCGCGACCAATACCTTCGGCACCAGCAATCGCGGCGATGACGAGGTGACCACCTACTCGTCGCGCGGTCCGACCAAGTGGGACAACAACGCGAAGCCGGATCTCGCGGCGCCGGGCAACAAGATCATTTCGCTGGAGGCGTACAACTCGTACCTCCCGGCGCACTATCCGACGGAGCACATCGCCGGGTCGAGCACCAACGGCTATCTGCGCTTGAGCGGCACGAGCATGTCGGCGCCGATGATCAGCGGCGCGGCCGCGCTGCTGCTCCAGGCCAAACCGACGTTGACGTCGGCCCAGATGAAGTTTCTCCTGCAGTCAGGCTCGACGTACATGACCGATGCCGGCGTGTTCGGCGCGGGCGCGGGCAACGCGAACTTCTGGACTTCGCGCCAGACGCAGGCCAACACCAACATCGTCACCAACCTGCTCAACCTGCTGCTCGAGACGACGGGTGGCGTGTCCTTCTGGGACGCGGGACAGCTGCAGACCCGCCTCTACAACGGCGGCGGCATCCACCTGCTCGGCATCCTCGAGCTGCCAGGCATCCTGCTCAATCCCGGCAAGCTGCTGTGGGGCGATCTCAACCTGGTCGGACTTACCAACCCAATCAGCCTGCTTGCCCCGAAACGGATCCTCTACGGCGATTACTCCTACGGCACCACCAGCGAGCACATCGTCTGGGGTGACGACGTGAAGACCGCGGACGGCGAGCACATTGTGTGGGGCGACAGCGATCTCACCGACGACTACCACATCGTGTGGGGAGACGCGACCACGGGCGACCCGACCGTTCATTGAGTTGATGCGCACCCCAGCGACGTTCTTCCGGCGCCCTGCGGTGACGGCCCTCGACATTCATGTCGGGGCCGTCATCGTTTTTGGTGCGGCGGCCATCGTCTCCTCGCTGCATGCGATGGCGACGCATCCGCCGCCCCTCAATGCGTTGTTGTTCGCGGGGCTCGGCCTGGTGGCCGGCGCCTGCGCCGTGAAGATTCCCGGGCTCAGCGCGCTGGTGTCCGCGTCGGACACCTTCTTCATCGCTTCCGCGATGCTGGCCGGGCCGGCCTGCGCGATGGTGGCCATGACCATCGACAGCACGGGCCTGGCGGTACGGCGCAAGTCGGGCATCGGATTGCGCCGGCTGCTGTTCAATGCGACCGCGCCGTCGCTGTCACTGTGGGCGGGCACCTCCGTCTTCCAGCTGATGGGAGGGCACGCCTATGCCACGGGCGCGTCCGCGGAAACGACGACGGTTATCCTGCCGCTGATCGCGCTGACGGCGATCTACTTCGGCCTCAATTCCGGACTGACGGCACAGGCGATCTCGCTCGACACGAAAATGCCGTTCCTCGTGGTGTGGCGCCGGCTCTGGCCGCTCGCCGTCAACCACGTGGCCGCCGCATCCGCCGCGTTCTGCTTCGTCATCGTGATGCGCTCGGCCGGCGCGCTCGCCGCCGGCGCGGTGGCACCGCTCGTCGTCGTGCTGCACCTGACGCTGCGCTCGATTCTCGGCCGCCTCGCCGACGCCGAGCAGCACGTGCAGAAGATCGATCGGCTCTACCTGTCGACCATTGAAACGCTCGCCACCGCGATTGAAGCGAAGGACGGCGTCACGTCGGATCACATCCGCCGCGTGCAGAAGTTCGCCGTCGGTCTCGCCAAGGCCCTCGGTGTCCAGGACGAGACGACGATCAAGGCGATCAAGGCCGCGGCGCTGCTCCACGACACGGGCAAGCTCGCCGTTCCCGAGCACATTCTCAACAAGCCCGGGAAGCTGACGCCGGTCGAATTCGAGCAGATGAAGCTGCACGTCGACGTCGGCGCCGACATCCTGTCGTCGATCGATTTTCCGTATCCCGTCGTGCCGATCGTGCGCGCCCACCACGAGAACTGGGACGGCAGCGGCTACCCGCGCGGCCTGAAGGGCGACGAGATTCCGATCGGCGCGCGCATTCTGTCCGTCGTCGACTGCTACGACGCGTTGACCTCGGATCGCCCGTATCGCCCGGCGCTGAGCGATGCGGAGGCGATGAAGATCGTTCTCGACCGGCGCGGCAAGATGTACGACCCCGACGTCGTCGACACCTTCGTGCGGGTCTACAAGGAGATCGCGCTGGAGGTGATGGAGCCGGTCGCGCACCAGGAGGCGCTCACCAAGATTGGCCGCTCCATCGCTGCTCCGCAGCCACCGGCGGTGCCGGTCACCGAAATTCGCCCCGATGCGCCGGACGACCTGCTCGCCATCGTCAGCCTGTCGCGCGTGATGGGCGGCGAGGCGACGCTCGGCGACGCGGCAGCGCTGGCCACGACCTATCTGTCGCGCATCCTGGAAAACACCACGTGCGCGTTCTTCGTCCACGATGCCGCGTCAGGACATCTGGTGGCGCGCCACACGACGGGGCCGCACGCCGCGGCCCTGCGTGGCATGTCGATGGGCATGGGCGATCGGTTGAGCGGGTGGGTGGCGGCGTGCGGTCAGACGATCACCAACTCCGACGCCGCGCTCGATCTCTACGACCGCGGGGTGACGCTGGGCAGCGCGCTCAGCACGCCGCTGACGGATGGCGATCGCGTCGTCGGCGTGTTCACGGCCTACGCGGCCGGACCGCAGGCGTTCACCGCGGACCAGAGCCGGCTCGTCGAGATGATGGCCCCGCACCTGGCACGCATCGTCGCCGCCGCGCTGCGCACCGAGCATCGAACGCGCGAGACGCAGGAACCGCGCGCTGCCAACTCACGCGAGCTGCGGGTCGTGTTTAGTCGCTAATCCTAAATCCCAAATCCCAAGATCCAAATCCCAAATCCCAAAGGCGCGAAGATTGGGATTTGGGATTTGGGATTTGGGGTTTGGGATTTGGATTTAACTTGCCCGTTTTCCGAGCGACAGGGAGAACACCCGCTCCCGCCGATGTTCCGCATCGAGCGTGCGGCTGCGGGCGGCCAGCAGGTCCGACAATCCAATCATTCCCACAAGCCGCCGATCGTTGCCGCGCTCGACGACGGGGAATCGCGTCAGGCCCGTGGAGGCCATGCGGTGGACGATGGCGCGAAGCGGTTCGTCCGGATGCGCGACGACGGGCATCGACTGGGCGATGTCGCCGATGCGCATCGACCCCGGCGCGGTCTGAATCGAATGTTCGAGATGGGTGCGCGCCACCACGCCGAGCAGCCGCTGATCGTCGTCGACCACCGGATAGAGCCGCTGGCGCCGGCGCGGCCGCGGCGCCTCGCCGATGATCGCGCGCGTCTGGTCGAGCGTCATCGTCGCCGACAGCGCCACGACGTTGGTGCGCACGACCTCGCGGACGAACAGGATCTCGAGCGGATCGATCGAGTACTCGCGCGTCAGGTGATAGCCGCGGCGGCTCACCTTTTCGGTGAGGATCGAGCGGCGCAGCGTCAGCACGGTGAACGTGTGGGCGATGGTGACCGCGACGAGGAGCGGCAGCAGCATGTTGAGGTCGTGCGTCAGCTCGATTGCGAAGACGATGCCGGTGAACGGCGAGCGCATCGTGCCGCCGAGAATCGCACCCATGCTGATGAGCGGCCAGAAGCCGGGTCCGAGTTGCGGAAGGAACGCGCCGAGGACGCCGCCGAGCGCGCCACCCATCATCAACAGCGGCGCGAGCACGCCGCCTGACGTTCCCGATCCCAGCGCGAATGCCCAGATGGTTGACTTGACCAGGAGAATGCCGAGCAGCGTTGTCCGCGGCACGTCGCCCTGCAGCAGCGCGCCAATCGTGTCGTAGCCGACGCCGAGCGCCTGCGGGAACAACAACCCGCCGACGCCGATGCCGAGGCCGCCAATCGCCGGCCACCACATCCAGTGGATCGGCATGTGTTTCTGAAAGAGGTCTTCACAGGCGTAGACCGCCAGCGTCATCAGCGCCGACAGCGCACCCGCGCCGAGACCGACGACCACGCAGCCCATGAGACCGGAGGGCCCGATGAAGAGCGGATGCGCGGGGACGGGGAAGAGCGGTCCGAGGCCAATCAGGTAACGCCGCGCGGCCGCGGCCGTCGCGCTGGCCATCGCCACGGGCACGAAGCTGCGTGGTTTCCATTCGAAGAGCAGCAGCTCCACGGCGAGGAGCACCGAAGCGAGCGGCGCGGCGAAGGTCGCGGCCATGCCGGCCGCCGCGCCCGCGACGAGCAGCGTCTTGCGCTCGGCGCTGGTCAGGTGGAGGAACTGGGCGATCAGCGAGCCGAACGCGCCGCCGGTCATGATGATCGGCCCTTCGGCGCCGAACGGGCCGCCCGATCCGATCGAGATGGCGGAGGAGAGCGGCTTGAGGACGGCGAGCTTCGGCTCGACGCGGCTGCCGTTGATGAGAATCGATTCGATCGCTTCAGGAATCCCGTGGCCGCGGATGCGCTCGGAGCCGTAGCGCGCCATGAAGCCGATGATGATGCCGCCGGCGATCGGCACGAGGATGACGAAACCGCCGAGCGTGTGCATCGCCGGCGAGGCCGGCGCGAAGGAGAACCGCTGAAAGAAGAAGACGTTGGTGAAGAAGGCGATCAGGGCCAGCAGTGCGACGGCGACGTAAGCGCTGAGGATCCCGATAGGAATGGCCACGCACGAGAGCAGCAGTAAGCGGGCGTTGGCGGTGAAATCGCCGAGCGCGTGCAGGGCGCTCTCGTCTTCCTGCGCCGCGCGCGCACCGAATTTGAACATCTTTCCTGACTATATCAGGCAGATCCCGTCCGTATTGTCGGGTCGGGACTGTAGTACCGTCGCCGCATGTCGCGTGAGGCGTTCATGGACGCCGCGCTCGAGCAGGCACGGCTCGCGCTCGCCGCCGGTGAAGTGCCGATCGGCGCCGTGCTCGTCGTTGACGAGGCCATTGTTGCCCGCGGTTTCAATCAACCCATCTCGTCGTGTGACCCGACCGCACACGCGGAAGTGCTCGTGTTGCGTGAAGCTGCACGCGCCGTTGGCAACTACAGACTGACCGACGCTGATGTGTACGTAACGCTGGAGCCGTGCCTGATGTGTGTCGGCGCGTTGATCCATGCACGCGTGCGCACGGTGATCTACGGCGCGGCCGAGCCGAAGACCGGCGCGCTCGTGTCGACGGCGCGCGCGCTCGAGACGCCCGGCCTGAATCACCGATTCAGTGTGCACGGCGGCGTCTGCGAGGACGCCGCCCGTGCGCTCATCCAGGAGTTCTTCCGCGAAAAGCGCCGCGGTTGACGTGTTGCCCGCCTCCGCGCTCTGGCGTGGCAGCCTTCGCGTGGAATCGGGAGCGAAGGCTGGCGGAGAGGGTGGGATTCGAACCCACGTGCCGGTTACCCGACAAGACGCTTTCGAGGCGCCCCCGTTACGACCACTTCGGTACCTCTCCGTCTGGTCGCGCTCAGGTAGAACGAACATTATAACCGGCGGCAGACCGTCAATTTCTGTGCAACGTCCGCACGCCGGAAGATCGCGGCGCGCGAGCGTCACAAGCCACGAGCATCGGGACGGGTTCGCCGAACGCGGAGAGTTGGTGTCACCCGCGCACAGGCGACGCCGCCTCACGGCTTCAATTCGGCATTCACAAAACCGCGAAGTCCTGTGCGAGCTGCTGCAGCACCTTCGGGTCGACGATGCGGGTGTCGCCCTTGTCGGGGTCGCCTTCGGAATAGATCGTGATCTTCACCGCGCTGCACTTCGGACCGAGCGCAGCGGGGTCGAACACGTAGAGCCCTTCATCGATCGCCTCGGTCTCCGAGGTGCGGTGTTCGACGACGAACGGGTGGATGGGCGTCACCTCGGCGTCGCCGCAGAAGGCACGCATCCGCAGGAAGCCGGACTTCGCGCGCTTCATCGCCGGCAGCGCGACGCCTTGCGTCATCGCCGCTCCGCGCGCCACCTTGGCCCACAGCCCTTCGACCATCTTCGGCGTCACGCGCACCAGCAGCGCGCGTGGATAGTCGGCCAGGTACTCCGACCAGGTGCCGAAGTCCATCACCGGACGCGGGGCCGCCTGATCCTTCGCGCCATACATGTGAACCGGCGTGATGAAGGCGACGTCGAAGTTGGTCGTGCTCATCGCATACGGACTGAGGCTCCCGGCACGATTCTTCACCGCCGCGGCGAGCGCATCGACGGCAACCGGCGGCGGATCAAGCGGCAGGTGCATCGCGTCGGGCGGCATCGCCCCGGCCACCTTCGTTTCCGCATCTGCCAGCGCGTCGCAGGCTTCGTCGATCCTGACCACGCGCGTATCCGAACGGTTATCCGGATCCCGATTGTCGACCGTGGTGAATCCGATCAGGCCACCAGCCGTGAACACCGGCCCTCCGGCACTGGCACGCGCGGGCGCGAGATCCGTCAGCAGCAGGCGCGGTCCGACGCCAGTCACTTTCCCCGGGGTGAGACCGTTGCGCCCCGTCAGCTCGGCGCCGATGCTGTACAGCTCCTGGCCGTTCGTCACCGGCGGCCTCGTCTGGCCGCAGCCGAGCGGCAGCGGCCGCAGCGAGGAAATGACCGACGGATTGACCCAGAGGATCGCCACGTCGCGCGCGAAATCCGACACGAGCACAATCGCCCTGACCTTGATGTCAGGCGCGAACTGCGCCTCGGCGGATGTGGCCGTGCCCAGGACGCGCTGATTGGTGACAATCAGCCCCCGCGCATCGACGACAAAGCCCGACGCATGCTGCGTCGGCGTCCACAACGCGAGGACACTGGCTTGCCAGGCGGAGGCGAGAAACGACGGATCCGTGTCCGAAGACGTGGCCGATGTCGCCGCGGCCGTCGCGGTACTGATCGATGCGTTGGCAGCCGTCAGTTCGAGCGTGGCGTCACGGCCGGCGACGACGTCGATCCGTTGCGCCCATTCGTAGCTCTTGCCCTCGAACGACACCGGCTGATCGGATTCGACGGCGTAACGGCCCGGTTTCAGCGAGACGTCGGCCGTGCCGGCGAGCGTGGTCAGGATGCGTCTCGGCTCCTTGATCGGCGGCTCTTCACCGATGAGGAGCGCATGCCGTGCCACCGGCGTCTTCCGGCCCGTGGCGTCAGTCAGGGTCACCGTGATGTGCAGTGTGCTCAGCGCCTGGGCGTACGTCCCCGGCGAGGCGAGGGCCAACGCGCTTGCCACGAGCAGCGCACCACGCATGAATCCATCCTCCGCTCGGGATGAGCCGGTGTCAACTGGCTGGCGCCGCAGATGAGCGTTTCTGCCCGCGTTCTACGCCTAAAGGAATAAGGAGGCTATCTATGAAACGCACCATTGCACCAGTGACCGTGGCCATCACCCTCGTCACGGCGGCCGTTCTCGGTTCCGCCACCGCGGTTCAGGCTGGAGAGCACAGAGAATGCTCGAACGCCAGCCTGCGCGGCAGCTTCGGCTTTACCAGTCAGGGAACTCTCAACGCGCTTCCGCCGCCGTCCGCCGGTCCTTTCGGTGAGATCGGCAGGCAGGCCTTCGACGGGCAAGGCGGCACTGATGGAAGCGCGACGCTGGCCGCAAACGGGAACGTCCGCAGGGTGACGTGGGTAGGCACCTATCTGGTGAATGCGGACTGCACGGGTTCCATGAGTCTGTTCGTCTCTCCGCTCAATGCCACCGTGAACCTGGACTTCGTCATCGACGACGACGGAGCGGAGCTGCGAGCGATCAGCACGGGACCCACGGGGACGGGTGTGACAGGAAACGTGGAGACGCGTGTTTACACGAAGCAGTTCGACCGCCGCCGCAAGCAGTAGACCGGACCGGGCGTTCAGGATGGCCCGGAGAATTCGTTCCGGTATCTATCGTTTTCCGCTTTCATCTCGGCGAGGAACTCGATGAATTCCGGCGCCTGACGGATGCGGTTCAGATACACATCGCGCACATAGCGAGGATACAGGTGAAAACCGGTGATGGCCGACTCTCGTAACCATTTGACGGCCTCACCGCTCTTCCCTTCGAGCGCGTAGACACAGGCGATGTCGTAGGCGGCGTGATGATAGAGGGGGTCTTTGAGGGGATGCTTGCTGAGAATGACGGGAACCTCGGCCTCCGCGGCACGAAAATCTCCTTTGACGGCGAAGAGCAGCGCCCTCATCGGCGGCAATTCGACGTGCGCCGGTTGCTGCGCGGACCATTCGTCCATCGCCTTTTGCGCGTCTTTCAGTCGGCCTTTGCCCATGAAATACCAGACGTCGTACCTGCCGCCACGCCCGACATTTCGATCTGCGCCGTATGCATCGTATTTGGATTGCACTTCGTAGAGGGTGAGGGTCGACGATTTTAGCGAATCGCTCGTCGGATCGATTTCGTAGGCGCGTGCGAGCTCACGTGCGGCGAGGTCCTCGAGTCCGAGATGGGTGTACAGGTACGTCAACTCCGCGTGACCGACACTCGGATTGAGCTCGTTCGCCAGCTGCACCTCACGGACGGCAGCTTCCCCCTGGTAACCTTCAAACTCGCTGTAAAGAAGCTGAAAGCGCGCCAGGTGCGTTTCCGCCAGCTGCGGGTCGAGTTCCTGAGCGCGATTGATTTCCTCCTTTGCGCGCTGCAGCCACAGCGGCTGCGTCGGCTCGCGGAATACCGCCAGCCTGGCGTAGGCGTAAGCCAGTCGAGCATGGGCCAGCGCGAAGTTCGGGTCGGCCTCGATCGCGCTTGTGAAAAAGTCGATGGCCCTTTTCAACTGCTGCGACGCGTCACCCGCCGTCGTGCGCTGGTCATAGATGTACACGCCCTTCAGGTAAAACTCGTAGGCGACCGGATTCGACGTGTACCGCTTCGTCAGTTGCGCCTGCTGCGATGCGTCCAGTTGCAGCCGCAGGCGGGACGCCACCTGTTCCGCGACCGTATCCTGAATGGTGAAGATGTCGGACATCCGCAAATCAAAGCTGTCCGTCCACAGCGACGCGCCGTCCCGGCTGCGCAGGAGGTTGACGCTCACTCGCAGGCGGTCGTCCGCGCGCTGCAAGGAACCTTCGAGCACCGAATCGACGCCCAGCTGCTTCGCTGCAGTAAGCGCATCGATGTCTTCGGATAGATATCGGCGGACGGCGCTCATCGGACGGACGACGAGTCTGCCCGTGCGACTGACCTTGCCGATCGCCGCATCCGCTATTCCCAACCCCAGGTAATTTTCCCCGCCGTCGAGTGACTTGAGTGGTAACACCGCCAGCGACTTGATCTCCGGCTCGCCGGTGAGCGCGGGCTCTCGATGCCGGCCGGTCGGGACAAAGGCGACCGCCAGCGCCATCACGGCGCCGATGGCGGCGACACGGATCTTCCAGTCACTCGCTGCCGCCGAGCCGATCTTCGCCTGCAGGCGCTCGAGCGCTTCGCGGATCTCCGAGACGTGCTGGTAACGATGCTCGCGGTCGATTTCGAGGCATCTGGCGACGATCCGCTCCAGCCCCGGAGCGTTTTCGATCGGAAGGCGGCGGACCGCGGCGATCGGACGCGTACCCGTCGCCATTTCATAGAGGACGACCCCCAACGCCCAGATGTCGGAGCGGTGATCGACGACTTCGCCACGGGCCTGCTCCGGCGCCATGTATGCGGCCGTTCCGGCGACACTCCCTCCGTACGTCGCCACGCACATCAGCGACGCCGACGCGGCGTCCAGGGCAACCGCGCGTTGCGCCGTAGCCAGCCCGAAATCGAGAATCTTCGCGTGGCCACGTGGGGTGATGAACACGTTCGCGGGTTTGATATCGCGGTGAACGATGCCCGCGCCGTGCGCGGCATCCAGGGCGTCCGCGAGCTCGATGCCGAGCGCCAGGATCGTGGGCATGTCGAGCCGTGAACGCGCGGCGATGGTCTCCTGCAGGGTGGAGCCCTGCAGATGCTCCATGGCGATGAATGCGCGCCCGTCCTCTTCGCCGACGTCGTAAATCGTGCAGATTCCCGGGTGATTCAACGCGGATGCGATGCGCGCCTCGCGGCGGAACCGGCTGAGGGTCTCCGAGTCGCGGGCCATGTCTTCCGCGACGAACTTCAGCGCCACGGCGCGATGGAGCCGGATGTCCTCCGCCGTGTAGACGACACCCATTCCGCCGGCACCAAGCTTCTCGACGATGCGGTAATGCGCGACGGTGCGGCCGAGCAACGAATCCGCCCTGTCCGCCAGCGCAATCGCCGGCTGCTCCAGGAAGTTCTCGACCTCGCCCTCCGCCGTCAGCAACGTGCGGACACGGCATTCCAGCAGGTCGTCACCGGCACATGCATGCCGCAGGAATGCGTCACGCTCCTCGCGCGGGCGGTCGAGCACCGATTGGAGCAGACGATCGAGCTCCCTATATCGATCCGAGTTCATCGTTGGTACGACCCGTCATCTCGCGATACAGCCAGATTTTCGCGCTGCTCCAGTCGCGGCGGACGGTGACTGGCGAGACGTTGAGCACAGTCGCGGTTTCGTCGACGCTCAGACCGCCGAAGAACCGCATCTCGACGACTTGCACTTTGCGCGGGTCGACACGGCCGAGGGCGTTCAGCGCATCGTCGAGCGCGACGAGGTCGACGCCGGGCGCGGCGCTGACGATCAGCGCCTCATCGAGCGCGACGTGATGCACGCCGCCGCCACGCTTCACGTTGTGGCGCCGGGCATGGTCGACAAGGATGCGCCGCATCAACTGCGCGGACACAGCGAAGAAGTGAGCCCGGTTCTGCCACTGCATCCGCGTGTAGTCCACCAGCCGCACGTAGGCTTCGTTGACGAGGGCGGTCGTCTGGAGGCTATGCCCCGCACGTTCGCGCCGCATGCAGCGATGCGCCAGGCGGTGGAGCTCCGCATAGACGACGGGCGTCAGTTCGCCGAGCGCGCATTGGTCTCCGCCGGTCCAGGCGCGCAGCAACTGCGTGATGGTGGACGATCCATCCGGCCGGTCGGTTGTGCTCATCGCGTCGGGGAGGCAGGTGATCGCTATTTCGCCTGGCGTTGCCGCGCGAAGCGCTGGTCTCCCGAGATGTGAATCTCTTCGACGTCCGTCGCTTCACCCTTGTCGTTGACGATGAACCGGTAGCCGATGCCCGCGCCTTCGAACACCGTCTGCGAGCGCGGGATTAGCGGGCGGAATTCGCCGCCATCGACGGCCGCCCCACCGATGATCCTCGCCACCAGGTGGTCTCCGGAGAACGACACTTCGATGGTGCGCTTGTTCCCGCCGTACAACCCGTTGTACGCGCCAACGTATCTGGCGAGCACGTCGCGTGGAACGACGATGCCGGCCCCCGTCGCATCGGAGACGGTACCGTCCCAGCGATCGCTGGTTTGTTCGCACACGGCCTCGAGCATTTCCGTATCGGCATTGAGCGTCATCGCGGCGGTGAAGCCCCAGGGCTTCGGGTAGGCGCCGGGATCGGTGAAGGTCACATCCACCTTCACATGTCCGAGGTCCGCGCGGCGCCATCGTTCGGTGACGCGCAGCGCCTCCGTATGCGGCTGCCCGTAACGGCTGAGCCATGTCTTGTCGTTGAACCCGTTGCTCTCGACGACGAGCGTGTCGCCCTCCCAGCGCCCGACGGAATATCCCATCCAGCTCGGAGCGGGATTGGCCTCGAGTTGACGTCCGTCCATGAAGATCATGCGGTAGGTGAGATCGTCGTTGAGGATCGCGATCGCCGCCGGCGTCTGCAGGATGCGCTTCCAGCCGCCGAACCTGTCGGCCTCCGGGCCGCTCGGCAGGCACTGATACGACGGACGGTGCTTCCAGTATTCCTGCTCGCGCTGGTGAACAGTCTCGATCGCCGATGGCAGCGCGTTCGACGCGTCGAACACGAGGTCGGGAACCGGTCCGTTCCATATGCCCGACAAGTCAGGCTTGCCGTCGGGCGTGCGCGGCGCCGGCGCCGCGAGGTCCGGCTTGCCGTCCGGTTTGCGTGGAATTCCGGGAGTCTTGCGATCCAGCCACTGGGCTCCGGCGGGCACCGCCTGGAGTATCAGCACGAGCGCCACGAGAAATAGCCTCATACGGCCCTCCGACGGGCAGGATGCTACCCTAATCGGACGGGCGGGATGCACCCTAAAACGTTGCGCGGATTTGCCCCTAGTCCCTAATTGACAGAGCTTTACCGGGAATGAGAAACTTCAGTTTCCTCGTCTCCGTCTAATTCCTGAGAGGTATCGCCGCCATGAAGAAGAGTTTCCTGTGCGCGGTCGCGTTGGCCGTCGCAACCCTGATCCCCGGCTCCGCCTGGGCACATCACGGTGACGCAGGGCGCTACAACGAAGACACGGTCACGCTGAAGGGTACCGTCGTGCAGCTGGTGATGGTCAACCCGCACGCGCTGATCATCTTCGATGTGCCTGACGCGAGCGGGAAGACGACCCGCTGGACCGCGGAGCTCGGCGGCCCGCAGCAGTTAATCAAGCAGTTCGGCTGGAGCCCGACGACGGTCAAGCCGGGCATGCCGATCACGCTCATCGGCCGCGTGGTGAAGAGCGGCGACCCGTACATGAACCTCACGGAGCGCTCGCAGATCACGATCACCGACTCGGGCAAGGAAATTTACCGCACCGCGAACTTCGGCCAGCCGGCGCCGGCCGCTCAGTAAGCGGGGGCGCAGGATTCTGGCGAGACATGCTGGGCCGCGATTTGTCGCGGCCCTTTTTTTTGATCGCGCAGGGAGTGCATCGATGAAGACGACCATTGTGGCTGCCGGACTGCTCGCGTGCCTCGTCGGCACCGCCATCGTCAAGGCGCAGCAGGCGCCGGAGAAGCCGCTGATGTCGGATCAGGTGTTCAAGAACGTCCAGGTGATGAAGGGGATTCCCGTCGATCAGTTCATGGCGACGATGGGCTTCTTCGCCGCCTCGCTCGGCATGTCGTGCGAGGACTGCCACATGGCCGACGACCGCAACTGGGCGGGCTTCGCCGCGGACAACACGCGCAAGAACATGGCGCGCCGCATGATCCGGATGGTCCAGGGCATCAACGAGATGAATTTCGGCGGGCGGCAGATGGTGACCTGCTGGTCCTGCCACCGCGGCGCCGACGCGCCGCGCACGGTTCCCGACTTCAACGTGCAGTACGGGCCGCTGCAGCCGCCGGATCCGAACGCGATCGTCGCGCAGAACCCGCTGTCGCCGATGCCCGATGCCGTCTTCAACAAGTACCTCGCCGCGGTCGGCGGCGCGCAGAAGGCCGCCGCGCTGACGAGCGTCACCGCGACGGGCGGCAACATCGGCTACGGCCCGGAGGCCGCCGACAAGCGCGCGACGGAGATCTATGCGACGGCCAGTCCGCTGCGCCGCACGATAGTCATCCACACGAGCAACGGCGACAACACGGCGACCTTCGACGGCAGCAACGCGTGGATAGCGGCGCCGCTGCGGCCGGTGGACGTGCTCGCGCTCGCCGGTCAGGAGCTGACCGGCGCGAAGATCGACGCCATGCTGATGTTCCCGGCGCAGATCAAGGGCATCGCGCCAAGCTGGCGCGTCGGCACGTCGACGACCATCGACGACCAGGATGTCGACGTCGTGCAGGGCAACGCTCCCGATCGCATCATCGTCACGCTGTTCTTCGATCAGAAGACCGGACTGCTCGTGCGCTCGGTGCGCTATACCGATTCGCCCGTCGGCAAGATCCCCGTGCAGGTGGATTATTCGGATTATCGCGACGTCAACGGCCTCAAGCTGCCGTTCAAGTTCACGCAGACGTGGCTCGACGGCCGCGACAACTTCGAGCTGACGCAGGTGCGCACGAACACGACGGTGGACGCGGCGAAGTTTGCCAAGCCGAAGCCGTCGACACCCCCGCGGGCCGCCAAGTAAGAAGTCGTTCATACCGGAGGCATTTATGCGTGCAAGGTCTCTCGTTCTCGTTCTGTCATTCGCCGCCGTCGCGACAGCGGTCCGCATCGACGCGCAGCAGAACGCTGCCGGCCTGCGGCAGACGGCATACGTCAAGGCGTCGAACCCGCACATGGGCGATCACTTCGGCAACGGCGGCACGCTGCTCGGCGATTCGGTGGCTCTCAGCGGCGACGGGCTGACGCTCGCGGTCGGCGCGCCGAACGAGAGCAGCGGCGCGAAGGGCATCAACGGCAACCAGAACGACACGTCGGTCTACAGCGCCGGCGCGGTCTACGTGTTCACGCGCCGCAACACGGCGGGCGCGTGGACGCAGCAGGCGTACGTGAAACCGTCGAACCCGCAGGCCGCCGCCGAGTTCGGCCATGTCGTCAACCTGAGCGCCGACGGCAACACGATGGCCGTCTCCGCCTACTTCGAAGCGAGCGCGACGAAGGGCATCAACGGCAACCAGGACGACGCCTCGATTCCGCAGGCGGGCGCCGTCTACGTGTTCACGCGCCGCGGCGGAAACTGGTCGCAGCAGGCCTACATCAAGGCGTCGAACACGGGCGAAGCGGGCACGGACGGCAACTTCGGCGACGGCGATCAGTTCGGGTTCTCGATGTCGCTCAGCGATGACGGCAACACGCTCGCCGTCGGCGCCAACGCCGAGGACAGCAACGCCAAGGGCATCAACGGCGATCAGAACGACAACTCGATGCAGTCCGCCGGCGCCGCATACGTCTTCGTCCGCAACGGCGGCGCCTGGACGCAGCAGGCCTACGTGAAGGCGCCGAACACCGCGCCAAACGTGCAATTCGGCTACTCCGTCGCGCTCAGCGCCGACGGCAATACGTTCGCGGTCAGCTCGTTCGACGAGGGCGGCTCGTCGCGCGCCGTGATCAACGGGCCGAACGGGCCGTTCACCGCAGGCCGCAACGGCACCGGCGCGATCTACGTCTATACGCGCTCGGGCTCGACGTGGACGCTGCAGTCGTACCTGAAAGACTCGCGCGCCGAGAACGGCGACTCGCTCGGCGTCATCGTCTCGATCAGTGACGACGGCAATACCATCGCCGGCGGCATTCTCGACGAGGACTGCATGTCCGCGGGGGTCAACCCGAAGGAGGCGTGCGACAACGACGTGAAGGACGACACGTCGGTGGGCGCGGTCGACGTGTTCGTGCGCTCGGGCAGCACGTGGAGTCAGCAGGCGTTCATCAAGCCCTCGAATCCCGGGAAGGAAGACTGGTTCGGTTCGCGCCTGCAAATCAGCGGCGACGGCAACACGCTGCTCGTCTCCGCGCAGCTCGAGGACAGCGCGGCGCAGGGCATCAACGGCAAGCAGGATGACGAGTCCGCGCAGGAAGCGGGCGCCGTCTACCTGTTCACGCGCGCCGCGGGCAACTGGACGCAGCGTGCCTACATGAAGAGCTCGAACAACGAAGCGTTCGACGAGTTCGGCAGCTCGGTTGCCGTCAGCCGCGACGGCCGTACTCTCGCGGTCGGCGCGCGCGGCGAGGACAGCAGCGCCAAGGGCCTCAACGGCAACCAGGCCGACAATTCGACGAAAGAGGCGGGCGCCGTCTACGTGTTCACCTATAATCCGACGTCTTCGACGCAACGGGGGACTAAATGAGACGATTCCGATTTGTCGCACTCGCAGGAGCCGCTGTCTGGTGTGCAGCAGTCGTGGCGCTGTCCGCGCAGGGCGGAGGCGGCGCCGCCGCCGGCGGTCAGCAGGCGCACGGCAAGGCGCTCTACAACGACAAGTGCGCGAGCTGCCACATGGAGAACCTGAAGGGATCGACCGAGACGCCGCCGCTGACCGGCGACATGTTCTGGTCGAACTGGGAAACCTACAGCGCGAACAACCTTGTCGAGCAGGTGCGCACGACGATGCCCGAGGACAATCCGGGCTCGCTGATGCGCCAGGAATACGTCGACATCGTCGCCTACATCCTGAAGACCAACGGCGTCGCCTACGACGGCGACCTGCCGATGGATGCCGAGGGGTTGAAGAAGGTAACGATTAAGAAGCCGTAAGCGGAAGAAGGCGGGTCCGAAAGGACCCGCCCTACCCTGCCGGTTTATTTCGTCGCGTTCGACGCTGGGGCGATCGGCCGGCTCGAGACGTAGGCGAGGATGTTGACGAGGTCTTCGCTCGTCAGCTTCGCCACCACTGGCTTCATCAGCTGCGTCCACTCGCCGTTGCGCGTCCCCGCCTGCATGTCATAGAGCTCGCGACCGAGATAGCTCGGCGAGCGTCCCGCGATGCCCGGCACCGGACCCATGCCCAGCAGATCGGGACCGTGGCATTCGCCGCAGGCGATCGTCTTGCCGTTGCCGCCGGTCTTCACGAGCGCTTCGCCCTTCTTGATCGAGCCGACCGGAACGTAAGCGATGGTGCCCGAACGCGGATTGCGAAGCACTTCCGTCTGCTCGGGGTTCTCGGGCGTCTCCATGATGCGGACGCCGATCGGCTCCTTGCCCGCGGCCTCGCCCTCGAGCGGGACCCAGATGCCGCCGTTGCTCTTCATCTTCGGCACCGTGTTCGTCTCGACGACGCGCACCCACGGCGTCCACTTGATGGCGCCGAAGTACTCGGCTGCCTGCTGCATCTCCTCGGGCGTGAGCGACTTGGCGATCAGGATCATGCGATTGGAGTTCGCCTTGCGCGGCTCGGCGCTCTTGCGCAGGTCGCTGCGGAAGTCTTTCAGCTGCTGCAGGAAGTAGGACACCGGCAGGCCCGACACGCTCGCGTTCTCCGGGCGGCCCTTGCCGTTCGGATAATGGCACAGCGAGCACTGCGCCGCGTTCGGATCGCCGGCGCGTCCGTTGGCGACGATGCTCGGCATCACGCCGTGATCTTCAGGGAACCAGTCGGTCTGGTTGATGCGGTTGCGCGGCACCTGCTTCGTGCTGCCCGGGACCGTGCGAAGCGTGGTGTCGGTGGCCGCCGGGTTCGGCGGCGGGGTGACGCCTGGCGCAGGCGGCGGTGGCGGTGGTGCGATCGCATACGCCCAGTCCGGGATCTGGGCTGTTGTCGCCGCACGCAGGCCGACCGTGAGGGCAAGGGGCAACGCCGCCAGCAGGACGAGGGCCGCGAATTTACGCATAAAGAGCCTCCACTCTGAAGTGGAGGGAACTATAAAGGGGAAAGGTAATGGGGGGAAGGGATAAGTGCGGGAGAACGGAAGGGAGAAAATCCAGTGAACGGTGAAATGCTGAGGATTGCGATCGGCCTGATTGTGGGCTTTTTGGTGGGTGCCGGCTGCCGCTGGTTCAACGTGCCGGCGCCGAGCCCGCCCACGTTGTGGGGCGCGTTTCTGGTCGTTTCGATGACTGTCGGCTACGCGGTGGTCGACCGTATCATTGCGCCATGACCAAAACCCTGTTTGCGATGGTATTCGCCCTGGCGGCGGCTGCGGCGTTTGCGCAGAACCCGCCGGTCGATCCGAATAACCGCAGCATCGATCCCTGGCACATCTTCGTGCCGAAGCCGGTCGCCGACCCGGTGACGAGCGTGACGGAGAAGATTCCCGGCTCCGATCTCACCGCCGAGATCATCTACGTCGAGATGAACGACGGCACCTATTCGCCGATCGCCATGATGAAGCCGCGCGGCAGCGGCCGCTTTCCGCTCGTCGTCATCGCGCACATGAACGGCGGCGGCGGCACGCGCTGGCTCCGCGAGTGGCTGCAGTACGGGAACTGGACGCCCGAGCAGATGGTGAAGGCCGGCTACGCCGTCGCCTGGATGCGCTACCGCGCCGAAGTGAACAACTCCTATGGCACGGCGCTGAAGGAACAGTCGCGGCAGGGACGGCAGCTGTTCAATCGCGGTCCGCTCGAGTACGACGATGCGATTGCGATCGTGAAGTACGCGAAGACGCTGCCTTACGTCAACCCGGATCGCATCGGCTATGTCGGGTTGAGTCACGGCGGCGAGATGGCCTTCAAGATCAGCTCGGAGTACGACGGTCTGCGGTGCATGGTGGCCGTCGAGCCCGCGGCGGGCGAGTTTCTGGGTGTCGGGCCGCGCAAGCCTGGCTCGCCGCGTCCGCCCGAAACGCGCATGGACGTGACCCAGAAGATGATGGACGAGGAACTGGCGGACACGCGCGCGCGCACGAACATGACGATCGCGCAGGAGCGGATCGGCCGCATCAAGACGCCGATCCTCGTCATCGGCCGCATCAACGACGACAACGAGCCGCAGTTCCGTCTCGCCTACGAAATCGGCAGGGAGATGGGGAAGCCGTTCGAATGGAAGCAGTACTCGCATCAGGAGCACGGCTTCATCTTCGTGCGGCGGAACCAGCAGGGTGCCTACGATCCCGATCCGACGCAGAAACAGATCGTTGCGGACACGATCACTTATTTGAACGGCTGTCTAAAATAAAACGAACCACGGAGGCACGAAGCGCACGGAGCTCAACCGCGCCCGACCGCCGCCCGTGCGTTCAGTTGCGCGGCCCCCTCCTCGTTCTTCCAAACGGGCGGGCTGTATTTCAGCGGGATGAGGATCAACCCGGCGACGATCGCCATCACGCCGGCAATGGTGATGGCGAAGGGAAAGCCGCGCTGGGTGATGAGCATCGTCGAAAGAATGCCGCCGTAAAGGCCGCCCGAGCCCTTGGCTATCGCATAGAGCACGCCGTAATTGCCGCCCGCGGCGGCTTCGCCGAAATAATGTCCGATGGCAATCGGGAAGAGCGAGAAGAGCGAGGCCCAGAAGAAGATCGCGAGGATCGCCGCGCATACGAACAGCCATTCGCTGCGATTCATTCCGGCGTAGATCGTGAGGAAGAGGAGCAGGCCGGACACGATGTAGCTCACGATCATCGTGTTCTCGACGCCGAGCCGTTGCGACAACGTGCCGAGGGCGAGCTTGCCGAAACCGTTGGCGAGCGCGATGCCGCCGGCGGCGGCGGTCGCCGCGGTCGCCGCGAAATGGAAGCTGTTGGAATAAGCCACCATATTGCTCATGCCGGCGAGGCCGGCGCTTGAAACCAGGACGAAGGATACGATCAGGACCCACATTTGACCGGTCCTGAGCGCTTCGCTGACGGTGTAGTTGTGTTCCGACGGCCGGGCGATCGCCTTGGTCTTTGCAACCCAACCCGTGGGTTTCCAGCCCGAAGGCGGATCCTTCATCAGCAATGCGGCGACGATCGACACGCCGCCGATGATGGCGGCCATGATGTAGACGACGGTAAAGAAGGTTTCGGGCGGCGCCGAAGCCGGTATCGCCCGTATCGGAAATATGAAAGGCAGCGAACCCCACGAGAAGGCGCCCGCGATGAGGCCGGTCATCACGCCGCGCTTGTCGGCGAACCACTTGTTCCCGGTAGTGACGGCGTTGTTGTAGATGAATCCGGTGAAAAAGCTACCGACGCTCCAAAGCACGAGGACCAGCGGATACGAGGGCCCGAGCGCGATGGACAGGATGCCGACGCCGGAAAACAATCCTGCGATGGCGGTCGTCCATCGCGGCCCGTATTTGTCGCGCAACATGCCGCCGGGGAGCATGCCGACGGATTGGAAAATGATGAACGTCGTGAACATCAACGCCACCTGCTCGGGCGACCAGCCGTAGATCAGGCCGATATGGCCGGACATGGAACTCCAGGCGTATTCGAAGGGGCTGATGATGAACATGGCAGAGAATGCCGCCGCCAGCACGACGTAGCGGCTGTATCCCAATATCTCGCGGTCGGTCTGGTCCATCGATTTCAACCCTGCGCCAGGATTTCCGCAATTTCAACGTGGCGGCCCTCACGCGCGGATACTATTCCGGCGCGGATTACGGCCAGCGAGGTCGTGGCGTATTCGCCGCCTATCTCCGGCGCCCCGGCGCCCCGAACCGCATCAGCGAATTCCTCGAGCTCCTCGGCGATGGTGTCCTTCTTCGCGAACGGAATCTTGACCGGCTTTTCCTCGCCGCGCTTGAGCATCCGGAGGCCCTCAAACATGTCGTAATACGCTGTGGCCTCCTTGCCGTAGATGTTCATCAGATAGTATTCAGAAGCCGAGGCATAGCTGGCATTGAGCGTCGATAGCGCACCGTTCTCGTGCTCCAGCACCAGGCTCGCCACGTCCGGGTTGTCGCCCGGCAGCACGAGCCGCGCGAATTGGCCGCTCACTGCCTTGACCGGTCCGAGCAGATATTCCAGCACGTCGGTGTAATGGATGCCGATCTGGAGCATCACGCCGCCCGGCATTCCGGCGGCTTGGTAACGCCACGAACCCAGGTCAATCTTGCCGAGACGATCGCGGCTGATGTTGGCTTCGGCGTTGACCAGCTTGCCGAATAGTCCTTCGTCGATCTGGCGCTTGATCCAGCGGAACTGGTTTTCCCGGCGGCGTTGATAGCCCAAGGCCAGGACCACACCCGCCTTGCGGCAGATCTCGGTGATCCTGCGGCCGTCGGAAACCGTGTTGGCGATCGGTTTGTCGAGAAAGACATGCTTGCCGGCATCGGCCGCCGCGCGCGTGGTCTCGAGATGCACGCCATTGGGCGTGGTATTGATGACGGCCTCGATGTCCTTGTCGTCGAGAATGGCCTCGTAAGTCCGCACCGCGCGGCAGCCATATTTGGCGGCGAAGGCCGCGCGCTTTTCCTCGGAGCGGGAATAGCAAGCGGCGATCGTGAGCTTGCCGGAGCGGTTGATGGCGTCGGCCAGCACGTCGGACCACCAGCCCATGCCAAGGGATGCGACGCGCAGCGGCTCAACCGCCATGGCTGGCGCCGATCGCTTCGAGGTCGTATTCCGCGGCGAACGAATGACGCGCCCGCGCCGACACCGGCGGCAGCAGCGCGAGGGTTGCCGCGTGTGCGCGCGGCTGCGCGCGGCGGCGGCCCGGGGACCTTTTCATACGCAGGTTATACACCTTGATCTAGACTGCTCGCCAGATGACATCCCGACGCCGATCGGTCGCCGTGGCGGCGGCGCTCCTTGCGATTGTCGCCGCGTTCGTGATCAGAAATCAGGTACGCGTCGTCAGCGCGCGGCAGACGCGCCGGCTCGCCGCGTCGGGGAGGCAGGAGACGCGGCGGCAGCTGTTCGCCGAGATTCAGCCGGTGCACGTCACCAACTGCGAGCTGAAACGCTTCGGCGAGGCGCACGACGGCGGCTATCCGCTCTGTGCGAACCTGCTCGCCACTGTCAAGGCTGGTTACTCGTACGGCATCTCCGGCTATGACGGCTGGGGATGCGACGTGTCGCGGCAGCTCGGCATCGCGGTGCATCAATACGACTGTTTCGACCTCGACGTGCCATCGTGTCCAGGCGGTAGTACCGTGTTCCACGGCGAGTGCGTAGGCGTCAGGAAAGAAACCGAGGGTGGTCGCCCCTTCGACACCCTCGCCAGTCAATTCTCGCGGAACGGCCACGCGTCCGTGCCGCTGGTGATGAAGATCGATGTCGAAGGCGCGGAGTGGGATTCGTTCCTGCTCGCGCCAGACAGCGTGTTCAATCAGATCGACCAGCTCGACGTCGAGTTCCATCACGTCGAGGATGCGAAATTTGTCGAGGTGCTGCGCCGTCTGAAGCAGTTCTTTTACGTCGCGCACGTGCACTACAACAATTTCAGCTGCGACCCCGCGATGGAGCCGTTCCCGTCGTGGGCCTTCGAAGTACTGCTGGTCAACAGACGCATCGCGACGAGCGACGGAGCGCCCGCGCCGCCTGCGCCGGGCATCGATGCGCCGAACAATCCGTCCTGGCACGACTGCCAGGCGACGCCGCACGCGACGACATGACCGACTCACGACTTTCGTTCGAAACGCGTGGCGATGCGGGGCCGCGCGTCATCCTCGTGCACGGATCGGGAACCGATCGCCATACGTGGGATGCGGTGCTGCCTCTATTTGCGAGCCGCTGCCGCGTGACGGCCTACGATCGCCGCGGCGGCGACGAGGCAAACGACCTCGCGGCGCTCATCGAGCAGCTCCACGCGGCTCCCGTCCACGTCGTCGGCAGCGGCTCAGGTTCCGACATCGCGCTCGAACTGATTGTCGAGCGTCCCGACCTCTTCGCCAGCGCCAGCCTGCACGAACCCGCGCTCACGACCGTCGCTCCGGCCGACCTGTCCTCGTTCGGCGCGCCGCTCCTGCTGACATACGGCGACCAGAGCCCGACGTCGAGGCGCGATAAGCTTGATGACATCGCAGACGTGCTGCCGCGGGCGCAGCGTTACATCTTTCGCGGTGCGGGCTACGCGCCGCACCTGACGAATCCGGATGACTATGCGCTCGTGGTCGGCAGCTTCATCAACGGAGTCCAGTCGTTATGAAAACCGCGCAACAATTTCCGGTGCAGAAGTCCGACGAGGAATGGCGGCGTCAGCTCACGCCCGAACAATATGCGGTGCTGCGCGGCCACGGCACCGAGCGGCCCGGCTCGTGCGCGCTGCTGCAGGAGCATCGCGCCGGCACGTTCAAGTGCGTCGCCTGCGGGCAGCCGCTGTTTGTCGCCGATCGGAAGTTCGAGAGCGGCACGGGCTGGCCCAGCTTTTTCGCGCCGGCTGAAGGCGCGGTCGGCACGACGGTCGACAGCACCTGGGGCATGGTGCGCACCGAAGTCCACTGCAACAACTGCGGCGGGCATCTCGGACACGTGTTCGACGACGGTCCGCCGCCGACCGGACTGCGCTACTGCATCAACGGCGTCGCGCTGGAGTTCGAGCCGGCGAAATAGCCGCGGCGATCACGCCAGCCTGTAGACGAGCCACACGGCGAACGCCAGCGCGATCGCCGTGATGACCGTCACGATGACAAACGCCCACACGAAATTCCGTTGCGACGACATCGGCACCCGCGGCGCTACGTGCCGCCAATCGCCTTCAGCAGTTCCTCGGACGTAAACGGCTTGCGCAAGACCGGTCCCAGGCCGCTGCGCAGCACCTTCGGCGACTGGTGCACCATGCCCGTCATGAACACGATTTTCAGCGCGGGACGTTCTTCCTTCTGTTCCTTCGCGAAATCGAGGCCGTTCGAGCCCGGCAGGACGATGTCGACGAGCAGCACGTCGGGGTCGCCGCCGTGCTCCTCGAGCACGAAGCGCGCCTGATCCGCGTCTTCGGCGGCCAGCACCTTGTGCCCGCACTGCGTCAGCATCCGGTCGATGAACGAAAGTACATTGGCGTCGTCTTCGACAACCAGGACAGTCATGGGGGGTGGGCTAATATTAGTCGGCGCGACAACCCGTTGAGGATGAAGATGCGATTCAACCGCAAAGAGTTTCTGAAGCTGGTCGGCCAGGGGACGGCGGCGTCGCTCGCGGCGGCATCGGTCGGGAATTCCGTCAGGATTGCGGCGCAAGGGGCCGCCGCCGCGAAACCGAAGAAGGAAGTCAATGGCAACGCGATCAAAGGGACGACCGAGGCGGTTCGCCAGTTCATCGCCCGCGCCAGCCTGCGCGAGATGCCCGCCGCTGTCCTCACCGAGGGCAAGCGCTGCCTGATCGACAACGTCGGCGTGCTGCTGGCCGGGTCGACGGCGGAAGGCAGCCACATCCTCCGGCAGTACGCGCTCACCTCGGCCGGCGCGAAGGAAGCCACGGTCCTCGGGCGCGATCCGATCGCCGTCTCCGCGGCGCACGCGGCGCTCGCCAATGCGGGGAGCGCACACGCGCTCGACTACGACGACACGCAGTTGTCGACGACGCCGGATCGCACGTTCGGGCTGCTGACGCATCCGACGACGCCGGCGCTGTCGGCGGCGCTGGCGGTCGCCGAACGCAGCGCCGCCTCGGGCGCGTCGTTTCTCGAGGCCTATCTGGTTGGCGTGGAAGTCGAGTGCAAGATGGCGGAAGCGATCGATCCGAATCACTACGAGCGCGGGTTCCACAGCACGGGCACGCTCGGCGTCTTCGGCGCGGCGGCAGCTGCGGGCAAGCTGATGAAGCTGAACGACGCGCAGCTGGCGCACATGCTGGCGATCGCCTCGAGCCTGTCGGCCGGCATCCGCGTGAATTTCGGCTCGATGAGCAAGCCGCTCAACGCCGCGCGCGCCGCGGAAAACGGCGTCTTCGCCGCGGAGATCGCCGCGCATGGCTTCACCGGCGGCGACAACGGGCTCGACGGGCAATGGGGCTTCTTCCAGGTGCTCGGCGACGGCGCCGATCTCGATCGGCTGATCGGCAAGCTGGGGAAGACGTGGTCGATCGTCAGCCCGGGCGTGTCGTTCAAGCCCTATCCGTGCGGATCGCTGAGTCACCCGAGCATGGACGCGATGATGAAGGTGGTCAAGGACCACGACATCAAGCCGGAACAAGTGAAGGCCGTGCGCCTGCGCGCGGGCAACAACATCCTCGAGCCGCTGCGCTACGGCGTGGCGAAGAACGAGCTCGAGGCGAAGTTCTCGGTGCCGTTCCTGATGTCCGCCGTCATCCTCACGCGGCGCGCGGGGATGCGCGAGTTCACCGACGAATTCGTCAAGAGTCCGGCGGCGCAGGCGATGATGCAGAAGGTCACGGCCGTGCACGACCTGGAGATCGAGAAGCAGGGCTTCGACAAGATCCGGAGCATCGTCGAGGTCGATCTCGTGGATGGACGGAAGTTCGTGCAGCCGTCGGACGACCGGTATCGCGGCGGCCCCGACAACCCGTTCACGCGTGAGGACCTCAAGGCAAAGTTCGACGACTGCGCGGGGCTCGTGCTGGCGCAAGATCGGTTGACGCCGGCGTTCAACGCCATTGAGTCGGTCGACACGATGGCCGACGTCCGTCAACTGGTGCGGGCGCTGTCGGTGAGGACGTAGTGACCAGGGTCGGACTGGCGGTCGTGTTCGCGCTCCTCGCTGCCGGTGCGGCGCAGGCGCAGTCCGCGTACGTCGCCGGCACGGTGGGGGCTGACGTCTCGCGGTTCAACCGCGTCGAATCGAACCTGCAGCCGGGCACATCGGCCGACAGCGAAGTCGTCAGCGAGTCGCTGCGTGTCGGCGCGGCGGTCGCGCCGAGCTGGGGCGTCGAACTCGAGTTCGTGCACTCGGGAGAGAGTCATGCGCGGACGCCCGTCTCAATCCTGCCGCTTCTGGCCACGGCGCTGCCGCCGAATATTTCACTGCCCATCGCTGCGTTTCAAACGGACATGCGGCGAAGTCACTCGGACTTCGATGGCGTGGTGTGGGCACGGCAGCGCGTCGGCGACAAGATCGATCTCGTGTATCTGGGCGGCGTCGCGTTCTCGCGCGAACGCGTCGAGGTAAGTCAGACGTTTCCGACGCTCGGCGGCGTCGCCTTCGCTCCCATTCCCGGCGGCGTGTTCCGCACGACGATGATCAATTACGCGACGCGGCCGGTGATCGGCGCGGAAGCACGCATCGGGTTTACGTCGCATCTCCGGCTTGTTCCGGGACTCCGCGTGCAGGGTCTTACAGGCGGCTGGCTGATGCGGCCGTATGCGGGGCTCGCGTGGTTCTTCTGATCGCGAGTTACTCGACGGCCTGCAGCCCGGCGCCTTGTTCCGACAGGACGTAGCGTTTCACCAGGTGCAGCAGCGTGTCGAAGCGGAACGGCTTGTCGAGCCAGCCTTGGGGCTGCAGCATCGCGCGGTCGGCGTCCGCAACGTCGGAGGCGGTGATCACGATCGTCGGCACCGAGGCGAGGTGCGGATCGATTAGCTGCCGGCGGCGGAAGTCGAGTCCGGCCATCGACTCGCCCAGCAGGAGATCGAGGACGACCAGCGCATAGGCCTGCGGGTTCGATACGAGCTCGCGCATCCCGCGGTCGGCATCCGGCGCTTCCGTCACCATGAAGCCGTGCAATTCCAGCAGTTGCGCGAGCCCTTCCCGCACCTCGTTGCGATCCTCGATGAGGAGAATCTCGCCGCGGCGCGCCCCGTTCGCTAACTGGACCATGGAAACGCTCGACGTGAGGACCAGTCCAATGACCATGCCAGCGCCCAATTTGAGTCGGAGTACGAATACGCCCCGTTCCCGAGTACGACTCGCGTGATGGGGCGACTCAAGGTTGAAGAAATTGCTACGCGCGGGAAGAAACTACAGGCTATCGGGCGGGCGGAACGCGGCTCTTGTGGTGGCCGGCTCCACGAGCGCGAATGCGGATGCGGCGGCGATGCCGACGGCGATCTCGAGCACCGCCAGCCCGGGCTGCACATCGCCAATCAGCGCGCCGGCGACGACGAGCCCCATCGCAAAGAGCGCATCCGATGCGAGCAGCCATCCCGTCGCCCGCGCCCGCGCCCAGCCAAGCTCGGCCGGATAGAACCGCGCCGTGAACCACAGATGCAGGCGCAGCGTCACCGCGACGATCGCCGCCGCCAGTACGGTGACGAAGACGGCGTTGCCCTGGCGGCCGTCGATGACGCCGCGTGCGATCCACGTCGGCCACAACATCAGGAGGTAGACGATCGACACGACCGCCTGATGGAACTCCCACCACCATCGGGACGCTGCGCTTGACGAGGCCGCCGGACGAGACTGGGCCCGCGCATACTGCGGATCGCGAAGCTCCTGCTCGATGGCCGCGAGCAGCTCGCGTGCGGTCCGATACCGCTGATCCGGATCCGATTGCATGCACCGCCTGACGATCTCGGATGCGACCGCCGCCATCCCGCGATGCGCCGGCGCCAGCGGGTGGTGCCCCGTGAGCATTTCCTCGAGCACGACGCCGAGCGCGTAGACGTCGGCACGCGTGTCCGTGGCAACGCCAATCAGCTGCTCCGGCGCCATGTATGCCGGGGTGCCGATGGCGTTGCCTGTTGCCGTCAACCGCGTGTCGATCGCTTCGTCATACGCGATGCCGAAGTCGACAACCTTGACGGATCCGGCCGCCGTGATCAGCACGTTCTCCGGTTTCAGGTCGCGATGGATGATGCCCGCCTCGTGCGCCGCGCAGAGCGCACGCGCAATCTCCGCGGCGGTCGAAAGCGCGCGCATCGGATCCATTGGCCCGCGCTCGATCTCGCTGCGCAGCGAGTGGCCTTCCACATACTCCGAGGCGATGAACAGGCGCCCGTCGATCTCTTCGAGCGCGTAGACCGTCGCCACGCCTGGATGAGAGATGGTCGCGGCGGCGCGCGCCTCGCGCCGCAGCCGCTCTCGCAGCGCGAGATTGGTATCGAGCACCGGCGGCAGCGCTTTCAAGGCGACGCGGCGGCCGAGACGGACGTCGCGCGCACAGTAAACGATCCCCATGCCGCCGCGCCCAAGCTCGTACTCGATCTCGTACGAGCCGATGCGCGTCCCGCCCGCCGGCTCGTCGACGCCGGCGAATTCCGCAGGATCGAGTGTGGGAGGCGTTTCGAGGAACCCCTCGGCGACGTCGTGAGCTTCCAGCAGCGCGGTGACTTCACGCGCCAGCATCTCGTCGTCGGCGGCGCGGCGTGCCACCCACTCCGCCCGGCGTTCAGGCGGCTGGTCGAGAGCGTCGGTGAAGAGCGTTTTCAGGCGCTCCCATTGCTGGCGCTTCACGGGCCGGCATCCGCTCCGTCTTCCGACGCACAGTCGATCGCGCGCTTCAGCCAGGCTCGCGCGACGGCCCACTCGCGCTTCACCGTCGCGGGAGAGATGCCGAGCGCTTCCGCCGTCTCCTCGATGCTCAATCCGCCGAAGTAGCGAAGCTCGACGATGCGGGCCTGATCGGGATCGAGCGCAGCCAGCCGCGTCAACGCTTCGTCGAGCGCGAGGACGTCAACCGGCGGCGGCTCACCGACGGCAAGGTTCTCGTAGAGCGTGACCTGTTTGGGCGCGCCGCCGCGCTTGGCTGCCTTTCGTGCCCGCGCCCGCTGCACGAGAATCTGCCGCATCGATAAGGCGGCGATGGCGAGGAAATGTGTGCGGTTGGCGAACGGCCGCGACTTTTCGTTGGCCAGGCGGACGAACGCTTCGTTGACGAGCGCCGTCGCCTGCAGCGTCTGCCCGGGACGCTCGCGGCTGATGTAGCCTGCGGCAATCCGCCGGAGCTCGTCGTAGACGAGCGGCATCAGGGCGTCGGGGTCGGACCCCATCTGCTCAGCGCCGTTCGATTGTGACGTGCTGAATGACGATGTCCTTGACCGGACGATCGCGGTCGCCGGTGGCCGTGCGCCCGATCTTGCTGACAACATCCATCCCGTCCACGACTTCGCCGAATACGGCGTGGCGATCGTCGAGGTGCGGGGTGGGTGCCAGCGTGATGAAGAACTGGCCGCCGTTGGTGTTCGGGCCGCGGTTCGCCATCGAGAGGATGCCGGCCTTGTTGTGGCGGAGCTTCGGGTGAAACTCGTCCGCGAAGTTATAGCCGGGGCCGCCGATGCCCTGGCCCAGCGGATCGCCGCCCTGAATCATGAACCCGTCGATCACGCGATGGAAGATCGTGCCATCGTAGTAGGGCTGCTGCACCTTCTGATTGGTCCGTGGATCGCTCCACTGCTTCGTGCCTTCCGCCAACCCGACAAAATTCTCGACCGTGCGCGGAGCCTCCCCGTCGAACAGCCGAATGGTGAAGCTTCCCTCAGTGGTATCGAATCGCGCGTAAGTTCCCGGCAACCGTTGGCTCCTTGTGTGCACAGCCTCGAAGGAAGAGCTATGCGAATCAGAGGATACCACTCTCACGCAGTACAATTTCGTACATGACCCCCGCCATTCGAACGGCAGAAGACGACCTGCTCGACGCGGTAGCCGCCGGCGCGGGCGACGATCCGTTCGCGGTCCTCGGGCCACACATCACCTCGCGCGACGGCCGTCAGGCGATGGTCATCAGGACGATGCAGCCGTCGGCGACGGCAGTCGATGTGGTCATCGGCGATCGCGTGCTGCCCATGGAACGGCGGCATGCCGACGGACTGTTCGAGGCGTCATTCGACACGGACGGCCGATCGCCGCGTGACGTGTTCTACCGGTTGCGGATTCACGAGGGCCAAAGCGTCCGCGAAACGATCGACGCCTACCGCTTCGGCCAGGTGCTGACGGATTTCGACCTGCATCTCTTCGCCGAGGGCACGCACTATCGCGCGTGGGAGAAGCTGGGCAGCCGCTGCGAGACGATCGAAGGAGTGGTCGGCGTCCACTTCTCGGTCTGGGCGCCCAACGCGCAGCGCGTCAGCGTCATCGGCGACTTCAACCGCTGGGATGGCCGCGTCCACCCGATGCGCAAGCTCGTGCCGTCAGGGATATGGGAGGTTTTCATTCCCGAATTGCGCGACGGCACCTGCTACAAGTACGAGATCCGCACGAGTGGCGGGCACCTGCTGCACAAGACGGATCCGTACGGCCGCTACTTCGAGGTGCCGCCCAACACCGCGTCGGTGGTCTTCAACGAGCGCTACACGTGGCGCGACGGCGACTGGATGCGCGATCGTCCGTCGTTCGACGGCTGGCGCGAACGGCCGATGTCCATCTACGAGGTGCACCCCGGCTCCTGGCGCCGTGTGCCTGAAGAAGGCAATCGCTCGCTGACCTATCGCGAGCTCGCCGATCAGCTCGTGCCCTACGTGCGCGAGATGGGCTACACGCACATCGAGCTGATGCCCGTCATGGAGCATCCGTTCGGCGGGTCGTGGGGCTATCAGGTGATCGGCTTCTACGCGCCGACCAGCCGCTTCGGCACGCCCGACGATTTTCGCTACTTCGTCGACGAGTGCCATCGCCACGGGCTCGGCGTGATTCTCGACTGGGTGCCGGGGCACTTCCCGAAGGATCGCCACGGTCTCGCGGAGTTCGACGGCACGTCGCTCTACGAGCACGCGGATCCGCGCAAGGGCGAGCATCAGGACTGGGGCACGCTGATCTTCAACTATGGCCGCAACGAAGTACGCACGTTCCTGCTGAGCAACGCGCTCTTCTGGCTCGAGGAATTTCACATCGACGGACTGCGCGTGGACGCGGTGGCGTCGATGCTGTATCTGGATTACTCGCGCGAAGCGGACCAGTGGATTCCGAATCAGTTCGGCGGGCGCGAGAATCTCGAGGCTGTCGAATTCCTCAAGCAGCTCAACATGCTGACGCATGGCCGCGTCCCCGGCACGATCACCGTGGCGGAGGAATCAACGGCGTGGCCGGCCGTGAGCCGCCCTGTCTACGTCGGCGGCCTCGGCTTCAGCTACAAGTGGAACATGGGCTGGATGCACGACATGCTCGAGTACATGAAGCAGGATCCGGTGCACCGGCGGTGGCATCACAACCAGGTGACGTTCTCGATGCTCTATGCCTTCACCGAGAACTTCGTCCTGCCCTTCTCGCATGACGAGGTCGTGCACGGCAAGCGCGCCATGCTCGACAAGATGCCGGGCGACCTGTGGCAGAAGCACGCCAACCTGCGCGCCCTCTACGGCTACATGTTCGCGCACCCGGGCAAGAAGCTGCTGTTCATGGGGGCGGAGCTCGGGCAGTGGCGCGAGTGGAACTACGACTCGAGCGTCGACTGGCACCTGCTGCAGTACGGCGAGCACGAGGGGCTGCGCCGCTGGGTGCAGGACCTCAATCACATGTATCAGCACGAGCGCTCGCTGCACGAGGTGGACTTCGACTACGCCGGTTTCCAGTGGGTGGACTGCTGCGACAACGAGCACAGCGTCATGTCGTTCCTGCGGCGGGCCAAGGACCCGCAGGACTTCACCGTCGTCGTCGTCAACTTCACGCCGGTGCCGCGACAGAGCTATCGCATCGGCGTGCCGGAAGGCGGCTGGTATCGGGAGCTGCTGAACAGCGACAGCGCGCGCTACAGCGGCAGCAACATGGGCAACGGCGGCGGAGCCAATGCCGATGCGCTGCCGATGCACGGCTTCGACTACTCGATCTCGATCACCGTCCCGCCGTTAGGCTTTCTGCTATTCAAGCGATAGCTGAACGTCTTCCACCGTCGGGGCGCTGGCCATCGCGCCGACGCGCGTGCAGCTGATTGCCGCGGCGGTGTTGGCGAAACGCAGGATGTCCGACGGCGTGTCGCCTCCGAGCAGCGCATAGATGAACGCGCCGCGAAAGATGTCGCCCGCGCCCGTCGTGTCGACTGTCTTCACCGCGATGCCAGGCTCCTCGATCACCTCGTCGCCCGCGAGCATCATGGCGCCGCGCGGCCCGCGCGTGACGACGACGAGCGTGTGGTGGGGCCGGCGCAGCGCGCGCAGGGCGGCGGCCAGCGTCTGTTCACCGGTGATGGCCATCGGCACATGCTCGGCGAAGATGGGCACGCTCACCGCCTCGACGAGTGCGCGCACCTCGTCCGACGTCCGCTCGATATCGCTCGTCACCGGAAGACTTCGCTCGCGCGCGACGCGGGCCGCCGCAATGCTCGCATCCAGATCCACATCGTCGACGTGGACGAGAGATGCGCCGGTGAAGACATCCGGCGTGACGTCGCGCGGCGTGAGCCTGAGGTGAGGGCCGCGGCTCCACAGAACGACGCGCTCGCCCTCGCGATCGTCGAGCAGGATGACGGCGAACGGGTTCGTCCCTTCGCGCGTGACGACATTGGAGGCGTCAATCCCTCGCGCGTCGAGTTCCGCGCGCATGCGGCGGGCGTTATCGTCTGAACCGACGGTGCCGACGTAGGCGGTGCGCAGACCCATGGCCGCGCACGTGGCCAGCGCCGTGGTGACCTGTCCGCCGCAGGAAACGACGTGGTGGCTGATGGGAAGCTTGGCGAACGCGCTGTCGGGGCGTGGATACGCAGGAAGCCGGTAGACGAAATCGACCGAATTCGCCCCGACGCCGACGACTAATCCGGTTGCTTCCGCTGCCAACCCTTATACGTCCCGAGCACCCGTGTCCACTTCGCGAATTCGGCGAGATGCATCAGCGAGCGCGAGCAGGCCATGTCGTCGCGCCGCGCTTCGACCTCGACGTAGAAGAGGTATTCCCACGGACGCCCGCGAATCGGCCGGCTTTCGAGCTTGGTGAGGTTGATGTCGCGCAGCGCGAACACCGACAACGCTTTGAACAGCGCCCCCGGCGTGCTCGGCAGAGCGAACACGATCGTGGTCTTGTCGGCGTCCGGACTCGGCGCGCCGCCGATGATGGCAAAGCGGGTGATGTTGTACTCGTAGTCCTGCACGGCCTCCTGCAGCACCTCGAGGCCGAAGACCTCCGCGGCGCGGCGCGATGCGAGCGCGGCGGCGTTTTGCAGCTTCTGTTCGGCGACCAGCTTCGCGCCGCCCGCCGTGTCGTAGACCGCTTCCACCGTCGCTCCGAGATCCTTGAGATACCGTTCGCACTGGGCGAGCGCCTGCGGATGCGAGTAGACCACCTTGACGTCCGAGAGCTTCGTCCCCGGCAACGCCTGCAGACAGTGGACGACGTCGAGCTCGACTTCGCCGGTGATCAGGATTTCGTGCTCGAGCAGCAGGTCGTAATTGCGATGGATGGTGCCGCCGATCGAGTTCTCGAGCGGCACGACGCCGTGCGTCGCGCGCTTCTTGACGACCGCTTCGAAGACTTCGTCGAAGCTCTTGCAGGGCATCGTTTCGACCTGCGCTCCGCCGTAGACGAGCGCAGCGGCTTCGCTGTAGGCGCCGGGCTCTCCCTGATACGCGAGTCTCAAACGGTTACTCCTTGCTGTTCGTACTCAGTTGTCTTCGCGCCGCAGCCGCGGCCGCCGCTCGCACCGCTCCGCCCGCCAGCATGAACGCGGACGAGACCGTGAGCAGCACCGCGAGCGCCCAGGCCGGCGTCGGCGGCATGTAGTGCGCCGCGTTGCCGCCGATCACCGCGATCGCACGGAAGATGACGGCCATCAACGTATATCGCATCTGGTCGTGCTCGGCGAGCTTTGCGCACAGATAGCCGCCGAGCAGCCCCATGAACGACGAAATGACGACGCGCAGCGCGAGGACGGGGAGCGTATTGAGCGCCGCGGCATATTCGTCGAGCGACTGCAGCCCGTGGCCGGCGAGCGCGTTGGCGAGCATCAGCTCGAGAAACTGGACGAAGCCGACCGAGATGGCGAGGCCGACGAGGACTCCCACCAGCCCGCGCAGCAGGCTCATAGCTTCATGACGAGCGCGCCGATGAAGTAACCCGCCGCCGCGACGCCGAAGCCGACGACGAACATGTCGCGGCCGCTCGCCCAGACGCTGCGCCCGGTGAAGATGCTGCGCGCGGCGCCGACCGCGAAGTGCGCCAGCATGCTGATGGTGAGCGACGCCCAGATGGCCGGCCGCGCGGGCATGGTGAGGAACGGAATCAGCGGAATCACCGCGCCGACCGCCGTGGCGGTGCCGGTGACGAGGCCATCGGCGAGCGGCGTGACCGACGGCGGCTGGATGCCGAGCTCCTCCTGCACTTTTGTTTCGAGCGCACGCTTGGGGTCTTTCATCATCGCTTCGGCTGACATGCGCGCATTGTCGGGCGTCAGTCCCTTGGCCTCGAGGATCAGCGCCAGCTCCTTCTCCTCGAGATCGGGCATCAGTCGCAGCTCGTCGCGTTCGATGGCCACCTGGCGCGCCGCCACCTCCGCCTCGCTCTTCGCGGCGAGATAGCCGCTCGAGCCCATCGACAGCGCGTCGGCCAGCGCTCCGGCGATTCCGGTGACGACGACGATATGCGGTGCGACCGCGGCGCCAATCACGCCGGCGACGAGCCCGAAGTTCGCGGTCAGGCCGTCGTTGAAGCCGTAAACGATGCTGCGCAGGTAACCGCCGGCGGCGAGACCATGCCACGGCTCGCCTTCACGGCCGATCGACTCGGAGAGGTGTTGGGCGTGCTCCGCCGATTCGGTGGCGATGGCGACGGCCGTGTCGTGCGTGGTTTTGTCCGGGGCGCCCCGCGCGAGGCGCAGGTACGAGCCGACCTCGCGCGATTCCTCCGCGATGATCAGCGGCAGCACCGCGCCCGATCCAAACAGGCGGGCGACGGTGGCGAGCATCCGCGAGCGCACGGACGGGCGGTGTGACGGAACGTCGCCGCCGTGCTCGTGAAACAGCATTCGCCACCGCTCGACGTGTTCGTCTTCGACCTTGGCAAGGTTGTCGAAAATGGCGCGGCGCTGCGGGTTGGCTTCGACGCGCGCGAGCGCGCGATACAGCCACGCGGCGTCCATTTCGTCGAGGTAGTACTCGCTCCAGGCGGCTTCAACGGGCACAGAGGGATGCTATCGCGCTTCGGCCTCTTTCTTGCGATGGAGCAGCGGCCAAGGGGGAATTCGTATGTTTAGTGAACAGCAATTGACGTCCGTGGTCGATCACATCGCCGTGCCTGGTGTGGAAAAAACGATAGATCCAGCCAGGCACGCGCTGCTCGACTATGGCGTTGCGTTCACATTCTTTTCGCTGGCCGCGCGTAACTGGGGTCGTCATCGTCCCGCGGCCGCTCTTGCCATCCTCAATGGCGTGATGGTCCTTGGCACCTCGCTTCTCACCAACTACCCGGGCGGCATCTGGAAGAAGATCAGTTTTCCGATGCATGGCGCCATGGATGTCGTGCAGGCTGGCGTGGCGGGTTTCGGTCCTGTGCTCATGGGCTTCGCGAAGGATGAGGAAGCGCGGCCGTTTTACGGTCAGGCGATCAGCGAAGTGGGCGTGATTGCGGCGACCGACTGGCACGCGCAGGCGGCCTAGACGAACCGCAGGCCGAAGACGACCGACGCGACGATTGAGGCGATCGACAACGCCAGGCAGAGCAGGGCGATCATCACGTGATCTCCGCGCTCGGGCTTCAACGGATCGAGGATCAGGGCGGCGAGATAGCCGCCCCCGAATCCTCCCGCATGCGCGTAGTTGTCGATGCCAATGCCGGCCATGAGGATTCCATAAAACACGAGATACATGACGTAGCGCGTCGCCTCCGCTTTGACGATGTGACTGCCGGTCCGGCGACCGTAGTACATCAGGGCGCCGATGAGTCCGGAAATCGGCGCTGACGCACCAATGGTCAGTTGGCTCCCGCGGAGAAACATGAACCCCGGAATATAGGCGCCGGCGAACGAGCTCAATGCGAAGCCGGCGACGGCGCCCGCCGTGTAGATGATCACCATGCGCGCCGGGCCGTAGAAGTCGGCTGTCGGCGGCGCCAGCTGTCGCACCGCCATCATGTTGAACACGATGTGCAGCAGACCCGCGTGCAGCCACGCGGCGCTCAGCACCGTCCACCAGCGGCCGGCCACGAACACAGGCACCGCGCCACTGGCGCCAAAGAGAAACAGCGCGCGAGTGTTCGGGCCGAGAAACGACAGCATCCCGCTCTGGCTGATCGCTCCCTGGGACGCAATCAGCGTCAGGACGTAAAGGGTGGCGCACATGCCGATGACGAACGGAACGAAGCCGAGGTCGCGGCCCAGCGAGCGGAGCAGCGGCGCGAATCCCCACATCCCCGGATTGCGGCGGCCGCAGTTGTAGCACCGGTCATCGTTCACGCCGACGAGCACGCCGCACGAGCTGCAGATCACCGAGCCGGTTCGCTGACGACGAAGCATTCGTTCGATAATAATGGAAACGCCCGACCTCCAACTGCCAACTCCCGGGTTGGGAATTGGAAGTTGGCAGTTCGGAGTTTCCTGAATGCGGCTGATCATCGGCATTACGGGCGCGACGGGAGTCATCTACGGCGTCCGCCTGCTGCAGCGATTGCGCGAGGCAGGCGTCGAGACCCATCTCGTGATCAGCAAGTGGGGCGTGCGCACGCTGCTGCACGAGACGCCCTACACGCGCGAGCAGGTCGACGCGCTCGCCACCGAGGTGTATCAGCCGACGGACATGGGCGCGGCGATCGCCAGCGGATCGTTTCAGGCCACGGGGATGATCATCGCGCCCTGCAGCGTGAAGACGCTCGGCGCGATCGCGCACGGCTACGGCGACAGCCTCGTGCACCGGGCGGCCGACGTGACGTTGAAAGAAAGGCGGCGCCTGTTACTGGCGGTGCGTGAAGCGCCGCTCAGCGAGATTCATCTCGAGAACATGCTGAAGCTGGCGCGGATGGGCGCGGTCATCCTGCCGCCGATGCCGGCCTTCTACATGAACCCGCGCACGCTCGACGAAGTCGTCGACCACACGGTGCTGCGGATGCTCGATCAGTTCGGGATCGAAGTGCCGGGCGCGCCACGGTGGACCGGCGACATGGGCGTCAATCCTTCAGTTTCTCGCGAGCGTTCTTAACCGCCCGCTCGGCGTCGTCCACCTCCTGCGCCGCTTCTTCGGCCTGGCTGGCCACGCGGCGCGCCTCCTGGCGCGCGGCGTCCGCATCCGCCGACAGCTTCTCGACCTTCGCTTCCATGGCGGCCTTCGCCTTCTCGGCGGCCTTCGCTCGCGCGGCGGCCTCTTTCATAGCCGCCTCCGCTCGCTTGGCCACTGTTCGTGCTTGCGCGAGCGCGCGCTCGGCGTCCAGCAGTTCCTTGCGCGCCGCGTCTTGTCGAGCGCGGCGTTCGGCCTCAGCGCGCCGGGCGTCCTCCTTCGCGTCACCAGTCTTCCGCTTTGCCGGAGGTTTCGGCTGATTGAACGGGATCACGCGGGGCGGCGTACGTCGCGTGCCGACCCGATCGATGCCGCGGGGAACCAGGGCCGCGAGCGCTTCGAAGCCGGGAGGCTCCACATCGCCCGTCAACCGGCCGGCCTGCGGCGCGTCCGGCTGCTCGCCGTAGGTCGCCAGCGCCTCGAGCGTCGTCATCACGCGCCGCATCGTGTCCGGCGACGCGGGATGCCCGGCGTCGCGAAGGACTTCCGCGGCCAGCTTGTTGAGGTCGGCGAGCGCCTCGCGCCGCGCTTCGAGGGGAGCCCGGACGTCGGCGGACTTGCCGGCGAGCTGCGCGGCTTGCGCGTTGCGGAACTGTTCGCCTGCGCTCAGCAGCCGCTCGAACTGCTTGCGGTGACGCCAGTAGAGCTGATTAGCGACCCACGCCGACACGGAAGGTTTGACCAGCGCCTTCACCTGATCGGCGCCCTTGGCGTCACCTTCTTTCTTCAGTCGCGCGACGAGCGCATTACGGGCTGAGGTGAACTCGGTCAGCGGAATTTGAAAGAGCTTGTCGACGTCGGACGCCACCGGACCTAGTCTGTCACAGGGTTTGCGTAGTCTGCGTGGGAACGAGGAGACGACATGCAGCTCGCCCTTTACGAAGGAACGGATAGACGGATGGCCGCGGAGCCGCGGCGGCGCACGACGACGCGCCGGGCGCAAGAGGTGAAGCCCGTCTGCGCCGCGTGCCGCGAGCGCGAAGCGCGCTACGGGTTCCGGGAAGAAGACGACGAGGACCCGACGGTGCCTCGGCCGCGTACTCTCTGCTTCGACTGCTTTCGCATGGAACTGGACCGGCGTCGCGCTGCCGCCGCTCAGCTGTCGCGCGGCTGGAACGCCACGCAGCCGGACCTGCCGCTCAACGGCAAGCTCGAAGAGGTCACGCGCCGGCGCCGGCGCGCGCAAATCGCGGCACGCCACGCGCTCGGTTTGAGGTGACGTTTCCTACTGGGATTTGGAGCTTGGGGTTTGCGGTTTGGGATTTTCCCGAAACGTTTCCGCCGAGCCCGGCGCGCTGAAGTCGAACGCGCGGTCGCCTGCCTTGCCGGTGACGGTGTACTGGCCGCGCATCTGCAGGAAATTCAGGCCGTTCGCTCGCGGCCCTTGCGACATTCCCGTCGTCACCATCGAGCCCACGTCAAAACGCATCTGCACGTCGAGAAGACGGCTCCGGCCGGTCACGGTAATGGTCTTCGGCTGCCCGTGATCGTCGTTCATCTCTGAAATCGTCACGTTCGTGGCGTAGCCGAGCGGGCCGTCCGGCCCAAGCGCACCCACGAATCCGCGAATCCGCTCCGGGTCGGCGGCGTCGGGCGGCGGAAACACGCGCCCGTAAATCAGCGAGAGGTCGCCCTGCTGTGCCTGGCCCCATTGCCAGGACACGCCGCGCCAGAACCCCCAGTTGTGATCGTGATAACCCGCGCCGCCGTCAAAGGACACACGATCGCCGCCGATATCGAGCGCGCCATCCAGCTTGCCTGACATCACCGGCACGACGTAGCCCGTTCGCCAGCCATGCGCTCCGCCAATCTCGATGGGCGGCACCAGCCGGCCCGGCGACGCTTCGATGCGCACACGTCCGCGGGCGCCGCGGCCGCCTTCGCCGCGGAGATCCAGGTCGATCACGTAGCGCAAGCCATCGAGCGAAACCCGGTTGTTCCCGATCGTCAGTTCCGGCGCGCGCAGCGCCTCCCGCTGCGTGAGTGTCCCTGGCGCGCTGAAATTTTCGACGCGACCGTTGCGGTCGAACTGCAGGCGGACGCCGGCCGGTCTCGAGCCGTCGGCCTGCAGCGGTCCCACCATGAACGTCAGGTAGAAACGTGCGTCGCGTGCACGGCCGTTGAAGTAGAGCCATTCCGCCCACGAGTCCTGCCACATGGGCGCAGTCGGCACATCGTGGAACCGATCGATTTGACGGAGCACGATCTCGGGCGTGGACTTGGTCCACGCCACATCGTCCGGCGTGTCGCGCCATCCACTCGTCGATGCGACCTCGGGATCGCCGAGCGCCTTCTCGACGCTCGGGATGCCGCCATGCGCGTCCACTCGGACCGGACCGTTCGCGCCGAGCAGGTAGAGCGCTGCGCTGTGTGACGGGCCGGCGACACGAACGCGATCGCGCAGCTGGTTCGACTGCAGCGTGCCGGCGATGACCATGCGCGCAGGAACCGTCGGGTCGAGGCGAATGATGACGTCGCCGCCGCCGACGAGGTCCGGCGAACGTGCCTGCGTCAGAACGATGTCGGCAACGCCGAGCAGGATCGCCATGACGGAGACGCCGACACCAAAGCCCGCGGCGAGCACCGCGGATCGCACGGGATGGGCGGTCAACGACCGGACCGCGAGCCGTCCGATCATGCCGCCGCGTCCTCGCTCTCAATGCGGCCGTCGCGCATCATCAGGAGCCGCCGCGAGCGGTCGGCCAGCGCGGGATCGTGCGTGACGATGACGAGTGCGGTCCCGTCGGCGTTCACGCGATCGAGCAGCGCGGCAATTTGTTCCCCCGTCGCGCGATCGAGCTCGCCGGTCGGCTCGTCGGCGAGCAGCAGGCCTGGCTTGTTGGCGAGCGCCCGCGCGATGGCGACGCGCTGCATCTCGCCGCCCGACAGCTCCGATGGCCGGTGATCCGCCCGCGCACCGAGGCCGACGTAGTCGAGCAGCTCACGCGTCCGCTCGCGGCGCTCCGTCTTTGGCACGTTGGCTTCCGACTGCGGCAGCTCGATGTTTTCCGCGGCGGTGAGCATCGGCAGCAGGAAGAACCGCTGAAAGACGAAGCCGATCGACTGCAAGCGCAGCAGGCTGCGCTGTCGATCCGAGAGTTTGGTGACGTCGCTGCCGTTAAAGAGCAGTGTGCCCGAGGTTGGCGTCTCGACACAGCCGAGGATGTGAAGCAGCGTCGACTTCCCGCACCCCGAAGGCCCGCGAATGGCGATGTGATCGCCGGGCGCAATGTGCAACGTCACGTCCGAGACAGCGGTCACCGGCCCCGCAGGCATCGGAAACACGCGGCTGATTCGGCGCGCCTCGACGACGGGGGGGCTGGGGTTCACGCTTCCACCTTCTCTGTTCTCTGTTCGTGTTCAGTCTCAATGTTCGGTTGCGGGTTCTTCGAGCGCGGAACATGAACGCGAACATGAACCCAGAACACAGAACCGAACCCCGCACATGAACACGAACTGAGAAGCGAGAACCTAGAAGCGTGAACTGCCGTGCTCATCCGATCACCTCATCCCGCAGCGTCGCGGCGATCGGCAGCGTCGCGACCACGCGAATCGGATAGAGCGCCGCGATGATCGCGGTCGCGGCCAGCAGCAGCAGGTGCAGTTGCAGCGCGCTTGGTTGATAGACGAAGAAGTGCACGTCCGCCGGGATGCCGGGAATGCGCTTCAGGATCGAATCGAGGCCCGCGGCCAGCGCCGCGCCGAGCGGCAGCGACAGCAGACCGCCGCCGCCGACGATCAGCACCGACTCGCAGAACACGTCGGCGACGACGCGCCATCTGGTGAAACCGAGCGCGCGCAGCGCGGCGATCTCGCCAAGCCGCTGGTTGATCGAGACGGTCAACAGCACGGTGATGAGGAGCACGGCGAAGGCGAGCGTGACGGTCGTCAGCACCGTGGAAATCTGACGGAAATAGGTGAAGCCGCCGCGCTCGAAACGATTGACGGCTTCGGTGTTGCTCAGCACGCGCAGTTCGGGAAACCGTTTCGCGATGTCGGCCACCGCGGCGTCGGTTCCAGATCCTTCCTGTGACGCCACCATGATGACGTCCGCCGTGCCCGGATCGTTGCCGCCGCACGCCTCGATGAGCCGGTCGAGCGAGGTGGCGAGCGTCGCGCCGTTGGGTGTGTCGAACGGAAACTGCGCGATGCCCGCGACGGTGAACGAGGCCGGCGGCAGCGCCTGTTCCTCGGCCGTGCACATCGCCCGCAGCCTGATGCGTGCGCCCGGCTCGAGGTGCAGCCGGACGGCGGTGTTTTCGTTGATCACGACAGCGGCGCCGGTGTCGATGTCGGCGCCGCGAAGGATCGTCCACGGACGCGTCGCGGGTCCAGCGACGCCCTGGAACGAGGTGTAGAGCCCGCGCGGACTGTTGGGCAGTCCCTCTGGGGTCGGGCCGAGTACCACCGCATTGGCGAAGCGGAGCGCAATCGCCGATCGCACCGACGGCAGCTTGGACATGGTCTCCGCCGCGGCAACGGCATTCTGGATCAGGGGTCCCTGCCCCGGGAGCGCGTCGGTCGCCGTGACGCGCAGATCGAAACCGGTGCGCTCGAGCAGGCCGCGCATCGAGATGACGAGGCCGTTGGAGAGCAGCAGCATGTCGAAGAGCAGCGCGCCGACGGCCGCCACGCCGAGCACGCCGAGCGAGGCACGCGCCGGCTGGCGCACCAGGCTGCGCCACGCAAATCCCATGGCGTTCATCGGCGCGCGAGCCTGAGGCCGTTGCGGCGCAGCAGCGCCCACGACGCCACCACGGTCGCGGAAACGCCGAGCGGAACCGCAATCGCGACGCAGATGGCCGCGACCTGCGGCGTCACGCGAACGAAGATCAACGCCGTGTCATACCGCCACTGAAAGAACCCGTTGATGAGGCCTTCGGAGAGCAGCGACAGGATCAGCCCGAAGATCGAGCCGACGGTGGCGATCAGCACGCCTTCGATGAACAACTGGACGATGATGCGGCGGATGGGCAGGCCGATCAGCCGCAGGATGCCGACCGCCGCCCGCCGTTCGTCGACCAGCATGATGGTCAGCGCGAGGAGAAACACCGTCGACGCCACGATCGTCACGATGGCGATGGCGAGGTGGAACCGCCGCAGGACGATGAAAGGGCCCGTCGATTCGGCGGCGCCGCTCGTCGGCTGCGCGTCGACGCCGGGCATCCGCGCCTGCACGTCGCGCGAAAACGCGTAGGCATCCGCACCGTCGACGAGCGCGACGTTGATCGACTGCACGTACTCGCTTCCCGCCGGTGTTTCTGGAGCGCGTGTCAGGTTCAGCAGGTCCGGGAGGTGCATCTGCACTTCGCGTATGACCGCGCCGAGACGCGCCGGATCCGGCGTCGGCTCATAGATGCCTGCAATCCGGAACTGCTGAACGGTGCCGCTGCCGTCCGCGGACGCACCCAGCTTGACGAGGTCGCCGACGCGCAGATGCTCGGTCTCGGAGAGCTGCCGTGAGATGAGGATCGAGGGGACGCTGTCAGCCGCCTGCAGCGCGACGACGGCCGTCGACGCCGCGATCAGCGCGACGCAGAGCCGCCGGAGGAACACCCCTGCGCGATGCTCGGGGTGCCCTGAGCAACGTCGAAGGGGCACACGTTGATTATATCGGCCGTGTCGCGTACGGCTGAGGCGCGCGCGTCGATCACGCTTCGCGGCTCATTGTTTCGATACGCGTCCACTCCGCATCGCTGACCGGCATCACCGAGAGCCGTGACATCCGCACCAGCGCAAACGACGCGAACGCGCGGTCGGCCTTGATCTCGGCGAGCGTCACCGGCCGCGGCAGCTTCTTGCCGGGAGCGACATCCACCACGTACAGCTTGCCGTCCTTGTCGTCGGGATCGGGGTAGGCGTCGCTCGCCGCGCGCGCAATGGCGACGACCGCTTTCTCCTTGCCGGTGTGATAGTAGAAGATGCGATCGCCTTTGCGGATCGATCGCAGGTGCTTCTGCGCGAGCGGGTTGCGCACGCCGGCCCACACGGTCTTGCGATCTTGTTCGAGCTGCTCGTAGTTGTAATGCTCGGGCTCTTCCTTCACCAGCCATTGCGCCATGACGCGAATTATAGAAAAGGTCCTGCCTCCGCTGCGCGATCGAATTCGCCCTGGCGTCGAGGTGCTGTTTGTCGGCATCAATCCAGGCGTACGCTCGGCGTTGACCGGCCACCACTTCGCCGGCTTTTCCAATCGCTTCTGGAAGCTGCTCTACGAGGCGCGGCTCGTCCCCGGGCGCATCACCTTCGCGGACGACGACCGCCTGCCCGACTGGGGTTTCGGCATCACGAACATCGTGGCGCGAGCCACGCCGGGCATCGACACGCTGCGGCCGCACGAGTACATCGGCGGGCGGAAGCGGCTGCTCGCGAAAATCCGGCGGTTCAAGCCGCGGATCGTCGCGCTCGTCGGCGTGACCGTGTTTCGGGCGATGTTTCCCGAGCACAAGGGCGCGGTGAAGCTCGGGGTGCAGAAGGAGGAGCTGGCGGGCGCGACGGTCTTCGTGCTGCCGAACACCAGCGGCCGCAACGCGAACTTCTCCTACGCGGAGATGCTCGCGGCGTTTCGCGGCCTGCGGAGGATTAATGGACGCGCGGAGCGACTTCCGCCTGCTCCTCGTTCCCGAGCGGCGGGCGGCGGCCGGTCATCGTCGCGTTCGCGAGCGCGATGAGCGCGCCGGCTTCAGGCGCATCCACGGGCTTCGAGAAGTAGAAGCCCTGCGCGTGCGGGCAGCGCAGCTTGCGCAGCCGTTCCACCTGCTCCGCGGTCTCGATGCCCTCGACGATGACGCCCTTGCCCAGGTTCTGGGCGAGGGAAACGACCGCCGCGAGAACGTTCGAGCCGCTCGGGTCGAGCGGATCCTTGGCCAGGAACGAGCGGTCGATCTTCACCGTGTCCACGGGGAAGCGGTGCAGGTGGCCGAGCGACGAGTAGCCGGTCCCGAAGTCATCGAGCAGCAGCTGCACCGGCAGCATCTTCAGCTCCTTGATGACGCGCATCGCCGTCGCCGCGTCTTCGGCGAGCGCGCTTTCGGTGATCTCAAGCGCCAGCGTGCCGTGCGCCAGCGAGTGCTTGCGCAGCATCTGGCCGACGGCCTCGACGATGCCGGGCTGCATCAGCTGACGCGGCGAGATGTTCACGCTCATCGTCAGCGGCTCGTCGAAGCGATACTGGCGCTGCCAGGTCGCCGCCTGGCGGCAGGCCTCGCCGAGCACCCAGATGCCGAGCGGGACGATGACGCCGGTCTCTTCAGCCAGGGGGATGAACTCGGACGGCGGAATCAGCTCGCCGCCGGACCGCTCCCAGCGCAGGAGCGCTTCGAAGCCCGCGAGCGCGCCGTTCTTCAGCGCGATGACCGGCTGATACACGAGCTTCAGCTCGTTGTTCTCGATGGCGCGGCGCAGCTCGGTCTCGAGGTTCAGGCGCACAACCGCGTGGTCGCGCATCCGCTGCTCGAAGACGACGTGGCACGCCTTGCCGAGCGCCTTGGCGCGATACATCGCGGTGTCGGCGTCGCGCAGCAGTTCTTCGGGGTACTCGTAGTTCGACCCGCCCATGGCGATGCCGATGCTCGTCGTGACGAAGATGTCGCGGCCGCTGTCGACCTTCATCGGCTCGCGGAACAGCGACTGAATGCGCTCGGCAACGAACTCGACGTCGCCGGGCCCGTTGACGCCGTCGAGGAGAATCGTGAATTCGTCGCCGCCCAGCCGCGCCAGCACGTCGCCGGTGCGCAGGCAGGTGGCCAGCTTGTGCGCGACCGCGGTCAGCAACTGGTCGCCGACGAGGTGGCCAAGGCTGTCGTTCACCAGCTTGAAGCGGTCGACGTCGACGAAGAGGACCGAGTAGCGGTAGTCGCCCATGCGCTTGGAACGCGCGAGGACGCGACCGAGCTCCAGCATGAACGCGGAGCGGTTCGGCAGATTGGTGAGCGCATCGTGACGCGCGGCGTGCTCGAGCCGCGCCTGCGCTTCATGACGATCGGTGACGTCGGTCTGCGATCCGGCTACGCGCGTCGCGGTGCCATCCGCGTCGCGAACCGCGATGCCGCGGCACAGCATCCAGCGATAGGCGCCGGCAGCCGTCTGGATGCGGTGCTCGTGCTCCAGGTGAGGCGTCTCGCCGGCGAGATGCGCGCCGAGCGCGGCACGAAGGCTTTCGACCTCGTCGGGGTGAACGCGATTGAGCCAGTCGAGCAGCGTGTTGCCGACTTCGTCGTCGCTGAGGCCGAGCATCGCCTTCCAGCGCGGCGAGAAGTAAACGCGGTTGCGGACGACGTCCCAGTCCCACAGGCCGTCGTTGGAACCGGCCGCCGCCAGCGCGTAGCGCTCCTCGCTCTGCTTGAGGAGTTGCAGCGTCTCGCGCAGCTTGCCTTCCGACTGCTGCGCCAGCTTCAGCGCCTGCTGCGCCTGGTCGTGCAGCGCGGTCACTTCTTTCGTGTGGCGCTGCTCGTCTTCGAGCCGTCCCAGATACACCTTGTAGCTGCGGAACGTCAGGTAGACGGGCGGAATGAGGATTGGGAGGAGCCACTGGCTGGCGCCGTTGACGATCGTGGCCGCGACCATGGCGACGGTCGCGCCGACGAAGTAGCTGGGGGCACACCAGAGGAAGTTGTCGTTCCAGACGCGCATGAGGCGCTGCCCGGAGGTCAGCGCGACCGCGATGGAAACCGACGTCGTATTCGCGATGTAGTAGGCGGTCGCCGCCGCCAGCAGCGGCGTGGCGATGCGCGGCCATCCAAGATTGCCGACGCCGCCGCCGCTCCATCCGAAGACGAGACCGGCGAACTCGATCGTCAGCACGATGGCGGCGATGTTGAAGAGCGTCCGGTAGAACGGATTTCCCTTGCGGACGTTCAGCGTCGACTGCGCAACCGCACTGGCGGCGGCGACAAACACCGTCTGCTCCGGACCGAGGAGGAGCAGCGCGGTGAAATCGACGACATACGACACCGACATCGTCGAGGCGCTGCGCGTCAGCGGCAGGCGGACCTTCAGCGCCGAGGCGAGACACGACAGGACGATGAGGGAGACGAAGAGGGCCCACTGCTGCACGTGGACGTGCATCGCGCAGTAGAGGAGGACGAGGGCACCGGCCGAGATCACACCGGCCACGTACGCGCGCGCGAACAGGGGCAGCCGTGCGTCCTGTTTGACGGCTTCGGGTGGCGCCGATGGTGTGGCGGTCTCTTCGGTTACCTGCATGGCCTGAACGCAACTGCGGCCACACACGTATCGTGTGTGCGGCCGCCGCCTTACGATTTACTGCAGCACTCCGCTCCAGACGGCCTTCGCCTGGAACCAATCCTGCGAAAGAATCGACCACATAATCTGGTCGAGATACTTGCCGTCCTTCAGCAGCGAGCCACGCAGCACGCCCTCCTGCACCGCGCCGAGCTTGCGCAGGGCGCTGTTGCCGCGGCCGTTCTGCACGACCGCGCGGGCTTCCAGTCGGTTGATCGCTGTGTGTTGGAAGGCGAAGTCCAGAGTCATTCTCGCACTGGCGAGAAATAACCCCGTACCCCAGAAGGGTGAGCCTATCGCAAATCCCCACTCCGCGACAGAGAATCTCGGAGCGATTGCACGGACCTGCACGAGACCGACCGCATGTTCACAGCCTTCCGGCACCATGCCGAAGGTCAGCTGATTGCCGGCCTGGCGCTCGCGCTGCGTCCACGCGATGAACTTCTCGAAGCCCTGCGGCGTCGTCGGCGGCGGCGAGATGAACTTGCCGACCTCCTCGGTCGAGAGCATCGACAGCAGCGTCAGCGCGTCGGTCTTCACCAGCTCGCGCAGCACCATCCGCTGGCCCTTCAGGATCGGCAGCCCCGTCGTCCAGTCGGCATCGACCGTCGTCGAAGGCGCCACCACCGGAGAGGCATTGAATCGAATCGGTTCCAGGCTCGTCATGGGCGACGCCAGCGTGTTCGGAAGAGTCCGCATCCCGGCGCTCGGAAACGAAATCTGATGGCTCATTTCGCCACCTTCTTTCCGTTGCCGCGCACCTTCTTTGCGGATTCGCCCCACATGATGTTGGAGCCGCCGTCGCTTTCGCCCCAGAGAATGTTCTCGCCCCAGACGATGTTCTCGCCCCAGACGATGTTTTCGCCCCAGACGATGTTTTCGCCCCAGACGATGTTTTCACCCCAGACGATGTTCTCGCCCCAGACGATGTTCTCACCCCAGACGATGTTCTCGCCCCAGACGATCTTCTCGCCCCAGACAGTGTTGTCCGACCAAACCGCGTTGTTCTCCGCGATGATGCTGTCACCCCAGACGATGTGCTCGCCCCACACCATGTTCTCCGCCCATGGGTAGCTGACACCGTTGTAGGTGCTGTACGGCACGACCTGCTGGATGATCCACGGTGATCCGGCGGGTACCGTCGGATCGACCGAGCGCGCCAGCGCAACGACGCCCTGACCGTTGACGCGGCCGGCGCCCTGCGTCAGCCGGTCGTAGACCACGCCGTTGGCGTCGTGCATCGTGAACGCGGTGTATTCCATGAACGCCTTGATCGCCGATCCGCTCAACTGCTGCGTCGGCGACGTCGCGTTGCCGAGGCCGAGCGACTGCACCGTGTGGCGGCTCGTCTCGAGCACCACTGCGACAAGTCCGCTTTCGACGCCGGCGGCCATGCTCGTCCCGGTCAACGAGAGATAGGTCTTCTTTCCCTGCGCGTCGTTGACGAGCAGCGCCGGATACGTGACGCCGAGGAAGCTGCCCGGCGCGAAGGGCGCGACCACGTTGTGGCCGGGGACCGCGAAGTCGGGCTTCATGAAACCGTCGAACCACGACGGACCACGCGAGCTGTAGTTCGCGACGAGGTCGTCGCTCGGGTCAACCGTGTTCTGCGTTTTCGCCGACGCGATTGTGAAAGCTGACGGCGCATTGCCGGGCGACATGAGCCCCGCGTATCCGACGAGGCCCGTCTGCGGATTCACGCCCGCGTTCCCCGCCGACACGACCACGACAATGCCCGCGCGCGACGCCGCTTCGACAGCCTGCACCATCGGGTCGTCGGCCGCGGGACCGTACGGCGGATGGCCGAGCGACAGATTGATCACGTCGATGCCGAGCGCCGCCTTGTTCGCGGTCGCGAATTCGATGGCCGCGATGACGTCGCTGGTGGCACCCGCGCCGTTCTCATCGAGCACGCGGAGACCGATGAGGTGCGCCGACGGCGCGACGCCGCCGAACTCGCCGTTCGACAGCGCGCCGCTGCCGGCCGCGAGGCCCGCGACATGTGTCCCGTGGCCGTAACCGTCAACTGGCACGGCGGGGATGCCGCCCTGGCCGTTGGTGAAGTCGTAGAACGCGGAAATGTGATCGGCAAGATCCGGGACGGCGGCGATGCCCGAATCGATGATCGCGATGCCCACGCCGCTGCCCATCGCGTCGGTGTCGGTCAGGCCGAGCTGCGTGCGCAGCGTGCTGGCCTTCTTCGTTTGCGCAATCGTCGCAGTGGCGGTCGTCACCGCGTTGAGCGACAACTGCGCGGGACCGACCGCGGCATCACCGGCAATCGATCCAATCCCGTCCAGCGATTCGAGCCACGCCAGATCCGCCCTCTTGAGGCGGAGCGCAATCGCGTTCGCGCGACGCGCCTGGCGGCTCACCGTAATGCCGCGGCTCTTCAGCGCGGCGACAAGAGACGTCCAGTCGCGGGTACCGTCGGTACGGATAATGACGCGGATTTCACCAGAAGCGGAGTTCGATTCGAGTTGCTCGATCTGCCGATCGACTCGCGGTTTCTTCTTCGAAGCGCCGCCGTTGACAGCAAACATCACGGGCGCCTGCATCGTCACTAACGCTGCGACGAGGGCCCATGTGCGCACTTTGGGTAGACTCATGACGGGTTACCGATGAGCAACATCGGGTCCAACACCTCGGCAGTAGGATTTCACGCCGTAAGTGGTTTCAAATGAAGCTGTTAAAGAGAGAAGGCCTTGCTTGTGCGTGACTGGCACATGCGCCACCTCGGAACACGGGGACGCGTCCCTACGGCACAGCTTGGTCGGCATGTTGATAGCTAACGTGTTGACTTCAAGTGGTTTGCTCGCTTCGTGCTGAAACGGAACACGCTTGCGTGAAGACGGCACACTTTTCAGGCGACCAATTACGACTTCAGCTGACAAACAACGACATCGAAGGGCTGCGGGGACGGACGTTGGCCATCCTGTCGTCAGCGGATCGCTGACACGGAAATCGATGAACGCAGCTTCGGGAAGCGGGAGCATAATGCGCGCGGGCGCGATGCGGACCAATGTCATCTCTCGCAGGGATCTGCTCAAGTCGGGCGCACTCGTTATCGGCTTCAACCTGTTCCGACCAGTAGGGCACCTGCTCGCGCAGGGCCTGGCGGGCGGAACGCCCATTTCCAACGCCGGCGGCCTGCCAGCCGATCAACTCGATTCGTGGCTGGCCATTGCGCCCGACGGCACCGTCAGCGTCTTCACCAGCAAAGTCGATCTCGGCACCGGCACGGGCACCTCGCTCGGACAGATCGTCGCGGACGAACTGGACGTTCCGGTCCGCAGCATCCGCATGGAGATCGGCGACACGACGAAAACCGTCGATCAGGGGCGCACGTCCGCGAGCCGGACGCTCGAACGGGCGGGTCCGCAGCTCCGCCAGGCCGCGGCGGCCGCGCGGCACGAATTGCTGAACCGTGCATCGATGCAGCTCGGCGCACCGGCAAGCCAGCTGACGGTCAATGACGGCGTTGTCAGCGTCGCGGGCGATTCCGCGAAGGGCGTGTCGTACGCGGCACTGGTCGGCGGGCGGCGCTTCGATACGAAAATCCAGGCCAGCGGCGAGCAGTGGGACCTGAACCTGGCCGCCGACGTGCAGCCGAAAGCGCCGAAGGATTACAAGGTCGTCGGCACGTCGGTGGCGCGCTTCGACCTGCCGGCGAAGTTCACCGGCCAGTTCCAGTACGCGCACGACGTGCGCGTTCCGGGCATGCTGCACGGACGTGTGGTGCGTCCACCGGTCGTCAACTCGAAGCCGGTCTCGATCGATCAGTCGTCCGTCACGAGCATCCCCGGCGTGCAGGTTCTCCAAAAGGGCAGCTTCGTCGGCGTCGTCGCGGAGACGGAGTGGGCGGCGATTCGCGCCGCTCGCGCGCTGAAGGTCACTTGGGCCGACCCGCCGATGCGCTACCCCGGGAGCCCGGATGCCGTGTACGACTATCTGAAAACGACCAGGCCCGTTGCCGAGCGCGTCGCGGCGGCGACCGGCGACGTCGCGGCCGCGTTCGACGCGGCGTCGAAGAAGTTCGACGCCACCTATCGCTGGCCGTTCCAGATGCACGGGATGATCGGGCCGTCGTGCGCGGTCGCCGACGTACGTGGGAACACCGCGACGGTCTGGTCCGGCTCGCAGGCGCCGTTCATCACGCGCAACGGGATCGCGCGCTTGCTCGGCATGCAGGAACAGGACGTTCACTTCGTCTACTGCGAGGGCTCGGGCTGCTACGGCCGTCTCGAGCCGGACGATGCGCCGGAGGATGCGGCGCTGATGTCGCAGCTCGCGGGCCGGCCCGTTCGTGTGCAGTGGATGCGCGAGGACGAACACGGCTGGGAGCCGAAAGGTCCGCCGCAACTGATCACGGTTCGCTCGGGGCTCGACGCGCAGGGCAACGTGACGACTTGGGACTACGCCGAACAGACCGTGCCGTGGACGGATGCGCGGCTGACGCCGATGCTCGCGTCGCGGCAGACGGGCATCAAGCCCGATGAGAACGGCGTCGCGCTCGGCGGCGCCGACGGCGCGCCCTACGTCTTCACGAACCGCAAGTCGACGGTGGCGACGATTCCGTGGGTGATGACCCCGAACCCGCTGCGCACGGGGAATCTGCGCGCCCCCTACTCGCAGGCGCGCTGCTTCGCCGCCGAGTCGCAGATGGACGACATGGCCGCCGCCGCCGGCATCGATCCGGTGGAATTCAGGCTTCGATATCTCAGCGGCGCCGCCAACAAGCGCGTCGCCGACGTGCTGCGCGCCGCCGCCATGCGCGCCAACTGGCAGGCGCGGCGCTCCAGGCCGGCGGCAAAGGGCACCACGCTGACCGGCCGCGGGGTGGCGATTTCCGGCATGGCCGGCACCGTCGTCGCCCAGGTCGCGGATATCGAGCTCGATAAATCCACGGGCAAGGTCGTCGTCAAGAAAATGATCGTCGCCCACGACTGCGGCATCATCGTCAACCCTGACGGGCTGAAGAATCAGATCGAAGGCAACATCGTTCAGGGGACGAGCCGCGCGCTGCTCGAGGAAGTGAACTTCGATGCCGCTGGTGTACGCAACTTGAACTGGAACACCTATCCGATCCTCAAGTTCCGCGAGGTGCCGGAGGTGGACATCGTGCTGATCGATCAGCGCGACATGCAGCCGCTTGGCGGCGGCGAGGCCGCGTCGATTGCGACCGCGGCGGCCATCGGCAACGCCATCTTCGATGCGGCGGGCGTGCGGCTGCGGCAGGTGCCGTTCACGACGCCGCGTGTGCTGCGCGCACTCCGAACGTAGTAGGATGCGCCGCATTCAGGGAGGATCAGCCATGCAGCGGCGCGAGTTTCTCGCGGGGCTAGCCGCCGCCGGCGCCACCGCGCTGGTGCCGGACATTCTCCGGGGCGCGCAGTCGACCCCTTCGTCGTCCACGGCGGCCTATCGTATCGACGTTCACTATCACGGCAACTCGCCCGGGTTCATCGCCGCGATCAAGGCGCACAACACCGGCCAGAACGCGCTGATGCAGTGGACGCCGGAAAAGGCGATCGAGGACATGGATCGCGACGGCGTGGCGGCCTCCATCATGTCGACGAGCGAGCCGGGCGTGTACTTCGGCGACGCCGCCGCGGCGCGGATGCTGGCGCGCGAGTGCAACGACTATTTCGCGAAGCTGGTCGCGGACAGGCCCACGCGCTTCGGCTTCTTCGCGACGCTGCCGCTGCCCGACGTCGACGGCGCGCTGAAGGAAATCGCCTACGCCTTCGACACGCTCAAGGCGGACGGCGTCTGCTTCATGAGCAGCTACGAAGGGAAGTACCTCGGGGATCCGAAGTTCGCGCCGGTGATGGACGAGCTGAATCGGCGCAAGGCCGTCGCCTACACGCATCCGTTCCGCGGCGGCATGATCGACATGCTGCCCGACGGGCGCGCGCTCGGCATCACGCTGTCAACCGAAACGACGCTGACGATCCAGAGCATCCTCTACACGAACACCGCCACGCGCTGCCCGGACCTGAAGTTCATCTGGTCGCACGGCGGCGGCACCGCGCCCTACATCACCAGCCGGCTGGGCGCCGCGGCCGGCGCCGACGGGAAACCGAACGCGAACCTCGTCGCGCTGCAGAAGTTCTATTACGACACCGCGCAGGCGTTCAATCCGTACACGCTTGCGACGTTCACCAAGGTCGTGCCGAACGCGCACATCCTCTTCGGCACTGACTATCCATTCGCCCAGGCAGGCACGGTGGCGAAAGGGCTCGCCGCGTATTCGTTCACGCCGGCACAGCTCCGCGCGATCGAGCGCGACAACGCGCTCGCATTGTTTCCGCGATTGAAAGGACGGTCCGCCTAAAGGCGGACGCTACCGATAGGGTCCGGCTTCAGCCGGACCAGTGGAGGGTTTCATATGTCGCGACAGGTTTCCCTCGGCGCGCTCGTGCTCGCACTGATATCCCTCGCCGTCCCGGTGACGGCTCAGACGACCAACGGCGTCATCTCGGGCATCGTCAGCGATGCGCAGGGAGGCGTGCTGCCCGGCGTGACCGTCACCGGACGAAACATCGAAACCGGCATCATGCGCACGGTCGTCACCGAGTCGGATGGACGGTATCGCCTTGCCGCGCTGCCGCCGGGCCGTTACGAAGTGCGTGCGGAGCTGCAGGGCTTCGGCGCCGCCAACGTCCCGGAGATGACGCTGCTGACCGGCACCGAGCTGACACGGAACATCACGTTGCAGGTGCAGGGCCTGAACGAATCCGTCACCGTTACTGGAGAGGCGCCGATCGTCGAGGTGACCAAGAGCGACGTCTCCGGCGTCATCACGCAGGACCAGATGCAGAACCTGCCGCTGGCGACGCGGCAGCCGATGGATCTCGCGCTGCTCATGCCCGGCACCAGCCAGGACGCGGCACGCGCGCGCAAGGCGAACTCGAACATCGGCGCCGGCGCGTTCACCAACGGTTCGGCGCTGCTCGTCGACGGTGTGTGGAACAAGGAGGGGAACACGGGCGAGCCCCGGCAGGACTTCCCGCAGTCGGCCATCCAGGAATTCAAGGTGTACCTCAGCCAGTCGACCGCTGAATACGGGTGGACCGCCGGCGGCGCCGTTTCCATGGCGACCAAGAGCGGCACCAACCAGCTGCACGGCGAAGGGTTCGAGTTCTATCGCAACAAGAGCATGAACACGATCGATCCGTTTGCCAAGGCCGCGGGCCAGTCCAAGCCGGCCTTCAGCCGGCATCAGTTCGGCGGCGCGATCGGCGGCCCGATCATCAAGGACAAGGTTCACTTCTTCCAGGCAGCCGAGCGTTTGAAGAACAACCTGTATGACAGCGTCGTGGTGCGGCAGCCGCAGTTCTACGGCAACCTCAACGGCGTCTTCCCCAGCCCCGAATACAACAACATGACCTTCTCGCGGGCCGACTGGCAGATCAGTCAGAAGCAGAATCTGTTCATCCGCTATGCGTGGCAGGTGTCGGACTTCACGTGTGAAGGATGCGGCGCGTCTTCATCAACGCCGTGGTTTTCGCCGGGCGGCGGCATCAAGCAGCCGCGCTACTCGTGGGCGGGCGCGCACACGTGGGTACTTACGCCGCGCGTACTGAACGAAGTGCGCGGGCAGTGGACGACCTACCTGTTCCGCGCGCACATTCCGGGTGTCGAGCCGCAGAAGAAGCTGTTCGACGAATCGGCGGCGCGCATCGCGGGAACGACGCAGATCTACACGTTCCCGAGCCTGGCCTCGTGGGGCGCCAACATCAATCAGTACGGCGACCTGCTGTCGCGCCAGATCCGCGATGACGTGTCGATCACGACCGGCCAGCACGCGTGGAAGTTCGGCGGCGGCTTCCAGAGCCTGCCGATCCGCCAGTCGATCCGCAAGGCGCAGGGGACGTGGGTCTTCAACCAGGATCAGCCGTTCAACCCGTCGAACCTCGCGTCGTTCGTCCCCATCCCGGGGTCGGTGACGCAGTTCACGGCGGCGCTGCTCAATGTCGCGCTCTACGCGCCCAACCAGCTCTGGGATACCTACGCCGAGGACGAATGGAAGCCCGCCGCCGGCCTCACGCTGAACCTCGGGCTGCGCTACGAGTACCAGGGGAAGGTGTTCAATCAGGGTCGCGATCTGAACGACGCCTCGATCTTCCCGACGACGGGGACGGCGACGAGCCTCGCCCCGCTGGTTGACTTCTCGCATCGCGGCGACAAGAACAACTTCGGCCCGCGCGCCGGGCTGGCGTGGGATCTGAAAAACGACGGCAAGACGGTCGTCCGCGCCGGCTACGGCCTCTACTACAACCCGATGAACACGCAGTCGGAGCTGTCGGAGATTCAGAACTACCGGCAGCTGAACGCGGTCATCGCCAACCCCTCGTACCCGGACCCGTACGGCGGCCGCGATCCCATCTCGTTCGTCTCCGCCGGCGTGCAGAACATCGCCGTCGAAGCCAATGACCTCGAGAACCTCCAGTCCGCGGCGTATACCGGAGGCGTGTCGCGTCAGTTGGGCGGGGCGATCGCCATCCACGTGGACGGCGTCTACAACAAGATGACGAAGGTGCCGATGGCCATCGACATCAACCCGCGCAGCGGCGGCACGACGGGCAATCGCGCCCTGACGCAGTTCGGCCGCGTGCTGCAGACGCAGTCAATCGGCTGGGCCGACTACAAAGCGCTGCTCGTGCGCCTCGAGAGGCGGCTCGATCACAACTACATGTATACGGTGTCGTACACGCTGGCGAGCACGAACGGCAACGTCAGCAGCTCGAGCTTCCTGTCGACGGTCACCGACTCCGCGCACATCAATTACGACGAGGGGCCGAACAACAGCGACCGTCGCCACGCGCTGGTGGCAAGCGGCTCGGTGCTGCTGCCGTTCGACGTCAACCTCGGCGCCGTGTTCACCGCCCGGTCGACGCTGCCGTTCAGCGCGATTGCCGGTGTGGACCTGAACGGTGACGCGAACATCACCGACTACGTCCCGGGGACGACACGCAATGTGTTCAACCGGGGCAACAACGACGCGATGATGGCGGCCGTGAACGCCTACCGCGCGACGCGCGGCCTTGCGGCGCTGCCGGTGTCGCAGATCGACACGAACGAGTTTTATGGCCTCGACCTGCGAGCCAGCAAGTCCGTACGGCTCACTGGCAGCCGCCGGGTCGAGTTGATCGCCCAGGTGTTCAACCTGATGAACCGGACGAACCTGCTGTTCAACGTGAACAGCTCGATCATCACCAATGCGCTGGCGTCGAACTTTGGTCAAATCACGTCGGCGTACCCGAAGCGGCAGGCGGAAGTCGCCATGCGGTTCGTCTTCTAACGTGGTGCAACGATGAAGCGGAGCGTCATCCTCGTCCTCGTCGTCGCCGCAGCCTCGACGCTGCAGGCGCAGGACAAGGCGCTGCTCGCCCCGACGGGAACGCTCCGCTCATCCTTCATCGCCACCAATCCCGTCCAGGGCCGCGCCGATGCGAAGACCGGTGCAGTCACCGGTCCGGCCGCGGACCTGACGCGCGAGCTCGCGCGGCGCATGGGTGTTCCGTTTGTCGTGACGCCGCTGCCCGACGCCGGTGCAGTCCTCGAGAGCGTCAAGACCGGCAAGGTGGACATCGGCTTTCTCGCGGTCGAAGCCGCGCGCGCGACGCAGGTGGAATTCTCCGACGCCTACTCGAGCTCGGGCGCCGCATATGCGGTGCGCGCGAACGCACCCTTCCAGAAGTCCGCGGATGTCGATCGCGCGGGCGTAACGATTGCCGCAATCACCGGGCAGGCGCCGGAAGTCTACGCGCGCGAACACGTGAAGACCGCCAAGGTGCAGTCGCTACCCGCGGTTCCACCGAACGCGGAGATGGGGAAGATGCTGCTCGACGGCAAGGCCGATGCGTTTGCCGCCAACCGCACGCGCATGGAGGAACTGGTCCGCGACGTGCCGGGTCTGCGCGTCCTTGCCGACGACTACATGACGACGCTGCAGGCAATCGTGGTATCGAAAGGAAAGTCGGCGCAGGTGGCGGCGATCAACAGGTTCCTGGCCGACGTCCGCAAATCCGGTTTCGTGCAGCGGTCGCTCGACAGCGCGAAAGTAGCGGGCGTCAAGGTCGCGCCCGAGCCGTCGCGTTAATCCCGCACCCGTCGAAACAGCCCCTCCAAGATCACCGGCGCGCGGTTCGCCATGAGCGCGCAAGGCTCGGACCGGTTCAGCTCACGGAACGGCAGCGCGGCATCGCGGACGAACCCGGCCGCTTTCAGCTCGAAACGAGCTCCACGGGGAGCCCCCAGCGGGTCCGTCACGGCTTTCGCGTCATCCTTTTACGTAGGCGAGTTTCGCCGACACCTTGCCGTCACGCACGGTGAAGACATCGACACCCCGCAGGTGCCACGGCTCGCCGTTGCGCACCTTGCGGTAGACCCATCGCACGACCGCGCGGTCGCCGCAGACGATGATGTCCTCGGCGTCGAAATGCGAGTCGGCATTGCGCGCGAACCATGCGCGCCAGTGCTCGACGACCGCCGCCTTGCCCGTGATGCGGCGCCCGTCAGGTTGTGGCGAGGTGTCTTCGAACAGGGTGTCGTCGGTCAGCACCTCGGCGAGCGCGTCGGCATCGTGCCGGTTGAACGCATCGTTGAAGCGATCGATTACCTGCCGGGTGGAGTCGGTAGCCATCGCCTAGAGTATGGCGCGACGATGGACGCGCGGCGGCGAATTCGCCGCGTCGAGCGCGCTATTCGTCGCGGTAGCCGTGGACTTTGCCGCGCAGCAGCGCCGCCAGCTCCGGCTGCTCGGTCACGAGGTTGTGCGCTTCGCCTGCGTCGTGGCGAAGGTCGTAGAGCTCCTCTTTCCCGTACTGCGGCGTGGCGATGAACTTGTACAGCTGCTGCCCATTGCGGTAGAGGACCGCAAACCGGTTGGGCAGGAAATAGGTCTGGTGATACGTGAACCGTGTCGGTCGCGGGGCGAAGAGCGATTCGCCTTCCCACGACGCGGGAATCGGCAGGCCAAGCCTGTCGAGAATGGTCGGGGCGATGTCCACCTGCGTCGCAAACGAAAGGTCGGGGTAAATGGCTCGTCCGTGGGGCGGGTCGTGCCGAGCGCCCGGTTGACGCGAGGTGGACCCGCCGACGTCGTATATCAGCATCGGGATGTGGATGTCTTCGTTATAGAGATCCCATCCATGCGCCCAGTGCCGCTCGCCGAGGCCTTCGCCGTGATCGCCGGTGACGACGACGATCGCGTCGTCGAGATAGTGCTTCGATGCGAATGCATCGAACAGCTCGTGGATGATGCCGTCCGCCTGCCGCACTTTGTCGTCGTAGCGGTCGCGCTTCTGCAGCTGGTCGACGATCGCGTACGGCTCCTCACCCGGATCGACGTCCTTGCCGGGGCCCGTGAAGAAATGCGACTCGGGGAACTTCACGCCCAGGTAGTGGGTCGACATCAGGTGCACGTAGAAGAACGACGGCCGGCCCGGCGACGCCGCGGGCACGCGTTCGAGTCCCTCGAGCACGACGCGGTCGTCGTCCATGGTGTAGCGCTGCGTCTGCGAGCCGTCGAAGAGCGTCCCCTCGTCCGCGTGGTAGAACTGCGGCAGGCCATTCCAGGCCGTGTGGTTGCCGGACAGCAGGAACCACGTTCGATAACCTTCATCCCGCAAGACGTCCTGCAGCTGGAACGTTCGCGCGCTGATGTCGCGGAACTCGCGGCCCGCGAGCGTGCTGGTGATGCCGCAGAACGACTCCGAGCAGGTCGAGAACGCCATGTCGACCTTCTTCATGCGTCGCTCTGACACCAGTTGCGAGAGGAAGGGTGTCGTCTGGCGCTCATAGCCGTAGACCTGCATGTGATCGGCGCGAAGCGAATCGACGATGATCAGGATGACGTTGGTGCGATGCGCGCCGGCGACGTGACGCGGGTAGGAGGCCTGCAGCACCGCGTCGCGCTCGGCGACCGCCTCGCGCCGCGCGCTCGGTTCGAATGCGTAGCCCACCGGCCGGAAGAAGCTGGCAACCAGCTCGTCTCTCCAGAGCACGTTGTCACGATCGGCGATCCCCCACCTCAGCGTCGCGGCAAAGGCCACAAGTGCGACGACGGCAACCGCCGCCGTTCCACTCCGGCCGAGCCATTGGCGGGCGGTGAATTCACCGCGCCGGCCGGCGAGCCAGATCAGCGCCGCGAGCAGCGCGAACGTGCCGCCGAAGAACAGGGTGATGCCGGATTTTCCGACCGGAAACGCTTCCTGTCCCGACCAGACCGTAGGGGTGAAGGCGGCGACGAGGTGCGCGGTGACGTTGCGTCCCCAGGACGCATTGCTGATCGCGTCGAGCGTGTAGAGATACACCTGCAGGCTGGCCGTGGCCGTCAGCAACCATCGACAGACCGCCGGCGGCATCGCCAGCAGCAACAGGTCCCATTCCGCAACGAGCAGCAGGTAAGAGGCGATGGCGCGTGGGTTGTGGCCGAAGTGCCAGGCAAAGCCGCAGGCAGCGAGCGCACTGACAAAGAGGTGAACGCCGACGACCATCGGCAGGCGGACCCGGGGATTCACGAAGATGTACTGATGTTACGCTATCGGCCCGATGAGACTGACCAGACGCGCCAAAGTGCGAATGCTGACGCTCGCCGTTGCGGCGGGCTGGCTGCTGGCGGGCGGCCCGCTGACGCGAGCGCAGGCGCCGCCAACGTATCGCGTCGATCCGTTCTGGCCCAAGCCGCTTCCGCACAAGTGGATCATGCAGCAGGTGCCGACGCTCGCCGTCGGACCTGACGATCACGTCTGGGTATTCAACCGCTCGCGCCAGATCCGTCCCGACGAGAACGGCGCGTCCACCAGTCCCCCGCGCACCGATTGCTGCGTCGCGGGACCGGCGATTCTCGAGTTCGATCCCGCGGGCAACCTGATTCAGGGGTGGGGCGGTCCCGGCTACGTGCCGAACTGGCCGGGCGAGCAGACGATCAACATCGATCGCGACAGCCACGTCTGGATCTCGGGCACCGGCCGCGGCGAGAGCATCCTCGAGTTCAGCCGCGACGGCAAGCTGTTGAAGGACTTCGGTCATCGCCCGCCGCCGTTGCCCGCGGGACAGACGCCGCCGCCGCTCGTCGAAAACAATCAGCAGACGGACGTCTTCATCAGCGGCGTCGCCGGATTCGATTTCGACGAAGCCGCGCGCGAGCTCTACATCGCGGATACGGAGTTCATCAACAAGCGGATTCTCGTCTACGACATGGACAGCGGCGCGTTCAAGCGCGGGTGGGGCGGCAAGGGCGTGCCGCTCAACGAGATTCCCAACGAGCGCGTGCAGCCGTACGATACGTCGGGGCCACCGCCCGACATCAAGGAGTTCAACGTTCTCCACTGCATCCACCTGTCGGAGGACGGCCTCGTCTACGTGTGCGATCGCGGCAACGACCGCGTGCAGGTGTTTACCAAGCAGGGGAAGTTCGTGACGCAGTTCTGGATTCACACGTCGACGCCGGCGCGCGGCGCCGAATGCGGCGGTCCCGGCAGCGACAAGTACGGGCCGTGCGGCACCGTCTTCAACCTGGCCTTCTCGCCCGCGCCGCAGCAGAACTTCGTGTTCGTGGCCGACGGCGCCAACGACAAGGTGTGGATCGTCAATCGCCGTACCGGGATGGTCACCGGCTCAATCGGCGACAACGGACGGATGGCGGGTCAGTTCCATTTCATCGACGGCGTCGCCAGCGACTCGAAGGGCAACATCTACACGGGTGAGGTCGAGACCGGGAAACGCGTCCAGAAGTTCGTGCCGGTCAGGCGCTAGCTATTTGAGGAGAACAGCGACAAGCGCGATCAACGCCAGAAGGAACGCGACCGCGCCAAGCACGAACGCGTAACCCAACAGTCGCCGGGCGTGCATCGCTTCGGCGAGCAGTGCCTGTTCCGGGCCGGCGGTCTCCACGTCCGTGAACAGCGACTGCCGCATCACCTGCTTGCCCGCCAGCACCGATTCGATACCGGCCTCCAGATCGCGCTGCTGGATCCGTTTGGCCGAATTCGGCCCCGGACGGGCCGCCGCCGCCAACGCCGCCTTCAGCACCGCGTTGCGGATATCTCCGCCGCTGACTTCGTACCTGCTCGCGAGGTCGGCGAAATTCACGTCGCTGTCGAGCGGCGTGCGCGTCGGATGCAGCTGCACGCGCCAGATTTTCTCGCGCTCCGCCGCACCCGGCATCTCGAACAGCACGTGGGTGCGGATGCGGCGCTCGAACGCCGGGTCGAAATTCGCGGCAAGGTTCGTCGCGAAGATGACGACGCCGTTGTACCACTCGAGCTCCTGCAGCAGCACGCTGACGACGGTGTTCGATTCGCGCTGGAAGCCGGTGCTCGGCGAGGTCGAACGCTTCGAGGCAATCGCATCGGCCTCGTCGAAGAACAGGACCGCGCCTTCCTCGCGCGCCGTGCGGAAGATCGCCGCGACGTTCTTCGGCGTCTCGCCCATCCACAGCGACTCCAGCTCCGCGTAACGCACCAGGAACAGCCGCCGGCCAAGGGACTGGGCGAGCGCCTCCGCGCAGATCGTCTTGCCGGTACCGGGCGGACCGGCGAAGTTGAAGGCGAGCGCCAGTCCCGTGGGGTGGCGTTCACCGAGGCCCCACTTGTTGAAAATCAGGTCGTGCTGTGTGACCTGCGCGAGCGCCTCGTCGAGCGCGCGCCTCGTCTCCGGCGGCAGGATGACATCGTCAAAGGTGCGTCGCGGAACGAGGGACTCGACCGCGCGGCGCGGCGGCAATCCCAGCAGGCGAGCGAACGGCAGTGCTGGCACGCCGGAAGCCGGTGCAACCCGCCGTCCACATTGCGGATGAGTTCCGGCCGTGCCCCGGCGGAATCCAGAATCCGGCCTATTCGCCGGTGACGGTCCGGAAGCTGGCGTCGCGATAGACGACCTTGCCGCCGACCATCGTCATCATGACGCGCATCTGTTCGATGCGTTTTGCAGGAATGGTCATGATGTCTTCAGGCAGCACGACCAGGTCCGCGAAGCGGCCGGCCGCGATCACGCCTTTCGTGTTCTCCTCGAAGGTCAGGTACCAGTGGTTGCGCGTCACCATGCGCAGCGCGTCTTCGCGCGAAATCTTCTGCTCGACGCCCATCGTGCCGCCCGAGATCGTGTCGCGCGTGATGAAGTGGTAGAAGACCCACAGCGGCGAGTACGGGACGACGCTCGAATCGGTGCCGCCGGAGACGGGCAGCCCCGCGTCGAGATACATCTTCACCGGCGTCGTGAGGAATGCGCGTGACCGGCCCCAGTACTTCACGAGGCTCGGGCCCGCGAGATAGAGATGGTCCTGGAGCGAGAGGAACAGCCCGAGCCGTTTCATGCGCGGCAGATGATCGGCGCGGCCGATGAATGCGTGCTCGATCCCCCAGCGTTTGCCGACGATTGACGCTTCGGCGTTTGCCGCTTCGTAGCCCGTCAGCACTTCGTCAATCGCCGCGTCGCCGACGGCGTGGGTGAAGACGCGCCAGCCAAGACGGTTGTACAGCTTCACCACGTCGGTGAACTGCGCCTGCGGCAGCGTGTTCAGGCCACGAAACGTCCCGCCTTCACCGTACGGCTCTTCGTACGGTTCGCGCATGAAGCCGCCTTCGAAGCCGCCGTCGACCATCATCTTCATGCCGCCGAGACGAAGCAGCGCATCGCCGTCATCCGGCGAGAGTCCTGACGACTTCACCAGTTGCTCGACCTGCGCCGGCGTCCCCGTGAAGCGCACCAGCTGCGTCACGCGCATCGTCAGCAGGCCGCGGCGCTCCATTTCTTTCCGCATCCGGTAGTTCTCGACAGAGTCGCCGGGATGTCGCACGGCGGTCAGGCCGACGGCGTGCAGCTTGTCGTATTCCGCAACCTGATCCTGAATCTGCTGTTCGAGGGTGCGCGGCTTCTCGGCGGGTAGCGTGATCAGCGATTTCGCCGCATCAACGAGCTCGCCATTGAGCTCGCCGTCGGGGTAGCGCGTGATGCGGCCGCCCGCCGGCTGCGGCATCGCCGCGGTGATATGCCATTTTGCGAGGGCCGCGGAATTGAGGATGTACTCGTGGCCGCCGCGCACGATCACGACCGGCGTCATCGGGGCGACCTTGTCGAGATCGCGGCGAAGCGGGAGGCGCTGTTCCTTCAACTGCGCCTCGTGCCAGTCGCTGTTGGAGAAGACGAGCTCGCCCGGTTCCGCGCGTTTGACGCGATCACCGACGACGCGTAGCACCTCGTCGATCGAGCGCGCGCGGGACAGATCGACGCCTGGTCCACCGCCGGCGTTGTGCAGGTGGTTGTCGGTGAGTCCCGGAATGACCGTCATGCCGTGCAGATCGAACTGTCGCGTGTGCGCCCCGGCGAGACGGCGAACAGCGTCGCTCGTACCAACCGCGGAGAATTTGTCGCCGGTAACGGCGACCGCCTGGGCGTAAGAGAACCGATCGTCGACGGTGATGACCTTCGCGTTGTAGTAGATGGCATCCGGCGCAGGCGCCGCAGCCGGGCGCTGCGCCGGAACGCTCGATACGAACGCGATGGAAATGGCGGCGACGACCGTCGCGGTGACCAACCTTCCCGGATGCATACGCGGCTTAGCCTAATCCAAGTCCGCTGCATCGTCGCCGGTCGTTGGACAATCAGTTGCCGGGTCCGCCGATGGCATAGGACCGAATCAGCAGATGAAGGCCCGTCGGTTGCTGCGAGGCGGTTTCGTCAACGTAGCTGACGGCGGTCAGCTGACCGTCGGCGGCGGCGAGGGTGATCGTGACGCCGAGCGGCAGTCCGTCTCGATCGACGATATCGTCCCAGACCACTGTGCCGTTCTTCGCATCGTACGCGCGCAGCTCGGTGTGCGTCCTGCCGTCGTCGGTGCTGATGAAGCCGAGGGCGAACACCTGGCCGTTGGCGACCGTGACTCCTCCGTCCACTTCGTCGAGGTCGTTGGGCGCGCCGTGCACGTCGGACCACAGCAGCTGGCCGGTCTTGACGTCGTACGCTCTCACCACCCAGTCGCGTGAGGCCTTGGGGTACGGCTCGGTGCCGAACACCTGCGTCGATCCATATCCGCCGACGGCAAGAACATCTCCGCCAACCGCCATTTGCACCGGACCGTCGTAGACCACGGGCACCGACGCTCCCAGCAGGTTGTACGTGGTGGTCCATTCAACGGCGCCGGTCCGGGCGTTGTAGGCGCGAATCAACCAGTCGTCGTTGTTAATCGCCGCGACGAACACGCGATCGCCACGCGCCACGACCTTGAACACGAACCCGTCGCCGGTCGGATCCCGGATGACGTCCTCCCACACCAACGCGCCGGTGCGCGCGTCATATGCGCGAACATCGCTGCCGTCCTTGCCCGACGTGCTGCCGGCGATCGCCCCGCCAACGAAGACGAGGTTGCCGGTCGTGTCTACGCTGAGCAGTTCTTCGTCGCCGCCTTTGTCCACGCGGTTCGTCCAGAGCACGCGCCCGCTGCGTGCGTCGTAGGCACGTGTGAATTGATCGCAGGCCTGACTGGTCGGGCCGGTCGCGCAGTCGCCGCCGGCGATGCCCGTCACGACGACGTTGTCACCCTTGACAGCGATCTGCCACGGGAAGTAGTCGGTAGCCGAGTCGCCGAGCATCTCGTGCCACAACAACTCGCCTGAATCGAGGTCGTAGGCGTTGATGATCCACCAGTCGTGCCCGAAGGTCCGAGCGACGTTGCGCGTGTATCCGGCGGCGATCACCGCCCGCCCGGCGATGGCGACCGCGTTGTAGATATCGAACGTGCGGTTGAAATCGAAGTTCCTCGTCCACCGAGGCGCGCCAGTGGACGCATCGTAGACGCGCAGCGCTGCGTCGATTCCACAGCCGACACCGCCAACGCACGTGGACGACAAGTGCTCGCCGGCGGCCGCAATCGTTCCCGCGCCCGACGCGACTTCGTGGGCGATGTCGTAATCTCCGGCCGTTTCGCTCTGCCAGAGCAGCGGCACCGAACCTGACTGCGCGGACGCGTGCGCCGCAGCAGAAAGGCAAAGAAGCAGAACTCCAGCGTTAGGACGCATGACGCCTCCTCAATGGTTGAATGACGTGATTAAACGCTGCTCAGCGCAGCAGGAACTTCAGAATCCGTCTCGTCCAGGCGGTGTAGGGGGGACGCAGCACCGCGACGGATGACCAGCGACGCTGGACGAGCACTCCCTTTGCGTTCGAGAAGGCACGAAAACCATCAACACCGTGGTAGCGGCCCATGCCGCTGGGACCCACGCCGCCAAACGGAAGACTCGCTTGACCGACATGAACCAGGCAGTCGTTCACGGTGACGCCGCCTGACGTGGTGCGCTCGAGGACGACGTTCACGCGACTCGAGTCGTTGTCGAAGTAGTAGAGCGCGAGCGGGCGCGGACGCGCGTTGACATATGCGATGGCGTCATCGAGGCTGCCGTATTCGACGATCGGCAGCACCGGCCCGAAGATTTCCTCCTGCATGATGGCCATGCCGTCGCGTACGCCGGTGACGAGCGTCGGCGGAAACACGCGGTTCGCATCGTCGTATCGCTCGCTGGCCGAGCCAAGTTCGATGACGTGGCCTCCAAGGCGCCGCGCATCGTCGACGAGCGACTCGATGCGCCGGTAATGCGGCGCGTTGATGATGCGCGTGTAATCGGCGTTGCCGACGAAGGACGGATACATGCGGGGCACGATGCGACGTGCGGCCTCGACGAACGCCTCCGCCCGTCCCCGCGGCACGAGCACGTAGTCGGGGGAGACGCAGATCTGCCCGGCGTTGTACAGCTTCCCCGCGAGGATTCGCATCGCGGCGCGCTCCATCGGATAGTCGGCGTGCACGATGGCGGGACTCTTCCCACCCAGCTCCAGCGTCACCGGCACCAGGTTCTCGCTGGCCGCTTTCATCACCAGCGCGCCGACGCGTGTCGACCCGGTGAACACGAGGTGATCGAACGGCAGGTGCGTCAATTCGGCGGCGGTCGCCGCATCGCCGACGATCGTGGCGACGTACTCGGGCGGGAAGAGGTCCGAGATGATGGCCGCGATGATCCCGGCGCTCGCCGGCGCCAGCTCCGACGGCTTGAGCAGCGCATGGTTTCCTGCGGCAAGCGCACCGGCCAGCGGCGCCAGCGTGAGGAAGAGCGGACAGTTCCACGGGGACAGGATGCCGACGACACCGAGCGGCTGATAGACGATGCGCGCCGTTGCCGGCTGGAACGGCCAGGGGACCGGTGCGCGCTGCGGCGCCATCCACCGTTTCAGGTTGCGGCGGGCATGCCGGATTTCGGTGAGCAGCGGAAAGAGCTCGAGCGCGAACGTCTCCTCGGCCGGCCGGCCGCCGAAATCCTCGGAGACCGCGGCGGCAATCTCCTGCCGCCGCTTGCCGAGCGCGGCCTCGAGCGTGCTCAGCGCATCGAGCCGCTGCCGGTAGCGCGGCGGGTTGTTCGCGAACGCTCTTCGCTGTGCGTCGAAGAGGGCTGTCGCGTGTCCGCCGCGCCGTTCCGGCTGTCCGAGCGCTCCCCGCATATCCGTGCCGATGTTGCTCGTGGCGTTGCTCGTGTCGATGTTATTTCATCAGCTTCGGATAGCGGTCGATGTTGTTGGCGATGAACTGCGTCAGCGGGTTCACCTTGAACCGCTCCTCGCAGCCGAAGTTCTTCGGCTTGTCGCTCAACACCTTGATCAACACCTTGCCCAGCGTGTTGAAGCTGGGCTTCATGAAGTCCGTCTGCGCGTTGCAGATCCAGATGACGCCGAGCTTGGTCATGGTGTAGCGGTCGGCGTGCTCTTCGACGATGCCGTTCTCGATGTGCTTACGCAGGATCCTCCTCATCGTGCCGAAATTCCTGGCGTCGCTGAACGACTCGAAATATGACTTCTCGAGCTCCTTGTAGCGGGGGAACATCACCATCACCCGTTCCAGCACGCCTTCGCGGCCGATGCTCTGCAGCGTCTCCGTGGACACCCCGTGTTCGTCGATGTTCTTCATCCACCGGTCGATCTTGTCGGGATTGATGCTGACCATGTCCTTCAAGTTGCTGCGCGCCGCGGTGCCGACGCCGATGATGTTCTGCCGCGCGCAGTGCGCGGTCTGGTACTGCGTCCGCTCGCTGTTCTTCGAAAAGGTCTCGGCGATGGTGTTGTGATAGCCGTGCGCGGCCATGAAGTCGTAGAGGTACTCGCGCATCTGCAGCAGTTGCCACATGTTTCCCGGCTGCGGACGCTTCTCCTGCACGATCAGCTTGTGGAGCGCGCGGTAGGGCAGGTAGATGGTGCCGTAGGCGTCGAGCTCGTCGGGCTGGAAGTCGCGCATCATGATGTCGAGCTCCTCCTGGAACCCCTTGAACGTCTGGCCCGGGAGGTCGAACATCAAGTCGATGTCCTTCTGGCCCTTGTAGCCGGCCTTGTCGAGGCCGGAGAACACCGCGGCGACATCCGACAGCGTGTCCCAGCGGCCGATCTGTTTGCGGATTTCCTCGTTGAAGCTCTCGACGCCGAACGTCACGCGGTTGAACCCGTAGTTCACGAGCTCCTGCAGCAGCGCCGGATCCTTCAGCGTGCGCGGCTCGCCGGTGAACGTGCGCTCGATGGAGTTCCAGTTCGGAAGGACGCGCGCCAGGTGGTCGAAGATCTTGGCGGCGTACTTCGCGCCGAGGACCGACGGGCTGCCTCCCCCGAAGTACACCGCCGTCAGCCTGCGCGACTGCACGTGCGGCAGGCGCAGGTAGAAGTCGAGCTCCTTGATCAGGTAGTCCACGTAGACGCCGAGCGATTCCTGTTCGTGGAACGGGTACTGGAACCGGTTGAAGTTGCAGTAGTGGCACATCGACAGGCAGTACGGGACGTGGATGTAGAGCATGATGTCGTCGTAGACCGCATCGCGATCGTCGTGCAACCGCTCGAAGTTCTTCAGCGCGTTCTTGTGGCCGATCTTCTCCCACGTCATCGTCGCGAAATTCGGGACGATGAAGTGCTGGATCGTCTGCAGATCGTCGAACGGAATCGGGTTGCTTGGCTGATCGCCGAGATAGTAGCTGCTCATCGCCGGTCTCCGTTTCTCAGGCAACCATGCGGCTGGCGCATGCTGCCGGTGTCGAGTGAAGGTGTTCGCGTGCCGCGAGCTGCTGTGCGCAGGCGGACGCCGATCGGAAGCACGCCTCGATGGACGCGCCCTGCATGTAATCGCCGGTCAGATAGAGCCCCGGCAGCTGCCGCGCCCCGCGGGTGACGGCGTCGATGAACGTGCTGTGATACGGGGTGTAGGCGCACAGTCCCGGGTTGAAGCGCCTGGCGACGAATCGGCGGCGCCAGCGGCGGTCGATCGCCCGGTCGATCGCCAGGTGTCGCGACAGCGCCGCTTCGCCGCGCGCGACGAGTGCCTCGGCATCCGTCGCATCGCCGATGTCACGCGCGGCGCGGCCGCTGAACGTGTAACGCACCACGTTGAGGTCATTGATGCCGTAGGCGCCGGCGTTGCTGAGCGCCTGGCGGTTGTCGAACACGAACGCCCTGACGCTCGAGGAGAAGATCGGCCGGTCGTATTCGGCGAGGACCAGCGTGACGGGGTAATAGGCGACCGATTGCAGCTGCGCCGCGACGTCGGGGAGGATCGGCTTCGTCAACGCGGCCGCCGCGTGCGCGGGCGTCGCGAGTATCACGCCGCGGCCCGACAGTGAAGTCGTCGTACCGTCCGCGTTCCTCACCTGCACGCCGGTGACGCGGCCGCCCTCGACGAGCAGCGCCTCGGTGGTGCTGTTCAGCCGAACGTCGTACTGCGAGAGAAACGCGCCGAGCACCGGGGCGAGACCGCCGGTGAACTGCTCGTAGGTGTCGAGGAGCATGCGGACGTTCGACGCCAGCGTGCCCATGTAGATTTCGTCCGGCTCGGCGCCGTTCATCCGTACCGTCATCGGCCGGATGATGCGTTCGCAGAACGCGCGCGAGAAGTAGCGGCTCACCGGGAACGCGTCGTACCGGTCCGCCAGCGTGCGCGAATACGGCGAGCCGAGGTAGCCGCTCGCCTCCTGGCACTTGACGCGGCAGAGCAGCTCGCCGAACGCGATCAAATCTTTCGCGGACAGGCCGCTCGCCATTCCGGCCATCGTCCGCCAGCGCGCGCCGCCATCGAACGTCCGGATGCTGCCGTTGACCGCTTGCGAGGAGTTCAGTCCGAAGTGCTCCAGCGGGTGCGTGCCGAGCGAGGCGGCGAACTGCCGGAAGAGCGTGTACTGGCGTCCGATGTTCTTGCCGCCGCAATCGAGCGATCGATCGCCGAGGCGAGCCGTGCCCATGCGCCCGCCGATGCTGCCGTCGCGCTCGACGATCACGGAATCGATGCCGAGCTGCTTCAGGAAGAACGCCGAGGCCAGCCCCGACGCGCCTCCTCCGACGATGATCCAGCGATCGATGTGCGGCATGTTCGTGCTCGTCTCTCAGTTGCCAGCCGGGCGTGCCAGGTGGATGATCGCGGCGCCGCACAGGGCGCCTCGCTGCGAGATCGACAGGCGGACCACCGGCAACCGCTCCGCATCGCCCGCATCCTGCGCCGTGTCCACTTGCGCCGTGAGCGTCGTCTCGAAACCGGGCTCGACGAATTGCGTGAAGCTGACGTCGTAACCCGCGATGCCCGCGCTCTCGAGGCCGGCGGTCTCGGCGAACGCCGCGAGCGCGAGCTGCGCGCACCCTTCGAGCAGCAGCATTCCGGGAACGTGGTCGCAGGGATGGTCGAAGAAGTAGGGATGGGTGTGATCGACGACGAGCGCGGCGCTGAACTCGCCGGCCGTGTCGGTGCGCTGCGGCGTCGAGATGGCGATATTCGTGACCGACGCGCGCGGTGCGTGGGCAGCGCGCGCGGCGGTCGCGCTGCCGTGCGTGGCTTCAGGCGTAGTGGTGTGGGCGGCCGAGCCCCGGCGCAGGCGCTGGAAGAGCGCGGCCGGCTGAACGGTGAACGCGCCCGTACCGTGGAACACGCGCTGGCTGCCGACCCACATCGTGTGTTCGGTGACCACCCGGGAGATGGCGTTGTTCTTCCGCCTCGTCACCTCGCGGATCCGGATTTCGATCGTCGCGGTCGTCGACGACGAATCGGCCACCTCCTGCCACGCGGCGTCGGTGACCACGGCGTCGGATCCCTCGAAGATGAACACATCCTCCGTGCTCACGCCGAGGAAGGCATGGCACATCGCCAGGCTCGCCTGCCGGCCAAGCTCCGTGTAGAAGAGGATGTCGCTGTGCGGCGTCCGGCCCGCGTCGTTGAAGAAGCAGTGGGCGGTGGGCAGGCGGCCGGCGCAGATGAATCTGTCGGTGCCGCAGGCGCGGATTTCCGTCAGCAGCACGTTGTCGAGCGAACGTTTGTGAACCCAGGCACGCGGAACGGTCTGCTCGAAGCTGAGAGCGACCGTATCAACTGGCGCGTCGTGAAGCAGTGGTGGCATCAGCGTTCCCCTTGCACTGTCGATGCGCCCAGGCGGCGCATGTCCTCACCCGCTAACAACGAAATCGACCGTCACCTGTATCAACGGAAACGATGGGAAAAATTGGCGGGAGGGGAACCGATTCCGCTGCGAGGGCGGAATCGCGAGGCGGGCGGGAGGCTTTCGCCTGTTTTTTCGCTCGATCCGACCCGAGGGATCGGCGGAGTCGCCTTCAGGCGGACTTATCGGGCGGCAGTTGAGCGAGCTCCCTTCGGAGCCACGCCCGGGCGATCCTCAGGTCATGGCGGACGATGTGGACCGACCGGCCGGTGGAATCGGCGACTTCTTCGGCGGTCATTCCCCCGAAATAGTGCAGCTCGACGACTTGCGCCAGGGGCTGGTTCTCGCCCTCGAGCGCTTCCAGCGCGCGGTGCAGGTCGAGCAGCTTCATCTGCTCGGTGCCGCGTTCGTCAGCGACCTCGATATTCGTATCGAGCGGCACCCGCGCGTCGGGCCCGCCGCGCTTGGCGGCCCCCGTGGAACGCGCGTGGTCGACCAGCACCTGGCGCATGACGCGGGACATCAGCGCCATGAAGTGGCTGCGATTGGCGAGCTGGGGCTCCAGGTCGCCGAACAGCTTGATATACGCCTCGTTCACCAGCGCGGTCGGCTGAAGGGTGTGACCGGCGCGCTGCCGGCTCATGAATGCGCGCGCGATCCGGCGGAGCTCGGCGTACATGATGGGCATCAGCTCGTCGAGGGCGGCATGCTCCCCATCGTGCAACCGCTTCAGCAAACGGGTCACTTCGGCTGGCATGACTGGCTACAATACCGCCTCCGTAGGAAGAATGCGTCCCAATGTAACGGCGCTGTTTCGTGAGGTGGCCGACCGGGCTCCGGCGGAACGTGAAGACTATTACATCCGCGAGCAGGTGCCCGAAGAGCTGCGCGCCGAGGTCGAGTCACTCCTCCAGTACGACGCCGCGGAGGATTCCCTCCGCGGCTACGTTTCCTCCGCCGAGCGTCTGCTCATCGACTCGTCATCCTCGGCGGCGGGCGAACCGCTTCGTTCCAGCAGGGGAGCGCCGGACACGATCGGGCGGTTCATCGTCACCCGGCTCCTCGGCCGCGGCGGAATGGGCGAGGTGTATCTGGCTCGCGATCCGCTGATCGACCGGGCGGTCGCCATCAAGCTGATTGGCGGCGAGCACGAAGGCGACGTGGAGCGTCACCGGCTGGTGCGCGAGGCGCGTGCCGCCGGACGGCTGCACCACCCGAACATCGTGACCGTGTTCGAGGCCGGCGAGCACCACGGACGGTCGTACATCGCGATGGAATACGTCGCCGGCGAAACGGTGGGCAGCATCATCCGCCGGCGCGCGCCGCTCTCCCTGCGGCAGCGGCTGGAGATGATCGAAGGCGCCTGCGCCGGGCTCGCGCACGCGCACCGCGAAGGGGTCGTCCATCTCGATATCAAGCCGGACAACCTGATGCTCGACGCCGCCGGCATCGTCAAGGTGCTGGACTTCGGCATCTCGCGCGTGCTGCAGAGCGAGACGCTCGTCACGATGCACGGCGCCGGCACGCTCCGCTACATGTCGCCGGAACAGATCCAGGGCAAGACGCTCGATCAGCGCAGCGATGTGTTCTCGCTCGGCTGCTCGTTGTTCGAGTTGATCTCCTATGCGCCGGCGTTCAGCGGGAGCACCAAGGAGATCGTCACGCAGATTGCGGGGGGGCCGGTTCCCAGCCTCCTCGACGTCTCGCCAGGAGTCGATCCGCGGCTGGACGACATCATCGCGCGCGCCATGGCCATCGACGCAGCCGAGCGCTACGACGACCTCGACGAGATGCGCGCGGACGTTGCCGCCGTGCGGGCCGGAATCGATCCGGCGGCAGACCTGTCGCAGGCGGCGTCTCCGCTTGGCGTCGCATCGCCGGGGCGCGCATCGCAGAGCAGCGCATCCGCCAGCCGGTTGCGCCGAACGACCAGACCGCCACGATGGCGGTCGCGATGGGCGATCGTCGCCGGCAGCGTTGCCGCGGCCGCGGCGCTGGCGGGTGTGGTGACGTTCTTCGCGTGGGGCGCCAGCCCATCGGTCGACAGCGGAAGCGGATCCGCTGCGGCTGTCGCGACACCCGGTTCCGAAGCGGCGGCGCCGGTTGCACCGCCGCCTGCCGTGAATGCCGGCGGCGAAGTGGCGGGGCAAATTGCGCGTGACGATCGTGCGGCGGTCCCAGCGCGCAAGGATCCCGCTCCCGTGAGAACCGACGCGACGATTCCGCCGGCTGCGGCTGCGCCTGTCACGCCGGTGGAAACGCGCACGCTGGCGCAGGCCGACATCACCGCCGCCGCGCCGAATCGCGTCGCGCCGCCGTCGCCGCCGGTGACCGACCCGTCGCAGGCGCCGGCCGCCGCTTTGCCGCCCCCAGCGTCAGCGGCCCCTGCACCGGTTGTCCCGGCACCCGTAGTGATACCAGGCGCCGCGCCGCCGCGGAGCGCGCCTTCCGATTCCGAGGCGATCGCCGACGCGCTCAGGCGCTATGACGCGGCGTATAAGGCTCTCGACGTCGGCGCGTTGTTGAAGGTGTTCCCGTCGCTCGCCAGCGATCAGGTGGAACAGCTGCGGCGCACGTTCGCGGGCATGACGGCGTACGAAATCGACACCCGCGTCACTCGTGAAACCGTTGCCAACGACACCGCAACGGTCTTCGCCCGGCTCACGCGCCGCATGACGCCGCGCGTCGGGAAGGCCGTAGCCAACGAAGTCGACGCCGAGTTCCAGCTCCGGCGCTCGGGCGCCGACTGGCAGATCGTCAGCGTCAGCGCGCGCTGACGTGGCGATCAGAATACGTAGTCGATTCCAATCTCCGGCGTCACGCGATCGCGCAGTCCTGCTTTGGTCAGCGGAAAGAGCAGGTTGGCGCTGACGACGACATTGCGCAGTGGGTTGAACCGTACCCCGGCGGCGCCGAGGTAGAGCTGAAGATTGCCGCGAAAGAACTGCAGCTCGGTCCGGTTCACACTCTGGACGGCTGCCGGCGTGGGGCGGCCGCCGCCACTTCCGCCGCCGCCGGTACCGCCGCCACCGCCACCGGTGCCTCCGCTGGCGGCACCACCCGATGTCGTGAATTCGAAGGTCTTCTCCGTCAAGCGCATGCGCCCCGCGTCGAGCAGCGTCCGCCCGAGCACGTCGAACGACATCGTGACGCGTGACGTAACCGCCAGATCTCCTCCGGCTGTCGCCAGTACCTCGTCGTGCATCGTCGCCCCGAACAGCGCGCCCTTGCCCGAGAACGTGTAGCCGAGATTCAGGTGGGGCGAGAGACGGCCTCGATCGACGGACAACACGCCGAGCACTCGTGTCTGCATGCCGCCGGTGCCGAGCAGGTTGTTTTCATCGCCGGTGGGCACGCGCGTTTCGACCACGGCGGCGACACCGAGCGGACCGGCCGGCACGCGGTACTTCGCTCTCAGAAAAATGTCGCCAAGGCCGGCGGCGCTGCCCGCCATCGAAAAGACATGCTGATCCGGATTCGGACCTTCGAAGGAGTGGATCGTCGGATCCGCGGCGGTGGCGAGTCGCTCGATGCGCGCCAGCACGTTCGCATCCACCTTGACGCGCACGAAGGGCACGGCCACGCCGACGTCGAACCGGTTCGAGATGCCGTACGTGACGAACACCGTGGACGTGTCGCTCACCAGTTGAAGGTCGAGACCAGCGTCGATGAGGTCGCCTTCGAACGGCGGCGTCAGCCGGCTCCCGTCAGGCATCGTGTCGCTGGCACTGCCCGGGCTGCAGCAGTCGGCGTGCGGCACGTAGAAAACGATCTGCCGCTGCCGCAGGTTCAGGCCTTCGAAGGTGTCGTACCTCGCGTGCTGATAGGCGAAGCCCACGCTCACCTTCCCGCGGCCCGTCGTCAGCGCGCGTTCCGCGAACGACGGGCCAAAGCTGTCGCTCGTGCGCGTCAGCGTCCCGAGCGCCGGGTCGAACATGTAGGTGAAACCGCCGCCCGGCGTGCCAATGGGATAGGTGGACAGCAGCGTGAGCACCGCCTCGTTCACCTGCGCCGGCACCTTCAGCTGGTCGGTGCCGGGCTGGAAGTGGGCGACGTGGTTCGGCTGGTCGGGGAGATGCGACGGCTGCAGCGTGATGGTGTTGCCGAGCAGCACCGGCAAGATCTCTGACAACGGAGTCTGCTGCGCACGTCCAGCGACAGGCACGAAGAGCGTGGCCAGCGTGAAGAGGGCGCAGAGGACAGACGATGGCTTCGACATGGGGCGAGATTGCATCACAAACGCAGGCGCGGCGGTATCGAAAGAATCTGCGCCGCCCGAATCCTCGCGGGTGTAGGCTACCCGCGTGAAGATCACCTGCGCGGTTTCCGCGGCGCTCATGGCGCTCGTCATGGTTCCTCCGGTCCTGGCGCACCACTCGTTCTCAACCGAGTACGACCGGACCAAACCGATATCCATCACCGGCGTCGTCAAGAAGGTCGAGTGGAAGAATCCACACATCTGGTTCTACGTCGACGTCAAGGACGCGCGCGGCAAGACGGTCACCTGGGGCTTTTCGGGTGGGCCGCCGGCGTTTCTGGTGCGCCAGGGGATTCGCAGCGACGTGATGAAGATCGGTGACGTGGTGAAGGTCGAGGGCTTCAGGGCGCGAGACGGCTCGAACAACGCCTCCGGCGGCAAGGTGACCTTTGCCGACGGACGCAGCGTCTTCACCGCGTCGGCCGAGGACGCTCGACCCGATTAGGAGCGCGAGCCATGCGTATTGGTCTGGCGGCGGCGGCCGCAATTCTGTGCGCCGCGGGTGTCTCAGCGTGCTCCACCGCACGCGAGGCGCCGCAGCAGGGGGCGAAAATCCCGGACATCGCGCGTACCGCGGACGGCAAGCCTGATTTCAGCGGCGTGTGGGCGGGCCCCGGGTTCAAGCACACCGGCAAGGATACCGACAGCGCGACGGTGCGGCTCTATACAGATGCCCGGATGGCGTCGTTCACGACCCAGGGCAAGTCGCTCTTCTACAAGCCGCACACGGGCAACGTGCGGATCGACGACCCGACGGCCGTCTGTTTGCCGAACGGGCTGACGCGCCAGATTCCCTCGCCCTACGCGCAGCAGTTCATCCAGACGCCCGATCAACTCGTCATCCTCTACGAGTACATGCACTTCTTCCGCGTGATTCCGATCGGCGCGCCGAACCGGCCGCATGCGACGGATATCGAGCCGACATACATGGGCGATTCAATCGCCTGGTGGGACGGCGACACGCTGGTCATCGACACGGCGGGTCTCAACGCCTGGATCCTCGATGCCTACCACCCCGACGATGGCGGATCCCGATGGCACAGCGACAAGGCTCACGTCGTTGAACGGCTCAAGCTCAGCGATCGATCCAACGCGTCCTACGACGTGACGATCGACGACCCCGCGATTTTCACGGCCCCGTGGGTCGAAAACTGGTCGATGCAGAAGAAGCCCGCCTGGAAGATTTTCGAGTTCGTCTGCGACGACAACGACCGGTGCCGCGAAGGGAAGTGCACCGCGTCAGACGCGCAGAAGACATCGACGCAGTAACATCCTGCCGGAAAGGGAACCGCCTGGTCTCCCGCCTGGTGCCCGCCGCCGGAGGATGGTGGCCGGGCCGGAGACGATGGTCCGCGTCCACGGCGACCTTGATATGCGCGATATTGCACGCCCGAACGCAGCCGCGCCGGTATCGAAAGGTGCCGGGCGAAATCTTTCCAGCACAGTGGGATCCGAAGCTTGGAATTCACGTGACTTGAAGTCGCG
>JADMIO011456512.1_pt1 | contig 77632 bp, 68 predicted proteins | sample 8958161 | NCBI WGS metagenome assembly JADMIO01 (sample SAMN16585339, study PRJNA669376) | soil metagenome | isolation source: Crop rotation soil | place: USA: Cullars Rotation, Alabama | collected 2011
CCGCGACTTCAAGTCACGTGAATTCCAAGCTTCGGATCCCACTGTGCTGGAAAGTTATCCGAACGTTTGTAATATTTACCCACTGAGAGGTGGCGGATTTTTTGAACGTAAAATCCATGCCATGACTGTTCAGGAGCAGAATGTACCAGCGAGTCCGACCCGATAGAAATCTTTGTGTTGCGTTTGTTAGCATGCTGATTCACAAATAAGTCATCATCTCCCCCGGTCGTATCCAGATAAGGATGAAATCCCTTGGTAGAAAGAAATAACGATTTTCTATAGGCAAGGTTACGTCCCACGCCCATGTAGGGTCTCCCCAACAATGCGTAGCTGATGTATTGAATTCCTGTGAGTAATGTTTCAAACCGAATGAATGAATTTAATAAGCCGGGCAGTTTTCTGTAAGCGGAAAATCCAAGCACAAACTGCGTGTTGTCGTCAGCTTCCTTTACCATGTCGGCGATCCAAACATTACCCGAAGGGCGGCAGTCTGCGTCAGTAAGTAGTATCCAGTCGAATTTAGCCGAACGAATGCCCAGGGTTAAGGCATACTTTTTTCCGTTTACATGGCCCGGCTTGTGATCAACACGAACAATTTTCAATAAGGGATTCTTTTTGGATTCCTCTAACAAGTATTCAAAAGAATTGTCGTTGCTCCGGTCCTCCACAATAATAACTTCAAACTCCGGATGCTGTTGCTCAAGCAAGAGGGGAACCAGTTCACGCAGATTTTGCTCTTCGTCTTGTGCGCAAACGATGACCGAGACCGGTGCAACCGGCGCAACCGTTTTTGCTATTTTTTTTGAGAATGCATAGAAAAAGAAAAGAAAATAAGTAACCTGAATAAGGGGAATCGCGATACAGAAAAGGGTGAGTACGTTCAAACCAAAGTCGTTATGGAAAAATCAGAGTCGCAAATTATGAACTGAAACTCAATACACTTCCATTCTAAAAGAATATTTGTTCGAATAAACCTTAAATTCGCGCCCAAATGAATTTTAAACTCACGGCAAAGGATCCTCAATCAAAAGCCAGGGCGGGGGTAATTACCACGACCCATGGAGAAATTCCTACGCCGATTTTTATGCCTGTAGGCACCGCAGGATCGGTTAAAGCTGTCCATCAGCGCGAGTTGAAAGAAGATATTGACGCTAAAATTATTTTAGGGAACACGTATCACCTTTACCTGCGACCCGGCATTGGGCTGCTTGAAAAAGCCGGGGGGCTGCATAAGTTCAACGGATGGGACAGGCCGATTCTTACCGATAGCGGTGGTTATCAGGTCTATTCGCTCTCTGAAAATCGGAAGATTGCCAAAGAAGGGGTTATGTTCAAATCACATATTGATGGTTCAAGTCATCACTTCACACCTGAAGCCGTGATGGATATTCAGCGGTCTATCGGTGCCGATATCATCATGGCCTTTGATGAGTGTACCCCATATCCGTGCGACTATACCTATGCGCAAAAGTCGATGGTGATGACGCATGAATGGTTGACACGATGTATCAGCCATCTCGCTGCTACTCCCTTTAAATATGATTACGAGCAAGTACTTTTTCCGATTGTTCAGGGAAGCACGTATAAAGACCTGCGAAAACAATCCGCAGAATTTATCGCTCAGCAGAATCAGGCAGGGAACGCTATTGGTGGGTTATCAGTAGGTGAACCACACGAAGATATGTACGCAATGACGGATTTAGTTTGCAGTATTCTGCCTGCCGACAAGCCCCGCTATCTCATGGGGGTGGGAACACCTGAAAACATACTGGAATGTATTGCATTGGGCGTAGATATGTTTGATTGTGTGATGCCTACCCGAAATGCACGAAATGGAATGCTGTTCACTTCCCAGGGAATAATCAACATCCGGAATGAAAAATGGAAGGATGATCTTAGCGCCATAGACGCTGCGCTGGGCGGGTATGCCAGTACGTTCTACTCAAAAGCATATTTAAGACACCTGGTGATCAATAAAGAGATTTTAGGCGCACAAATTGCTTCTATTCACAACCTCACGTTCTACCTTTGGCTGGTGCGTGAAGCCAGGATGAAAATAGAACAAGGCATATTTGCCGAATGGAAGAATAAAATGGTAAAAACAGTTTCACAACGACTGTAATTAGTCCGAAAGTCGGGAAGTCCGAAAGTCCGTAAGCAAAACAGACTTCCCGACTTCCGGACTTTCGGACTTCCGGACTAATTATGAAGATTCTCGACAGGTACATTTTAAAAAAAATCCTCACAACATTCATTTTTGTTGTGCTGATACTTGTTGCCATCATTGTCGTTATCGACACCGCCGAGAAGAATGAAAAATTCACAAATGCCAATCTTACCAGTTTACAAATTATCGGCTACTATCTGGATGTGATCCCATGGATGGCCGGGTTAATCACACCTCTTGTAGCCTTCATTGCGGTGGTGTACGTTACTTCGGTCATGGCCGGCCATACAGAAATCATAGCCATACTCAGCGGTGGCGTCAGCTTCCGGAGATTGCTGTATCCCTATTTTATAGCCGGCGCGATAATCGCTTCAGTAAGTTTCTTTTTGAATGGGTGGGTAATCCCCAGGTCGAATCGCTCCCGACTGGAATTTGAAATGCAAAACTGGAATAATAAAAACACGGAAAGGCGAAACATCCATCTGCAACTCGAACCTCAGGTGTACATGTTTATGCAGAACTACAATAGTTTGTCCAGCACCGGCTACCAATTTTCACTTGAGAAATTCGATCACAACAGACTCATCGAAAAGTTAACCGCGCAAAATATTGAATGGGATACAACAAAGTTGAAATGGAAACTACGGCATTGGGAGAGAAAAAAGGTTGACGAAATTTTCACCATCAATCAACCGAAAGATACGTTAAAGCTCAGCGACCTGGGCACAGAGATGGATACCACCCTAGCGGTTTTTCCAAAGGACTTTGAAAATGACGATCGGAAATATGACGGCATGACGATCAATGAACTGAACGACTACATTGCCAAATTGAAATTCAGAGGCACGAGTGGCGTCGAATACTATGAAGTTGAAAAGCAGGTACGATATGCCTCGCCGTTTTCAATTTTTGTGCTTGTTTTTATGGGCGCCGTTGTGTCATCCCGCAAAAGCCGGGGAGGAACCGGGTTTCAAATTGCATTGGGGTTCCTGCTTTCTTTTGTGTTTATCATTTTCTTTACGATGTCACGGATTTTTGCAGAAACCGGATCGCTGCCTGCGATTGTTGCTGTTTGGATTCCTAACATCCTGTTTGCTATCATCTCACTTGGTATGTACAAATTCACGCCGCGTTGAAACCCACCACAGCCGACTATCTTAAACTTCATTTCATTGTTTTTCTCTGGGGCTTTACAGCCATTCTCGGAAAATTTATTACACTACCCGCGGTTGAGATGGTGCTGCTACGCACGCTATTGGCAGCTTTTGGGATGGTGGTGGTAATGGGCATTCTTGGTCACTCGTTTAAGATTGAATCCGGCGATCTGATCAAAGTTTTGCTGACCGGATCTGTTGTCGCATTTCATTGGCTCACTTTTTTTTATTCGGCACGCATTGCCAATGTCTCTGTAAGTCTTATCGGTCTCGCCACCGGCGCGCTCTGGGCTTCTTTTATCGAGCCTTTCGCCAACAAAACAAAAGTCAATCCGCTGGAAGTACTCCTCGGTTTAATTGTGATTGCCGGCCTTGCTTTTATTTTGACCTTTAACATTCAGTATAAACTCGGGTTGGTACTCGCCATTCTGTCGGGGCTCGGCACGGCTGGTTTTACAGTGATCAATTCGAAATTGATAAAACGGGTGAGTGCGCATGCCATCACCTTATATGAAATGGTGGGTGCAGCCATTACCATCGCGGTGATGCTGCCCGTTTACCGCACTTATTTTACCCCGGACAACCAACTTCATTTTGAAGCGACACTACTGGATTGGATTTGCCTCACCACGCTGGGGTGGGTGTGCGTCGTCTACACCTTTACGGAATCAGTTAACCTGATGAAACGGATCTCCGCTTTTTTTATTCAGCTTACCATCAACCTCGAACCACTTTATGGCATGGTGATGGCTGTCATTTTTTTTAAAGAACACCATCAGATGAACCTTAACTTCTATATCGGATCCACGATTATCCTGTCTGCCGTGATCATCTATCCCTTTATAAAAAAACGGATGTACAAGGAAACTAATTCAACGTCCCTGCCCAGTGATGAAGCGATGTAAATTCTTCGGGAAGGCTGATGGGTTTTTCAAAAATTCCATACACGGCCGATCCTGAACCGCTCATGGCAGCATATTGAGCACCCAGCGAAGTCATCTTCCTTTTCAATGCACCGATCTGCGGGGCCGCATCGAAGACAGAAACTTCAAAATCATTTTCAAGATTCCCGTTCCATTCTTCAATAGGGCGCTTCAAAACTTCGGAAATAGAAACCAGGGGTGCAAGGGGCACAACTCCGGCATAGGCCTGAGCAGTTGAAACAGACACGTCGGGCTTAACCAGGACAACAAATTTATTTTTCATTGTAAAATCCAGTGGCGAAAGTTCTTCCCCTCTTCCTTTCCCCAGCATGGGCTTTTCATCGAGGAAGAAAGCACAATCACTTCCCAGGTTCATCGCAAATTTTTTCAATTCACCCTGAGATAGCTGAAGGTTAAAAATGGAATTCAGCATTCTTAGTGTATACGCGCCATCTGAAGAACCACCGCCCAGTCCGGCTCCGGTAGGAATAATTTTATGAAGATGAATGGAAACAGCAGGAATATTATACTCCAACTTTAATGCTTCATAGGCCCGGACGCAAAGATTATCCCTGGTCGCACCTGCGATCACATTGCCCGTGCTGAAAAATTGCAATTGAGAAGATGGAATGACTTCAAGTACATCCGTCCATGGTAAAGGATAAAAACACGTTTCGATATCATGATAACCATCCGGGCGCTTACGAATAACATGAAGACCAAGGTTGATCTTGCAAGGCGGAAAGCTTACCATCAGTTAACAGGTAGGTTACTTTTGAACAGCATTCATCTGTTCCTGGCTCACACCGGTGGATGAATAACCTCCATCGTGATATAAATTTTGCATGGTCACCAACCGCGTTAAGTCGCTGAATAAACTTACGCAGTAGTTTGCACAATCTTCCGAACTGGCGTTCCCAAGCGGAGATTGCAGGTCAGCGAAATCGTAGAACTCACTGAATCCTTTAATGCTCGTTCCTGCTTTTGTTTTCGTGGGCGACTGAGAAACAGTATTGATTCTTACCTTTCTCTTTTTTCCATAATGGTAACCAAAACTCCGTGCAATGCTTTCGAGCATTGCCTTAATATCAGACATGTCGGTATAAAATGGATAAGCACGCTGGGCACCCATGTACGTTAATGCAACCACAGAACCCCACTCATTGATGGCATCGAGTTTGTAGGCAACGGCAAGCATTTTATGAAAAGATAATGCAGAAATATCCGCCCCCTTCTGGTAGTAATCGTAGTTAAGTTCCGTATAGGGTATATCCTTGCGCATATTCACACTCATGCCAATCGAGTGAAGAACAAAATCAAGTTTTCCGCCAAGGTGCGTTATCGACTCGGAATACAATTTTTCAATTTCCGGAACACTGGTGGCATCTGCGGGAATGATTTTGGAGCCCGTTTGCTCCGCCAACTTGTTGATCTCTCCCATACGCATCGCAATTGGAGCGTTCGTCAATACAAATGTGGCGCCCTCTTCATGTGCGCGCAAAGCAACTTTCCATGCAATTGAGTTTTCATCCAAAGCACCGGTTATTATTCCTCGTTTTCCCTTCAATAAATTGTACGCCATAATCGTAGGTTGTCGTTTTGTAACGATGCAATATTACAAATAGTCAGGAAAGCAGAAAAATGACCAGGTTTCAGATCTTCAGATTTCAGGTCTCAGATTTCAGATTTGGGGGTGTCCCACCTGAAACATGAAATTTGAAATCTGAAAAGACAAGGCTTCTTTCCGTATTTTTACATCGAATTGATTTATTTTGAAATTATCACCCACTTCACCAATTGGAGTTTTTGACAGCGGCATAGGCGGCTTGACGGTAGCCTTCGCCATCAAACAACTGCTCCCTCATGAAAGTCTTGTTTATTTCGGAGACACAGCGCATTTGCCTTATGGCGAAAAATCAGAAGCTGCAATTCAGGCATATTCAATAAAAATTGCTGACGTATTGCTCAAAAATGGGTGTAAAGTAATCGTCATTGCCTGCAACTCAGCAAGTTCTGCAGCCTACGAATTGTTAAAAGAATACGTGCCCAAAAATATTGAGGTCATCAGCGTTATTGACCCGATGGTGAAATTGGTGCTCAGTAATTTTAAAGACAAACACGTGGGCCTGATCGGCACAAAAAGGACAATACAATCTGGTATCTATGCACGTAAGATCGAAGCCGGAAAAAAAAATATTGAGCTGTCTTCTTTAGCAACGCCGTTGCTGGTACCCATGATCGAAGAAGGATTTGTAAACAATAAAATCAGCCACGACATCCTGGAAACTTATTTGAGTGACCCGTCACTTCAAACCATTGATGCATTGATACTGGGGTGCACACATTATCCGCTTATCAAAACAGAAATCTCGCAATTCTATCCTGCCGGTACCGCCATCCTCGATTCGTCTGAAGTTGTGGCCATCGCGCTGAAGGATCATTTGGAAAAGCATGGGTTACTGAGTAAGGGTCAACCCGACTATCAGTTTTTGGTTTCCGACTATACGGAGTCTTTTGAAGCATCTGCACGTGTCTTTTTCCACGAATCGGTGCATCTTGAAAAGCATATGCTCTGGGACTAAAGAATTGGATATGTATGGTTTTAATGCTTTTTTAATAAAAACAGACCGGTAAAATCTTCATCTTGCACACTGTGCCAACCATTGTTTTCATACTGCCGTTCCTTATTTTCTTCATGCTGCTTGCCGTATATGCGGAGCGCAAGATTTCGGCGTTTATGCAGGATCGCCTTGGTCCGATGGAGGTTGGCTACTACGGGGTACTGCAGACCGTAGCGGATATTATAAAGTTAATTCACAAAGAAGATATCGTTCCTGAAAAGGCTGACCGCATACTTTTCAAACTTGCACCCGTGTTCATTTTTTTGGCGGTCTTTACGGGCTTTGCGGTAGTTCCCCTCGGGCCTTTTTGGCCCGGGTCGTCCATTTCGTCGGGAATGTTTTTTATGTTGGCCATTATTTCTTTAGATGTTATCGGTATTCTCATCGCAGGGTGGAGCTCAAACAACAAGTACAGCATATTGGGGACCATGCGGTCGGCAGCTCAACTCATTTCTTATGAAATTCCGCTTGGTCTTTCTGTACTTTGCGTGGCGATGATTTGTCAATCCCTGGATCTGCAGGAAATCTCAACCCAACAGGGAATTTTATCAAGCGAGCAAAACTATCTTTTTGGTGTTCGCGCCTGGGGCATTGAAACTGGGGCCATCGGCGGATTTCTTACCTGGAACATCTTCAGAATGCCGTTTCTCATTCCTGCTTGGTTGATTTTCTTTATTTCATCAATGGCCGAAAGCAATCGTGCTCCTTTTGATTTGCCTGAAGCGGAATCAGAACTCGTGGCAGGTTTTCAAACTGAGTACTCCGGATTTCGTTGGGCTATTATCCAGATCGGGGAATACGGCATGATGCTTCTGGCTAGTATTCTTGGTGTCATTTTGTTCTTCGGAAGCTGGAATACGCCTTTGCCAAACCTGGGGCCTGTAAAACTTGCAGACTGGACTACCGGAGAAATATGGGGTATTGTGTGGCTTATTGGAAAATCATTATTTTTTGTAGCTGTTCAGATTTGGGTTCGGTGGACGTTACCCCGGTTAAGAATTGATCAACTCATGTCGCTAAGTTGGAAATACCTGACTCCGGCTGCTTTGATTATTGTAGTTATTTGTGGATTTTGGAAACTGCTTATTGCATGAGTAAAGTGAAAACAGGACTATCTTTTATTGCATTATCATTCGTTTTTTGTCTGCCAACGCTCGGTCAAAACCAGCTTAAGTTGGACAGCCTGGAGAAGGAATTGCGGAATCAAACCTCAGACTCTACGCGCATTCTTGTGCTCGTTACGCTTTCCAAAGAATATGAGTACACGGATTATAGTCAGGCAAAAAAGTACGCCGACCAGGCGCTGGCCATTGCCGAACAAAAAAACTGGGCGTGGGCCAAAAGTGTAACGTACAAGCAACAAGCCAACCTCAACGTAGCCCAGGGCAACTACACCACGGCCCTGAAATTTGATAACCTGCGCCTCACCATTTCGGTCAACGACAATGACAGCACGCAAATTGCCGGTGCATTGAATAACGTGGGAGATGATTTTTTCGGACTGGGTGAATTTGATGAATCTTACTATTATTTTACCCAATCGTACCGTGTTGCCAGTGCCATTCGGGATTCGGTAAGGATGGCCGTATCACTTCTCAACGTGGGTTCAGTATTAAAAGAATTAGGCCAGTACGAGAACGCCGTCAATCACCTTCAATTGTCACAAAAGATAAGCGAGAAGTTTCGCAACAACCACGGAGAGGCGTATTACCTGGATGAAATGGGAGACATCTACCTGAAGCAGGAGGATTTTGCAAAAGCTGAGGAGTTTTTATTGAAGTCCCTTACATTAACGCGAGCGCAAAAATTAAATGACCTGGAACCGCGAACGCTATCCAGTCTTGCCAATTTATACTTTGATAAAAACGATCTCGAACGGGCCTCATTATATTATGACACAGTATTTTACCTTCATGCGAAAACACAAAATGCTTTTGGGCAGGGTGAATCAAATCTTGGAAAAGGAAAGGTTCTTTTAAAGCAAGGAAAGTTTAAGGAAGCACTGTCACTCATTGACAAGACTTTTTTATCAGCTCAGGAAATTAAGGCGCGAACCCTTGAGATCAGTTGCCTCGAGGTTCTTGCCACCTTATACGAGCAACAGGGCGATTATAAAAAATCGTTAACCTACTACAAGCAATATCAATCTCTTCAGGATAGCCTGTTTAGTCAGGATATGCTTGATAAATTATTTCAGGATCAGCTGCGATTCGCCACCGAAACAAAGGATAGCGAAATTTCTGCCTTGAGCAAAGCACGAACAGCTCAGGATGAGGAAATGAGGCAACAAGACTTGTTAACGAATATTCTCGTAGTCGTTTCCGCCCTTTCCGCAATTTTGTTATTTACGGTTTACCGAAGTGGAACCAGAAGAAAGCGCATTAACGAACTTCTTCTGGAACATCAGCAGGAGATCAAAAAGCGGAGTGTTGAACTCGAACAGCTCAATCAGGTGAAGGATAAATTTTTCTCGATCATATCACATGATCTGCGGTCGCCTGTGAATGCCCTTGGATCAATTCTTGACCTTATCGATAGCAAAAATCTTACAATTGATGAATTCACACGCCTTACCCGAGAGCTTCGTGTTCAGGTTAATCACACAAAAACACTGATCACCAATTTACTGGATTGGGCATTGCTGCAAATGGATAACCTGAAAATTCAGGCAGAGAAGATAAATCTGAAACGAATTGTAGACGAAAATGCAAAGTTGCTGAGTTCCATGCATATGAAGCTGGTGAAAATCGTGAACAACATACCTGAAACGGCCATTGGATTTGCTGATCTCAATATGATCAACCTGGTATTCAGAAACCTGATCCTCAATGGAATCAAATTCACAGAGGATGGTGGACAGATTACCATAGCTGCTGAAGATGAGGGAGATCATTATAAAATTTCGATCGCTGACAACGGCGTCGGCATACGGCCCGAAGTTCAAAGTCTTATTTTTACAAAGACAACCGGGTACAGCACGCGTGGAACCGCCAACGAAAAAGGAACCGGCCTTGGATTGATCTTATGTAAAGAGTTTGTAGAACGCAATGGAGGCCAAATCTGGCTTGAAAGCGAAATGGGCAAAGGCAGCACATTCTACTTTACGATCAAGAAGCCAGCTTAATCACTAATTCTTCGGGTAGCCTGTACTCTTTTCTGGTTATTCGTCCATTTTCCACCTAATTTTGCTCTTCGTCATGAGCAGCAATAAACGTCTGTATTGGAGCCATGTAAGTTCAGCCTTTGATACCTTGTCGGAGGGTTTAAAACTTACATTGGGTCACCTGTGGAACTCACGGAAAAGCCGGAGGCATGTTGCTATTACCGATCCAACTTATTTTGCCAATCAGGTTGGAATTGCCACAGTACAATTTCCGCATGAAACAATTCCTGTTCCCGACAACGGTCGCTATCAACTCTACAATGAAATCGATGACTGCATTGTATGCGACAAATGTGTGAAGGTATGTCCGGTGAATTGTATTACCATTGAACCCATTAAGTCTCCAGAGGAAATCGGCAGAACGTCAGACGGTACACCGAAGAGAATCTACGCCGCCAGGTTTGACATCGACATGGGGAAATGCTGTTTCTGCGGACTGTGCACAACGGTGTGCCCCACAGAGTGTCTTACCATGACGAAGGAATACGACTTCAGCGTTTTTGATATCAAAGACCACAACTTTGAGTTTGCCACAATGACTCAGGATCAAATCACTGAAAAGAAATTACAGTGGGAAGAGCATCAAAAAAATAAGGCGGCAGCGGCCGGCGCTTCTCCAACGATCACTACGGAGTCAACGATCCCGCAGTCAGCACCGATCGTGACCGGTGCAAAACCTGTTTTCCGTCCACGGGTTAAACCACCTTCACCGCCTACTGAGCCTGCTTCATGACATTCATCACAGTCATATTTTATTTTTTTGAGATCCTTGCAGCCATCGCTGCCATAGCCATACTTTTTACACGCAACGTATTATATGCTGCACTTTTACTGATCATTTGCCTACTCGCGCTTGCGGGAATCTATATCATGACCGGCGCGGAGTTTTTGGCAATAAGTCAGATTCTGATCTACGCGGGAGGCGTGTTGGTACTCATCGTCTTTGGTATCATGCTGACAGGCAGGGTTACTGGGAAACCGCTCGAGGCAGATAGTAAAAACATTTTTATGGGCACGTTGGTAGGATTGGGGTTTCTGTTTTTACTTGTTTATGCCATCAATCTTACAACGTTCAATTTCCTTCCTCCACCCGCAGATCATGACCAGCAGCAGCATGTTGAAAAAATAGGCGTACTGATGATGAGCGACTACGTGGCACCCTTCGAATTGGCCGGTATTTTATTGTTGATTAGTCTGGTTGGCGCAGCCGTTATTGCGTCGTTTACAAAAACAAAAAGAAATGTTGCCGATTGATCATCTCCTGTACCTGAGTGCATTTCTGTTTTCAGCAGGCCTCGTTGTTGTTTTCACGAAACGAAATGCGATCATCATCCTGTTGGGCATTGAACTGATGCTCAACGCGGCCATCCTCAATCTTGTGGCTTTTAATCGCACACAACCTGAATTGTTTGACGGTCAAATCTTTGCGTTATTTGTTATTATCGTCGCGGTGTGCGAAGCTGCTGTAGGGATGGCGATCGTTTTGCGCGTGTATCACTTTTATAGTACTACCGTTCCTGATCAAATTAGCGAACTAAAAGAAAAGCCTTGACGGAAACTGCTGCAATACCTGATTTGCCCCTTACGTATTTGTCTTTTGCAGTGTTGCTATTGCCTTTACTTTCTTTCTTTCTCTGCCATACCATTGGCGAAAAGTTTTCGTGGCTGATTTCCTTGATGAGCACAGGCTTGCTCTTTCTCACTGTCATCGCAGCATTTATGTTGTATCAGGGTGCTTATGGACATACCGAATCTGTCATATCGTGGCCCTGGATAGCAATTGGAAAACATCCCGTTGAGGTTGGATTTCTTTTTAATGATCAGGTTGTTGTAATGACCCTGATGGTGGCACTGGTATCCGCGCTGGTGCACCTTTACTCGATTGGTTATATGGCCGGCGATCGCTCGTCAAAAAAATATTTTGCTTTCCTCGGCTTTTTTACCTTCGCCATGTTCGGCATTATTCTCAGCAGCAACTTATTAGTCACGTTTTGTTTTTGGGAATTAGTTGGTTTCAGTTCTTACAGGCTGATCAGTTATTATCGCGAGCAGAATAAGGCAGCATCGGCAGCAACAAAAGCATTTCTCATGAATCGCGTCGGCGACATGGGTTTTCTGGTTGGGTTATTACTCATCTGGACGGCTACCGGTAGTCTCGAGATCTCGCAGCTGAAACAAGTTTCATTTCCACTACAAACAGCCGCGGGCCTGTGTGTGTTTTTAGGCGTGATGGGAAAGTCAGCACAATTTCCATTGTTTACCTGGTTGCCAGATGCCATGAAAGCCCCAACACCGGTTTCGGCATTGATTCATGCCGCTACCATGGTAGCCGCTGGCGTGTACCTGCTGGTAAGAATACATTTCTTGTTTACGGCCGACGCCCTGATTGTCATTACATGGGTTGGCGCTTTAACTGCATTACTCGGAGCGGTTGCTGCCCTTTTCCAGTACGACTTAAAGAAAATTCTGGCGTATTCCACCATGTCGCAGTTAGGATTAATGGTGATGGCGATGGCCGCTTCTCCGGAAGGTTCATTTCTTCATTTGCTTAATCATGCTTTCTTTAAAGCCGGCTTGTTTCTGGGCGCGGGCGCTGTCATTCACGCCATGCACATAGCCCATCATACAGAAAAGGACGTTGACGTGCAGGATATCCGGAACATGGGTGCCCTCAGAACACAAATGCCCGTTACTTTTATTTGCTTTGCTATATGTAGTGCGGCACTGGCAGGCCTGCCACTCACTTCAGGCTTTGTTTCAAAAGACATTCTTCTGTCGCAACTTGGTGCACACGCAGATTCTGTCTGGAGTGCCCAGGGGATTATCACGATTGTGGCTTGGGCAACCGCTTTTCTCACTCCCGTTTATACCTTCCGGTTATGCTGGTATGTATTTTTCGGAACAATGAAAAACGACCTGGTAGTACTACAGGAAGCTCCTGTGATCATGCGCATCCCGATGATTGTACTTGCGTTTTTATCATTGACGGTTGCTGTTTCGTTCGCACCCTTCACCTTTAGCGCATGGTCGACCAGGTTGATGTCCTTGCAGACATTTGAAGAATCAACGTATATTCCTTATATGACAACGTTCATCATTATCCTGGCTTTTGTCGTCGGATACGTGCTGTATCGAAATCAGCCAACACGGTCGCGTTCCCGATTTCTTACACAAAATTTTCTCCTGGACTCTTTTTATGTAACTTTTATCATTCGCCCGTTCCACGCTATTTCCGCACGCACCTTATCTTTTGATAAAAAGTTTATTGATAACGGTATTCATACTGTCGCTTATCTGCAGGTCTCATTTTCTCATCTTGCCTCCTGGTTTGACAGCACTGTTCTAGACGGCTCAGTCAACCTGCTGGCAGCAGTAGCGGGCCGGTTGGGAACGTTGACACGTTACCTGGCCGCTGGTAAAATTCAAACCTACATCCTTTGGGCTATGCTGATGCTGATTATCTTTATGATTTGGTTTTTAATTCTCTAGCATGCAGCACCTGATTTCCTTTTTAATCTTTCTTCCCATCAGCGCTGCATTGCTTGGATTGTTTGTCCCCCCGGAGAAGAAAGACTTCTTTCGATTTTTAGCATTGGCTGTGAGTATTCTTCAGGTGATCATCCTGTTGTTTATTTTTCAATCCTATTACACAACGAATACTGCATTTCGTTTGGTCGAAAAAACATCCTGGATTACCCTTCATGTCGGGGCGTGGGGATCCTTCAAGGCAGAATATTTTGTGGGACTTGACGGATTAAGCTTGTCGATGGTTTTCCTCGCTGTTTTAGTAACCCTCATCGCGGGCATTGCTTCCTGGACGATTGACAAACAGGTAAAAGGTTATTTCATTCTTTTCCTCTTACTGAACGGAGCCGTGATAGGAAGTTTCTGTGCATTGGATCTTTTGCTATTTTATTTGTTTTTCGAATTCATGCTCTTGCCCATGTATTTTCTTATTGGCATCTGGGGCGGGCCAAGGCGCGAATACGCTTCTATTAAATTCTTTCTTTACACGTTGTTGGGTTCCATCCTGATTCTTATTGTTGTCATTGCGCTCTACATTTCCGTTAAAGATCCTGCAAGCACTCCCGACAGCATTACACACTCATTCAATATGCTCTACATGCGGGATCCTTCTAATTTTATAGAAGGATCTCTCCTTCATCACGCTTCCGGATGGATGCTTGGCCCATTTTCAGCGAGACTGTGGGCATTCTTACTTTTATTTATCGGGTTTGCCATTAAGTTGCCAATGGTACCCTTACACACATGGCTACCGGACGCGCACGTGGAAGCGCCTACACCTGTTTCCGTATTGCTCGCTGCATTGCTGTTAAAAATTGGAGGCTATGGTCTGCTGCGGCTTGCTTATCCGGTATTTCCGGATGGTGCCGTTTACTTCAGCTGGTGGGTCGGACTTTTTGGTGTTATCTCGATCATTTATGGCGCAATGAATGCGTTGGCGTCCAAAGACCTGAAACGATTAATCGCCTATTCGTCTGTTTCACACATGGGATTTGTCATTCTCGGTATAGCATCTGTAACCGTAGAGGGAATAAGCGGAGCTGTGTATCAAATGTTCAGTCATGGCATCATTTCAGCTATGTTGTTTTTGCTTGCAGGAGTAATCTCCGACAGAACCCACGATCGTCTTATCGAAAACTACTCAGGCCTCTCAGCGAAGATGCCCATATACACTGGCTTTATCATCGTAGCATTTTTCGCATCGTTGGGTCTTCCTGGTTTTTCAGGTTTCATTGCTGAAATTCTTACGTTGTTAGGTGCCTTTTCGTCACCCGCAGTAAACAAACTGCTTCCCGTTTGGATGGCGATTGTGGCAATATCCGGCCTTTTGCTTTCAGCATCTTACTATCTCTGGACAATTCAGCGGATGTTTTACGGAAAGTTTAACTATAAGGCAGATAGTACATTCGTATTGCACGATCTCGATCGCCGGGAATACAGCACGTTGCTTCCGCTTGCATTGCTTGCCCTTTGCTTCGGCATCTTCCCTCAACTGCTATTGGACTTCATCAACCCTTTTGCCGAACAAACTGTGCAAGCTGTTTTGAATTCTGGCCTGCTTAATCCCTGACTACTATGGGACTTTCAGAAAAGCTACAATGGACTGCTGATAGTATCTCTTTTCTTGTTCCTGAATTTATTTTGATTTCAGGGATGCTCATGCTGCTGATAGGCGGATTACTCATCAGGAAGGACAGCGAAGCTTTTTCACTTATTACCATTTCTATTTTTCTCATTGCAGGATTCATCACTGTCATGAATTGGCCAACCCGGCCGATCGTATTGTTGCAGGGAACGATAAGGACAGATGACTTCTCATCCTATTTGAAATTACTATTTCTTGGTGGAGGAATTTTAACGGTGTGGATGACCCTCTGCGAGAAGCAAAAATTCAGATCAGAATATTTTGTTCTGCTCACCACCATCGTGGCTGGTTCGCACTTACTCGTTATGAGCATGAATTTCGTAACCTTGCTCATTTCACTGGAGCTCATCTCCATCAGTTCGTATTTACTGGTCGGATTTGGTTTTACCAAACAGGGCTCAGAAGGAAGCCTAAAGTATTTTCTTTTTGGTTCTGCAGCCACCGCGATGATGATTTATGGCATGTCACTTTTGTATGGATTGTCGGGTACGTTAGATTTCTCATCCAACGCCTTTGTAGAAAAGCTTATCGAAACTCCGACGCCTTTGTTTTTTATCGGAGGATGTATGGTGCTTGCCGGATTTTTGTTCAAAATTTCAGCCGTGCCATTTCACCTGTGGACTCCCGACGTGTATCAGTCAGCGCCGGTTTCTGTGGTGGCATTTCTTTCGGTAGTACCCAAATTGGCAGGTGTGGGAGCGTTGGCAAAATTCATTTTGGCCATCAACCTGTTTGGACAGTCAGTCTACGATTGGCAGGTGGTTATCGTAGTTATTGCGTTATTATCCATTACTGTAGGGAATTTATCGGCACTTTGGCAAAATGATGCAAAGCGCATGATGGCCTATTCCTCCATCGCGCAATCAGGTTTTTTATTGATTGGCATTGCCGCATTTACCAATGAGGGACTTCACTTCCTGCTGTTCTATGCCAGTATTTTCCTGTTGATGAATTTTCTGGTTTTCGTTATTCTGCAGCAATTCGAAATTGGATTTGGCATTACCTCCATTCCTGAAATGGCAGGCTTGGCAAAAAGAGCGATGGTGCCCGCAGTACTGATTTTAATTGGACTTGTGGCTTTAACGGGGCTACCACCCACCGGCGGTTTTATCGCTAAGCTGTTCATTTTCACATCCCTGTGGGACTCCTACACGCAATCCGGGAAAACGATCATACTTGTTCTGTTTCTTGTCGGATTGGTAAATACGGTGGTGTCCCTGTTCTTCTACCTCAAAATCCCATACTATCTTTTTATCAAAAGCGGAAACTCAACGCCTGAAGCTCGACTCAAAACGCCACTTCTTTCGATTGTTCTACAGATTCTTTTGGCCATGCTCGTTCTGTTGCTATTCTTCCAGCCGGACTTATTGATGGGTTGGATTAATAGGATTAACTTTGTGCTTTAGGAACAGTTAATAGGGAAAAGTTAATAGTTAATCGTGAGTACTTTAGGGAACTCTTGATCATCATTTAACCTTTTAACTATTAACAATTAACAGATAACTGCTTATGAGTGACCAGCTGCACCATGAATGTGGGATTGCCTTGATTCGCCTCCGGAAGCCACTCTCCTACTACATCCAAAAATATGGAACTTCCTATGCCATGAATAAGATGTACATCCTCATGGAAAAGCAACATAACCGCGGTCAGGATGGAGCCGGAATTGCAAATATAAAAATCGATCAGAAGCCTGGTTTCAGATTCATCAGTCGCTACCGGTCTATAAAAGCTCAACCGATCGCACACCTCTTTAAAAAAATCGGAAAAAAATACGTTAAGGCGCAAAAGGAAGGAAAAGAAAAATTTAAGGACGAAAACTGGCTCAAGGAAAAGGTTGCATTTACCGGAGAGCTTTGGCTGGGGCACCTTCGTTATGGTACACATGGCATGAACAGCATCGAAAACGTTCATCCGTTCTTAAGGCAGAACAACTGGCGAAGCCGAAATCTTGTTATGGCTGGAAACTTTAACATGACGAATGTTGACGAGCTGTTCAATGTATTGGTCGATCTTGGTCAACATCCGAAAGACAAAGTAGATACCGTTACGGTGATGGAAAAAATCGGCCATTTCCTGGATGAAGAAGTTCAGACCCTGTTTGAAAAATATAAAGATCAGTTTACCAATAAAGAAGTTTCAGACATTATAGAAACCGAACTCGATCTTGAGCGTGTATTAAAGCGTGCTTGTAAGGATTTTGATGGTGGTTATACCATGGCCGGCCTCACGGGTTCCGGGTCTGCATTTGTTGTGCGTGATCCTTCCGGCATTCGTCCGGCATACTTCTATGCCGACGATGAAATTGTCGTGGTCGCATCGGAAAAGCCTGCCATTAAAACAGCGTTCAATGTCGACTACAATCAGATAGAAGAAATCAAACCTGGTTTTGCGCTGATCATCAACAAAAACGGAGAGTTCGAACAAAGGCAGATTCTGAAAGAACTGGAGAAAAAATCGTGCAGTTTTGAACGCGTTTATTTTTCAAGGGGTACCGATCCCGAAATTTATAAGGAAAGAAAACAATTGGGCCGGTTGCTGGTACCTCAAATTCTGAAGGCCATTAATTTCGATCTGAAAAATACCATCTTCTCTTACATCCCGAATACTGCAGAGACAGCGTTCCTGGGCATGATGGAAAGCATCGATGATTTTCTGGTAAGGAAGCAAAAGGATATTATCATCGACGGCAAGCCAACGGTTGATTCCTGGGATGACCTTCTCTCATTTCGTCCTCGCATAGAAAAGATCGTTTCCAAAGACGTGAAGCTGCGAACGTTCATTACGGATGACAGTCATCGCGATGAGATGGTGGCGCACGTGTACGACACCACGTTTGAGGTGGTCAACAAAGGAAAGGACACCCTGGTCGTCATTGATGATTCTATTGTGCGAGGCACAACATTAGAAAAGAGTATTCTTAAAATGCTGGATCGCCTGAATCCAAAAAAAATAGTAGTGGTATCTTCCGCCCCCCAGATTCGTTTCCCGGATTGCTATGGAATTGATATGAGCCGCATGGGTGACTTCGTGGCTTTCCGGGCTGTCATTCAACTCATCAAAGAACAAGGCAAAGAATATTTATTGGGAGAAGTCTACGAGCAGTGCTTGCAGTCGGAGCACGAAGAACACCCTGTAAATCATGTAAAAAAACTATACGAGCAATTTACATACGAAGAAGTATCCGAAAAGATTACTGACATCGTGCGACCGGCGGAAATGAAAGCTGACCTTGAGGTGGTTTTCCAAACGGTTGACAATCTTCACAAAGCGATTCCTTACCATCGGGGAGACTGGTACTTCACCGGAGATTTTCCAACAAAAGGCGGCATGCGCGTGGCCAATCGTGCGTATGTAAACTATATGGAAGGGCGTTTAGTGCGAGCATACTAATCCGGAAGTTCAAAATCAAACACGATCTTATTCATGCAGTTGAAATGTCCTTTCGGGCATTTTGCATACCCGATTTTTGAACACGGCCTGCACCCAATGTGGGTGTTTTCCAATAGCGAATATTTTGTCCGATAAGGATACATGCCGAAATCCGGAATCGTATTGCCCCAGATGCTGATCACTTCGCGTTTGAAGGCGGCAGCTATGTGCATCACGCCAGTATCGTGACTAAAAACATATACAGCATTTTTAACGATGCTGGCGGACTGATTCAAGTTACATTTTCCACATGCATTGTAGATGATCGTTTGCTCAGGTTCCGTTAAGCTCTTCTTTTCAAAAAAAAGTTTTATTGCTTCGCCAGTATCAACGTCTTCTTTGCCGCCCAATAAAATAATCGGGCGTTTGATTCTTGCGCATAGTTCAATCATTCTGTTCAGCGGTAGTTTTTTGGTAGCGTGCTGCCCGCCGATAGCATACACCACATACCCCGATCGATGTGATGCCGGCAACCACTCGGGAGGTATCACATCCTTTTCAGGAATAAAATAATCCAGGCCCAACGAATCGTTTTTTATTCCCAGCGACTTCGCAGTATCGAGATAACGATCGACAATGTGAACCGGTGGAAGCTTGTTGATTTTAAGATTCACCATCAACCACTTCTCAAAATTGAGTTTATTAAAACTATGTGATCGAACGCCAAGCAACAGTTTTATGATTCGTGTTCTGAGATTATTATGCAAGTCGATAATGCAGTCAAAATTCTCCTTTCTCAATTCCTTTACGAAATCCAGCAAACTATCTTGCAGATAGTGCATTTTATCGATGTAGGGATTCTCCTGAAAGATGGGAGCAAATTGCTTTTTTGTGGCGTAATGAATTTGGGCACTATCCAATTGTGTCTTTAGTACGCGGATCACTGGCGTAGTCAACACAATATCACCAATGGAGGAAAACCGGATAATGAGAATCTTCATTCAGATCACAAAATAACGCAGTAAATTACGAATTGTATACTATTTTAGAACTGGGAATCGTTTCCCGTCGTTAACAACATATTACCATGAATTATTGGCTCGTAAAATCCGAACCTTCTACCTATTCCTGGGAAGATCTTCAAAAAGACAAAAAGACCACGTGGGATGGGGTACGCAACTATCAGGCTCGTAACAATCTCAAAGACATGAAGAAAGGTGACCTGCTATTGTTTTATCACAGCAATGAGGATAAAGCCATCGTTGGCATCGCGAAAGTTGCCAAAGAGCAATTTCCAGATCCTAAAGATAAAGATTGGATTGCAGTGGAAATTTCGCCGGAACGCAAACTCAAAACACCTGTAACGCTTGCCCAGGCCAAAGCAGATAAACACCTTTCCAATATGGTTTTAGTGAAATCATCACGTTTGTCGGTTCAACCCGTGAAAAGAGAAGAGTTCGATTGGATCATCAGCCTAAGCGAAGGATAATTACCATGATCCGAACCACGAACATATTTTTCTTCGTACAACAGTTTCTCCTGTGTGCAGGAATTTTTGTTGGTGTTTTTCAACCTATGCATGCCCAGGAGTTTGAGCAAACCCGTTATGAAAAAGAGATAAAGTCGTCCGACTATGACTACACCGTTGTACCTCTGAAGGAGCAAGGATTGGCGCTGATACACGATCCCGATAAATTTGAGGGAGGAAAAAAGGTTCAGGAAATTGTATTGATTGATACGAACATGCAGGAGACCTGGAAAACCGACCTGAAGCTTGAGGCGGCTTTCAAATTTATCGGGTATGAATACATGCCTGGTGTACTATACCTGCTCTATCGCGTTGGCGATACCGACTACAATGATCTTCATTTGATCAGTATCCAAATCGATACCCATGAGATCGAAAACTACAGAATTAAGCATCAGTTTAACCTGAGACTGAGTCATTTTTTTATGGTAGGTAACAGCGCCGTCTTCGGCGGATATATCAGCAAAGAATCTTCCATCATCATTTTTGACCTTGCCACAAGCAGGATAAAAGTAGTTCCTGGCTTTTTCCTCAACGAAAGCGAATTACTGGACCTGAAGGCCAATGAGAATAATACCTTTAATGCACTGCTGGTGGAGCATAGCAATGCCAACAATACCAAACTGATGCTCCGAACCTATGACGAAACCGGTAGTTTACTCCTTGAAGATCTGATTGACGTAGATAAAGACGTCGTTATCATTTCAGGACTTACCAGCTCCTTATCGCGTGAAGAATTATTTATTGCAGGCTTTTATGGGTATGGCAATACCCAGCAGGCGGTTGGGCTGTATTCTGTGTTGGTCGATCCTTTTTCACAGCAAAAAATCCAGTATCATGAGTTCGCACTGCTCGATCAATTTGCCGATTATATGGGTCCCAAAAGAGCGGCCAAAACCATTGCAAAAGAGCGACAAAGAAAAATGGACGGCAAAAGACCAGAATTAAAAATATCGGCACACCCCGTTCGCATTCAGGAGCAACCCAATGGGTTTCTGCTTTTGGGAGAAGTGTACCTACCGTCTACCAATTTCAATTCCAATCCGTACAGCTACTATCCAACTGCAGGGTTTTATCCGTATGGTCTCAATGCTATTGGTCGCGGATACAACGCGCCGCCCTATGCTGGCCCGGCAAATTATTCTCAAAATACTGAAGTAAGAGTGTTGGAAACTTTTGTGACTTTATTTGATGCAACCGGTGAAATAATATTCGACCAAAGTCTTCCGGTGACTGACGTGAAGCTCGCAAACGTTGACCAGGCATCTGATTTTATAACCTATCAGGATAAAATCATGCTCGGATATCGGAAAGAAAGTGACTTATTTATTAAAACAGGAAATATCAAAAGCAGCCAGTTTACAACCGACACGTTAAAAATAGAACTAAAGAACGAGTCTGACGTTGTACACATCGAGCCGGAAGGAGAGTCCAATATCCGACATTGGTACAATAATAATTTTTATGTGTTCGGTCGGCAATCAATAAAGGATAAAAATAAAGATGGAAATGCCGTTCGCTACGTTTTCTTTATCACCAAGCTTGAGGCAAAATAACCATCGCTTCTTTTTCTGCCTTATCCTTTTCTCTGTGATTACGGCTTCAGAGGCGCAGGTCCGTCAGGTCAGCCAAATTGAGATCCCCCTGGGCCCATGGGAGGACGTTAATCAATACAACCTCATATCAATGCGCGAGCAAGGGTTGCTCTTTGTTCGGAGACTTTCAGGAAACACCGAGGATCAACTACTCCTAACACAGTTGGACACGTTGCTCAATAAGGGATGGGAGAACACCGTCCGCATTCCTAAATCCGCCGCCCTTGTGAAGGAGCAACTGCGGGGAGACCTCGTGTATTTGCTTTTGAGGAACCGCGCTGAATTTCTGTTGATTGCTATTCAGGTAAATGATGGAACCGCTCTTCTTACCCCCTTAAAGAATCCTCTCCTTTTTAACCCGACCGAGCTTTCCATCACCGATGATGTGGTTCTTATCGGTGGTTATTACAATCAAAGGCCTTTGGTATTCTATTATAATTTCAAGCAGCAACAATCCAAAATTTTACCGGGATTCTTTAACGAGGTCGGAGAACTCAATCAACTCAAAACGTACGATGACGGAACGATTGAAGCCATTGTCAGCGCCAAAAATATCGATCAACGAAAGAGTCTCTGGATCCGAACTTATGATGCAAATGGAGATTTATTAAAAACAACACTGCTTCAACCTGAGCCGGAAAAAAATTTGATCTTTGGAAAGTCGTTCCAACTGGAAGATGGAAGAGAAGTTGTTTTGGGCTCCTATGGAAGATATACCGACTACGCTCGCGGGATATTCTCTGCGGAAATCAATGACGAAGGTAAATCGACGATTACCTATCACAATTTTGGTGAACTGCAACGCTTTTTCGGCTACATGAAACCGAAGCACGAAAAACGGGTCCTGGAGCGTATCGAGAAAAAAAAACTGAAGGGTAGAAAACTGAGATATAGCTATCACTATCTGGTGCATGATGTTATCCCGTACCAGGATGAATTTATTTTATTGGGAGAGGTTTTTTATCCTCACTATACGTATAGCAGCGGACGAAGCTTTGGGGCTTTTTTAGGCAACGGGTTTTCACGTTCCGATTTAATATTTGATGGATATCAATACACACACGCGGTGATAGCCGGATTCGACAAAACCGGTCAGCTTCTGTGGGACAACAGTTTTAAAATAGACAATGTCAAAACCATGAGTTTGCAACAATTCGTTAAAATTCAGCCGTTCGAACATAAACTTGACATGCTCTATGTTTTTGATAATTCATTACGATCAAAAACCATCCTGGAAACCGATGTGATCGAAAACACCGTTACCTCAGCCTTATACAACAGTAATCCTAAAAGTACCACTACAGAATTAAACAAACTTGAGAATTGGTACGATGGGCACCTGTTCGCCTATGGCGCGCTTCAGATCAGAAACCCCGTCGCTTCTGATGGCACACGGACAAGCAGGAGGGTATTTTATATAACCAAAATTGTCTGTAAATGATAGCTCACTGTTTTTGAAACCCATACGTGCCGCGGCAAAAGATTTTAGGGAAAGCCTTAATTTATTATCTTCGTGCCCGCGCACCAGCAATAGGCGCGCAGGCCGCATGCAGAAGAAACTCATTCTCGACTCAGACCTGCTTGATATCACGCTTAATCGCCTTTGCCAGCAACTTATTGAAAATCACGACCCTTTTGATCAAACTGTCATACTGGGTCTTCAGCCCCGGGGCATTTATCTCGCGGAACTAATTCATGCCAAGCTGGAGATGGAATTGAAAATCCGCATCCCCCTGGGATACCTGGATGCCACCTTTCATCGCGATGATTTCAGACGAAGGGAAATACCTGCCAAGGCTAGTGAAACCCGAGTTCCATTTGTTCTAGAGGGAAAGACGGTGATTCTTATTGATGATGTTCTATTTACAGGACGAACCGTAAGGGCTGCCCTTGATGCCATGATCGCATTTGGCAGACCTGAAAAGGTGGAACTTCTTGTTCTTATTGATCGGCGACGCACCCGCGACCTTCCCATTGCTGCCAATTATGTTGGTAAGTATGTAGACACCATCGATACACAACGGGTTTTGGTAGAGTGGAAAGCGCAGGGAAACAAACAAAACAAGATCTGGTTAATCAACAAGGATAAGTAACGCTATGTCGAAGCTCAGCCAAAGACACCTGCTCGGAATTAAAAACATCACACGCGAAGACATTGAACTTATTTTTGAAACTGCCGATAATTTCAAAGACGTTATTAACCGACCGATCAAGAAAGTCCCGTCCCTCCGTGACGTAACAATTGCCAACATTTTTTTCGAAAACTCTACGCGCACCCGGCTTTCATTTGAGCTTGCCGAAAAGCGATTATCTGCCGATGTGGTTAATTTTTCTGCCTCCACAAGTTCGGTAAAAAAAGGTGAAACACTATTGGACACGGTGAACAACATTCTCGCCATGAAAGTGGACATGGTGGTGATGCGGCACGCCAGCGTAGGAGCACCTCATTTTTTATCCAAGCACATCAAAGCCAATATTATCAATGCCGGGGATGGAACGCACGAACATCCTACGCAGGCGCTGTTGGATGCTTTTTCAATTCGTGAAAGACTAGGTTCTCTGGCCAATAAAAAAGTGGCCATTATCGGCGACATACTTCATTCGCGTGTTGCATTGTCCAATATTTTTGCCCTTCAAAAAATGGGTGCGAAGGTGATGGTATGCGGACCGCCAACGTTGCTTCCCAAATTTATTTCCAATATCGGGGTGCAGGTTGAACTGGATATACGCAAAGCGCTGGAATGGTGCGATGTCGCTAATGTGTTGCGTATTCAGCTGGAGCGTCAACAAATAAAATACTTTCCATCCCTTCGTGAGTACACCTTGTATTATGGCATCAATAAAAAAATGCTGGACGATCTTAATAAAGAGATTGTGATCATGCATCCCGGACCTATCAATCGTGGTGTGGAGTTAAGTAGTGACGCAGCCGATTCACAACACTCAATCATTCTCGACCAGGTAGAAAATGGAGTTGCCATTCGTATGGCAGTATTGTACTTACTGGCGGGGTCAACCCAATAGCCCCGTGCCTCTTCAGTCTTTTACTGCGGATCATCTCAGCCAATTAAAGGAGATTCAACCGGAAGGATGGCAACCTATTGCACCAGTTTTTCAGTTTTATCTCGAATCATCCTTTTGCTTTCCCATCAGTTTTTTTGCAGATGGAAATCTTGCGGGTGTAGGTGTGATTATTTTTCATGGTACCACCGCCTGGTTGGCACACATCATTGTAAGTCCAGGCCATCGAAACAAAGGAATAGGCAGTCAAATCACCAGGGCATTAATCGAACGCGCAGAAAAGCAGTCATGCAAAACCATTTCGCTTATAGCAACCAGTCTGGGAGAGCCGGTATATACCAAACTGGGATTCAGGAAAGAGCTTGATTACATTTTTCTTCAACACAAGAAGCCCGCGTATAAAGTCAGTCAATCAAGTCTCCCATATGAAGAGCAGTATTACAACCAAATTTTAACGCTTGATCGTGAAGTGTCTGGCGAAGACAGGACTTCATTACTCATGCCGCATTTACGCGATTCCAGAATAATGCTAAGCCAGGAAAAAATTTCAGGATTTTACATACCTGCACTGGGCGAAGGATTGGTCATCGCCGAGGACTCAACAACGGGCCTCGCGTTGCTATCGGAGCGATTAACTCCAGAAAAAAATCGCATTGCTGTTCCGTCCGAAAACATCAGCGCTATTGACTTCCTGGCGAAGCGTGAATATTCAGAATTTCTGAGAGGTAGCCGTATGTATCTGGGCGAAAAACTTACCTGGCAGCCGGCAAAACTATACAGCAGAATCGGTGGAAATTTAGGTTGATTCCGACAACCAGCGACCGACTGAATTCATATAGGATGCCTTACCTCGTTTTTGTAGTTTTGTTACTCTAAACAGAAATTTCATGATCTATAATTCCATCATTGAAACGATTGGCAACACACCCCTTGTGCGGTTAAACAACGTGACGAGGGAAATCGCCGGAACAATATTGGCGAAAGTGGAGTACTTCAATCCGGGCAATTCTACCAAAGACCGCATGGCACTGAAAATGATAGAGGACGCTGAGAAGGCAGGTATCCTGAAACCCGGCGGCACCATCATTGAAGGAACGAGCGGAAATACAGGTATGGGGCTTGCACTTACGGCAGTAGCAAAAGGATACAAGTGTATTTTCACCATGGCTGATAAGCAATCACAGGAAAAAATCAATATTCTGAGGGCCGTCGGTGCAGAGGTTATTGTGTGCCCTACCAACGTTGAACCTGAAGACCCACGATCGTATTACTCCATTGCGCGTAAACTGAACAAAGACATTCCCAATTCCTATTATCCAAATCAATACGATAACCTCTCAAACACGGCAGCACACTACGAGACGACAGGCCCGGAAATCTGGAATCAGTCTGCCGGAAAAATCACACATTATGTGGCTACGGTGGGTACTGGTGGTTCGATGTGCGGCACAACAAAATATTTGAAAGAACAAAACAAAAAAATATTTTCACTGGGTATTGACACCTACGGTTCTGTGTTTAAAAAATATAAGGAAACCGGACTCTTCGATAAAAATGAGGTGTATCCGTATTTGACGGAAGGATTCGGGGAAGACATCCTTCCCAAGAATGTAAACTTTGATGTCATTGACCAGTTCATAAAAGTGACAGACAAAGACGGAGCTATCATGGCCCGGAGGCTGTCGCGGGAAGAGGGATTGTTTGTGGGATGGAGCAGTGGTTCTGCCGTGCATGGCGCTTTGGAATACGCCCGTGAGCATCTTAAGAAAGATGACATCATGGTTATTTTACTTCCGGATCACGGCACACGCTACCTGAATAAGGTTTATAATGATCAGTGGATGAAAGACCACGGTTTTTTGGAAGAGCGTACGTTTTCAACGGCAAAGGATATTATTCTGCACAGAAACGGTAAAGACAGTCTGTTTACCGTTACTAAAGCTGCAACCATCGGAGACGCAATTCGAATTTTAAGCAAAGAAGGTATTGACCAGGTGCCTGTTATCGATGGTAACGACTTTGTGGGAAGTATCGGCGCTGCAGGATTACTGGAAAAAATTATCTCTGACCCTCAGATTACACAGCGCACGGTGGGCGAAGTGATGGAAAAACCGATGCAATTCGTAGGACAGGACAGCACCCTGGATGTATTATCCTCCATGCTGAATAAAAACAATAAAGCTTTGCTGGTACGTGATGATACGGAGAAGATTCACATCATTACCCAGCATGATGTGTTAAAGGCAATGACATTCTGATTTTTATTTTCCTTTTAATACTTCAATCTCAACACGGTCGTTGTACGTAGACAGCGTACTGTTCTGTCCGTAGATCATCATACTACCGCCCTCACCTTTGGTTGTTATGCGGTCGGCATCAATACCCTGACTTATCAAATAGCTTTTCAGTGTTTCAGCACGAAGCTCAGATAACTGTTTTGCTGTAGTTTTCTCCTTTTTGTTTCCGGGGTCGGTCGCGAAGTAGTTTGTACTCGTTCCCATACTTACCACATCACGATCCTCCTTGCCGTTGGTGTGGCCGTGAATCTTTATTTTATATTTTGGCTCTTCCTTCATCAATTGAGCAAGGCCGTCAAGTTCATCCTGGGACTGTGGTTGAAAGATGGCAGAGTTTCGTAAAAAGAATACTTTATTGAATTCTATATAGTCCCCTTTTCTTGATCGGATCAAGGGAAGCGTGAGAATTGCCTCCTGCTCAGGTCCGATTGTAACATCTTCACCCGCGGGTTCCTTATAGTTGAATGCCTGGCTTATAGGTTTGTAGCCGGGGGCACTCACTGTGATAATATACACAGAAGCGGCATTTCTGGGAGGGTTTAGGTATACAATGTCATTTCCGTTATACGCCTGGTATTGAGCCGCCTTGGCCGACTCCATAATGTGGACTTCCCCCATCACTTTAGTTCCCTTCTCTGAATCAATCAACTTAAAGTAAAAGGGTTTGCCGGAAGGTTTGGGGGCTTCAACCACAGGTTTTTCCTGTACTACCGGAGTTTCTACAACGGGTTGTTTAGGTTCTTCAATTACTACCAGGGGTACCGGGTCAGTCACTACAGGAGACTCGGGTTTGGTTTCTGCAATTGGCTCGTTGGGTGTGAGTTTCACCTCCGCATTCGTTTGTGTTTCTCCTAATACACCGGTGAAAACCCAGGCGTCTTTAAACTCAGTATCCATTCTTATTTTCAAAACCTGAGCGAACGCATGCTTCCTATCATCCGATTCAAGCAGGTACACATAGTATAATTTCCGCAGGGGGTTGATGGCATATTGCGCACTAAAGCTCATTTTATTGACTTTGTCCGTGAGGCGGATGGCATTGTCATGAACTGCAAAAACCCCGATGACCAGATAATTCTTTGGCGGATTTTCCTGTGCTGACAGGGAAAAACATACTGCTAAAAACAGAAGCACCAACACTATTTTGCCTTTCTTCATGACCGGATAAAAATTTAGACTTTCTAAGGTAAGAAAAAAAAATTGGTGGAGAAAACCCTCAAACCGCTACCCTCACTATTTCTGGGGAAGCCGTTTGGTTATTTCTTCCAGCATCTCCAATTGCATTTGCTGCATTTCAAACAGACGTTGTTGCTGGTTGAGAATGAGATGATCTACCTTCTCGTGCAGCATACGGATCTCCAGTTCTGCCTTCAGGTTCACCTGGTAATCATGTTTTGAACGGATTCTGTCTTTTTCTTCCTGCCGGTTCTGGCTCATCATGATCACCGGCGCCTGGAGGGATGCCAGACAGGACAAAATTAAATTCAAAAGGATAAATGGGTAAGCATCAAAAGCACCAGACTGAAGCAAATAAATATTCAGAACAATCCACAAAAAAATGAACCCAAAAAAAGACAGAATAAAAGTCCAACTTCCACCGAAGTAGGCAATGCGATCGGCAACACGCTGTCCGAGTGTAAGTTTTTCGTCGAAGGTTTCATCGATGTCGTCAGAAATTGTCTGATTGCTATGAAGGGCTTCGAGCACTTCTCGCTCCAGCTTGGTGAGCGTACCCAATTCGTCTTCGAGATCTGAGGTTATATATTTGTTTCGATAATCATTCAATTCAGGAATAGCCATGCAGCTTGTATCACTGAAATGCGGATGATCATCTTTTATTTTCTTCAAAATAACCTGTCGAACATCCTTAGCCTCCACACGCTGATTCTTCGGAAACTCCTTTCCGGAAAGATCACTAACAAAATTTTCCACAATTTCTCTTTACTAGTCTTCCAGGATTTCTACCTCTACACGCACATTGGATTGCGCCAGAGTATGTTCAACATCATAGAGAGGTTTTTTTCCACCCCACGCTTTTACTTCAATTCTGCTTCCATCAATACCCTGAGCCTCCAGGTATTCTTTGACAATCTCTGCCCGACTTTCAGATAGTTTCATGGCGGAGCCATAGGCGTTTTTGCTACCCGTCAGTGAAAAGAAATTTTTATCCGGTCCTACTGTTATAATTTTACCCGAACCACCACCGTTGGTGTGGCCATGTAGTCTGATTTTGTATTTACCATTTTCTTTCATCATGTCTACCAGCAACCCCACTTCCGAACGGGACTCAGAGCGGATAATGGCAGCATCCTTATAGAAGTACAAATCATACATCACTGCGATGTCACCTTTCTTAAGTCTGACTAATTCAAATGGTAATATAAATTGGCCCTGGCCTTCGCTAATCTGCGTCACTTCAGCGCTGACCAACGGATTGTTGTAATTCAAAGTCTTCTTGATAGGACGATATCCAAGAATCTCACAGGCAAATAATATGTCTCCTGATTTGTTTGTTGGCTTTACCATTACATTTTCGTTCGCCTTGTAAGAGCTTGATTTCTTGTTCGTCTCGACATTGATCAAGTCAATATTGCCGCTAACCGAATCGCCGGTTACAGATGAATAAACTTTGAAGAAATACCATTTACCTGTCTCATCATTTTGCCGGGCGCCTGCAGGCGGAGGAGGAACTGTTGAACTACTGAATGTTGTCGGTGTGCTTACAGGTGCTGATGTTGTTGACTGGGCCGGCTTATCTGAAGTTGTAATCGCCGAACTGCCAAATGTTGCCGATGCGACTCCTGCCGCTACTGTTCCGTTGGACGGTTTGCCTGAGGGTGTAACCGCAGCACCGCCAAATGTTGCGGGTGCGACTCCTGGTGCTGCTGTCGTTCCGTTGGCCGGCTTGTCTGAAGGTGTAACGGTAGTCTCCTTGTTTGTATCGGGATTGACGTCAATTCCTACAACGGCCATTACCGTGGGTTTCCCATACACCCAGGTATCAGGGTATGGGCTTTGAGCCTGAAGTTTTTTTGCTTCTTCAATGGCCAATGCGTGATCACTGGTCTTCGAAATAAAAACATAGTAAAGTTTCTTGTTTTCATTAAAAGCGCAGTCAGCATTGAAGTTTTGCTGCTTGGCTTTACTGACAAAACTCACTGCGTTTTCATAAATGTTAAAAGCACCAATCACAACATAGTTGGAGTCTTCATCGATCACTTTCTTATCCTGGGAATTTGCTTGGATGGGGAAAAGCGTCGAGAGGAGAATGACGAATATCAGGTATAGTATTCTCATGACAGGGTGGGTTTACCTAACAAATATGCAAAGAAGTAAGCAATCATCAATGGGATTTACATATGCTGCCCGGAGATGACCCGGAATGGTCGGACCAGCATTTCACCATTTTCGTCTACCAGGGTAAGGGTATGACTCCCCGCAGCCGGAGCAAACGCCAACCGGTGTGACTTTTGCGTCGTGCCAATGAAGTCACCGTCAAGGTGCCAATACACTGTTGCTTTGGGGTTACGATGAGTCGCCTCAAACACCGTATTGCCAGCCTGACCACCCAGTTCGCGAGGCACAAAGATCCTTGCATTTATCCTGGGATAAATCAAATCCATAGAGGTAAAAGCGCTTGTCGCATTACACGCTTTTGAAAACGGTGGGAGTGGACGATAGGAAAGGTTCTTTGCCTGATAATAATATCCCTGCACCGGAGACAACACAAACCAGTTTACTGAGATCATTTTATCCACCGGCGCACATTCACTGTTTACCCGATACTTCCCATCTTCAGAAAGGTGAATTTTTTTATGATAAGCACAGGGTAACGTTTGAAGTCCGGCGTGTGTCACATAAACGGTATCGGTAGATTCACATAATGCAGTTGCACGATGACCGCTTCGCGAGCACACAACAATTTTTTCCATCTCTGATAACGGTGCACGAAACCACGAGTTGCCAGGCAGAGACGAAAACAAATCGAATAAAACGGGAGCTGCTGTTTCTGTTCCTGTTAACCCCGGTCTCCCCTCCCCATCGGCATTGCCCACCCATACACCTACGGCATAGTCAGGTGTTACACCCACAGCCCAACCATCGCGAAAGCCAAAGCTTGTTCCTGTTTTCCATGCAATACGTTTGGTACTGCTGAAATATTTCCATCCCGTACCCTCACCCGGCCGATACACTTCTTTGAGTACATCAAAGGTGAGGTAAATGGAAGAGGCACTTAGTGTTGAGGAAGACTCAAGATTTACGTCCCGATAGCTATCGGGGTCAGGTTTCATATTTACGATTTGGGGGGAATGGAAATCGTTGGGATCATATTTATTTGCGCCAGGATGCGTGAAATAATTATTCAGGGTTCGGGCCATAGACGCATAGGCACCGGTAATGTCCCACAGCGTTCCTTCTGCCCCGCCCAGCACCAAAGACAATCCATAATGATCAGCGGGTTTATTTAATGTTGTCAATCCGACATTTTTTAGCACGTCATAAAATTTTTCATAGCGATAATCGCGAAGTTCAATGACTGCGGGGATATTCAACGAACGGATCAACGCCCTGTCAGCGGGAACAGCCCCATCGTAATCTTTTGAAAAATTTTTGGGTGAAAATCCGTTAAACACGGTGGGTACATCAGGCACCAGCGCATGCTGCAACATTTTCCCTTCATGAAGCATGGCCGCATAGAGGAATGGTTTTAAAATGCTACCCGTGCTTCTTGGTGCATTAACCACGTCAACCTGATTACTGTTCTCGATGCCTGACTCCGTATTCCCAACATAGGCAATAACATTTCCTGTTTTCACTTCGATGACAATAGCAGCAGCATTGAAAATTTGATTGTTTTTTAACTGTTGATAATGATCATCGATGATTTGCAGCGTTCGTTGCTGCACGGCCATATCGAGCGTAGAAACTATTTTTTTTTGTGCCATGCGTTCTCTCATAACACGATCGAGTAAGTGCGGTGCAAGTCTTGGTAACTGCAAAGGTGTGTCAGGCACTGGCTCATCCATGGCCAACTCAAGGGTAAGCCCATCAATCAAACCCTGTTCTGAAAGCCGAGACAAAAGTCGATCTCTTTTTATTTTAAGCAGGTTTTGATTCTTTCCCGGCCGGATGAGCGATGGATTGTTTGGTAACACCGCCAGCAACGCAGCTTCGGACCAGCTTAATTCTTGTGGATTTCTGCCGAAGTATCTCCAGCTCGCAGCTTCAATTCCAACAACATTGCCACCGAATGGCGCGTGAGCAGCATAGAGCGCAAGTATTTCTTCTTTTGAATAGCGCAATTCAAGGCGTGTGGCGAGAATCACCTCAATGATCTTTTCAAAAACAGTCCGGGATTTATTTTTTCGAGCCAGGCGAATCAACTGCATGGACAACGTACTTCCCCCGCTGATCACATGGCCGGAATAAATATTCTGCCGGACAGCGCGTGCCATGGACAACATGTCCACGCCGATGTGATTGTAAAATCGCTTGTCTTCAAAAAGAACAACGGCTTGTATATATTTTTCAGGCAAGGTCACCCCCTCCGGAAAACGCCACTGACCATCAGCGGCTATTGATGCATTGAGTAGATTTTTATTCCTGTCTTCTAAAACAGTAGAATAGGGATCGTTGAAGAGTTGGGCAGGAAGGGAGAAAAGATAGAATATCAGCAAGCAAACAAAAGCAGACAACAAATAATACCGATATCGCTTCAATCGCTGAACCATCTGGGTACCTAATTTCTCTTATAATTCCTTTGATACCATTCGGCTTCAGTCGAAGCTGAGACTTCCTGAGGAACTCCTGCCGCAATCTTCTCTCTTGCTTTGGCCATTGATTTTGTTACCATCGCATGTTCAATCGCTTCATCTTCCTGTAGACCCAGTCGTTCTAAAATCGATTTCATGTTTTCTGCTCCGAATAGTTCAAATACACGATCATCCAATGAGGAAAAGAATTTTAATTCATTTGTCGGATTGATGGTCGTTACAATTTTACTTAACAAATGATTTTCTTTTTCGGGAATAGGATAATGGCCGTAAAACAAAAGATGCAACATTGCCTTTTTTGATTGCTGCATTAAGAAATCCATGGCTTGCGTTGATGCGCCAAGCCACTGCGCATCCATCAACAAGACTGATTTCTCGCTACTTGTTGTGCAGGTTGAATCAATCGTAGCATGAGGAATATTTTTCAACACAACAAAATCAAGAACTTCCTGTTGCCTATCCGAAAAAAAAGAAAGTACTACAGGCAATTCTGATTTTGTGAGCGATTGCAAGGCTTCTGTCATCATTCCTTTCAGCGCAGCATCCTTCGTCATCCATACTTTATCCGAGTAGGAAGGTCTGTCGCTTTTAAGAAAATTAAATAAGCCCATGCTGTTGTGTGACTATGCACCCCGCATTGCCGTTGTTGGTGTTCTTACTTCACCACCATTCGCTGGTGGCTTACCTGATTGGCCGTGAACACCACTACGATATAAACACCGGCGGCAAGTTTATGCGGAGGCTCTATTTCAAATTCATTGCCACTGCCAAACTCCGACTGATAAACCGTGCGACCACTTACGTCAAGCACCTGCACGGCCACAGGTTGCAACTGAGTGACCGCAAATCGAACGTTGAATCGCTCACCCTGTGTGGGGTTGGGGGTAATTGTCCAGAATTCGCTGGCATTTATCTCCACGCGTACAACTTTTGAATAGGAGAACCGGCCGTCAAAATCAATTTGACGCAAACGATAATAAGAGACTCCGGGCAGCGGGCTTCCATCGTCCGACCGGTATCTTTTAGTTCGTGTCGTCGTTCCGGCTCCGGCTACGCGTGCTACTTCAGAAAAATCTTCGCCAGAGGCCGAACGTTCTACAACGAAGTAATCATTATTTAATTCGCTGGCGGTCGTCCACATCAACACAACTTCTCCTTTATTGGGTGTTGCATCAAACGAGACAAGTTCAATCGGAAGCGCGAAGCTTTGGTCAGCCAATGCCCACGGAGAAAAATTGTTAACACCATTCAGCACCACCTGGGCAGTATTGGCGGCTGGCAGATTAGAAGTAAATGTTTGAGGTGTAGTGGCATTATCCCAATAATTGGCAGGACTCCAGCGCTGCGCGGCTAAACCGGGAGGTGTGCCCGTGTAAGTTACCGTACCACTTTCGGGATTGAAAGCCGTGGTGGCTATTTCTGCATCAGTGGCCGTAAAAGTCAGATTCGCTGTGGGGCGTGTTGTGGTATAACTGTTAGGGGTTATAACCCAGAAACGATCAACGACGGATGTTCCTCCACTGGTACCATTCAGGTTAGTAACACCAGTGGGATATGGGGTGTTATTTGCGCCCGTTCCATATGTGGAAATGGACATTGAACCTGTAGCCGGACTTCCAGCTCCGGTGATATTGAAATTAAACGGTATGTATTCGGACGCTGATTTACCAAAGGGAAATACAAAATTGCCTGTGATGTTACTGGTGCTCCACCGAACTACACTGCTCTCCGACTCGCTGCGAATGTAACCACTGGTACGGTCAATCGCAGTGGTGGCGGCATTGGTTATACTCAATGTCTGGTTGTTTAGATTTAATTGTCCCGCAGTGAGTCTTAACAAATTGCTCACTGTAGTGCTGTTGGTAAGTTGCACCGGACCTGTTGAATTGATCAGAACCCGGTAAAATGTTTCAGACGAAGTGCCGCCAATATTTTGTGTGCCGGACCCGTCGAATGTAACAGCAGCGTCATCCGCAGTAAATCCCACTGTGCTATTGTCGGTCCAGCTGCCGGCCAGTTGGATTGCTGTATTTGTCGGAAACGAATTGGTCATGCTGGAGGCATCTAATGTTGAGCCGGTATTAATGATCATGTTTCCGTTAACATCAAGACGGCTGCTGGTACCACCTCCATTTAAATCCGGTGTTGTAGTTCCGTCACCAATAGTCAGATTGCCTTGCACAGTAACCAATGCATTGGCTAACGTAAAGGTCTGGTTGGCCGATCCTAATATTTCCAGGTTGCCGTAGCCAGCTGGTGAACCTGTTGTAATAGCCGGCACAGTTTGATTGTTGGTTTGAGCAAACTGTACTGTACCCAATGCGCCTGTGGTTCCCAAATCAAAGGTGCCAAACCCCGAAGGAAAGCCCGTGTTGCCTTCCATGCGGAACGTTGCCCCCGGGCTAACCGAAAAAGTCTTGCCGGCGGCTCCTGCGATAGTATTGCTGCCAACAATCATGTTTCCACTTTCCACGGCAATATTTCCAGTCACAATATAATTGCCGGTAGTTGCTATGTCATTTACAACATCTAATTCAGTCGAGTTGTTGGCCTTTACGTTGTGATACGCGAAGGCGGTTGGTGCGGTGGAAGGAAATATGAGGATCTGAGAACCTGACGTACGATTAAAGTTCACTGTACTTCCTGGACTCCCTGTATTAGAAAGTAGAGTACCCCTGTTGTTCGCAAATGTCATCAAGCCTCCTCTGTTCCAGGTGCCATTTCCTGAACTCATATCTACAACTGCCACCACCTGTGTGCCATTGTTGTTAGGCGTGATATAGTTTACGCCACGTGTATTTAATGTGCCATTCTGTATCCGCACGCGCGCAATGCGTGATGTGTTGTTGGTTAGTCCGCCAACGGCCAGAGTTCCAGTGACTGAGGCTGTACCATTTAAAATATCCCAGGAGTGCGTTACATTTCCTGTCGGTTGTTCTATGGATACATCAGCCTGAACAGTTAGCGAAGCGGTTCCCGTATGAGTAAGTGTATGGGCAAAGGCTTTGGCCGAGCCTAGCGTCAATTCCAAGATTGTTGCGCTGGCATCTAAGGTAATCGTAGTTGTTGCATCAGTCAGGTTGGGATTACCAATAACAACAATCTCGGTTGATCCATTAGGCACATGTTCACGACCGATGTTGCCAGTATATGTTCGGTTGGGTGCCACGCCCCCGTTATAAGGACCTGCATAAGGGGCTGTTAATGTAAGTTGAGTATCCGAAGTAACGGACGCGATAGTCAATGAGGCCAATGCAGGCTGTGTAATTCTTACGAGGTTATCACCAGGCACGAGTTCGGTAGTAAACAATGTTGAAGTTCCGGGAACGGATACTTGCCCCTCCGTAAACACAACAACTCCGGTGCGGCCTTGCGACCATGAAGAAGCCGTGTGCCAATTCCCGGTGTTCACTCTGTTGAACACAAATGTGGGGTCAATATCACCACCTACAACGAAATCAAACGTCACACCGCTAGTTAATGTAGTCGATGTCAATCCGGTACAACTCGTGTCGTTCAGGTTTCGGGTGCCCATCGTTGGCGCTGTCCAGGCAAATGTGGAATTGTTATAGAACTTGACAACAGTAGCTACTGACAGAGGAGAGAAGGGCCCATCTTTTTCTGCGTCCACATAGGTGACCGTAGCTGTCAATCCTGTAAAGGTTACTGCATTGTTGATGAGTGACCAATACCGATTAACCGTTGAGTTGACCACGATATGAGCTCCGGGAAGTTCAGGATGATCTGGTGTCGTTGAGGAAACCGTGACAGAACCTGCCACCGTTACCGAGGCAAACGCCAATTGCATTGGTGAATAGTTGCTACCCGAACCCACCTCAAAAAGTCTCGTAGGCGCACCTGTAGCTACTGGTTTCCTGAGATTCCCCTCAACAAATCCAGGCAGCGGTGTAATTGTTGCCGCTGCAGCCATGATTATAACATTGGTACCTGTTGTTTTTAAATTTCCACTGGGGAAAGAAAGATTGCCATTTACGGTTAATGTGGGTGTAGCTGCGGATGTTTCTACCGTAACTCCGTTTGCATTGTTCACAATTATGTTATTGACTACGCTGTTGGTCGAGCCATCGATTTTTTGATTCGTGCCCGTTTGAAATTCAAAGTTTGCTGCTGTGAGACTCGTAGCCCCGTTGTTGGTAAGGGTGCCGCCATTACCATTGATGATTACTTTATTGGTAGCCGTATTCAGCGTACCGTTGGAAATAATGAAGCTACTGGTGGTAACATTCGCAGCCAATGTTGTTGTAGCCGAAGAACTGTATGTCGTCGTTCCTGCCACCGTAAGCGCTACATTGCTTGACATTCGACCCACATTTGTAAAACTCAGGTTTCCTGCAATGTTTGTAACCTGGGAAAAGTTAGCATTAGAACCTGAGTTCCCGCTGATTGAAACATCCTGATAGGGTAAGTTTGCGCTGCTTCGAAGCGTAAATGCAGCAGCCCCATAAAACTCGATGGTGGTACCGGCCGCAAGGGTGTTAGAGGTTCCCGTTAATTCAGGCACCGTTACTCCTGTGCGCTGTATCCGCAAGGTGCTCGTACCATTCATGATCAGGTTAGCGGCTCCTGTGAGTTGATTGGATTGAGCATCCAGTATCGAACTACCGTTGATAGTCACACTGCTGTTAACCGTGGTCAGGCCCGAAAGTGTTTTAGTCGAGCCGTTGTTGATGATTAATCGATCATAGGTCGTAGCCTCTACGGTTTGATTCCCCGCAAAGTTATAGTCTACAGTATTGTTGGTTGCCGTAAAATTTATCGTGCTGCCCCCACCGTTTAAATCAATGGGGTCGGTGCTGGAAACTAAACGCAAATAACCGCCTGTGCCATTATTAAATGTACTGCCACCCTCGACAGACAGACCGTTATTGCCCGTCTTGGTAAGAGCCAGCTGACCTACGTTTGTAACAACGCTTGCACTTTGTACACGCAATTGGGTCATTCCTATTTCGGTGAGGCCCGAATAGTTGAACACACCGCCATTGTTAACAACGTAGGTTCCATTGCCCCCTGTAGGCACCGGCCATAAACCATTGTTAACAATACTGCAATTGACAACCGGATCTTCGCCAACAGTGTTGTCCCAGGTTCCACCCGAATTCACGGTGATTGTGTTCCTGAATGTTTTGGTACCCGCGGCACTGGCTGAGAATTGTAAGTAACCATTTATTGTTGATGTACCATTTACCGTCAGACTGATTTGCCCTACTCGAAATTGCGATCCGGAAGGTGCCGATGTATTCACAACAAAATTGCCATTTACGGTAATGACTGATGTCGAACTGCCTGTTATTCGGCCGCCTTCATATCCTGTAAAATTCTGCGTACTGAAAGTTTCCGTTGAGGTCGCAGACCAGAGGCCGCCATTATTGATTATCACATTGCCGACACTTTTGGTTCCTGTGTTATCACTGGGTATGAACGTTCCACTGACTGTGAAATTCTTTGATGTGTTTTGCGTTACCTGCATCCCTCCCATGGTGCCGGTTGCCCCTGCCGATACTATAAAATCGTTTTGAAGACTCAATATGCGCGTATTGCTGTTCCCGGTTATTGAACTGTTGCCATTCATGGTCAGAACTCCATTTACGGTAAGCGTAAAACCGTTATTGGAAAAGTCTACCCGTCCCGTTCCGTTAAGGGTTAACGCCAAGCAGGCGACGGTAGTGGTAATATCAACCCGAAGGCCGTTAGGAATAATAACGTTATCATCCGCATCCGGAATCCCGTCATTGGGCGAATCACCGGAACCGGTCCAGTTTGAAGCATTATTCCACCCCCCGGTGAGCTGCAGTGTATAATTTCCCTGGCCAAAAGCCAGGCAGGAACCAAAAACCAAGATCAGAACCAAGCCAACACGATAATTCATAGACAAGTGCATTTACCCCAATTTGCAAAAATACCAAATTTCCGGGGTTCATTCTGGAATATTGCACGCTTGATCCGGAAAATACGTTGCCGGTAAACGAGTCAGATCAAATAAGACAACCGCACTTGAATGCCTACCCACCCATGCTAATTCTCTTAATCACCTCAATCACTTTTCCTTTCTTTCTCGCAAAAATGGCATGATCATACATGGCTTCACAGCTTACCGCTGGCAAATAATACGAGCCTGAATAGGCCGCTGTCAATAACACCGTAAATGTTTTCTTCTGGTTGGCACCTAAGTCAAAATAGGTATAAACCCGGTCATCGCGAATATCCTGGTACGTTGGTTTGTCCCTCTTATCTTTCTCCTCCCCTGCTCCTCCTTCATCATCGGTTAACCGAAGGTTATTGATTTCCCATCCTGACGGGAAGATCTGATTCAAGGCAAGGTTTTTATACATACCTCTTAAGCCCGGATTGCTGATCGTCACTTCCGCCTGGAATTCTGTGCCTTGCTCAAGTCTCACCGGATCAATTTCATTGCCATCATTATCCATATAGCGAATGGTTATTCCCAGATTGCTGGCATCGTCTTCTTCGGTGCCTCGTGCTGGAATTCCCTCTGTAATTATGCGTGCAAACAAGGTTCCGTTATTCTGGCTTACAAGCTTCAGGCTTTCAGCTTTTACACCAATGGGTAATGTCACCTGAGCAATCGAAGCCTGTGTGCTGGCAGTCACATCTTTTCCATTGTAGGTATAAGAAAATTTTAACTCACCTTTTTGCTCGTTACCTGCAAACGAACCAATTGATTTCAAACACCACGCGACAGATTGCGTGCTCATCCACGCCGATGAATTGCTCAGCGAAGCAGAAATCTCTTTCACCAATTCAAAACTCTTTGTTCTGTCTTTCAACAATACCAGTGTTTCAAGAATGATTGCTTTATCACGCACATCCGATCCGTAAGAATACGCCAACTCCTGATATGGCTTCACAGACGTCGGCAGATTTGCAATCAACGTCTTTGCTGCTTCTGGCTGACCCGCTTTCACATACGCTGCGGCTAGCATCCAGCCAGCCGTTGCAGGAAGTCCGGTTTGTTCGCGTAAACGGTTCATCGCTCCGAGTTCAGGATCGCCCGATAACGCCAAGGTGTATAATCTATATGCTTGTATCAACTCACTGCTTCCCCCTTCTGAGTTCTTGCGCCAAACCTGTGCTTTACTCTTCTGGTATTTCTTCCAACGTCTGATCATGTCATTCGGAACGAAATATCCTTTGGCATCCGCTTCCACCAAGAAATGCCCGGCATACGTTGTTCCCCAACTATCAGAGTTTTCTCCGCCCGGCCAGTAAGCAAATCCTCCATCGCGTTGCACAAACAATTTTAATCGCTCAATGCCCGCTTTGATGTTTCGTTGCGTAACGGTTTTTTCTTCATCCGTTAGTGTCTTGATCTGATCAAGGTATACTTGCGGGAAAACTGACGACGTAGTCTGCTCGATGCAACCGTATGGATATTGCAATAAATATTTCAATCGCTGACCAAGGTTCACGGGGGGCAAGCTTGATACTTCGAGCACAGCACTGTTTGTTCCGGCAATACCCACAGGAGTTACGCTGGCCGTCCATGTTTTGCCAGCATCGAGCACAACTTCCTGCACTTTCGTGATGGAAGGATTTGGATTGCGTACTTCAATTTCAATTACATCAGTTGCCTTATACGTTGCAGATGACACTGTCACTTCCACTTTCGCCCAACCGGTTTCTGATTTTACCGCCAGATCAAATTCTGCAGTAACATCACCAACAGCCGGAGTGCCTACACTTCTGCTTCCGCCATTTGGCAAACTTAGCGGACCAGAAACTTTCACACTTACATTCACACTTTTAATTCCAGCTTCCGTAGTGAAAATGGTTACGGGTAATTTGAGTGTCTCTTCAGGGCCAAGCACACGAGGTAGTGTGGCTAGCACCATCAATGGTTTTCTTACTGGTGTTGCTTTCTCGGCTTTGCCATATGATCCTTCATAGCCAGCTACCAACATCGTCTTTACTGAACCAACATACTGAGGCATGATGAATTTATGTTCGTTGCTGCTTCCATCCAGTGTCACCGGGCCGAAGTACATCACTACAGGTTTAAAACGATTTGATTTTGCATCGTCTTCTTTTGGTGCCATTTCAGAATCTCCACCCACGGCAAGCAGTCGTTCAATTTTTCCACCAAACGAACCCATCACCTGGTCATACAAATCCCATGTTTTCACACCCAAAGCTTCGCGCGCATAGAACCTACTCCATAAGTCAGGAGTTTTAAATCGTGTGAGGTCAAGCAAGCCTTCATCAACAATGGCAAGGGTGTATGTCATCTTACGTTTATTCCTTTCTGAAACCTTGATCGTTACTTCCTGTCCTGGCTCTAATACATCGGGCATGGTGATGATCGGCTCAAGATGTGTTTCCGGGTCTTCAACCTGAATCGGTATCACTCCATACAGACGTATTGGCAAATCATTTGCTGTTTGTGCATGAGGTTGCAACATCGTCACGTTTACAAACACATTGGGTGTCATCTCTTTCGTGATGTCGAAACTAAATGGATTATCACCTTTCACTGTTTCTAACCAATAGGTTTGTATCACATGACTTCCACTCTCTACACTGACTAGCGCACGGCCATCGTCACTTCCCGGAATCGTCAGGTTTGCTTTCTCTCCTATATTATAAGCCGGCTTATCTGAAGTGAAGCTCAGCATTGTAGCCCCTTGTCCGTCTTCACGCGCACGACCTGCCCAACCCGGCCAGTCGATGTACACAATCTTTGCTGTGCTGTGGCCTGTCTTCGGGTCGAAGGCTTTTACCAAAAACCTTCCCCACTCAGGATACTTCACCCGGAAGTTCCACGTGCCTTTTCCGTTGATCGTGGATATTTTTGCTACCGCGAGGGGCTGTGAATAATTACCTGACATATAATTCACTGAGCCTTCCTCCGAACTATCCCACCACCAGCGCCAGTTAATTTTATAGAGACTCATCTCGATGCCGTTGCGTGATACAGGATTTCCGTCTGCATCCAATGTTACGACATCGACTTTATGTGTCGTGTCGGTAAGCAACATGCCGCGTGCTTTATCGCCTTGTGGCAAGCGGATGCCGACAAATGATTCATATGGATAATATGGAATGCTGAAACGATCTATACTGAAGTTGCCGCTTTCTTCATACACCTTTCCGCGGAACACCGCATTCAACATACCCGGTGCCTCACCACTTACTTCGAGGTTTGCGTTTACCGTTGTCTCTCCGTTATCATCGGTACGGCCGTCAAACACTTCCTGTGTTTCGCTGCTGAATTCACGTGTAGGATCATCAAAAGTATAATCCGGGTACCTGGCAAATTTTGTTTCTGCTTTGCTGAGTTGTACTTCAAATACAGCCCGCAGATTTTTTCCTGGTGCGCCATAGAGCCAATCCACTTTCAGTTTTCCGGAAAGATTACTGGCTGCTGCAGTTAATTTATCACGACCAAAATCAAGGTTGATCTTCAACCGGTTTGGTTTCACCGTTTCAATCCTGATCGGCTGTGTAAATTCTGTTCCTCCTACTTTCACACGACCTAACCAATTGCCTGTTGGTGCATCACCTGATGTTGCGGTAGCAAATTTGTAGAAACCATTTTCAGAGGTTGACTTCACCAAACGTGTTGTCACCTGGCCTTGCGGGTTTTGCAATTCAAATACAACCGGATGTGCCGCCGGCAGTAGTTTCAATTTATCTTCGAGCACAAAACTCAAATACAATGAGTCACCCGGACGCCACACGCCACGCTCTCCATACAAAACTCCTTTCAAACCTTTTGTGACTGCATTGCCACTCACATCAAAATTGCTCAACGATAGTGACTCGCCATCGTTTAGTTTCATGTAGCCGCGTTGCGAATCGTGTTTTGCTATCAGGGCAAAAGGACTTTTGTCAGAGCTGATGGTAGCTTTTCCATCCGCACCCGTTGATGCTGTTCCGATCACTTGTTGCTGGAAGTCATACAACTCCAGCGTCACCCCTGAAATCGGATCGGTCGTTTTTAAATCAGTAACAAACACAATTGTACTGCCGTCCCCCCCACGCTTGGCAATGATGCCCAGATCAGATGCAATTACATTTCTCCTGATTGTGCGCGAGCCATTGTAGTACGATGAATGACATGGATTATCTCGTTGCTCCCAATCATAGTCATCGCCATAGTATTCATCTTCGTACGAATCCCAGTAACTCTCTTCACCACTGGAATCTTCTTCCTCCTCTTCGGCAAAAGCCTGCTGATCATTCACAGCGCCGGGAGCTTCCGTTCCCTCTTCACACACATAGGCGAGGTACGCTCTCTTAAATCCAATACTTACCTGATAGATAGCACCCGGTTCTGCTTTGATTAACGTTGCTAAATCCAGCGTGAAGCGATTCCATTTCCCTAAATCCGTAACACCGGCATTCTCCAATGAAATTGTTTTTCGCAACACGGGCTTACCTACCCGGCGCAGTTCCTGATTTCCATCATAATCATTCACCTGCAAAAACTGCAACACATTGCTTTCATATACTTTTACAATCTTGATATCCACGGATTTTAAGTTCACCGCTTCAAACGGCATCACCAATCCATCACTGCCTGGCAGTATAGATCCTTTTCCGGTGAAACGAACGGCAGGCAGTAACTGCTCGAAGGCAACTTCAAACGACCCTCCTTCCTTCATTTTATAGTTGAGAATATTTTTTATTCCTGCTGTCACTTCCATCGTGCGCGTACCTTTCTGACCCACCGGTGGAAACACGCGTATTTCGTTATCTGAAATTTCAAAATCGAGACTGCTTAAATCGGAAATAGAAATCAAGCCTTCGAGGTTTTGTGATTCGCTGAGCGGATCAGAAAACTGCACCACCACATGCTGGCTGTTGCCCTGCTCTACGCGCACGCCCATCACTTTAAAATCACCGAGGGCTGGTATCGTTACTTCCTTATCTTCGGTTTGCGTGATGCCAATACTTGCACCATCGATGGCCAGCTTCACCATGCTTTCCTTTTCTGTGCGTGCTACATCCTCCACCACAAATACATGTTGTTTACCTTCGCCTGCGTGCGTCCAGCTTACTTTTAGCGTATTATTATCCTGACGCGCTGCAATCATTTTTTCTACAGCTTCGTTTTCGGCATAGTCTGCGGTGAACAACGTGCCTTCAATTTTCTGGCGACCGAGTTGTGTCTTCACATAGGGCTTTACATTTTCTACAGACGCTTCAAAGTTTTGAGGAATCACCTGGAACGTGTACTCAAATATGCTGAGGTCACGGTTGACCGTAAAAAGTTTGGAAAGTTCAAAATTCACTTCGTAGATCTGGCCGGAGGTGAGGCGTGCGGAAGGTTTGAATTCTACGGTACGCCTGTCGTGCCAGAAGGTAGTTCCCGAAATGGCGGGACTGAATTGAAACAACTTCACTGAAGTCTCCTGTCCCACTGAAGCAGAGTCTACGGCATCTTGTGAGAAGGTGATACGGACGGTAGATCCCGACCCCACTACGCCGGCCGTGTAGCTCGAAATGTATTCGCCAAAGGCGGGGTTGATGGCAGAATTAAATGTTTTGGCGCTTCGGCCGATGGTGAAGTAAAATACGGCAGTTGCGCCAATGGCAAACACCAGCGCGCCAAGCGTGATTTTTTTCCAGTTTTTCATAGGATTTACATAGCCTTTAAAAGGGAGTGGAATATCGGGAGTTTTTCTTGAAATGGTAAAACTCCTTAATTAATAAAAGAACATTTAATAGCGATGTTTCTTGAAATTGCAGGTTAACTTATTACAAAATTATAATCCACGTAAAAGAAGGAAAGAACTACGTAGATACCTAAAAGATAATTCTTTGATGCACTCGTACTTCCAAAACTCATTTTGAGCTAGTATTCCAAATTTTCTTAGGTTTATCGGAGCTAATCAGCCAATTGAAGGATAAATTAATTATTTGAATCAACTTATTTTTTTGATCTAATTGTAAGTCAGTACAAATAATTCATACTTAACTTTGCTGCTTTTACATTCGATCTGTGTTTCGGCTTTGTTGACGTTCTTCACCAACAAAGGCTAGTATAAACGGTCATTACATTAGTCATGCCCATCATTAAACTCCAAACCACAATCCAGGCCGACAAAAAAATAGTCTTTGATCTTTCCCGCAGCATCGACCTTCATCAAATCTCCACGGCACACACCAGCGAAAAAGCCATTGCCGGAAAAGTAACGGGGCTCATCGCGTTAGATGAAGTTGTTACATGGGAAGCCCGGCACTTTGGCGTCGTTCAGCAACTTACTTCCAGAATAACCGAATATGACTACCCAAATTATTTTGTTGACGAAATGGTGAAAGGAGCATTTAAAAGAATCCGACACGAACATCATTTTACAGACGAAGCCGGACAAACAATCGTCACGGACATCTTTGATTACACCTCCCCGCTTGGCCTACTCGGAAATCTTGCCGATGTTCTTTTTCTAAAAAGATATATGACCAACCTGTTAAAGAAACGAAATTTGGTGATTCAGGAGTTTGCGGAGTCGGGGACGTGGAAGGAGGTTTTGAAATAAATGCAGGTTAACAAATAACGATTGTGGCCGAAATCATTTTCACAATTTTAATAGGGTCAATGTTCATCCTCCTTTTGGGAGTCGCTTTAAAATATCCTAAATCAGTGCTCGTAGAAATTCCCTTAGGAATTATAAAGCTACCATGGTTAATCATTAAAGGAAGTTTTCCCTTTGCAGTAGTGACAACTGCTTATGAGCTTATCTCGGGAAATTCAGCCCTTGATGGTAAATATAAAACTACAAGAAAAAAGTTTTTGAATTTTCGTGAAGCAAAGAAAATGATTCTTACCTGGGAAACGAATCAGCAACGATTACTCGATAAGGTGGAGGAAGGATTGGCATTGATGAATGAGACACTTACCACAAAAGAATTTAGCTTGATGGAAATTCATAATAAAACTATGATTCAACCTCCAATCTCAATTTCTTTCCATTCATTTCATTTCCTGGTACAATTTCTCAATAGTGAAAAAACAAAATCCATTGGCATTGTTGAAACTACCCGAACGACTTACACGGTTTATAACGATCCGGAATCTGAAAATCTTATTGGCCAAACTGATAAAGGACTAAAATTCTATATTTCACTTATGGAAGATCATGAACGACTGCAATTCTTAAGAATAAGTGAAGGGATCGTGGCGTTGGATGAGTTTGATGTCCGGAAAGTAAAGAATGAACTCAAAAATTAAAATTACTGTCCTTCCTCGTTGGTGTTCTTCACCAACAAATATTGTTTTAAAATACGAAGAACAGTAAAGGAGGATTTAATTATCGCTTTTAAACGATATGTCATTCATACCATCAAAAAAAACATCACCATATTCCGGTGGTGCAGGAAATTCCGGAGGTCAGTCAGGAGGTGGCGGTGGAACTGGTGTTGTTGCAATATTGGCCGTTGCCGGGGGTGGTGCAGCTGTCGGCATTGCAAGAGCCCTTACCTTATCTAAAGCACATTCACTTACAGCACTGCCTCACTTTTCTAAATCACATTTTTCAAAACCGCATTCAATATTCTCTCATTTCACTGAATCAGATGAATTTGGTGCTTTGAATTTGCTCGATTTCATTATAGAATTAACAGATTCAATGTTGGATAACCCAATTACAACACTTCTGGTAATAGTTTTTTTCCTATTGTTCCTAAGAATCGTTGTACTTACCAACAAAATACATTTATTGAAACTTTTAGTTTATTCACTATTAACCTGGATTGCATTCCTTATGGTTGGGACAATGCTATCAATGATCGCTTTGCTTGTATCGTAAAAAGATTTCCTCTAAAGAATCAATTAAATGTTTATCTGAGTCGGGTTGCTTGATAATACGCTCACTGTTATAGCTGCGTTTACGCGCAAGTTGAAAACTTGCCAATGAAAGCCACAAGTTTGCTTTGCTAAACTTGCGGCAAGATCAGGTTTGCCAAGTCGGGAAGTGGAAGAGGCTTTAAAAGAAACTAAAAATATCTGTTGATACCTGTTAGCTATTGTCTTTGTCGCTGGAGTAATGATCCTATAATGTCTTTGTATTCACAGGCGGCTTCATACGAACCTGCTATTTTTTTATGTTGGGATGTTCTTTTCTCAACGAAAATATTTAACTACGCGGCCGAATAACTTTAAACATGATATAATGAAAGGATTTTTACTTCATATTTTGTTGTGCATTACGTTGGTCGCTTTTGTTGGATGTGCGGCTTCTTACAAGCCCATCATACCCCGAGCTTATGCCTATACCTCTCACGATGAGCACGATGGAATCGATTTCTCCTACAAATATGATGTGCTGCAGGATCGTGGAAATAAAAAATATGCCAAGAAAGAAGACAAGAAATCTGTGCGCGTTGTGGCCATAAAACTTACCAACAACAATGAGGTTCCCATCACGGTTGGTCGCGATCTTGCCTTTTTTTCCGGAGGCAAGCAACTTTATCCTCTTGATCCCGATGAAACCAAGCGACTCATCAAACAGACGGCACCCGTGTATCTGTTGTTCCTGCTGCTAACACCAATGAATTTTTATACCTCCAATGGTACAACGGAAAATACTGTCCCGATCGGCTTGGTCCTCGGTCCCGGCATTGCATTTGGCAATCTTGCACTAGCCGCAAGTGCTAATGGCAAACTGTTAAACGAATTGCGTGAAAATGATTTGATCAATAAAGAAATTGGAGCCGGGCAAACAGTCTATGGTATCATCAGCCTGCCGGAAACCGGCTATGACCCAATTGTGGTGAAGTTGATAGAACGAAAGTGACATTCCTTCTCTGCCCCAAGTTTGCAGTTTGTGGTATAAATTCCTTTGGACTATTCAGGTCGGTGATAACACCGCCTGAAGCACGGAAAGCAAAAGCAAGGATCAGCTCAAAGGAGAGAACACTGCACCGACCACAAGGGATGAAGAACATGAAATTATAATGGGCCGGGCAACAGCCTTCCTGCACGCTGTTCCAAAAGACATATGTGCCAACTGCAGTTTTTTTATTACATTGATAAAAATCCTTAATCCAATGCATCATAAAGTATGATGAAGCGGCTGTTAATTGCGCTCGATGATTTCGCTTACAGAAATTGGCAGGCCGTGACCGGCACCCTGCTGTTGGCCATCTGTGTGCTGGCGTACTTCATATACTCTTTCGACTTTACGAGTCGCCACGTGATTCGCATTGCAGCTTCTGATCGGTTTGATGATTCTTACCAGATAGCGCAGATTCTTGCTGATCACGTTAACGCGCACAGCGAATCGATATTTATTGAGGTGCTGGAAACCCAGGGATCAAAAGCCAATTCGCGCCTGCTGCTCAACAACAAGGTTGATTTAGCTTTTGTACACTACGATCCTGACCTTGTGGGTACAGCTTTTTCGATCGCTAACATGTTTCCCGACGTAGTGCAGATCATTACACGTCCCGGCCTCACGTTGAACTCCATCAATGACCTTAAAGGAAAGCGAATAGCCCTCGCTACCAACGAAGGCATTGAAAGCGAAGTTTTTGATCTCATCATCCAACATTATAACCTCGATAAGAGCAACATATCCCTGCTGGAGACATCGTGGCGAGGTGCCTACTGGACACTTTCGCACGGGCTCATCGATATCGTGTTCAGGGTAAAGACGGCTGCCAATCCCGAAGTGATCAAATTGATTAACACTTCGAATGCAAATTTCTTTGGTGTTGACCAGGCAAGAGCACTCAACTTTAAGTATCCGCATTTCAACCTGGCCGAGGTCTCCATTGGCACCTTTCGTGGCTCGCCCGCAGTGCCGCTCACCAATGTTCAAACGGTGGGTGTTGACCGCTATCTCGTGGCCTCACGTTCGGTTGACAACGAAGTGATCAGTGAACTGGCACGCATTCTTTTCGAAGAGAAAGAATTTCTTATTCTTCGTTCGTCTCTCTTCGGATTTACGACCATGCCTGCCGCCAATACCATCATCCCTGTGCATCCTGGAGCAAGCGAATATTTCTTCCGGGAGAAGCCTTCATTCTGGCAGCAAAATGCCGAGCTCATCGCCCTCATCATTACGCTCGTGGCCATTTCCGTATCGGTAGTCCTCAACATACAGAATCAATCCAAGCGACAACGCGTGAATGACTATAACCGCAGGTTGCTGGCTATCCGGTTGAAAATTGAAAATGCAAAAGACACGCTGCAACTAAGACAATTGAAGGAAGAACTGAACGGGTTCATCGGCCGGGTGGTGGAAGATGCAATTCACTCACGAATCAGCACGGATGGCTTTGAATTTTTTGCATTCACCTGGGACAACGTAAAGTCGCTGATGCGAGACAAGGAGAAACAATTTAAATCCTAGCAAGCGTGCCTAATAAGTTTAACCGTCATAAGTTGTTCTTCATCACGATAATCATTTCGGTGATTGCCGGGCTGACCGTTTATTTTGTTACCATTCAGAAGCGTGTTGATAAGGAGGTCAGTAGTCTCGAGAAGCGTGTGGCGCTGGATCTCGAACTGAGAATGCTCAGGCTTCGCTACTTTTATGATGCCAAGCGCACGGATCTCAGCGTGTTGGCGGAAAGCCCTGAAATTCAGAGTTACTTAGCCGTGTTCAAACAATTGAAGAATCCGGACTATGAAGCCTTGAAGAACCATTTTGATGGAACTGCATCGGCCAGCCAGGACGAGTTTATCAACCTGTACGCCAAAACTACCCAATGGGCAAAATCGTGCAGCAGCTATTTCATGATCCAGGACGTGATGATCCTCAACACATCTGGCGATGTCATTTTCAGCATGGGCCGTATGGCCGATTTTGGATCAAACGTGGTTACCGGCCCATATGCCGATACAGGTCTTGGGCACGTTTTCGGGAAAATAAAAGCTAACAAGGGGTTTCACGTAAGCGCTTTTGAGCGTTACGAGCCGAGTGGCAGTAGTGTGTGTTCTTTCATAGGTATTGCACTGCTTGAGGGCGAACAATTCCAGGGCGCCCTGGTGTGGCAGGTACCCATTTCACGAATTCAAACCGAAGTTGGTATTAAAGGGGCCTTGAATTATCAGCAGGTATTGCTTCATTCAGATAAGTTGGACTACGCGTTCTCAGGTTTCGACAGCACCCTGAACGAAGACATGATCACCCGAAGCATACCGTTGGTGTATATGGAAAATAACAGCGAAGTGCTGACGGCCTCCATCAGCGAGCGAGCCAACATCCAGTACGATCGGGCTTATTCCGCAGAGGTAGGAATGATTGTCGCGCTGTTGATTATGTTACTGGGTTTACTGGTCTTCAAAGTGTACATACGATATACGCACTCTGCAGTAAGTGCCACCAGTGCCATCATCGTACAAAGTACGTGGTCGTCCATCATTGATAATCCCGAAAAGATCGGACGTGATTTTTATAACAACCTGTTCAAAACGCCCGCGATAGCCGAAGTGTTCAAAAATCTTGGACACAGCCCGGACCTGCATAAAAAACTTGTTTCCATGATGTCGATGGTTGTCAACCATAGTGATCGCCTGGACACCATCGAATCAGAGATTATAAAGCTTGCCGGCATGCACGTGCGCATGGGTGTTCAGCCTGAATTGATCCCGGCGTTCATCGATGCGTTTGTGAGAACGGTAGAACAACAATATGATGGCGAGTTCAGCCCGAAGCTCCGGCAGGCCTGGTACAACTTGCTCAATGAAGTGGGAAGAATTTTTGGAGAGGTGATTGCCAAAGAAAGAGACAAGGTACTCCAGGAGTAGTCGGGGCACAGTCGATAGAAACATCAGTGCCCGGACTTTCCGGGCAAAGTGTATATTTCAGAAAGTACTTTTCGCCATAATAATCCTGTGAATCATGAAATCTCTGATCGTTTTCATTTTCCTCTCGGTCCTCATCAAAGGCTACGCACAAACTGAAACTCCCGAACAGGCACTCGCCAGGATGGAGGATAAGCGCATACAAGCCGTGGTCGGCCATGACTCCCTGACACTTGCCACACTTTATGATGACAGTTACCGTGGCGTGCTGACTACAGGGCGATCTGTTAAAAAATCAGGCGTAATTGGATACCAACTGTCGAACAATCCCTACATCAAAATTTCGATTGAGGGTGTGGAGGCAACCATTCATGAAGACATGGGCGTTGTTACCGGAAGGCAAGTCAACCGAAGCAAAAGCGGAACAATCCTTGGTCAGTCTAAATTCGTTCGCGTGTATAAAAAGTTTGGTACTGCATGGAGAATCGTCTACAGCCAGGCAACGCTGGTCATAGAAGATAAATGAACCAAGAACTAAATAAGACGCTTTGTAGGTGACAACACCGACTAAAAGCAACCCATGCTCTTTCATACCATCATGATCCGGGCAACGATCAATCCAATCAATATCAACACAAGCATGAAAACAATTCGTCTCAATCCTGGATATTCCATCCACCATTTCTTCTTTACACTGGCTTGCGTAGTTATCAAATTTGCTGGTTCTTTTTTTGGGTCATGTTTAGCCGCAAAATCACGCCAGCTTTTATAGCCGGAAAATTGTGCCAATGCGTTGAGCGTGGTGATGGCTGGCAAACTTTCGTAGTGAACTTTCCCCCAAATCCTTTTTAAAGTGGAAACGCTCAGTCTTATTTGTGTTCGTTCCATAATCCTTTCAGACAATTGTTCAAAATCCTGATTGGTCCATCGTTCACTATCACCCCAGTTCAACTCGGTTTCAATCCGTTGACGGCAACTAAAAATCAAATCATTTTCTGTTTGCATTTCACATTGATTATCCGTCTGTTGAATCCCTGAACAATCTTGAACAGGCTTGAACAGGCAATTACTGGCTTCATTAAATCAATTTTGCCAGTTTTGACTATTCAAAACAATTTAACCAATAATGCCATGATTTTCGTAATTCATCAACTTGTAAAACGAGGATGGGTTAAATCAGTGACCATCCTTCTTATTGCTTCTATCCTCTTGCTTGCAGGAGGATTATTGCTTCTTGCGCTTTGATCCATGTTCAAGCGCGCATCACTCCACGGTTTACGTCATCGAAGACCATGGCTAACGCAACAGAATTATCCAGGGTCTGGGAGAACCTACCTGCGCGGGAAGCTTCGGCAGGCACGGACCCTGGATGTTAAGATGTGTAAAAAATTATTTCTTTGCAGACTTATCTTCCTTCTGAATTTTTGCGGCCACCGCTTGCACTTCGTCCAAAACACGAAGAAGATTTCCACTCCACATCTGTCCAATTTGCTTTTCAGTATAACCACGCTTTACAAGTTCAAGGGTAACATTGAATGTCTCTGAAGCATCGTTCCAGCCGTAAACACCTCCTCCGCCATCAAAGTCTGAGCTGATGCCTACGTGGTCCAATCCGATCTTCTTCACGAGGTAGTCAATGTGATCAACAAAATCGGAAACATCTACAGGTTTTGCTGCACCGGGATCCTTTTCGATTTTTTGGCGGGCCTTGTCGGTGATCTCTGTATTTAGTTTTGTGTAGGCTTCACGTGCTTCAGCACTTAGTGCTGCGACTGCCGTTCGGTCTAATATCGTAAAGCCTTCATCTTTTGCAATTGTTGCAACAACTTCATTCAGCGCAGCGGTATATGCATTGTTCTTTTTCGTGTTCACATAACTTCTAAAAGCCACTGCCTGTACCACACCTCCTTTTTCCCTGAGCATCGCTAGCTGCTCATCATCAAGATTGCGGCTTACATCATTCAAAGCCCTTGCCGAGGAGTGCGATGCGATGATCGGGGCTTTGGATAATCGCATCACTTCCATGTTGGCCTCTTTGGACGGATGTGAAAGATCAAGCATGATTCCCCACTTGTTCGCTTCCTTAACAACTTCTTTTCCCAACGGACTAAGTCCATGATACAACCACACGCTATCACGCTCACCCGTATTGGAGTCCGCCAACTGGCTGTGTCCATTGTGGGCGAGTGACAGGTACCTTGCACCTCTGTCATAAAATTCTTTTACACGTGTTATGTCGGTTCCTATTGGATAACCGTTCTCCACCCCGATCATGGCCACCTTCTTACCTGATGCTATGATCCTTCGCACGTCGGCAGAAGTTAACGCGAGTTCAATTTTATCAGGAGCAATTTCTTCACACAACCGGTGAATGGCTTTAAACTTTTCGTCGGCATTGGCATACGCCTTATCAAAACCTTCATTTGTAAGATCACCCTGACCTGTATAAACGATAAAGAACGACACGTCCAATCCACCCTCAATCATCTTGGGAAGATTTACCTGAGACGAAAGTCGTTGTGTATAATTTGTTGACGCCGTGAAATTTGAAGCGTTGATATCATCGTGGGTATCCAGGGTAATGACGCGCTCATGAATGCCTTTGGCTTTTTCGATGAGCGCAGCCTCGGTTGTCTTGTTTTGCGCATGTGCGGATGCAATTGAAATGAATGCAAGGAATGTGTAGAAAAATCTTTTCATGGTCATGGATTGTTCTGTTTGAGCGCGTTTAGGTTTGAGCTAAATTATTCATTTCATAAAGAAAGTAGACAGTCATGTACGATTTATTATAGTCGCGCTGTTTCGATATCGATTGCGGAAACCTGAACGAATTATTAGATTTAACACACCACACCTAAAAGCCATATTGATTATCGTGAGGGGAACGGCATTTGTGAGGTGTCGGCGTCCGTATGCGGACAATTTTCGTACTGACGATGAATGCAAATACCGTATTATGAAACCAATTCATGTGTTTTTTTCTGGTATACGTATTGTACACAATCCAACAAACCCTAAACCTATGCGCCTGATTACCATCCTGCTTCTTCTTGTTTGTTGCATCGCCAACGCTCAAACCAAAGCAAAAAAGTACGATCTGATTAAAATGATGAAGGAAGAAAAGATCGCATTATGTGCCAATTGCAAGGCCGAAGCGATAACAATTCACAACAAGGAAGCATTTCAACTCACGGTTGAAGGAGGCAACGGATTTGCCTGGCTTACCGGCGAAACATTTACCAACGGCACGATCGAGCTGGATTTAAAAGGAAAAGATATGCTGCAGCAAAGTTTTATCGGCATCGCTTTCCACGCGGTGGATGAAAAACAATTTGATGTCGTATACTTCAGACCTTTCAATTTTCGCGCTGAAGATCCCGTGCGTAAAATTCATGCCGTGCAGTACGCTTCCGGACCAGACTATGGTTGGGAACGGCTTCGCAAGGAACACAACGGGCAATATGAAAAAGCAATTGAGCCTGCACCCGATCCAAATGAATGGTTTCATGCAAAGATTGTTGTAGATGCTCCACATATATCGGTATACGTCAATGGCAATAGCACACCAAGCCTGGTAGTTGATCAACTACAAAATCGCGGAACAGGAAAGATCGGCTTATGGCAAGACGGGCCTATGCCGGCAGACTTTGCGAATCTGGTGATTTCGAGTAAATAAAGGCGCCAGGCAACTACTGGCAAAAAAAAATACTTAAGTTTTATTAATGAAGGAGTAATAGAAATCTATCTCTATAAATTAGATTTGCGCCCCAGATTTCCGCCTGCTCATGAAAATTGCTTACTCAGCTAGTATCCTCTTTATTATCACCATTCTTTTACACTCCCATTCCTTCGGCCAAACGTTTAATCCCGGATATATAGTCACAACAAAACAAGATACCCTAAAGGGCCTTATACTTGACGGTACCGATGAAGAACTGGGGTTAAGTTTGCAATTCAAAAAAGACCAGGCCGCTGCGGCTGAGACTTTTACTCCGGCAAATGCGATTGCTTTTGAATTTGACTACCAGCGTAAATTCAAACGACTTTCATTTATGAGCACAGACACGAGCCGGCATGATTCCATATCCGTTTTTGCTAAAAAAAATATGGACGGAAAAATAGCTTTCTATACCTGGACGCAAGTAAATAAAAACCAATCGGACATATTCCTGACAAATTGGGATACACAACTTACTGTGCACCTGTCGCAGCCGGAAAAGAAACTCGTCTTAAAAAACGAAAGGCAATTCACTTCAGAATCAAATACCCGGAATCTGGGTTTGTTGCAACTGGTAAAAGGCGGCATGGCGGGCATGCCTGGAATGAAGAATACTTCTTACTCCGAAAAGGCAATCCGCAGGAACATTCTCTCCTATAACCGTGCCGCTCAACAAACCTATCCTGTTACAATTTACAAACCACGAAAAGGCCATGCGTATGAGGCCACACTGGGGTGGGATCTTATGAGCGGACCTGATTCAAAAAGCTTCCGCGGTAGTTTTATGAGGCACACATTTAATCCCGAACGTACTAACACCGTATCTTTCGTGATGGCATTTATCTATAAGTCCAGGTCTGGCATAAACACATACCTGGCTATCGCCAACAAAGCCACTCCTGATCATATTGTAACAAATTATAAAGAGCAGACACTTTCGTTTATACCGCTCGGCGTACATCTCCACGGTGGATCAAAAAAGATTCGTCCTTTTGCTTATGCGGGACTAGGTATGAGTTATACATTTCGTGAAAGTTCGTCTACGAAAAACGGTCTGGATCAAGGTACAACTCATGACCGCATGCCTGCCGGCGCTTTCAATATGGGGGCGGGCGCAAAAATAAAAGTCGGCAGATCACAGTTTCTTGTGCTCGACTTCACACCCGTGTTTGGTGATGGACTTTATCTTAATTTGGGATATTCATTCTAAACATATTATTGACAGCGTATTTAGCGCTTCAGAACCGCTTATTAACATGTGTTCAAAATTTCAAATAAACGCGAGTTTTCTACTGCGACAGCCGGTACTTTAGGGTTCAATAAAAAAGAGTATACACTTTATTTTATTTTGAGCTATCTTTCAGATAGGAATTAACTTATGCGTTTACCAATAGCATCGCTGGCTTTATTGTGTACTTGTGTTACACTTGTTTCCTGTTTGGAAAGTCAAAAGCGGTACACATGTACTTTTTCTGAAACGCCAGTGGCCCTGGATGAATTCAATACCGCTTACGATGACTATAATTCTGCATTGCCTGTAGCTGGAGAAAATTCTCCGTTACTGTTTTCAACCAACAGGGTTTCGGCAGGCCGTGACTTTGATTTCATTTGCAAATTTTTGTCAGTAAGCTTCGATTTTAAAAAAGATAAATTACACGTAGGGGAAAATACATTTTACGGAGGCGATTTTTTTCACGCCAATGCTAATTTGAATGCCGCAGTTTCAAAGGTAAACAGTACGGCGGATCAATTGGGGCCCTATCTGATTCCACAAAGTTTCATCTCGGCCAGGAATTATGACGATCGCTACCAGAGTTATATCTTTCTTTATTCAAGCAATGAAGAAGGAAATCAGGATATCCGTTTTACGCACAACCTTTATGCAAAGGAATATATACCTCCTAAAACGATATCATTCCTGAACAGCGCTCAGGATGATGCATATCCTTTTATTACGAAAGACTCGTCTTCACTTTATTTCTGCTCCAATCGAGGCGGGAATTTTGACATCTATTCGGTCGGCTTGGATGCCAACAAAGGTGTTATCGCTGAACTGGAGCGTAGCACACCACGACTCGTGACAAAAGAGACCGTGCTATCGTCAGGATCGGATGATAAGTGCCCGTTTATTTTTGGTAACGTCATGATCTTTACATCCAATCGCCCGGGAGGTTTTGGAGGATATGATTTGTACTATTCCATCTTTAAAAATGGCGTATGGTCTGTACCGGTCAATTTCGGATCAAAGATTAATACTGCCTCAGACGAATACCGTCCCGTTCTAAAATTGATGGATGACCGGGAGTATGATTTTAAAAATGTATTTACAAACGACTTTATGATCTTCTCCTCAAACCGACCCGGGGGAAAGGGCGGATTTGATTTATATTATGTGGGTGTCCCAAGGTTGAACGACGGCGATTCACATTAAAATTTTCGAAATTATTTTTGTCAACGGCTTTTGTTTTCGTCGTCTATGAGCAAAAAAGACAAACGTATTGATGATTACATTGCACGGTCCAAGGACTTTGCGAAACCCATTCTTTCTCACATTCGCGAACTTGTTCACAACGCTTGTCCCGACGTTGAAGAAACCATCAAGTGGGGTTTTCCGCATTTTGATTATAAGGGTATTCTGTGCAGCATGGCGTCGTTCAAGCAACATTGTTCCTTTGGTTTTTGGAAAGCGTCATTGATGGATGACACGCAGCATATTTTGGCTGTTGAAAGTGAATCTATGGGCAGCCTGGGAAAACTCGCCAGCCTGAAAGATCTGCCTGCCGATAAGATCATGATTGCCTACATCAAGCAGGCGGCTAAACTGAATGATGACGGAGTAAAGCTTATTAAAAGACCTGCGACTACTAAAAAAGACCTGGTGATATCTGATTATTTCAAAAAAGCACTTGCTAAAAATAAAAAAGCGAAAGTGGTATTTGAGAGCTTCAGCTATTCACAACAGAAAGAGTATGTAGAATGGGTCACCGAAGCAAAGACTGATGAGACCCGGTTGAAACGGATGACGAAAACACTTGCTCAGCTCGCCGAGGGCAAATTTCTGAATTGGAAATACATGTAGAGTCTGAAGTTTATTTTGCAGATTAGCTTCTCTTCTAAATTTTAATACTATGAAATACGTCAATCTTTTGAACACAACTGCTGCTGTAACTATTTTAGTCACCGCGATGCTTAAAATTCTTCACATTGGAGATGGAATTGTAAATGGCATACTCACTGTTGCGATGTTAGCTGCTCTTTTAGGAATGGAATGGAAAATAAAATTACTCGAAAAGGAGCTCAATGCTTACAAGTCTAAAGAAGTCAATTCGTCTATTTCTTAAAATCAATTTTTTGGGCTTGTTGCTGGGCTTTTAGCGCAAGTTCAGTAGCGAGAAAACAGTGCTCCTGCGACATCGCCGTTTCCGTCCGGTTGATTATATCATGAATGAGTTGCTCACCGTAAGGAAGAGGTTCCTTGCTGCAATCAAAATAACGGGTTTGCTTTCCATCTACTAAAAAAAGATGATTACCACCTTCGCGCCCGGTGATATCCGCATACTTGCGCAACTCAATATATCCTTCTGTCCCAAGAATTGTCAACCGGCCATCGCCCCAGGTATTCAATCCATCCGGTGTAAACCAGTCAACACGAATATATCCTGTGCCGCCATCACCTCGTAACATCACATCACCAAAATCTTCAAACAGCGGGTATTGTGGATGATTCACATTGCCAATTTGTGATGATACTACTGCGGCTTTGGTGGAGCCGGTGAAATACAAAAACTGATCGAACTGATGCGAAGCAATATCACAGAGAATGCCACCAAAGTATTTCCGATCAAAGAACCATTGAGGTCGTGATGCTGCCGTCATGCGATGCGGGCCAAGGCCAATCGTTTGGATCACTTTTCCAATAGCTCCGGCTTTAACCAACTCCCCTGCTTTAACGGTAGAACGATTCTCCAGGCGTTCGCTATACATAATAGAATAGATGCGTTTCGTCTCCCGTTGCACTTTCCTCACTTCTTCCAATTGCTTTAGTGTAATGATGCCCGGCTTGTCGACCATAAAATCTTTTCCATGCCGCATGGCTTCTATTCCCAAAGGCGCACGATCAAGAGGAATAGAAGCACTCACGATCAACGGTATAGAACTATCTTCCAGAATCTCTTTTTCACTACCCGCCTGTTTCGCTTGCGGATATCGTTTAGAAAAAGTGCTTGCCAGATCGGCTTCCTTCGCATAAAATGAAATAAGTTGACCACCGTTTCTCACCAATGCATCAATCTGTGAATGGATATGACCATGGTTAATACCAATAACAGAAAAACGAAGTGTTTCGGCAGATGATGATGTGTTCATTTTCTTTGCACTTTCAATAGGTGTGCGTACATGATGCGCGCCGCCAACAACCACCTCGGGCAGCGAAGCAGCTGCAATTCCGGCTGCTGCCTGAAGAGAGTGTTTGATAAAGCTGCGCCTGTTGGGAGGTGTACTCATGGCTGAAGATTTCTATATAAAGCTAAGAAAGTTTTGTTCCGATATTCCTGGATCGGCAAAAAATTCCGCTACGTTTCGTCACGACATTTTGTGTTTCCTCAGGACAAAGTAAACCCATCCATCCGAGCCGGCAGAAACGGCATTTATAAAATATTATAAATTGGTAATCAATTCAACAATTCCATCAGGTATAGCCACGCCGCTAAAGAAAACTCCAACGCAAAATACCTTTTCGCTAAAGCTTGAGTGCCGGATGGCCAAAGGCAGTGAGCTAACCGATACCATCGTGAAGCCAACTACAAAAAAGAAAGAAAAAATAACTGTTATGGTTGGTGAACTGATTAAAAAGATAGGGATGATGCAAATCAGGGAAAGAATTGCACTTCTCCAAAATGATTTTTCCAACCCGAACTTATTTACGTAATCACTCATTGGCAGCGACAGCGCAGCAGAGAGAACCAGCATAATAACCAACAGCCATTTTGTTTCAGGAACGTCCGGGAATAACCAGATGAGGTTTGCCTGAAGTATCGTAGGCAAAAGATCAAACAACACAGTCGTTACAATACCAAGCACAATGCCAAGCACAAGAAGTTTGCCGTAGGAATACACTTCTTCCTTTTCTTGCGTACTTGTTGACGAGACCTGCGCATCATCCTGTTTGTTAAAAAGATCTTTGGAATTTCTTCTCAATGCATACCCCGATAAAAAGACGATCAACCCTCCCGCTACAAATGTTGCCGGGGCACCGATGTATTCGATAATGTCAACAATAACGGGCTCCATGGCATAGATCAGGTTCGACACGATCGTAAGGATTGCCATGACCCGCGGTATTTTGTCAACAGGTGCAAACAATTCAAGCGTTGATAATGCAGGGCTCGTGAAAATGCTCATGCCCACAAGCCAAAAAACAATCAGAAATGGGAATATCCAACGGAATACATCACCAGGGTCAGCGATCAGTGTAAATGAAACTGCCATAAAGATCATGGCTGCAAAACTTATCCCCGCTGTAATGATCGGCAGACGGTGGCCGTTCTTAAAACGAAAACGATCTCCCAATTTCCCGGCAATCGGTGGTGTGATCACAAGTATGATCGCCTGGGCTAAAACCAGAAAAAAAGAATATCCCAAAAAACGATATTTTTCCAACAACTGCGGCTGATAATTATAATACGCAATCCATCCGATGATAATGGATGAATAAAGCGCTGCAAGACTCCAGAGTTGTTTCCATTGAATGGTATTCACCCGGTGCTCGTCCGTGGCGCTCATTGTCAGGGTGTTTTCTTGCGGGCTGTTCATAATTTGGAGGTAAGGTTAATACAAGTTACGCAGTTGATGGCAATGCCGGATTCCTGAACTCAACTTATTTTGCTGTCACAACTTTTTCAGGCATAAGGACGGGTGTAGATCAATTGCTTGACAGTAACATGGCGTGTCTCAAAACCTGCTTCGCAATACTGCAAATAATAATTCCATTTTCTGATAAAGGATTCGTTCATGCCCAGACCGCGCACGGCGAGAACGTGATGATTAAAATAATCATACCACATCCGAAGGGTTTTGGCGTAGTCGAGGCCGAGGTCCTTCATGTCATAGAGGTTTAAGTCGGTGACCTTGCTGACAACTTCGTGAATATATGCGAACGATGGCGTTTGTGAACCCGGGAAGATATGCTTCTGAATAAAATCCACATGCTTGCGATGTTCATGATACCGCTTATCCTGGGATGTAATCACTTGTAAGGCCAGGCGGCCCAATGGTTTCAACAGTTCATTGCACTTTTTAAAATAGACAGGCAGGTATTTATGCCCAACCGCTTCAAGCATTTCAATCGAAACAATTTTATCGAAGTGACCTTCCAGCGTGCGGTAATCCTGAAGATGCACACTGATCTTGTCTTCCAGGCCTTCGCGAAGAATTCGTTCTTGTGTATACGCAAACTGTTGCTCTGAAATTGTGACTGCAGTAACCCGGCACCCGTAGTGACGGGCGGCATGGGTAGCAAATCCACCCCAACCGCTTCCTATTTCGAGAACGTGGTCGGTGGGTAATAAATTAATCTCTCTGCACAACCTGTCATACTTTTCGTCCTGACCTTCTTTGAGGGATACATCAGGGCGTCTGAATATGGCACTCGAGTACGTCATGGTCTCATCCAGAAATAATTTGTAAAAACTATTTCCAAGGTCATAATGCTCTATGATATTTTTACGCGACCCTTCAATGGTATTTCTCCGGGTCCTGTGATACAATTTGTTGACAACCGCGAGAAAGTTAGAAAAATATTTTGGCAGGCCTTTACCGGAAAGCACAGGATTGTGGTCGATGTTCAAGATAAACCAGGTGACGATGCTTGCGATGCTATCTGTACTCCAGTCACCATCAATGTAGGATTCTGCAAAACCTACGTCACCAAACAGCGAACATTTCATAAAGAAGTCGGTGTTGGATACGCGAATCATGGCGTGCACTCCTTCGCCATTACCGAAACGGTGGTGTTTGCCATCCGGTAATTCTACCACAAGACGGCCGTATGGCATTTTTTCGAAAAGCCTGAGAAATACAGTTTCATAAATAGAAACTTTCCTGGTTAATGAAATTGTAGCAGATGGCATATACGCTAAATGTGGGTTTGTTTAACAAAATCTTTCTGCAAGTGGAGGTTGATGCTTTTTTGCATAAAAGGCAAACCCTTTACATACAACACCACCGCCTGCCAGTGTATCAACGCTATTATTTCCAGTGTAATAAAAGGAAATCGAAAGCCGTACAACAATAACCGCGTGTTCGTCAGTTTCTTCCTTGTTCCTGTCAGTGATGTGAGCAGAAAACGCTGGTTCTGCTGATAGTCATCAACGCGCATGTTTAGTTTCTTACCAGGGACTTCAAAAATAAAATCAAACTCGGTATCGAGATCAACAAACGGTGATACATAAAAATACTTGGCAATTTTTAATCTAAACACCCCGGCCACGAAGCAGGATTGATCAAGCAAATAAAGCTTCATTTCGCCATGGGTGTTGCTTACTTCGGCCACAGCACATACGGGTGTGCCTGTACCATCAAAGCATAAATAAATTGAAATTGGATTAAACACGTAACCCAGGGTTTTTACGTTCGTCAGGAGCTTGACTTTGCAATCCTGACCAATTGCTATTCCTCTACCGGAAATGTACTCCAGTACATGTTGTTTAGCCGTTTTCTTTTCCTGGCGGGGGCCAACTACCACGTGATCCCGATCTCTGAAATTAAACCAGTTCGATGCGTTCCTGCTGAAAAGTTTCAGGTTTTTATGAAGCGTATCCAATTCATCCAGGTCAAGATAGAACATGAATATGTTATAGCGAAAACTATTCTTTCGTGGTGCAAGCCGTTGGTGCATCACTTCGCAACGGTACAAGCAAGACTCGATATTTTGGATATCGTTTGGCATACAAGCTAATTTACGGAATCGCCAGTCCCGTTGGATTTACAAAAACAACCTAATTTTTCCATGGATCACGTTTTAAGAGTTGTTTACAAAGGACTACAGCAGAAGTAAAGGCATCTTCGTGAAATCCAAAGCGAAAATAGCTGCCACAAAAATGTACGGGTCCGTCCGCATTGAGATCGTACAAGCTTTTTTGTGCTTCTGCTGTTTTAGTTGTAAAAATGGGATGTTCGTACTCTATTCTTCGCAACACTTTGGCGGGATCAATCACGCCGTGATCGTTGATCGATTCAAAATAGTTCACCCTGTCGGAAATCCCCTGCAGGATATTCATATCATACACGGTGGTTGATTTCAATTCACCTCCGATACATTGAACTCGATAGTTCCAGGCCGACCACGCCTTTCTCACTTTCGGCATGATTGCTGAATCAGAATGAAGCGTGGCCACATTTTTTTGATATTGAAACGGGCTGAGCAACCTGCCTTCAGTTTCAGTTGGATTCCTCAGCATACGCAATGCCTGGTCGGCATGACTTGCAATGATCACTTTATCGTAAATTTTTTCCGTTCCATCAGACAGGGTAATTCGCACTTTTCCATTCTCACGGTCTACCGTTTTTATACCCGCACTGACCGAAATCCTGTTTTTAAACGGTGCAATCAGCTTGTTACGATATTGCCAGCTTCCGCCATGAACCGTTGACCATTGAAATTGTGTATTGATTCCGAGCAGACCGTGGTTTTTAAAAAACTGCACCAACACACGTACAGGATAATCTAACGTGATGTCAATGGGTGTTGACCACAATGCAGAACTCATCGGCACCAGGTAACTGTATACAAACGTATCGCTGTAATTCCCTTCTTTCACATACTCACGCAATGACTGATGCGCATTCCGTTCATCGGACAGTGCTAGCTCCGCTTCTTTGTAAAACCGATTGATCTCAAAAAGAAGTTTGACAAATTTAACATTGAAGATGTTTTTCTTCTGCGCAAACAGATGAAGGCTGCTGTATTCAAGGCCGGAAGCAAGGTCTTGCACACTGAAAGACATGTTGGTAGGTTTGACTTCCACATCCAATTGTTTGAAAAGCCTGATCAGGTTAGGATACGTGTGGTCATTAAATACAATAAACCCGGTATCTATTGCCACTTCCTTTTCTCCTTCTTTTACGTACACCGTATTTGTATGGCCGCCTACATAATTATTTTGTTCGTAAAGGTCAACCTTAAATTGTTTATGCAAAAAATGCGCACACCCCATCCCGGCTATGCCGGTGCCAATAATTGCGATTGATTCCATGATAGATTAAAAAAAAGACGTTATACTTTCTTAAAGAGGTAATGACTTACAAACCATTCTTCTCCACTTTTATAGCCCCACAGTTCTGCACATGCCATGTAAAATATCCTCCAGTAAACCCACCATTTCATCGTATGTTCTTTTCCGTAGGTTGTTTCAAACAAAGCAATAATTTCATCCCTGTGTTTATCCATATTGGAAAGCCACGCTTCGGAAGTTTTACTGTAATGCGTGCCACTCAGGCGCCAATGCTTTTCTACCCGGAGATGATCGTTGAAATAAAAAAGCAAATGATCACTGGGCATCATGCCTCCCGTAAAGAAATACTTTGCCATCCAGTCGGTTTCATCTTTCACATCATAGAAGTAAGCAAATTCCTTATGCGTAAAAATGTGGATGAACATTTTCCCGTTCTCCACTAAAAATCCCGACAGGCGCTCCATCAACGACTTATAATTGCGCATGTGTTCAAACATCTCCACCGATACAATGCGGTCAAACCGGTTGCCGGTGTCAAACACATTCATGTCGGCCGTGATAATCGTAAGATTGTGAAGCCCCCGTTCTTTGGCCTGCTGGTCTATAAACAGTTTTTGCGTGTGCGAGTTTGAAACGCCGGTAATTTTACTTTTGGGAAATTTGGCTGCCATAAAAAGTGACAAGGATCCCCAACCACATCCGCACTCAAGAATATCAATGCCGTCTTGTAGCTCTGCACGTTCACAGGTCAGACTGAGCATATCCTCCTCGGATTGATCGATCGAAGTAACACCGGCCTTCCAATAGCCGCTGCTATATTTCAAATGTTTTCCCAAACACAATTGAAAGAATCGTGTCGGGACTTCATAGTGCTGTTCGTTGGCAGCGTTCGTTTCTATAGCAATGGCGCTCTGGCGGAGTTGATCGACCAAATACATAAACCGCTGGTGCTGCCCTTCAAGACCGCCAACGCGTTGTTCCTTAAGTCTTAACTCAATATTCCTTCTAATTCCCTGTCGGATAAGAAAATCCGGTAAACGATCATTTTCAAGTAAAGCGTTGTACCACATGCTGATTAACCTTTAATTTTTTTTGGAAGAGGCACGAATGCAGATGTTGTTCTCTGATAGTCTATATACAGTTGGCCCTTCGATTTAATGCTTTGTTCCTCCGTGTAGGGAATTCCTGTGACCTTAAGTAAAAAATAAAGCATCAGCAGGGGACAAATAATACTCAGAAAACCCCAGGGCGAACTTAATGAAGTAATAAAAAAAGCTACCCAGACCAGCCATTCAAAAAAATAATTCGGATGCCTCGAGTAGAACCACAATCCCTTTTCACAGACTTTACCTTTGTTGGCCGGATTTGAAATAAATTTCTTAAGTTGATTATCCGCAGTAGTTTCTCCAATAAAGGCGATAAACCACATCACAACACCACTCCACTCGATCCACGTTACTTCAGTTTCCGGATTGATCATCATCAGGGCAAAAGGCAATGAGAGTATCAATGCCAGGATAGCCTGAAAATAAAAAAAACGAAGCATAAGAATATTTTGCCGATCACCCCACTTTTCACGCAAAGCCGTATAACGCTTGTCTTCTTTGTGCCCGGTCGTACGCACGAGCAAGTGAAACGCAAGCCGCAAACCCCAGATCACCACCATGATTAAAATTAAAATAGCGCGCGTTGAATAGTTTCCGGTGAGGAGATAGTAAATCGCCGCAAGAACAGGAAAACTAAAAGCCCATACCGTATCAACGATGCCTGCGTTCCTTGTTTTTAATTGGACCAGCCAGGTGATCGTAAACAAAATGACAAGTGCTATCGCACCGTAACCGAACAATGGAAGCAGCTGATCAACCATGTGAAATTTTGGGTTTCAGGATAGCGTCAATGCCTTGTCCCGCTTTTAATCCAAAAAGTTGAATTAATACATAAGCGATGGTGGCGATACTTCCCAGGAGAAAGAACAATATCAGCCACACAATTTTTATTACTGCACGTTCTTCGCGATAAAGAACATAGAGATAAATAATCAGAACGTTGGCGTAAAAATCCCATAACGTAGCACGCATCCAGGGAATGGAACCCAGGAAATCCCATTGTTCAAAGAGACTGCTTTCAAGACTTGTGGATATCACCATGTATATCATAAAAATCCAAACAAGGCTGAGGAAAAATTTGAGAAAATTGACCATGGGTAGAGATTATAAGGTATCGGTCAGCAGGATATACCGTACTATATCATATAGTAGGATAAAGAAAATCACATACGTGAAAATCTTTAGTCGCTTGAAATAATGACGTAGGTACAGCATATCCTTCTAAACAGGAAAAACTTAAACATGTTTTGCCTATCTACGAATACTGTATTGGCCCTGGATTTCGCCACGAAGTAAAAAAGCCGGAATTATAGGATTAAAAACAAACAGGTTTTGAAATCAACCCTTGGTTATCGCACCAAATACCTGGATGGTTTCCAGTGTAGGCGTTTCATTCCCGCCACGAGGTTCTATGGTTACTCCGAAGCCTGTGGCACCTTTAGCAACTTGTTTCATTTTGGCCAAGCCCGTTGTATTGTAATCAAAGACCCCGGCATCCACCATCTTACCATCAATCTGTGCCCATAGCTGGAATTGCTTCTCAGCAGTAAGCTCCTTCATTTCCTGAATGCTCACGTATACTTCGCTGGTAGACTCATTCCAATACACCGATGCCATCGCATCTGGCGCATTCGGAGTGCCTTTTAGCACCACACGCTTGAAGGCTGGGTTGTCGATAATGTTTAAATCGCTCTGGATTTTATCAAGACGCTGATTCACCTGATTATAATCTTCAGCCACCCGTTGATTTTGAGCAAGTAGTTCAGTCAGGTTATTTTGCGCATTCATCCATTTGGTTCTGTAATCATAGGCCAGGTAAGAAGACACAAATGCAATGGCAATCGAAGCCGCTACGGCATACTTCCAACCGGTGGTCTGTGGCTGAAGTGTCACTAACTTCGCTTCCGGACTTTGCTGACTACGTTGCAGGTCAGTGGTCTCGTCAATTTTATCGAAAATCAATTTCTTGAGCGAAGATCGTGGCTCGATCGCTGCTTTCATCAATAACACCTCCTGCGCTTCTTCGATCACGGCAAGTTCAGCTCTCAATTCGGGATAAAGGGAAAGGTTCTGTTCTACTTCGTGTCTCTCCTTTTCAGACAGATCACCAAGCATATACGCTTCCAATATTCCGGACGATATGTAATCGGTTATGTTCAAGATTCTCCTATTGTTATTCTCAATTGTTGTAATGCCATGCGCGTTCTGGTTTTTACGGTGCCCAACGGGATATTAAATTCTTCTGCAAGTTCCGATTGAGTGTAGCCTTTAAAATATAAATGTTCAATGACGAATTGCTGCTCTTCGGGTAGGTTCTTCAGCATTTCCTTTACCCCTATTGACTCTGTGTTTTGTTCTACCTGTCTTTGTCTGTCAACTCTATTTACGAGTTTCTCGATGCCACCGGTTTTCAGTTCTTTGCTTATTTCTTTGGAACGGGTTTTATCAATGGCCTGATTGCGGGTAATATTCAGCAACCACGTAAAGAGTTTCCCTTTGCCACTATCGTACTGGTCAAACTTATCCCACACCTTAAGAAAAACATCCTGAAGCACTTCTTCCGCGATGTCTTCACGTCTGATGATTGTGAACGCCACGCTGTATAGTGCACCCGAGTAATGATCGTACAAATACTCCAGCGCCAACCTGTCCTTTGCCTTTAGGCGCACAACAAGCTCTATTTCTGCAATATGGTTTTTAAGGCCGCTGATATTTTGTATTTTCGGTAAGTAAAGAAATAAGTTCCCAATTGGCAAGAAGAAAGTCTGAACCTTGATTTCAAGGATTAAAGAATTACATGATTATGTTATATGAGGAATTGACCAAAAAAATCATTGGATGCGCGATGAAGGTTCACAGTGCCTTAGGAAATGGTTTTCAGGAGGTCATTTATCAAAGAGCATTGGAAATTGAAATGAGACTTGAAGCAATAAACTTTGAGCGAGAAATGGAAATGCCCATATTTTATCGTGACGAACAAATTGGAACAAAGACGTGTTGATTTTTTTGTGGAAGATAAGATCATGGTTGAGTTAAAAGCTTTAATTAAGTTAGAAGATGTTCATCTGGCGTAAGCCATGAATTATGTGGAGGCTTACAAAATGGAAATCGGTCTTCTTATAAATTTTGGTTCAAAAAGTTTAGAATTCAAAAGAGTACATAATAACAAGATACTAAAATCAAGCAATCCCTAAATCAAGGAAATCATGGTTCAGATGTTTGTTTTCATCGCCATTATACTTATTTCATCAATCCAGACTTCTTTTAAACAAAATCAACTTAAGAACAGCCGGGTAAAAACGGCTTATGAGGAAAAGGAAGCAATAGTCAAATCATTCTTCGCAGAAAAGAAAATTCGGTACGAAGGGTATGAGCTTTTCATCCGGGCATTTAAAAAAGAACAGGTCGTTGAGGTCTGGGTCAAAGAAAAGAACAAGGACGAATTTGTTCTTCTTCATGCTTATCCATTTTGCGCCACGTCAGGAACATTGGGACCAAAACGAAGCGAAGGCGACTCGCAAATTCCGGAAGGTGTTTACGAGATCAATCACTTCAATCCTCAGAGCAATTTTTATTTGTCGCTCGGAATAAATTATCCAAATGCTTCTGATAAAATACTCAGCGATCGGCAACATCCGGGAGGAAGCATTTATATACATGGCAACTGCGTCACCATTGGTTGTATTTCGATCACCGATGATAAGATCAAAGAACTCTACGTACTTGCAGTTGAAGCAAAAAACAACGGACAGGGTAAAATTTCAGTTCACATTTTTCCGGACAGGTTGGATACAAATGCAATTGAAAAATTATCATCTTCCAATCAAACAATCACTTCATTTTGGAAAAATCTCCAGCCGATTTATGAAGATTTTAAGTCTTCGAGGAAATTGAAGGTTGTTAGCGTAAATTCGAAGGGAGAGTATTCTATAAAGAATTAAAATTTAAGTCCCCGGCGTGTAAAGACCAAGTCTCATTATAATGAGACATCGCCATAGGAATACCTATTATCAGTGAACCTACTTTCATACTCATATTATTCTTCTGATCTTAGGGTATCGTTTTATCTGATCCTGACAGGGTTTAAAAAAGCACAGGATGTGAACGCTCTTGAACGAAATTTTTATATTTAAACATGCGCATATTCATATTTGTTTTGCTCGCTATGGTGAGCATCCCCACGGTTGCTCAGCCTTTAAAAGTTGCTGTAGCCGGAATCACCCACGGCCATTCCACCTGGATACTTGGTTACAAAGACAAAGAGAGCATTCAACTTGTAGGTGTTTATGAAAAAGACACCGCGTATGCCTACCAGTGTGCCAGGCGTTATGGTTTCCCGCGCTCACTTATCTATACCGATCTCAACAAAATGCTCGAAGCCACAAAGCCTGAAGCAGTACTGGGCTTTGGTTCGGTCTATAGTCACCTTGAAGTAGTGGAAGCTTGTGCCCCAAAGGGTATTCACGTCATGGTGGAAAAACCACTGGCTGTAAACACGGAGCATGCCTTGAAGATGCAGCAACTGGCCGCTAAATACAAAATACATCTTCTCACGGATTATGAAACGAGTTGGTATCCTGCTGTAGCCAAAACATTCCAGCTCGCGTTGGATAGCAACTACATCGGCCCGATACGTAAAGTAGTCATCCATGATGGTCACCAGGGACCCAAAGAGATAGGAAGCGGCACTGAATTCCTTGCCTGGCTTACAGACCCTGTGCTTAATGGCGGTGGCGCATTGGTAGACTTTGGCTGCTATGGTGCCAATCTTATGACGCGCATGATGAAGGGACAACAACCCATCGCTGTAACTGCCGTTACCCGTCACTACAAACCAGAGATCTATCCCAGGGTAGATGATGATGCGACCATCATTGTAGATTATCCCAACGCACAATGTATCATTCAGGCATCCTGGAATTGGCCCTACGGCCGTAAAGACATGGAAGTGTACGGAGATAAAGGTGCAATCTTTGTACCCGATAAAAAGACGTTGATTCTAAGACACGGAGATAATAAACCGACAACGCGCGAAGTAAACGCCCGGAACATTCATGTTTATGAAGATCCCTTCAAATACCTTGTGGATGTATTGCACGGAAAAGAGATTGTCACACCCGATGGGTTGTATGCTTTGCCAAACAACGTGATGGTGGTTAAAATTCTGCAGGCAGCAAGGGAGTCAGCCCGTACGGGTAAGACTGTGAAATTAGAATAAGATATTGTACTTGTTATTTCAAAAAGAAAAAGGACAGCTTCGCGCTGTCCTTTTTAATGATTCGTGTTCTAATTAAACCCGCTCCTCGATCTTGTTCATGATCTTTGTCTGCACCTGTATAGACTCGTGGTGCAACAAGCGAAGCAGGTCGCGTGTGAAGCCTTCGTCCAGGCCCATTGCCTTGCCCAATGCAGCACGGGTTTGAACCACTTCTTCCCAGCGGTTTACCTGGAGGATCGTTACGTTGTTTTCTTTCTTGTACTGGCCGATCTTCTCAGAGATCTTCATACGCGAAGCAAGTTTTTGCATGATTTCATCATCCAAATGGTCGATCTGCTCGCGCAAAACGCTCAAAGTATCTTTGAACGTCTTGTTTTCGGATGATACTGTGCGCACAACCAGGCTATCTATAATTTTGCCTAATGCTGCAGGGGTTACCTGTTGTTTTGCATCACTCCATGCCGCGTCAGGGTTGATATGACTTTCAATCATCAAGCCAACCATGTCTAAATCGAGCGCCTTTTGAGATATCATGGCAATCAGATCGCGATTACCCGCAATATGACTTGGATCACAAATGATATCCAGTTCAGGTACGCGCGTTTTTAAATCAATGGCCATATCCCACATCGGAGCATTGCGGAACGGACCCTTTTCAAATGAAGAAAATCCGCGATGAATGGCAGCGAGTTTGGTAATGCCGGCTTTGTTCAAGCGCTCTAAAGCACCGAGCCAAAGTTCAACATCGGGGTTGATGGGATTTTTTACCAGCACAGGAATGTCAACACCTTTTAATGCGTCGGCAACTTCCTGAACAGAAAAAGGATTCACGGTTGTACGGGCACCTACCCATAAAAAATTAACACCGGCTTTCAACGCGGCTTCCACGTGCGCTGCATTCGCCACTTCAGTAGTTACCGGCAAACCCGTTTCTTTTCCAGCCCGAACAAGCCAGCTCAAGCCTTCAACACCGGCACCTTCATATTGGCCAGGTCTTGTGCGTGGCTTCCATATACCTGCGCGTAATGCATGCACCTTTCCGGTAGCCGCGATTTGCTTTGCCGTAGCCACCATTTGATCTTCCGTTTCAGCACTGCATGGGCCGCTGATAATGATCGGACGATTTACTTTCATCCAGCTGGAGATCGATTCGAGTTGTAATCCCTTCTTGCTCATAATTGTTTTTGTTATTCGTTACCCGTTGTTATTTTTTAGTTTCTGGTTAATAAATCAGCTTTTTACTGCGATTGGTTCTCTCTTCGGTGCTTCTGAATCCAGAATCCTTCTGATCTCATTTGCCTTCACCATAATATTGTGCAACTCTTTCGTATCGCGTTTCATCAGGTGGTAATGAAACTTTTGCAGGTGCATAATGTACTCCGCCAATGCCTGACTTAAATACTCTGAATTTTGTTCAAAAATCGGTGCCCACATATCCGGCGAACTTTTGGCAAGCCGAACGGTAGATGCAAAACCACTTCCCGCAAGATCAAAAATATTTTTCTTATCCTTTTCAATATCCAGCACAGTCTGCCCCAGCAAGAATGAACTTACGTGTGACAAATGTGATACGTACGCCACGTGCTTATCATGTTCATCTGCTTCCATGAAAATCGTATTCATGCCCAACGTGTTGAACACATGCTTCGCCACACGCAAAGCATGATCCGAAGATTTGTCCTGCTCGCAGATAATATTTGTTTTACCATTGAACAATCCTTCAAATGCGGCGGTGGGTCCTGAATTTTCAGTTCCGGCAAGCGGATGCGCGGCAACCAATTGCTCTCTTTTGGGATGACGCTCCACTGCTTTGCAGATCAGGTTTTTTGTTGAACCCGTATCAATGACCACAGCATCTTTTTTCACCTGATCCAAAATAGCAGGAAGAAAAGCGCGTGATGCGTTCACCGGAATAGCAACAATTACCAAATCCGCAGTTGAAAGTGCTTTACCTTCATCTTCGATACTATCTACAAGTCTCAATTCAACAGCTTTCGATCCGTTTGTCTCACTGGAATCAATTCCTGTTAGTATCGTAGCAACCCCGGCCTTCCGCAGGTCGAGCGCCATGGAACCACCAATCAAACCAAGGCCGATGATCGTCGTTTTCATTGGGCTTGGGCGGTAAGATGTACGTGAGCCTTTGACTTCATAAATTTCTCAATTCGCTGATGCGCTTCATTCAATTTTTCGACGGTGGCACAGAGTGAAATACGTATAAATCGCTTACCCGCATCACCAAAAATGAATCCTGGTGTGATGAACACTTTTGTTCCATATAAAATTTCATCAATCCATTTTTCCACATCATGAACGCTGTCAGGAGCTTTTGCCCATACAAATAGTCCGGATTGTTTTGCTGAATAGGTACAATTCAGTTCATCAAGAATGTTAAGCGCAGCTTTTCTGCGTTTCAGGTAAACAGCATTCAATTCTTCAAACCAGGTTTTATCATTCCGCAACGCTTCAGCAGCTGCATGCTGCAGTCCAAGGAACATGCCTGAGTCCATGTTACTCTTTACTTTTAAAGCAGCCTCGATGTATTCTTTTCTACCCGCAACCCAACCGATCCGCCACCCGGCCATGTTGTGTGACTTACTGAGTGAATTTAATTCGAGCGCAACTTCTTCTGCTCCCTCAATGGAAAGAATGCTTAAGGGCGAATCGTTTAAGATCAGGCTATACGGATTGTCGTTGACGATCAAAAAGTTATTTTTCCTGGCAAGGTCAACCAACTCCCTCAGCTCATCACGAGATGCAACCCTGCCGGTTGGCATATGTGGAAAGTTGACCCACATGATCTTCACTTTCGATAAATCCTTCTTCTTCAATACTTCTATATCAACACCCCATTGCAATGACTCCTTCATTTCATAGGTCACGATCTTCGCACCCACTAATTTTGCAACGGATGAATACGTGGGGTAACCGGGATCGGGAATTAATACTTCGTCACCCTCGTTCACAAATGCCATGCTGATGTGCATGATGCCTTCTTTGGATCCGATGAGCGGAAGTATATCTGTTTCCGTGTTCAACGTCACTCCATAGGTCCTTGAATAAAAGTCAGCAATTCCTTTTCGCAACGCAGGGATACCCTTGTAACTCTGGTAGCCATGGTTGCCCACATGCTTTGCCGATGCAATTAATGCATCAATTGATTTCTCAGACGGGGCCTGATCCGGACTCCCAATGCCCAGGTTAATGACCGGGAGCTCCGGCGTATCCAGTGATTTTACTTCAGCCAGTTTCTTACTGAAGTAGTACTCCTCCACGTTGGCAATTCTGTTCGCTGTCTTGATCATAACTTTAAGTCCGAAAGACCGGAAGTCGGAAAGTCCGAAAGTTGCCCGGCTTGCGGACTTCCTGACTTTCCGACTTGCGGACTATTTATATTCCAATTTTCCTTTCTTATACTCACCCAACACATTCAAATTCCTTACCTGGCGAAGCACTTGCTGCAGCGCATCGTCATAGCTCTTTCTTTTTTTCCATTCCACGTCAATATGAATTGAATATTCGCTTGGCTTACCAATTATCGGTATGGACTGAATTTTACTCAGGTTAATTTTATACTCCTTGAAGATCAGGAGCGCGTCAGCTAAACTTCCCACTTCGTTAGCTACTTCGAAGAACATCGATGCTTTGTTGCTTTCCAGGCTCGGTTTCAATCTTCTTGCAAGAATGAGGAAACGCGTAAAATTCTTTTTATGTGTTTCAATTCCCTTCTCCAAAATTTTAAGTCCAAACTTTTTTGCAGCTTGTTCGTTGGCGATGGCGGCCGTGTCTTTTAGCTTTTCATCCTTGATACGTTTCGCAGAAAAAGCTGTGTCATCACTTTCACGAATTTCAATGTCTGATAGCTTATGTAAATATTCCGAACACTGGCGAATCGCCATCGGATGAGACTCAATGCTCCTGATATCTTTCATCATCACACCCGGCAAGGCCATGAGGTTCATATGAATGGGCAGGTACACCTCTCCCACAATAGAGAAGTGATAGTCTTGCAACAAAAAGTAATTAGGAAGGATACTTCCGGCGATTGAATTCTCAATGGCCATCACGGCAAAATCAGACTTACCGTGTTTCAGTGATTCACACAACGCATGAAAAGACAGGCACTCGACCGTTTCGATCTTTTCCTGGAAGTAGGTTAATGCCGCCACCTCGTGAAAGGAGGTAGCGATACCCTGAATTGCCACCTTTGTCTTTTTTGTCTTCGCCATCTGCTCTGGTTCCTATGTGTTATAAAAACAAAAAGTCCCGTTTTCGGGACTTTTCTGAGTTTCTTTTGTCTTTTATATCTAATTAACAAAGCGCTACTCCTTCAAGTCCCATCAGGGTTTGAAAATAATAGTAGTAAAAATAAAATCGCTTTGCGTTCATGTCGTTCTGTTGATAAGGCGAAGAAAATGCAAAAAATCTGATTGCGCAACTATGGACTGAGATTTTACACGAAAAACTTCAAAGGTCACTAACTACTGTTAGGTCACCTGTACCCTTCAAATACAAATTCATACCTTTGCATCGTTAATATCATCCTTATGAAACATACCCTTAAGTCCCTTTTAATACTGCTCTGTATGATTACGGCGTGTAGTAAATCCAGCGATCAGAAAGATCATGAGGCACATGACATGGAAAATGAAGAAAGCCCCAACACAGCACTTTATGACAAGGTGATGGAACTTCATGACGAGCTGATGCCTAAAATGGAGGAGATCTATAATCTCAAAAAGGAGGTTCAGGATGAGATCGCCAAAGCACCTGAAATGGTGGCTGAGAAAAAACAGGAATTAGAAAAAACCATTTTGTACCTGGACTCTGCCAACAATGAAATGATGGACTGGATGCACAAGTTCAACCCCCTGCCTGATTCCACGGATCAGGAAGCTGCCCGCGAGTACCTTGAAAATGAAATGGAAAAAATCAGAAAGGTGAAGGATATTATGGCTGAAGCCATTGACAAGGCCAAAGAAGAAATGAAGAAGTAGTTCTGGTATGGTTCTTGGTTAAAATTCTTTAACCATAAACCCAGACCTATGAAGAAAGTAATTCTCATTACTCTTGGTGTCACTTTGTCCATCGTAACCTTCGGGCAGCAATCACAAAAACAAAAAGAAGCAGGTGCCGGGTTTAGCAATTTGAATAATTGGGGAGTCTTTTATCGGGTGGGAAATCCAAAATCCCTTTGGCGATTCACCATGTTGCATGGATTTCCAAATCTAACTCAATATTATTCACCTGATGTGCAAACAAAATTTTCTGGCTACCATGTTAGCGTTCGGGCTGGAAAAGAATTCCGAAAATCAATGACAGATCACCTGGACTTTCGATTCGGAGGTGACCTTATGTTCAATTACCATTACCTAACTCGCACAGTTGATGATCTGACAATGACGGATAACGACTCCTATTCAAAATCAAACTCAATCGGCCCTGGTATCAACCTCGTTGCCGGACTTAACTATAGAATAAAAAGGATACTCATTGGAGCAGAATACCTTCCTTGTTTTCAATATTGGAAGGGAAAGGCGATCACACAGGAAAATGGTGTTGAAACAAAAATTGATTTTTCCGGTTCTGGTTACTGCTTTACAAGCGGGTTGTTGTCCCTAGCCTATCAGTTCTAGTTTATTTGTTCGCTCGCCGTTTGTATGATCTTTGACTAAATCCTTCATTAACCCAAACCCAATGAAAAAAGTGCTCATCATTATGCTCGCTGCCTCTTTATCCATCGCCAGCTATGCGCAACAAAGACAAAAAGAAGTGGGTATCGCCTTTAGTAATTTGAATAGTTTTGGGGTGTTTTATCGTGTGGGAAGCCAAAAATCCCTTTGGCGATTTAGTGTATTAAATGTCTCTCAAAACAATCAAACTCAAAGTTCATCCAACCAGGAAATAACCAATTCTAATTTCAATTTTAGCATTCGGATTGGAAATGAGTTTAGAAAGCCAATTACCGATCAATTGAATTTTCGTATCGGAGGTGACCTGATGTTCAATTACAATACAAATACAAGGGTTCGGGATGATCAAACGGCCGCGAACTTCGACACGTATTCAAAAACAACTTCCAACGGTCCGGGCGTCAATCTTGTTGTGGGACTTAACTATAAAATAAAAAGCATACTCATTGGAGCGGAAATCCTTCCTTATTTTCAGTATGGCAAAGGAAAAAGTATCGAGCGTAGCAACGGTACTGAAACAATCAGTGATATTTCAGGAACTGGCTACGGTTTCACAAGCGGGTCTGCATTGTTGTCCCTCGCCTATCAGTTCTAGTTTATTTCTTCGCTAGTCGTTTGGAAGCGTGATGGTGAGGAAGGCTTATCTTCTTACCATTTTTCTTTCCTTCTTTTTCGCGGTTCTTTTGTTCAAGACGAACGTTGTAACGGATAGCTTGCCAATACTCGCCTCCATAACCAACCAGTATTTCTGAACCTGCAGGGATATCCCGTGTTGCTTCTATGAAGCAACGTTTTTTCTCGGTAGCGTACTCACTGTTATTCTTAACACCTTCCACACGGGTAATGCCATTGGCATCATTGGCGTAATGGGCAACTCCTTTCTTTGTCTTCCAGGCATCAACACAGTATTTGTTGTTAAAGAAAAAAACATAGCCATTGCGTTCATCCGCCATTTTTTCGACTTCCTTCCAGGTAAGTATCTTTCCCTTATATTCAGTGATCCGCGTGCCCTTGGGTATAGCGACCTTCGTAAATAAACCTTTGCCGGCTCCGGGAATAGTTGATTTTTTGGAATAAAGATGTTTGTCTAGCAGCGCCATGTTACGTGATGAGTGAGTCAAAGGGCGCGAAGATAGATTAAATTTTATCAGCCCTGAAGACACACGCATTCATTTCAACAAAAAAAAACCGGCGATCGCCAGCCAGTATGGAAAGCTAACGTTTGAATGATTTTCTTTTTTAGTAAGTAGTTACCGACCTTTGATCATGCTCCTATCCATCCACGACTTCCTCACGTTGCGGCCATCCCATCCCCTTGTGGATGTGCGCTCGCCCCTGGAGTTTAATGCAGGTCATATTGTGGGCGCCGTGAACATCCCGCTCCTTAATAATGAAGAGCGCATCGCGGTGGGTACGGACTATAAACAGAAAGGTCAACTAGAAGCCATCAAGACTGGGTTTCGCCTGGTAGCACCCCGTTTACCCGACATGATCGATGAAGCGCTTCGCACAGCTGATGGAAAAGAAATTTTAGTCAATTGCTGGAGGGGAGGCATGCGTTCGGCAAACTTCTGTCAGTTTGTTGGCATGGCAGGTATAAAAAGTCATCAGTTAAAGGGTGGCTATAAAGCATATCGAAGCCTCGCCCTGGATACATTTCGAAAAACCATGAAACTGGTTTTGCTCACGGGATACACCGGGAGTGGAAAAAGTGAAATGCTTCGGGCGCTCAAGACACACGGGGAACAAGTGCTTGATTTGGAAGACCTCGCACGACATAAAGGATCGGCTTTCGGTGGCCTGTTCATGCCTCCACAACCAACTACCGAGCACTTTCAGAATGAACTCTTTGAAAAAATCCTGACGATGGATCTATCGAAAAGAATCTGGGTCGAAGACGAATCCATTGCTATCGGAAAGGTATTTCTGCCAGCTGACTTCTGGAAGCAAATGTCGGAAAGTCGTCTCGTACAAATGAACGTGAGTAAAGAAATTCGCACCCAGCGGCTGGTGTATGAATACGGCCACGCCGATCGTAATGAATTCCTGAACATCATGGGCAAAGTAACAAAGAGACTGGGTGGTCAACACTATTTTCCAGCACATTGGGATCCTAAGCTTAGAATTCCACGTGGACAAGTTGTCGCG